>Ga0194129_10007410_pt1 | contig 13057 bp, 11 predicted proteins | sample TA2KigCa35mmetaG_FD_150862 | JGI IMG/M metagenome (GOLD analysis project Ga0194129, IMG submission 150862) | Freshwater microbial communities from Lake Tanganyika, Tanzania - TA2015038 Kigoma Deep Cast 35m | ecosystem: Environmental > Aquatic > Freshwater > Lake | place: Tanzania: Lake... | reverse complement strand
CGGCGTCTGACGTCGTCCTGCTGCCGCCGCCGGGACGCTGAGCGCCAGCTGCCATGCGCACCCCCGCGCGGGGCCGCCGCGCCGCGATCAGGACAACTGCTCCAGCAGGATCCCGGCATCGACGAGCAGACGAGGGACGTCGTCCCAGACCGGATAGGCGACGACGCCGTCGGCGCGCACCAGCGCTGTCTGCAGCTTTGGCGCGAGGGTCTGCCCGCGCCGGTCCTTCAGCTTCTCTTTGTCGATGGCGGCGTTCATCCGCTGCACGAGGACGTCGTCGGCCACGCGCAGCGGCAGCCGCGTCTCGGGGCAGACCAGCAGATCGAGCAGGAACGGCTCCAAGGCCATCTGGGACTCCGCGCAGAGGGGTAGGCACGTCGTCCACGGAGGCGCACGCAGCGTCAACCGGGCGCGTCGCCCCCGCCCGCGGTGTCACGGCGCCGACGCCGGCCCGGCCGCGGCCGACGTTGCACCGAGGGCGCTGTCGGCGGCGCCAGCGAGGTCTGGGCGCTTCCAGACGATCACCGAGGCCAGCACGAGAACGGCCACGACGAGGAACACGAGCTTGAGTGCGAGCTTGAAGAGGCGCCACAGCACCGCGCCGACGAGCGTCGCGACCACGACGCCCACCACGGGCATCAGCGCCGACGGGAGCCCCTCGAACATCAGGATCGTCCCGAGAGGAACGTGAGCGGATTGCCCGGGAGACGACTCGCCTTGAACTCGACGTCGAAGAGGCGTCGGACCAGCGTGGCGATGCCCAGCGGCGTATGGGCGGAGTCGGGGGGATGCTCGGACATGTGCAGGGCACGACGCATATCGGCGGCGCTGGTGCAGCGGTCGTCGCGGTTGAGCGACAGCGCGTTCTCGATGACGATGCGGAGCCGCGCGGGCACCGACGACGGCACCGGCCGGTGCTTCGCGAGCGCGTGCATCCTGAGCATCTGTGTGTCGTCGAGTCCGACGCAGTCGAAGGCGCGCTGGCCGGCGATGAGGTCGTACAGGATGCAGCCTACGGCGAAGATGTCGCAGCGCGCATCGAGCGGTTCGCCGCGGGCCTGCTCGGGAGCAAGGTAGCCCGGCGTCCCGACGATCTCGTCGGCGGCCTCCTGGCTCGTGGCCAGCGACAGGCCGAAGTCGGCGACGCGCACGGCGCCGTCGTAGCGGACGAAGATGTTCTTGGGCGCGATGTCGCGGTGCACGAGCCCCAGCGGCGCGCCGCGCGGGTCGGTGAGCTTGTGGGCGAAGTCGAGACCTTCGAGAATCTCGTTGACGATGAAGGTCGCGAAGCTGAGCGGGACCTGAATCTTCTGGCGGCGGACGCGGTCGAGGATGCTCTCGAGGTCCTGACCGTCGACGTACTCGAGAACGCCGAAGTCGATGTTGTTGAACGTGCCGAGCTCGTAGCCGCGGATGAGGTTCTTGTGCTGCGCCTTGAGCGCGACCTGCATCTCGCGGAGGAACCCGGCGTGCAGCTCGGGGTCGAACGGTCTGTCCGGACGCATCCGCTTGATCACGACGACATCGCCGTTGCGTGTGTCACGCGCACGGTAGATCTCGGCGACGCCGCCGATGGCGAAACGATCGATCAGGTCGTAGGGGCCAAGACGTGGCACAGCTGCCACTTTACCGGACTGGCGGCAAACGCACTCGGAGCGTGAGCCCAACGGCGACGCCGGTGTCTCGCTCGGCGAGGAAGTTGGCATCCAGCTCCCACCGCTCGACGCCGAGCAGTGCGCCCCAGGGCGGCGGCAACCCGGCCATGGCGGTGATGGCGGCGTCGCTGGCGCCCTGGGCGAGCATGTCGAGCAGCGCCCCCTCGGGGCGCGCCCGCGCGAGCGCCGCCCGCAGGCGCTGCCCGTCGACGACCAGCAGCCGGTCGGGGGCTGCGGGGCAGGTCGCCGCCGCGGCCACCCGGTCCACCGCCGTATCCGCGCCGATGCCGAGGGCGAAGACGTCGTCGTCGACCACGGCGCTGACGTCGCGCCAGGGGCGGCCCGGCACCGCGACCGCGCGCACCCCGCGGCCAGCGACGACGCGAACAGGACGGGGGGACACCGGTCCGAGCGCCGCCTCGAGCGCCGCGCGGCTGCCCGGCCGCGGACGCGCCGCCACCACGAGGGCGCCGAGCGTCGCGCGGTCGGCCGACAGCAAGGGCGTGCCGGCCACCGGCGGATGAAGGGCGAAAAGGACGCGACCATCGAAGCTGTCGGCGGCGTCGCGGGCGAGGGTCCCGCCGAGGCCGGCATCGTTGACGACGGCGCCCACCACCGGCGGCAGGCGTGCGGCGACGATGGCGCCCTCTTCGGCGGCGCACGAAAACGACGGTGCCGCGGATCGCAGTCCCCGCGCGACGTCGGCCAGGGCGCCCTCGACCACCGCCGTCGCCGCCAGCGTGACGACGTCGCCTGCGAGGTTGATGGTCCCGATGGTCTCGGGCACGTCCGGCCTCGCGCCCACGCGGAAGCCGGTGGTCGACGACGTCACCCGCCGGGTGGGCCATGTCCCCGTGGCCATCGCCTCGAGCAATGCAGCCGAGGCCAGGGGATCCGCCGGCTCGAGGGCGAACACGACGGCATCGTCCCCGACGCGAACGACCGCGCGTACGACACCGGCGTCGTCGAGCAGCGCGTCCACCTCGCCGAGGCGCCGCTCGAACCGCAGGCCGGTGCGCGGAACGGCCAGCGCCAGCGTCGCGGCGAGGCGGGCACTGTCGGTGACCCGCGCCGACACGACCGCCTCACCCAGCGGCGGGCGCAGCGCGACGACCACCGGGGCGCCGAGCCCGGCCTCGGTCAGGCCGGTGACCGACACCGCGGCCGCGGCCGGCGGCAACAAGCCGAGACGGGCCGCGCGCACCGTGAGGTCGACGAAAGGCCCGAGCGCCGCGAACGTCGCCTCGGCGGCGACGTCGGGCAGCATCGGCACGCCGTGCGGGGGACCAGGTGCGGTCACAGGAGCGGCGCTGGGTTGGCGACGCAGGGCGCCGAAGGCGACCACGGCGGTCACCAGCCCGGCCACGACGAGGGCGACGCCGAGCTGCGAAGGGCGCGCACGAAGCTCCACCGCCGTACGGTAACAGGCTGTGGTGAAAACGCCGTCGCCGTTTCATCGCGGCCTACGGACTCTGGTCCTCGGCTGGGCGCTCCCCCGTCGACCACGCCGGCAAACGGGGTTGTGCGGCCGCCAAAGTTTCAATACGGCTTCGGTCACCCCCGTCCCACGCAGTTCGAAGGGCTCACGCCCCACGGAGCGCCCCCGACCATGACGAAGCCCGCCCTCCGCTTCGCGCTCGCCACCGGCCTGTTCTTCTCCGTCGCCTCCGTGGACGTCGGCCCCGATGGGGTCGTCGTCGCCGCCGCCACGGCCGCGAAGAAGAAGAAAAAGTCCGACGCCAGCGCCGAGGCGTCCGGGAAGGACGACGGGAAAGGTGACAAGAAGGCGGAGAAGAAGGGCGACAAGAAGGGTTCCGACGCCCCCAGGGAAGAGCTGCGGACCACCGGCCCGGCGACGATCCAGCGCGACGCGTTCTCCGAGAAGCAGTTCGAGAACTCGGCGAAGGCCGAGCGCAAGCGCGATGAGCAGATCGACGAGATCAAGGGGCTGCTCGGCAAGCTGAAGCCCGCCGACGAGCGGCGCGGCGAGCTGGTGTTCCGCCTCGCCGAGATCTACTGGGCGAAGTCCAAGTTCATTTACCAAAAAGAGTTCAAGAACTTCGACGATGCTTATCAGAAGTGGGTCGACAACGGCCGCACGGGCAAGGAACCGCAGCTGGCTTCCTTCACGTCGGAGTCGGAGGCCTACAAGAAGCAGGCGCTGCAGAACTACGCCATCATCCTCGACAAGTTCCCCAACTATCCGCGGCTGGATGAAGTTCTGTATATCATGGCCTTCAATCAGTACGAGGCAGGCAAGACCGACGACGCCCTGCAGAACTACTCGCAGCTCATCAAGCAGTATCCCAAGAGCGAGTATGTCTCCGACTCGTATCTGGCGATCGGCGAGCACCACTTCAAGGCCAACAATCTCGACAAGGCCACCAAGGCGTACACAAGGGCGTATGATAGGGGTCTTGAGGCGAAGCGTCGCTCGGTCTATAATTATGCTCGCTACAAGCTCGCCTGGTGCGACTACAACGCGCAAGAGTTCGACAAGGCGCTCGCCAAGTTCAAGGATGTCGTCACCGAGGAGGACAAGGCCAAGGCCAAGGGCGACAAGGGCGACGATGGCAAGGTTGCCGGCGTGCAGCTGAAGCGCGAGGCGCTCAACGACATGGTGCTGACCTACTCGCACCTCGACGCGACCCGCGAGGCGTACGACTACTTGAAGAAGGAGGCCGGCGCCCCCGAGGCCTACCGCCTGTCGGGCAAGCTGGCAGCTGTCTACAAAGAGCAGGGCAAGCACGCGCTCGAGGTCGACACCCTGCGCCTGCTGATCAACCTCGATCCCGACAACGCGCAGGCCCCGGACTACCAGTCGGCCATCGTGCTCGCGTACAGCAACCTCGGCGACCGCACCTCGGTGCGCAAAGAGGTCACGCGACTCGTCGAGCTGTACCGGCCGGGCAGCGGCTGGTGGCGGAAGAACGAGGCGAACGCGGCGCTCGTCGACCGAGCCCGGACCGTCGCCGAGAGCCGCATGCGCGAGCTTGTCACCGACTATCATCGCTACGCTCAGAAATTCAAGAAGGTCGACGATTACGAGACCGCTGCGGACATCTATTCGCAGTACCTTCAGGCCTTCCCTGACTCGGAGCAGGCATATCGATTGAATTTCTTCTTTGCCGAGCTTCTTTATGATCTTGGTCGCTGGCGCGACGCCGCACAGCAGTACGACGCCGTCGTCAAGCGCGACGGCAAGGGCGAGTACACCCGTACCTGCGCGTACAACGCGGTTCTGTCGTGGGAGAAGATCGTCAACAAGATCCCGCCGCCGGTCTTCAAGGATGGCAAGGTGCTCGCGGGCGGCTGCTCCGAGGCCGACGAGAAGAAGGGCAAGTGCGCCCAGAAGTCCGACCAGCTCGAGAAGAAGAAGGTCGAGCTCGAGAACTTCGAGAAGGGCAAGAAGAAGTACGACGCGAAGAAGATCCCCGACGACGAGGTCGCCTTGTCGACGGCGTGCGACACGTACGTCGCGATCGTGCCGCAGAAGGACGTCGACCGCGACCAGAAGCTCAGTGAAGAGCTCATCGTCGTGAAGTTCAAGTCGGCCTACATCTATCAGTCATACTACCACTTCGACGAGGCGGCGAAGCGCTTCGGCGAGCTCATCGACCGCTGGCCCGACAGCGAGTACGCGCGCAAGGGCGCCGACCAGATCCTCGACTCGTACGCCGCCCGCGAGGACTATCAGGCGCTCGAGAAGTGGTCGCGCGACTTCGCCAGGAAGACCGACCTGATGCGCGACGACAAGTTCGCCAAGCTCGTCAGCCGGTTCATGGAGGGCGCGACCTTCAACAACGTCGACGCGCTGCGCGCCCAGAGCGCGGGCATGAAGGGCGAAGCGAAGACGAAGACGTCGCTCGAGGCGGCGACCCGCTTCGAGAGCTTCATCAAGGAGTTCCCGGGGTCGGAGTTCGCGCCCATCGCGTTGTACAACGCCCAGCTGATCTACGCCGGCGAGAACTATGTCGCCCAGGCCATCGAGACCGCCGACCAGCTGTTGCGACAGTACGCCAAGGAGATCGGTGCCGGGGACAACCTGAAGAACAAGCTCGAAGAGATAACGATCATCAATCTCGCGGCCTACCATGAGAAGGTCGCCAACTATCCGCGAGCCGCCGAAACGTACGTCAGTTTTGCTGATAAGTTCAAGGACAACGCCGAAGCCCCAAATGCCATATACAATGCTGGCATCTTTTATCTTGGTCTCGGCGACACCAAGAATGCAGTAAATATGTTCGCTCGGTACATCAAGGACTTCCCCAAGAAGAAGGACGTCCCCGAGGTGTACCTGCGCATGGCGGCCGTCTACGAAGACCAGCAAGACTGGAAGCGGGCCAGCGCGCTGCATGGCGAGTTCGAGAAGCTCCACGGCAAGCAGGCGACGCCGACGCAAGTGCTGTCCGCCCGCTACAAGACTGCCCTGGCGCTGCAGCGCGCCGGTCGCGACAAGGACATGCTCGAGGCCTGTCAGGGGATCCTCGGCGGTCTGAAGAAGCTCGACGAGAAGGTGCAGAAGTCGGACATCGGGCAGCTGGCCGGCGGCTACTGCGCGTTCCAGATCCTCGAGCCCGAGTTCCAGGCCTACAAGGCGATCAAGATCGAGGCGCGCGGCTCGTCGAGCAAGGCGCTGCTCGCGGTGAAGCAGGCCCTCGATGAGAAGAAGAAGGGCCGTGACAACATCGCGAAGAAGTACGTCGACGTCCTGTCGTACGGCAGCGGCGAGTGGGGCATCGCCGGCCTGTCGCGCGCCGCCGACGCCGTCCTCGACTACGTCACGACGCTGCGCAACGCGCCGGACCCGCCGATGCTCGCGAGCAATCCCGATGCGCTCGACATGTTCCGCACCGAGCTCGAGAACATCGCGTTCCCAGTTGAGGAAGAGGGCATCAACGCCCTCGAGACCGCCCTCGCCAAGGCGTTCGAGCTCGGCATCTACAGCCCGTACACCATCGAGATCGAGGACAAGCTGAAGCGCTTCAAGCCGGCGAAGTTCGGCCGCGTCTACGAACTCGACTTCTACGCGTCCGGCGGCGCGACGAAGCAGGCCGACGACTGAGCGCAAGCGCAGGGCGTGGTTGCCACGCTCCGCGCTCGCCGTTGCCCTACGGCGCCGGGCCCACGGCCTTCGTTTGCCTTACCCCTTTTACATTCCGCACTTCACCACCCGGGACTGACCATGAAGAACATGCGCGACCTCCTGCCTTCGCTGGCGCTGGCCACAGCGGCCTCGATGCTCCCTGCGGGCTGCGCTACCGAGCAGAAGAAGGAAGACAAGCCGGCGGTCGTCGTGACCGAGGAGAAGCCGGTGGAGGCTCCCAGGCCCCGGCCCGACTCGGCCGCGGCGCTGATCGCCGACGGCACGAAGCTGCTGAAGGACGGGCGCGCCACCGACGCCAAGGCCAAGTTCGAGACCGCGCTCGACAAGGAGCCGGCCAACGTCGACGCCAAGGTCGGTCTGGCGCAGGCGCAGCTGAAGCTCGGCGAATTCGACGGCGCGAAGGCCATCCTGACCGACCTGCAGAAGGCAAACCCCGACTCGCGTGAGGTCGTGCTGTTGCTCGGCCTTCTGTATACTGAGCAGGGGAAGTACGATCAGGGTATTTCTCTGTATGAGAAAGAGCTTGAGCGCCAAAAGTCCAAGGGTGCCGCGCCGGACCGCGACCTGCTGAACAATCTGATCACGATGTACCGGATGGCGAAGCAGTACGACGACGCTGTGAGGGCGTGCACGACGCTGCTGTCGCGCGATCCGCAGAACGCCGACGCGCTGAAGAACCTGAGCCTCGTCTACTTCGATCAGGGCAAGTATGATCTGGCCGAGACCATCGCGATCAACTCGCTCAAGATCAACGACAAGGACGCTGCGCTTTATAACAATCGCGGCATGATTCGCGTCAAGAAAAAACGCTATCCCGAGGCGATGTCGTTCTTCTATAAAGCTGTTCAGGTAGATCCCATCAGTCTCACCGCCCATCTGAACATCGGCGCCATCGCCCTGCGCTATCGCGACTATGCGAACGCTGCGAAGCACTACGCCGAGGCGATGAAGCTCGAGCCCAAGCACCCTGAGGCGAACCTCGGCTACGGCCTCGCCCTCGCCGGCGTCTCGGGAGCGTTGCCGCCCGATGAGCAGGCGAAGAAGGCCCCCGACGCCATCGCGCAGCTGCAGCGAGCGCTGGAGATCGACCCCGATGTGACCGAGGCCATCGGCGAGATCGCGATGGTCCAAAAGCTCCAGTTGAACAACCTGACCGAGGCGAAGGGGTGGTGCGAGAAGTACCGCGAGAAGCGCGGCCGCAAGTTCGACGACAAAGACGTCATGAAGGGCGAGTGCGCCGCCATCGACGCCGAGATCAAGGCCAAGGAGGCCGCGGCCCGAGCGATGGAGGCGGCGCGCGCCGCACAGGCTGAAGAGGACGCGGCAAAGAAGGCCGAAGAGGCGAAGAGTCCGCCGCCCGACGCGTCTACTCCTCCGCCCGCCGAGGCGGCGCCGCAGTAGTCCCTGTCGGCTTCCACCGTCGCCTCTGCGCTCGCGTCCCTGGCGAGCCGTTGGGCACAGCGAGCCGACAGTTCGGTAAGCGTTCGGCAGCCGGCACCGCAGTGGGCCCGAGCGTGACATCTTGGTGAGGGCGCGGTGATGCGTGAGTTCGTGCGTCGGCGCCGTCGCGCTCTGGTCGTCATGGGCGCGGCGGGCCTTGCGGCGATCGTGGGCTCGCGGTTGCCCTTGCGATCGGCGTTGTTGGCGTTGGGCCTGAAGACCCGCGTCGACGTCACCCGCGGATTCCTGCTGCTGCGGCTCGTCCACCCGGCCACGGGGCAAGACCTCTTCCTGCTCGGAACGACCCACCACCGCCTGTTCTTCGACGGCGACTACTCGCTGTGGCACGTCAAGGCGGCGCTACAGTGCCTCGACGTCGACGCGGCCCTCGTCGAGGTGCTGCCTGAGGACCTCGCCGCCGGCCGCGAGGCCGATGGCCCGGTCGAGATGCCCTTCGTCATCGGCGTCGCGCGGGCACGCGGGCTCGCGGTCCACGGCATCGACGCCCGCTGGAACGATGGCTGGCGCGCGCGCCAGGACCGCATGTTCGCCAGCCTGCAGGCCGCCGTCGTCGGTGTGCGCGCCGCCGTCGTCGTCTGCGGCTACCTGCACCTGCGGGCGTTTCGCGAGCAGCTGCTGGGCGCAGGCTTTCGCGACGCGTCGTGGGGGCCGGCGGACGCCGAGGCCTGCTTCGCGGGCGACGTTGCGCGGACGCTGCCCCGCGGGTTTCGCGCGGCGGTGCAGGCGAGCCTCGACCGCGCGCGACAAGGCAGGGCCGGGCACGAGCCGTTCGCCGGCGCCGGTACCGATTGGTTCGTCGACGTCCGCCAGCGCGTCCTCGCGGCCGTCGCCACGGTTGCTGAGGACCCGTGAGGGGGGCTCGTCGTCGTGCGGGGCGCGTGGTCGTCACGGCGCGCGCCGAGGCGATGTCTCGCGCGTGGGACGCACCGGCGCGGGTCTTCGTGCTGGCGACGTTCAGCGCCTGGGCTGCGGCGCCGCCTGAGCCTTCTTGTCTTCCTGCTCGATGGCGTAGCGCACCAGCGTCTTGACCGCGTCGTTGCGGCGGACGTTGCCAAGCAGCAACTTGAGGTCTTCGTAGACGGTGGGGTCCTTGAGCAGCTGCCCGACGGTGCCCTTGCCCTTCTTCACCTCGGCGACCATCTGCTTGACGTCGCCGGTGATCACCTTGACGTCGGCGGCGGCGGCGTTCACCGAGGCGAGGATCTCGCCGCGGTCCTGCTCGTAGATCAGGTTGTGCACCAGTCCTTCCTTGGTACGCACGTCAGTGACGACCTGCGTCGCCTCGGCGATCAGGCGGCGCGCGTCATCGATGGTCGCCGCGCCCTGCGTGCCGTACAGCAGCTCGTGGGCCAGCGACTGGTTCGTACGCAGGTCGGCGAGCATCGCGTCGACCTTCACCAGGCTCTCGTTCACCGACTTCGTCGACGACTGCACGTTGCCGACGATCTCCTTGTACTGCTGGCCGGTCGACCGATCGAAGACGAGCTGGTGGATGAGGCCCGAGCCGTGCTGGATCTCGTCGGCGATGTCCTGGATCGAGCGCATCGCCGCGACGATGGTCGCCTCGCCGCCCGCCTTGCGGAACCCCTCGAGCAGCGCCCGGATGCTCTCGGTCGACGCGTTGACGTTGTCGATGATCTCGCCCGTCTGCGCGAGCGCGGCGGCGATGTCGACGCCCTCGGCCGACAGCAGCAAATCTCCGTCGCCGGCCTGGGGCTTGGACAGCGAGCCGAGCGAGATGTCGATGAAGCGGTCGCCAAGCAGACCCTCGTTCGCCGTCGTCACTATCGAGTCGGTGCGGATGCGTTCGAGCACGTCGGCGGTCACCCGCATCTCCACCGTCAGCTTGCGAGCGGTGCCGTCACCGAGCTGCAGCGTGCTGCCGGGGTTCTGGTCCTTCAGCACCTTCAGGGTCACGCTGTCGATGCTGGCGAAGTACACCGCTCCGACGGTGGCGTTGTCGACTCCGCGCAGCCGCACCATCAGCCGCTCGCGCGCCTTCTGCCCGTGCAGGTCGGTGCCCAGCACCTCGACCGTGGCCTCGAGCTTTTCGTCGCTGTCGGCGGCGATCACCGCGACGTTGATCGGCTCGGCGAAGGTCTTGTTCTTCAGCGGCAGCACCGCCGAGACCAGCGCGCTGCCCTCGTTGGTCGCCACCGTGCTCAGATCGAACGCGGGCATCACCGCGGCGTCGGCGCGCGGGTCGAGCTCGGGCAGCTGGATCTTGCTGACGATGCCGATGTTCACGCCGGCGAGGCGCACCTGACCGCCTACCTTCAGGCCGGCAACGTTGCTGAAGCGCGCCTTCAGGGTGGCCGACTTCTCCCAGAGCTTGCGCTCCTGGCCGATCACGAACAGCGACAGGAAAGTGGCCATCACGCCGACCGCGACAAAGATGCCGACCTTGACGTCGCTGCTGCGCTGCTTCTTCTCCATGCGCTCGACGCTAGCAGCCTTTCGTCGTCGTCGATACAGCCGGCGCGACCGGGGGCGGGGGCAGGACCGGGGGCGCGGTCCGCTGCTGCCGCACCGCCTCGAAGACGACGACGGCGGCGCACTGCGCGAGGTTCAGCGACCGGATCCCCCGCCGCTGCGGCAGGGTGAGCACGCGGTCGCGGTGCCTGTCCACGACGACGTCATCGACGGAGCCCTTCTCTGGGCCGAGGACGACGACGTCCCCACGGCGCAGCGTTGCGTCCCACGGGGCGCGCGTGCTGCCGACCTCGACAATCCACGGATCGCGCCCGAGCAGCGCGAGGCAGCGGTGCACGTCGTCGTGGAAGTGCACGCGGGCCCGTGGCCAGTAGTCGAGCCCGGAGCGCCACATCTCGCGATCCTGCGGGTCGAGGCTCGAGCCGCAGACGTGCAGCGCCGCGCCCGTGGCCGCGCACAGCCGCACCGCGGCGCCGACGTTGCCGGCGATGGCCGGGCGATCGAGCACGACATGCAGCAGCGGCTCGACGTCGTGGTCGTCGTCGTCCGCCGCGGTATGGTCGCCGTCATGGTCCGTCATGGTGCCCTCGTGCTCGCCGCCGTCCTGCTGATCGTCGTCGACGGCTGCCGCTGCGGCAAGGCCATGGAGCCAGCGGCGCCGCCGCGCCGTTCGCTCGAGGAGCTGGTGCCACGGCGCGTCCCCGACACCGACCTGGTGCTGAGCCTGCCCAAGGGCTGGATCGTGACGATGCCCGACCCAGGAGCGCTGCCGCCTCCGCCACCGCCGGGCAGCAAGCTCGACTTGCGCACGCGCACGTTGCTGGTGGCCGGCCCCGGGACACCAGCCAGGGGTACGCTGGTGCCGCCGAAGCTGCTGGTGCTCGAGGACCCGTGGTTGCCGGTGGGCACGACGGGCATCGACTACCTCGTCGCGCAGCGCGCGGCCAACCAGGCGGTGATCGGCGCGAACATCCGCCACGTCGAGGCCGAGCCGTCGCGAAGGCAAGGGCGGCCGAGCTTTCACGTCCGCGACGAGTGGACGGTCACCGCCGGGGCGATGACCCGCGGCGTGTCGCAGGAGGCTCTGCTGCTGCTCGACGACGCCAGCGCCCCCGACGGCAGCGCCGGCATGCATGGCTACACGGTGGTGATCACGCTCGAGAAGGCTGAGTTCGACACGCTGCAGCCGCTGCTCCGCGACATCTACGCCTCGGTGCGCTTCGAGGATCGCCCCGCCGCCAGAACACCGGACAAGCACCCTGCGCCGACGCCGTGACCTCGTCCAAGGATGGCATGGCCGATCCTCATGAGACCACGCGGTTTCGGCCGCCTTGCTTCCCTTCGTAGAGCTTGGCGTCGGCGCGCTGCACGAAGGCGTCGACGGTGTCGCTCTTCTGCATCTCGTCGACGCCCATCGAGATGGTCACCGGGATGTGGTTGCCCTCGAACTCGTACCGCGTGGATTGCACCATCGCACGCACCTTCTCGGCGAGGATGGCGCCGTTGTGCTTCGGCGTGTCGGGCAGGACGATGGCAAACTCTTCCCCGCCGTAGCGGGCGAAGCACTCTTCCTTGCGGATGTTCTTGTTTTGAATGCTGCCGGCCAGCTTCTTCAGGACATAGTCGCCAGCCAGGTGTCCGAACTCGTCGTTGACCTTCTTGAAGTGGTCGATGTCGAACATCACCAGCGTCAACGGGCGGTTGTAGCGCTGGCAACGCGACATCTCGCGGTCGATGAACTCGACGAAGAAGCGCTTGTTGTAGACCTGCGTCAGGCCGTCGATGATGGCCATGCGGTAGATCTCTTCATAATACAGCTGCTCGATGTTGTCGCCGTCGATGTACTTGAAGATGACGCCGCCGACCTTGACGAAATCACCGTTGTTCATCTTGCGGCGGGCCTGCAGCTCCTCGTCGTTGACGAAGGTGCCGTTGGTGCTGCCACTGTCTTCGATGTAGCTGCCGCCGGCGCCCGCGTAGATCTTGCAGTGCGACCGCGAGACGTTGTCCATGTCGCAGACGATGGTGTTGTCGGGGCCGCGGCCGATGCTCGTCTGCACCTTGTCGAGCGGGTACTTGCGGCCGATGTCCTTGCCGTAGATCTGCACGAAGCAGGGGATGCCGCCGGCCAGTCGCTTGTCGGCGATCTTCGAGATCAGGCTGACCCGCGTTTTCTCTTCCCGCATCGGCGACATCGCTGGATCCATCCTTGCTGGGGCACCTTAACGGATTGCCCGCCGCGGCGACCATGGCCGCCTGCCCTGGGGGAGTTCGTCGCCGGCCATGGCGCCCGGTGCGTTCGCTTGTCCGGAGCGACGACCCGACCGCGGTGAGCAGCCGAACGACGCTCAGCCGAATTCGCGTTCGCCGGCGCGGGCGGGCAGGGACCGCGCGCCTGCGT
>Ga0194129_10007408_pt1 | contig 13058 bp, 13 predicted proteins | sample TA2KigCa35mmetaG_FD_150862 | JGI IMG/M metagenome (GOLD analysis project Ga0194129, IMG submission 150862) | Freshwater microbial communities from Lake Tanganyika, Tanzania - TA2015038 Kigoma Deep Cast 35m | ecosystem: Environmental > Aquatic > Freshwater > Lake | place: Tanzania: Lake... | reverse complement strand
CGAAGGGTGGGAGCAGGGCATCCGCGTGACAGCGATCTGCCCCAGCTGGGTGAACACCGAGATGGCCGCCGCCGTGAATGCGATGCCAAAAGAGGCGATGAGCCAACCGGACGACATCGCCTCACTTACCGCACAGCTGCTCGAGCTGCCCAACAGCTGCGTGCCCTTCGAGCTGGCGGTGAGCTGCAACCTGGAAACCTGATCAGCTCTGGCGCGGGGGAATGCCATAGCGCTGGCGCAGCTCTTCCACGGGAACGGCCGCATCAGCGAACAGATCCCAGTCGCCGATCAGATTGTGGTGCATCTGCAGACCTCGCTCCAGCCCCTGGAACAGCACATCAGGATCGAGGTCCTGCTGGTGATCGCCGGTTTCGATCGGCACCACCGACCGCCCCAGCTGGAATTCCGCCAACACCAACAAGATCGAGAAGAAGGGATCACTGGTGTGGCTCATGCCCGCCTGCAGACCCGCCACTCCGCCTTCCTCCGCCGGAGTCGTGCCATACCCACCGAGCACGTGCATGCAGTCATGGCGGGCGATCGGCGGCGGCGGGCCGCCCGGTTCACCTGGCACCGAGAAACCGTTGGTATCGATGAACTGGATGTAGGCATGGCCGAGTGTTCCCTGCGGTAGCTCGCCGAGAGCTCGATAGCGGGCGGCCAGCGCCGGATCGTTCTGCTTGAGCGCGTAGCGGGCCAGCTGCATCGCCGCTTCCAGGCGGCCCCGGCCTAGGAAATCACGCACCGCCCCGGCCAAGAACCCGCGGCGGGCCATATCGAGGCGCACGAGCGCCATGCGCTCATGCACAAGGTTGGCGTAGGTGTCACCACCGGCTCGCCAACACCAAGCGCTGCAGCGGCCCGGCGCAAGTAGGCCAGGCGCTCTTCACTGAGTTGACCATCCATCAGGGCCACCACAGTCATGCCGCGGAGGATCCGCTCCCGCCAGATCGGATCGCTGATCTGCTCAGCCACGGCCTCCGGCGTGAGGGGGGTCAGGCTGTCGAGATCGATCTGGGGTTGATGGGCGAGGTGATCGCGAATCGCCTCGATCGTGCGGCGCTCAGCGGGGTCGATGGCGGGGCCGCCTGCACAGAATTGAGCAACCCCCAGCAAGCCCGCAAGGGCCAAGCTGGCGGTGGCTTCATCGGGCTGGAGGGAAGGATCGGTGATCAAACCCATCGGCGCCGAAGCAAGAGCAGGTGCCATCTACAAAAAAACCGCTCTGCCCGGTAGGTAGCCACGTGCGGCAGAGCGGTCAATGAAGGTTGATCCCGGCAGGCTCAGTCGCGGAAGCGCGCCGCGCTGAAGTCGTAGCGGCGGGTGAGCTGGAACACGGTGCCACTGAGCAGCAAGAGGCTGATCAGATTGGGGATCGCCATCAGGCCGTTGAGGATGTCGGCGACGGTCCACACCAAATCGAAGCTGGCGACAGCACCGATCACCACCACGGCCACCCACACCAGACGGAAGGGCTTGATGCCCTTCACTCCCACCAGGAATTCGAGGCAACGCTCGCTGTAGTAGCCCCAGCCCAGAATTGTTGTCGCGGTGAAGAACACCGTGCCGAAGGTCACCAACCAGGCGCCACCGGGCAGGCCCCAATCGAAGGCAGCCATCGTGAGCGCCACACCGGTTGGTGTGTCAGCTCCCTCGATCGGCATCCAGGCACCGCTGGTCACGATCACAAGGGCGGTCATCGTGCACACGATGATCGTGTCGATGAAGGTGCCGAGCATGGCGACTGAGCCCTGAAGCACCGGATCACCAGGCTTGGCGGCGGCCTGGGCGATCGGGGCCGTGCCAAGACCCGCTTCGTTGGAGAACACGCCGCGGGCGATGCCCTTCTGGATCATCACGCCGATGGCACCACCAGCCAGGGCTTGAGCACTGAACGCATCACGGCAGATCAGCGCAAGGGCTGCAGGGATCTCACTGATGTGGGCCAACAGGATCGTGGCCGCACCACCCACGTAGATCACCGCCATGAACGGCACCACCGCGGAGGCGACGCGGCCGATGCGCTCGATGCCGCCAATGATCACCGCAAAGGTGATCGCCGCGAACACGATGCCGGTCGCCAAGGGCGGAATGCCCAAGGAAATGTTGAGCGCCTTGGCCAACTCATGGGCCTGCACGCCATTGCCGATGCCAAAACCAGCCAGGGTGCCGAATACGGCGAACAGCACCGCCAACCAGTTCCAGCCCTTGCCGAGGCCATTGCGAATCACATACATCGGCCCGCCGACGTGCTCACCCAGTTCGTCCACCTCGCGGTGATGCACGGCGAGCAGCGACTCGGCGTATTTGGTAGCCATGCCAACCAGGGCGATCAGCCACATCCAGAACACCGCCCCGGGCCCGCCCACGCCGATGGCGCCGGCAACCCCAGCCACGTTGCCCGTGCCAATGGTGGCGGCCAGCGCCGTCATCAAAGACTCAAACGCGCTCACATCGCCTTCTCCACCGGAATGGCGAATCGAGCGGAAGGTCTGGCGAACGGCAAATCCGATCTGCCGCAAGGGCATCAGCCGCAGCCCCAGCATCAGATAGAGGCCCGTGAGGCCGATCAGCCAGAGGGTGATCGGCCCCCACACCACGCCATTGATTTGATCCAGCAGGTCTTTCAACGGGCCTCCCGCAGCGAAAACTTGCGGGATCGTGTCACATCTGCCGCAACTCAGCTGTTGGGGCTGAGAGCTTCGAAACGGAACACCTGACGGCCTGCCGGGGTATCACCGAAGGCCTCGGTCTCCACCACGCGCTCGCTCAGAACCCAGGGACCCTCTCCCGTCAGGGGAACAAAAGTGTCGGTGAAGGTGCTCTTGCCGCCGCGAGCTGCACCGGTGGCGGGATCGGCGTATTGGCTGGTGTAGGTGTGGCTGAGGTAGCCGCTGCCGGTATCGGTGGTGCTTTCGGTGAAGATCGTCACCACAGTGCCGTGGATATGGCGATGCACCATCGTCACCACGTCGTCTTTGATGCGGTAACGATCACCGGCGTTCTTACCGCCCACGATCACCTCGGTACCCACGGCATCGGTGTCGCCCGCGGTGAAGGTGTTCTCGCCGTGGGTCTGCTCGAAGCTGCGGCGCACCCGGTGGATGCACACCTCCCAGAGTTGGGAGGCCACAGCCTTGTGGATCTCCTCGTTGTCGATGCCCTCCACCTGGGCCTTGAGATCAGCGCCCACCGTGAAGGTGCCTTCCACGCGCTGGTCGCCCTGCTCCCAACTGCAACGGCCGCTGTAGCCCGCAAAGCCCGGTGCCCAGGTGTAGCGGTTCTCGTAAGCGGCGCGGAAGGCAGCGGTGCAATCGCTGCCGGGTGCGATCGCGGCGGGGCTGGGGGCGACGGTCACGGCTGAGAGTCCTTCAGAGGGACCAGGCTACGAGTTGCGCTTGAACTCAGTGGGCTGCTTCAGCCGTGAATGTCTTGCAGGGCATTCACCTGCAGCTGTTGGCCCTGCAGTGCGGCGATGCCTTCCACGGCGGCGCGGGCGCCGGCGAGGGTGGTCACGGTGGTGACGGCGTAATCGATGGCGGCGCGGCGCAGGTATTTGTCGTCGTGGGCGGCCTGGCGACCCACTGGGGTGTTGATCACCAGCTGGATTTCGCCGGAGCGGATGGCGTCTTCGATGTTGGGGCGGCCCTCATGCACCTTGAGCACCGGTTCCACGGCGAGGCCGGCTTCTGATAGCCAGCGGGCGGTGCCTTCGGTGGCCACGAGCCGGAAACCCAGAGCCGCCAGGCGTTGCGCCACCGGCAGCAGGGCCGGCTTGTCGCGGTCGTGGGTGGAGAGGAACACGGTGCCGCTGGTGGGCAGAGCTTCGCTGGCGGCTAGCTCGGCCTTGGCGTAGGCCAGACCGAAACCGCTGGCCGTGCCCATCACCTCACCGGTGCTGCGCATCTCGGGGCCGAGCAGGGAGTCGGCACCGGGGAAGCGCTTGAACGGCAACACCGCCTCCTTCACCGCCTGCAGTGGTGGCTGCGGCTCGCTGGTGAGACCAATCTGCTCGAGCGTTTTGCCCGACATGATCTGACTTGCCACCTTCGCCAGGGGCACGCCGGTGGCCTTGGCCACAAACGGCACGGTACGAGAGGCGCGCGGGTTGGCTTCGATGATGTACACGAGGCCGTCTTTGATGGCGAACTGCAGGTTGATCAGGCCGTTCACCTGCAGGGCCAGGGCCAGCGCTTCACTCCACTGGCGGATGGTGGCCAGCGCTTCCTGCTCGAGGCTCACGGCCGGCAGGGCACAGGCCGAGTCGCCGGAGTGCACACCGGCGGGTTCGATGTGCTCCATCAGGCCGCCGATCACCACGCGGCCGGTGGCATCGCAGAGCGCATCCACATCCACCTCGGTGGCGTTCTCGAGGTACTGATCAATCAGCACCGGGTGGTCGGGCTCCACGTTCACCGCCTCCACCATGTAGCGGTTGAGTTCCTCCTCGCCGTACACCACCTCCATGGCGCGGCCGCCGAGCACATAGCTGGGACGCACCACCACCGGGTAACCCACGCGATCAGCCACGGCACGCGCTTCGGCCTCGCTGCGGGCCAGGCCATTGCGGGGCTGGCGGATGTCGAGCTTGCGCAGGATCGCCTCGAACTGTTCGCGATCTTCCGCCGTGTCGATGGATTCTGGGGAGGTGCCCCAGATGCGGGTGCCGGTGGCCTGCCCCGCAGGCGAGGCGAGCCAACGCAGCAGCGGAATCGCCAGTTTCAGGGGCGTCTGGCCGCCGAACTGCACGATCACGCCTTCGGGGCGCTCGGCCTCGATCACGTTGAGCACGTCTTCGAAGGTGAGCGGCTCGAAATAGAGGCGATCGGAGGTGTCGTAGTCGGTCGAAACCGTCTCGGGGTTGGAGTTCACCATCACCGTGGCGAAGCCCTCCGCCTGCAGCGCAAACGAGGCATGCACGCAGCAGTAGTCGAACTCGATGCCCTGGCCGATGCGGTTAGGGCCGCCGCCAAGGATCATCACCTTGCGGCGGGTTTCGGGCTGCACCTCGCTCTCGGGGGCGATCAGCTCGAGCGTGCCGTCCTCGCGTAGGCGCTCCAGCGGCCGCTCGTAGGTGGCGTAGTGATACGGCGTGGTGGAGGCGAATTCCGCAGCGCAGGTGTCGACGGTTTTAAACAACGCGTTCACCCCCAAGCGCTGACGCTGTTCCCGCACCGCGAGCTCCTGGGCTCCAGTGGCCCAGGCGATCTGACGGTCGGAGAAGCCCAACTGCTTGAGGGCCAGCAGCGCATCCGCATCGAGATCCTCCAGGCGCGAGCCCTTCAGCCACCGCTGTTCCGCTTCGATGATTCGGCGCAGCTTGGCCAGGAACCAGGGATCGATCGAGGAGATGCGGTGGATGTCGCCATCGCTGTAGCCGTTCACCATCGCGGTGCGCACCGCAAAGATGCGATCGGGCGAGGGCGTGCGCAGGGTGCGGTCGAGCTCGGAGCGCTCGGGGCTGGGATCGGGCCGGTCGCAGCCCCAGCCGGCGTGACCGGTTTCAAGCGAGCGGATCGCCTTCTGGAACGACTCCTCGAAGTTGCGGCCGATCGCCATCGCCTCACCCACCGACTTCATCGCCGTGGTGAGCACCGCCGGGCTGCCGCGGAACTTCTCAAAGGCGAAGCGCGGCACCTTCGTGACCACGTAATCAATGGTGGGCTCGAAGCAGGCCGGCGTCTTGCCGGTGATGTCGTTGAGGATCTCGTCGAGCGTGTAACCCACCGCCAGGCGGGCGGCGATCTTGGCGATCGGGAAGCCCGTGGCCTTCGACGCCAGGGCTGAGGAGCGCGACACGCGCGGATTCATCTCGATCACGATCATATCGCCGTTGGCGGGGTTGATCGCGAACTGGATGTTGCTACCGCCGGTGTCCACGCCGATCTCGCGAATGATCGCGATCGCCTGATCGCGCAGCCGCTGGTATTCACGGTCGGTGAGGGTCTGGGCGGGAGCCACGGTGATCGAGTCACCGGTGTGCACGCCCATCGGATCGAGGTTCTCGATCGAGCAGACGATCACCACATTGTCGGCGGTGTCGCGCATCACCTCCAGCTCGAACTCCTTCCAACCGAGCAGCGACTTCTCGATCAGGATCTGGTTCACCGGGCTGGCATCAATGCCGCTCAGGCAGATGGCCCGGAACTCTTCGGGGTTGTAAGCAATGCCGCCGCCGCTGCCGCCGAGGGTGAAGGCGGGACGAATGATGCGCGGGTAGCTGCCGATCTGTTCACCGACCGCCTCGGCTTCTTCGAGGGTGGTGGCGATGCCAGAGGGGCACACGGCCACGCCGATGCGCTCTATGGCCTGTTTGAACAGATCGCGGTCTTCCGCCTTCTCGATCGCCTGCAGGTTGGCGCCGATCAGTTCAACGCCGTATTGCTCGAGGGTGCCGTCTTTGGCGAGGGCCACCGCCAGGTTGAGGGCGGTCTGGCCGCCCATGGTGGGCAGCAGTGCATCGGGGCGTTCCTTCTCGATCACACGCCGCACCACATCCGGGGTGAGCGGCTCGATGTAGGTGCGATCCGCCATGTCCGGATCGGTCATGATCGAGGCAGGGTTGCTGTTCACCAGCACCACCTCAAATCCCTCGGCCCGCAGGGCTTTACAGGCTTGAGTACCGGAGTAATCGAACTCGCAGGCCTGCCCGATCACGATCGGCCCTGAACCCAGCAGCAGGATGCGACGCAAATCCGTGCGACGGGGCATGGGCAGTTGTCCGGCGGCCAAACCCGCCTAGCCTCTCACGGGGGATGGCTAGTGTTAGACCCAAGTCAAAGGTGACGTCTTCATGAGCGAACTCCAGCGCCTGAAGGGGCTGCTGCCCCCCGAGATGCAGAGCTGGGTGTTTGTGGAAGCCGCCGCTTCAGCTGATCCGCCGCTGATCACGATCGAGGAGATCGGCCGCGATGAGGTGGAGATCCAGCTCGATCTGCAGAAGTGGGATGCGCTGGCGATCGATCACCGCAACCTGCTCTTCTGGCACGAGGTGGGCCGCATACAGAACGACGCGGTGCCCCGCGACGGTTGGGAGATGGCAGCCCTGGCGATCGGCCTGGGCGGTGCGATTGGTGAGCTGTGGGTGCAAGACGGCCTGCTGCTGCTGATGGCCCTCGGCCTCTCCGGCTTCGCCGGCTACCGCCTCTATCTCAAAAACAACTCCGAAAAGCGCCTGCAGGACGCCATCGCCGCCGACGAGCGCGCGATCGATCTGGCTTGCCGCTTCGGCTACAGCCTGCCCAATGCCTACAAGAGCCTGGGCGGCGCCCTCAAAGAGCTGGTGGAGCAGACCCGCAAGAAGAAGAAACGCGGCTTCTACGAAGACCGACTGGAGGCGCTGCGCAAGAGTGCAGGCAAGGCCCGCGCCGAAATGGCGCAACAACAGGGCTCCCGTCAATCTGTGAGCAGCGAGAACGTGTATGGCTGAGGCCGTTAATCCCACAGAGGCCGCCAGCCCCACCAAACCCAGCCCTGATCCCAGCCGCCCCCGGCTCAACCTCGACGACAGCAAGCAGCTCGCCCTACTGGCCGCTGAAGCCTGCGACGACCGCAAAGCCGGCGACATCGTGCTGCTGCGGGTGGAGGAGATCTCCTCGATTGCCGACTGGTTTGTGATCGCCACCGGCTTCTCCGATGTGCAGGTGCGCGCCATCGCACGCTCGGTGGAACACAAGATCGAGGAGGAAAGCGGCGGCCGCCTTCCTCTGCGCAAAGAGGGCCAAAAGGAAGGTCGCTGGGTGCTGCTGGATTACGGCGAGGTGATCGTGCACGCCCTCACCCCCGATGAGCGCAGCTACTACGACCTCGAATCCTTCTGGGGCCACGGCGAGAAGGAGGTCTATCTAGGGTCAGAGCAGGAACCACCGGCCTGAGGCCGGGCCCCGATGGCCGGCACTGATCACGAGCAATTGGTGTGTCCGGTACCGCGGGAGCAGCGCCCGCTCGAGCAATACAAGGAGCTGCAGGCCTCCTGGTTCTTCGTGTGGCCCCACAACGGAGATCGCGGCCTGGCCACACCGCTGATCCGGGCCTGGCTGATCGTGTTGCCGATCACGATGCTCGTGGCCAGCGGCAGTGTTCCCCTGCGCCACAACCTGCCCCAGCTCGTGGTGGCGGGTGCGGTGGCTGGGTTGGTGGTGCCGATGTTGCTGCTGGTGCGGCAGTGGCTGGGGTGGACCACCCTGCAGCGCCGCCTGATGGCCACCGCGGTGGAATACGAGGAATCGGGCTGGTATGACGGCCAGGTGTGGGAAAAGCCGGTGGAATGGCGCCAGCAGGATCTGTTGGTGGCCAACCACGAGGTGAAGCCTGTTCTGTGGCGGCTGCAGCAGGCGATGGCCATCACTGCCGCGCTGATGCTGGTGGGGGCCAGCCTCTGTCAGGCTCTCTGAGCGATCGGGCCTGAGCCCTGCATGAGCTTCTCGAGCAGCTTCGGAACCAGCGGACGCCCGAGCGTTCCGCCCCTCGAGGTGCGTCTCACCCGCAATGGCATCCATGAGTCGCTGCACCGGGTGCAGGCGGTGGTGTGCGATCAGCGCGGCCGCGTGCTCATGCGCGCCGGCGATCCGCAACAGCTGAGCTTCATCCGCTCCGCGCTCAAGCCCTTCCAAGCGCAGGTGTTCGTGAGCAGCGGCGCCGCTGATCAGGGCAACCACGACGACCGTGCCCTGGCGATCGCCTGCGCTTCCCACGCCGGAGAAGCCGAACAAGCGCGCGAGGCCTTCAAGATCCTGTGGAAGTCGGATCTGGAGAGCGAGCAGCTGCAGTGCCCGGTGCCCGCAGGGCGAAACAGCCCCTTGGAGCACAACTGCTCAGGCAAACACGCCGCCTTCCTGGCCACCTGCAAACGCATGCAGTGGCCGCTGGAGAGCTACCTGCAACTGGATCACCCCCTTCAGCAACAGGTGCTCAAGCGCGTCGCCGAGCTCCTGGGCATGCCCGCCGCTGAACTGCTCGCCGCCCGCGACGATTGCGGCGCCCCCACCCTGCAGCTGCAGCTCTCGCAGATGGCCCTGCTGTTTGCCCACCTCGGTGCCAGCGAGCAACCCGAGCTCGAGCGCCTCAGCCGGGCGATGCTGGCCCACCCCGATCTGGTGGCCGGCGAAGGCCGCTTCGACACGGTGGTGATGCGCAGTGGCCACGGCCAGGTGCTGAGCAAAGGCGGCGCCGAAGGCATCCAGTGCCTGAGCCGCGTGGGCGAAGGCCTCGGCCTTGCCATCAAGGTGGAAGACGGCGCCAGCCGCGCCAAACACGCCGTGGCCCTACACCTGATGCAGCAACTGGAGTGGCTCACCCCCACTACCCTCGATGCCCTCGGCCAGCAGTTCCTGCACCCCAACGAAGGCGTGAAGCTTGAGGTGAGCGGCGAACTGCGCTTCGACAACGGCCGCTAAAGCCTTCCTCGTCACAGCCGCGAGCCGATCAGCCGCCTAAGGCATCGTGTTCGAACTGAGCCGCGGCCGCCAGGGTGGGCTCCACCGCAAACAGCTCCGCCGCGATGGCGGGACTGATGGTGAACGTGTCCAGACCCTCAGCCGCCAGACGAGCTAGGTCGTCCGGCGAGCGCAGGCTGGCGACCAGCAAACGCAGCCGAGCCTCAGTTCGGGCAGCAGGAGCCACACCCTCCACGATGCGCTGCATGCGGGTGAGCTCGGCATGTCCGTCGCGGCCCAGGTCGGTGATGCGCCCGAGGTAGGGGGCGATGTAGTCGGCGCCGAGGGCAGCCGCCAACAACACCTGCGCTGGCTCGTAGCAAGCCGTGAACGTCACGGGGCAGCCTTCGGCGATCAGGCTGCGGGCGGCAGCCGCACCGGCGCGGGTGATTGGCAACTTCACCCAGATGCGGCTGGGGGCTAACGCGAAGAGCGCGCGGCCGCAGGCCAGCAGATCAGAACCCCAGGCCTGCAGATGCAACTCCTGCACCCCAAAATCCATCGCTCTGGCCGTGAGCAACGCCAAAAGCTCCAAGGTGCAGGGCTGGCCGGCTCGACGCAACAGCGTTGGGTTGGTGGTGACGCCGCGGAACAAGCCCGAGGGCAGCCATTCGGCCCAGGCGGCGGGATCGGCGCTATCGAGCAGCAAACGCAACGCCATGGGCAGGAACAGGTCGGGCGGCGACCCAGGTCGACGAAGCCCCATGCTGCCGTTCACAACGAACGCAAGCAGCCAAGACACCCTGCGGTGTATGGTTATGTAGTCGCCGCGGGGTAGAGCAGTCTGGTAGCTCGTCGGGCTCATAACCCGAAGGTCGGTGGTTCAAATCCGCCCCCCGCCACCAAACCAAAAGCCCCGGCCATCGCAAGATCGGTCGGGGCTTTTTGATGTTCAAGGCACCGCCGAAGAGCTGATCGCCCTTGAATCGCGACTCACCTTCGCCGTTCTGCACCGCCAGCCCATGGACAGCGCCACCTCCACCCCAACTCCCACCACCAACGCCGTCGCCGCCGTGGCTCAGAAAGCGGCCAACACCGACCCGCTGATCCTGGCGGCAGCGCTCGTGTGGCTGAGCGTGGATCTGATCGGGGATGGTCTCCTGGCGCTGCGCAGCCTGCTGGCCAGCGTGACCAGCGAGCGCACCGCCACCCCCTCCTGATGGCCGACGCGATCGTGGTGGGCAGCGGCGCCAGCGGCGGCGTGGCTGCCCTGGCCCTCGCCCAGGCTGGGCTGCAGGTGTTGGTGCTCGAAGCTGGCCCCGAACTCAGCGCACCCCGCGCCTTCGGCAGTGAGCCGGCCAACAGCCTCAAGCGCCTGGCGGCTTTGAGCAGCGGCCGCCAGAGCCTGGCGGCGCAGCATCCCGGCTACTGGAAGGCCAATCCCGATCTCTACGTCGACGAGCGGCAAAACCCCTACAGCACCCCTGAAGGGCAACCGTTTCTTTGGACCCGCGGCCGCCAGGTGGGCGGCAAAAGCCTCACCTGGGGAGGCATCACCCTGCGCCTCTCCGACGCCGAATTTCAAGCAGCAGAGCGCGACGGCCAAGGACGCTCTTGGCCGATCCGCCATGCCGATCTGGCGCCCTTCTACGAGCAGCTCGAGGCGATGCTGCAGATCCACGGGCAGTGCGATGGGCTGCCCCAACTGCCCGATCCCACGGGCGCACCGCAACCGGCCCTTCCCCTCACACCGGCCGAGCAGCATCTGCAGCGCTGCATCGGGCGCGAGCTCAACCTGCCGCTGATCCCCTCCCGCGGCTTTGCGCTGCGCAAACCAGCGGAAAGCCCGTGGCCACGTTCCTGCTCCCAGGGGGGAGCGCTCAAGGCCGCTCTGGCCACAGGCCGGGTGCAGCTGCAAAGCGAAGCGGTGGTGAGCCATGTGCAGGTGGACCCGCGCAGCGGCCGCGCCACGGGTGTGGAGTGGATCCACGCGCGCACACGCCAACACCACCACACCCAGGCGCCGTTGATGGTGCTGTGTGCCTCAACGATCGAAAGCCTGCGGCTCCTGCTCCACTCCCAGCAGGTGGGCGGCCTCGAGGAGGTGAGCGGCCTGCTGGGACAGGGGCTGATGGATCACGTGTCGGCCAGCTGCTTCTTCGCGCTGCCGGATCAGCCTCCGCCGGGGGGCACCGAGCTCTCGGGTGCCGGGAGCTGCTTCATCCCCAACACCGTGAATCTGGGTGATCTGGCGGCTGGCGATGGCGCCACAGATTTCCTGCGTGGCTATGGCCTGTGGTGCGGCATCCAGCGCTTCGATCCGCCGCAACTGCTGAAGCGGCAGCCCAACGCGGCGGTGGGCTTTCTGATTGGCCACGGCGAAGTGCTGAGCCGTCCAGACAACCGCGTAAGCCTGCACGCGGACCGACGTGATGCCTGGGGCATCCCCATCGCCCACATCGACTGCCGCTGGAGCAGCAACGAGCAGCGCATGGTGCAACACATGCAGGCGCGGATGCAGGCGGTGGTGCATAGCGCTGGTGGGCAGATCGCGCCCCTGGCGGATCTATTCGTGATGCCGCTGATCGAACCGCTGGTGCGCAGCAGCCTGGCGATGGCACCCGGCGCTGCCCCCCCGGGCTACTACATCCACGAGCTGGGGGGGGCGCCCATGGCCGCCAGCGAAGCGGATGGGGTGCTCAACCCCTGGAATCAGCTCTGGCGCACCCCCAACCTGCTGGTGTGCGATGGCAGTTCCTGGCCCAGCGCCGGCTGGCAGAGCCCCACGCTCACCACGATGGCCCTGAGCTGGCGGGCCTGTGAACACGCCGCGGAAGCGATCAAACGCGGTGAGCTTTAGCTGACGCGGGCTGCGCTTTGGTGTCAACCACCACATCGGTGGATGCCTGTGCCCCGCACACTGTGCAAGCGACCTTTCAACGGGTCGGGCAAGGGAGAAATACCAGGCGGGAGCTCGGCACTCCCGCTTTTTTGTGTGCTCCTAACGCGAGGAACTCACTCACCCGGCTTCATGAACAAGCCGTTGAGATAGTGCTGCGCCACGCAGCGATCACTACAGCCGTTCTGAAACAGGAAACCGGCCAGAGCTGAGGTGATCACGCGGTATTGATCCCACTCGGGGCTGCTGCTGAGGAAGGCGCGCATGCCATCAAACAGGGCTTCAGGCACCTCGGCCTCGAGGCTGATGCGAGCGGAACCGATGGCTTCGTCGTGGCCAAGGCAACGGCTGAGGTGATCGCGCGCACCGCGGTCGGCGTCAACGGCTTCCGCAGCAGCCTGTGCGATCCCATCCAAGCGGTTCGATTCCAGTTGCATCGGCTGCTCAGGCTCCAAGCGATCTCCGTCCGTCGGTGCAGCCATCAATCCACACCGAGTCGGGCCGCGTCAAAGGAGCACATTCAGCTCAAAACCACCCCGAGACGCAGCGAGACAGCGCGCCATTCCAGCAACCTGCTCCAGCTCACAGCCCACCTCGAAGCATCCCTAGCCATGGCCGGAAGCCTGTCAAGCGCGCTCCGAACGAAATGGCGCAATCCCCAGAACAGGCCCCCACGGGTCCAAAGCGCGATCGACTTGTGGAAAAGATTCCACCCACCTGTGGAAACCACCCCAATCCTGGGGAATGCCGCCAACGATCAGCAGGGCTTATGGCTGCGGGTCTCG
>Ga0194129_10007406_pt1 | contig 13066 bp, 12 predicted proteins | sample TA2KigCa35mmetaG_FD_150862 | JGI IMG/M metagenome (GOLD analysis project Ga0194129, IMG submission 150862) | Freshwater microbial communities from Lake Tanganyika, Tanzania - TA2015038 Kigoma Deep Cast 35m | ecosystem: Environmental > Aquatic > Freshwater > Lake | place: Tanzania: Lake... | reverse complement strand
TATGATTTATGAGCTACTGGGCATTCCCAGCATGCCAGAAAAAACATACGAGTTACTCTTACTTGGCACTGTTGCAGATGTTGTGCCACTCCTTGGGGAAAACCGTTACTGGGTACGTCATGGACTACATACCATCAACCATTTTCGCAGTAACGCTATGCGCACCCTTGCACAAAACAGCAACCTCACCAAAGAAGAATATACTTCACTCGATATTGGGTTCATGATTGCTCCTCAGATCAACGCGCTAGGACGTCTAGCGGACCCGCGCGATGCAGTAAAATTTATGATTAGCAGTGATATTGCAGACGTGGAAGCGGTTGGCAAGGTATTAAAAGCAATTAATGAAGAGCGCAAACGAGTTGATGGTGCAATATTCGACCAGATCGACCAACGTATTCAACGCAGAGAGATTGATCTGAGCAAAGATAATATTATTTTAGATAGCAGCCATGAGTGGCCTGCAGGCGTTATCGGGCTGGTTGCTGGCAAGCTGATGCATAGCTATGGACGCCCCACACTTCTGCTGCACCTCGACAAACAAGGCTTTGCAAAAGGTTCATGCCGCTCTATTCCTGAGTTTAATATGTTTGATGCACTCTCAGCATGCAGTGATATTTTGATCCAATTTGGTGGCCACTCATTTGCCGCCGGCCTTAAACTTAAACAAGAACTGGTTCCTGAGCTCAAGCTCCGCCTCAATGAAAGCATAGCAAAGCAAGTAGCACCAGAAGACTTAAGCCCTAAATTACGCATTGATGGCCCATTACCCTTACCTGAATTAAATCAAAAAATGATGACAGGACTTGAACAGCTTGAACCCTTTGGCAACCAAAACCCTCAGCCACTCTTTGTTATAAAAGATGTTTCCCTGGTCCGCCCACCGCAAATACTTAAAGATAAGCATATTAAATGTATGGTTTTTGCCGACGGTATTATTAAACCCGTAATCTTTTTTAACCGGCCAGATTTAATTCCAGTACTGCAAGAGCTAGAAGATACACCATTTTCTTTAGCAGCACATGTCATGAAGAATGAGTGGAATGGTAATACAACGATTGAGCTTCAAGGTATTGATATTGCGCTGAACCACTCATAACAATAACTAACTACACGACAACACTATGTACACCTACAAAAAACATCTCTCTTTCAGTCTTTCAATTAGCTTATTCATTCTTTGCATACTCTTCACCAACTGCAAGTCAGAGCAGCCTATCATTAATCGCTTCGAAACGCTCCTTAACCAGTATTTTCCAGAATCCTTTTTTATGCCACGCGCTGTGAACCGCAAGCTCCTTGATCGATACAACGAACAGGAGCTTACGCTTATCTATGCTGACTTACAAGAACGGCAAAAAGCGCTATTCTCGGGAGCTAGCAAAATTAATGAATATATAGCCACAGCAGGAGCTCCTTGTGCCGGTAAATCAATGCTACTAGAACGTACTATTGCAGCTTTCCCAGAGAAATATGTGTACGTAGACCCAGACCGTGCAACACTATTGCACATGACCAACACTTATAAAAAAGATCTTGCTAATAAAGCACGAACAATCGAAGAAGCCTATAACCATTGGCGAGATGCCTCTAATTTTATTGCAAACCTCTTTTTAGCTAAAGCACTTAAAGAAGGGTACGCTATCGCCCATGGCACTACCATGACCTCACCTATGATTAGCAAACTATTTTCCTCATTAAAAACTGATTATGGCCGAACTATTCATCTTTTGCATGTGACGTGCGATGAATTCGTACGCAAAGCATCTGAAGAGCAACGACGTGCTGGTGGGGTGGTGCAATGCACCTGGGAAGATTTTGCAACTAAAATGAATATGTTCTGTGATAGGCTACCTGATTATTTAAAGGTTGATCACGTTGATTTCTACTATCGATCAAGCATGCATGATTATACACTGGCAGCAATGTGGCAAACGAAGAAGCTCACTATTCTAAATAATACTGCACTACAACATATTCGAGCTGTACACGATGAAAGCAAACAATCAGGATATTTTGATTCGTGTCTTGCACTTACATAACGCTCAACAAAAAGCCCATGTCACCAAATAGACGACTTAGGCTTAACAAAAATACTACTGCTCAAATACCCGATACTCGCCTTCTCGTAGTGTTATCAGCTCAAGCGGTTCTTTATACGCCAATAGTTCTTGCTCTATCTTATCCCAATTGACATGTGGCGCACCATAATCAGAGCGATAATGCGGCAATACTTTAAATGGCAATAAGCCTAGATTTTCTGAAAGCTTAAAATGGTCGATATCATAATCATATTGTGCAATTACACACGCGCCAGCAGAAGTTCCCACTACTGTTTTGCCGGCTAGATACTGCATCCATGTTGCATTTTTACGTAAGGCTGCAAGCAGCTGTGGGGTATCGCCGCCCCGCAAATAAATCACATCTGCCCATTGTACTTGCTGAGCAAAATCATCACGTGTTGCCATACGCATCTCAAGTTGCACACTAGGCAAATGCCCCGCAATAAAGAGTTTGTCTTCTTCAAATTTACTTGCCCATCCTTCTTCCGGTCGTGCAAATAAACAGATCAACAATTTTACTGGCTGTGTAAAACCCTTAACCATTTCTTCACAAACAGCTTTGCCCCGATCGGCTGCTTTAGAAGCAAAACCACCAATTAAAATATATTTAGTCATCAATTTTTCCTCTGAGGCACCATATACTGCCAAAAATGACAGTATCAGTGTACTTATACATTTTTGTATCACTTTTTTCATAAGCCATTCTCCCACATTAAAATAATGCAATAAGTGTACCGAGAGACTATAAGTTGGCAAGGCTCTAGATGAGAATAATGTTTGCAATAGTAGAGACAAGTATCACCCCTTCTGGTACTTTCAGGATGTTTTATTTACTAACATAGTCTTTATTAAAAAGGATTAAAGAATGTTCTTATTAGTAGTCTGCCTCTTGGCTTCTTTTTATACCGCATTTACTGCAGACGGTAATTGGCATACAGTTCAACGCGGAGAAAAAGCAGCACACCGAAAAGAACGGCGAGAAAAAGACGCTGCCGATCGAGAAAAAAAAGCTGCCGATGATGCTGAAATGGCTGCACTTGTTGCAGAAACAGAGAAATTAGCCGCAGCATTTGCTAAAGAAGAAAAAAGATACACAACAAACTATGTTGGTCCCGTAACTAGGGTAATGGCCCGCCGTATTAAGCCAAGTTACGTTACACTCAGAAACCGGTGGGTAGAAACCGTATGGAACCCTCTCTGCAGGGCTACGGGAACATCCGATGGGCTCCAAAAAAATTGTATCGCATCAAAATACCTCTGAGAAGACAATCATTTTATTGCTACTAATGAAGAAGGGCATGTTATTGGCTTTTTAAAGTGCCATCTGCACGGGGGATTTGATCAAACCCGTCTTGTAATTGATGAAGGCCCTGGCGTTGGAGCTGATTATGATTATGACACTATTTTAAGGCAGCTCCTTGCTTCTGTTATTGAAAAGTACGGTAGCATAGCAACAAGGATTGAAATCGGGATAATGCCTGGTGATGAAAAAGCGATTAACTTATTTTGTGACCAGCTGGGTTTTACTAATAAATTTGATCACAAGACCCGTCCCGGTTTTTGTATAGATATGAAAGCTGATATGGGAACTATTCGTACTTATGTATGCACGCCTACAATAGCAAGCGTGGCAGCAACGAAATTTAAAAAATAATAGACAGCGCTACATAAAAGCCCCCCGAGTTTCATCGGGGGGCTTTTATAATTTCTACATCAAAGCATAAATCTACAAATCATCGCTAGCGGCAGGCTGTATAGCTTGCATTGCTTCTGCTTCTTGTTCTTTTAGATCTTTCTTAGACCCACGTCGACCACGCTTGCCATGCTTTTTTGCTGCGCGATTCTTTTTTACTTTATGGGCTTTTGCTACACGTGATTTTCTTGCTGGGCGTTCATCATCATTATTAACTGAACGACCTCTTGCCTTACCCATTCCAACTGCTCTTCTGCCTTTGCCTTTTTCTGAGGAGCACTTTACTTTTGCTTTACATTGCTTTCTGCTCTTATCATTGTGTTCATGCTTCTTATTGCGCACAGCGGGAACTCCAAAGCCAAGCATAGATTTCGCCTTGGACAAGCCTCTTTTCCACATGCCCTCTTGTTGTTGCTTCCCTCTTTTATTGCCCTTGCGAATGCTGCGCTTTGCAAAATGCATCTTTTCTTTGCGCTGACGTTTTTGTTTTTTGCTACCACGCTGTTTGACCTGTGCAATTTCTACTTCATTATTATCAGCAGCTACCAACACTGGTGCAGCAAGCAAGGCAAAGCTGCCAAGCAGTACGATTACATTTTTCATACCATACCCCTTAAAAATGTATAAACCTTTACATTACTGTTCATAGCGTAATGTAAACATTGCATGTTTTTCAATCTTTTGTCATTTTTCATAGCAAAATCAGCGTATGCCTAGTATGCCTATATCTTTTTATCTTCTTGTTAGAGTAAAGTATTGCACCATTTCTTACAAAATCTCTAAGGTACCATAACGTTCAATACTTATTATTACACTAGTCTATCGGGAGATAACATGACCAAGCCTTCTATATTAAAACCTATATTTATTTTCGTATTAGCAACTATTTTTTTCCTAAATACACTCCACAGTGCCCTAGCCAACTGGAACCACGTTAGCTACATGCAAGCAGACAATAACTTGGCTCCTTTTGCCGAATTTAATGTACGAGAAATGCTTAAAGTAAATCTACATCCTTCCATTAATGTTTTACTTGAATGGGACAAGCCAAACGATAATACTACCTGGCGCTACCAAGTAATAAATAAAAAATTGCTCAATGCTGGCACTTTTACAGGCACACACGATCTTGGTGCTAACCCTGTTCAAGAACTGATTGATATGGTGAAATGGGCCAAAGCTCTCACGCTCAAAAAATACAACGCCCTCCGGTGGTGTATCAATTTGTGGAACCATGGCTACGGCATCTTAGACCCACGGCTCAAAGGAATAAATAGAACAGCCCCAGGACAAACAGGAAGCAGACACTTACCATGGTTGATGATTCCCGGTATGCCATACGGTGAAGGAGATTTCCGTGGTATTCTGTTTGATGATTCACAAAATACCTATGTAACAGCAGCTGGTTTAACTAGAGCAGTTAAGGGTATGCGTGATGTCATTGGTAATAAAATTGATTTAATGAGCATGGATGCCTGCCTCATGGCCATGATCGAAGTTGGCTATCAAATCAAGGGACTAGTCGATATTTTAGTTGCTGCAGAAAATACTGAACCCGGTAATGGACACCACTATGCAGCTTATTTAAGTGAGCTTTCGGCTAATCCAACTATGTCAGCCGAACAGCTGGCAACCAGCATTGTACAAACTTATGGCAGATTTTATGCAGGGAAAGATAGTGCTATCACCCTTTCGGCGATCAAGATAGATGCCCTAATCCCATTAAAAAATAATCTTATGCAGCTTATGACTGCAATAAATGCGTGCTATGCAACTGATGCCGCAAGTACCCGAGCAGCCGTCCGCCAAGCACGTGCAAAAACCATGGTATTTGAAATACCGGATTATATTGATTTACTTTCGTTCTACAACCGCTTAAATAGAGAATTTGCAACAAAAACAACCAAACCAAAGCCTAAACAAAAACCAAAGCCTAAACCAAATCAAAAGCCAGTACAATTCAGCCCCGCTGCAACTAATGTGTGCACTATTATCGCTGCGGGCATTCCCCTTATTCGAGCAGCAGTGGTAGCAAATACCGTTGGCCGCGATTATGCAGGCGCTGGTGGTATTTCTATTTATTTCCCACGCGGTCCGGTGGATTCTTCATACCGAATAACACAGTTTGCCCAAGACACCGGGTGGGATAAATTTATTGCCAAGTATCGCTAAATTTTACAAACACATCAAAAAGGCCCTAAGTAAATCAGGGCCTTTTATCTTACCTGTAAAGCATCCCTATCAGCACTGCGTCCACTAGGGCTTATCCTATCGGTATTTGAGGCTAACTGTTCAGAAAAAACTTAGCCAGGCTCTTGCAAAAGCCTTTTCCCCTCAATACTATAGTAACAAAGCTGTATTTTTTTAGCATTCTGCGCAGAAATATCGTATGCATCGCATTGAGTAAAAGGCGATGCATAGAGGTGTAATGACAATGCTGGATACTCAGCAATATTCGCAACACCATGGATATAAGCAGGACCATCAACAAATCCACGACCACCAACCACCGTAGCGATTTTTTGTAGTTTTATCCCTGCATCGGTAGCTATGTCTTGATAATTAGTAAATTCAAGCGACCCTTCTGCCACATACATCCAACATTTTTGGCCTTCATGTCCATGAATAGGACTAGACTGCCCAGCCTGCCAACACATTAAAATAAGCTCGAAAAATGCTGATTTGTATACCCGATTGCGCGTATAGCAATTACTTGCGTAAAAAGTATATGGTTCCAGCTCGGCATGCATAGTATCAAGCTGCGCTAACACTGCTTTTACTTCATTATTAGGAAAACTACGCTGAGACAATAGCTCTAGCTGATGAATAATCTGGTGCAAACCAATTCCGGGCGTTACCGTTTCAAGTCCTTTTTGTAAATCATGCAGTACCATATTTACCCCTTACAAAGGATTAGATTAAACGCGTATACCATCAGCAAGCTAAAAATAAAAATCCCCTAATCTATTACACTAGGCGCTTAAAATTAATGTAGCTAAACGCAGTCACGAAAACTGTTCATAGCACCGACTGGCAGCACATGAGCAACTGCTTCAGGGAAAATACGTGCTATGTAGCCTAAAATAAACATTGCTCGATTTTCTGGCGTATCTCTACGAACTGGTACTATCGTAAATCCAAGATCAATATAATCTTGCTTAATGCGCTCTCCAGTAGCATGAGCCAGCTCAGCATCTTCAAATCGCACTTCTGTCCCCTCAAAAACATCCAGCTCTTCAACAAAAAATACCGTTGGTTGGTACAAACTTTCAGATAGTGCATGATTAATCGAATCAATTACTGGTTGCTGATATGGCTTTTCGTGCAAGAATTTATACGATATACTATCCACCGGACCTCTATCGAAAAAACAAATGCTAGGACAAATGTTTTTAGAAACCTCATCTGCTAGTTCATCAAATCGGATAGAAACTTTACTTTGAAAATCATCTGCCAAGTATGGATGTTCAATACCAGCAGCTTGCTCTTCTTGAATAATTTGCGTTGCTGCTTCAGGAACCGTTCTAAATCCCTTACTTCTTAGTGTATCAATCGTCGTTGTTTTTCCTGCCCCAGGAGCACCAATAATAATAAACCAGGGAGAAAGAAGCCCTGTGGGCTTGCTTGCTCTTAAAGAAATATAGTCGGTGACACGGCCATCTTTTGAAAAACAAGCCGCTGCTGACGCATGCAAACCAATACCAATCGATAATAATCCAACTAGCAATACCATATTCTTATGCATGATGCACTCTTTCTCTCTCTTTTTGTTGCCTTTTTTTCACCAGTATTCTAGCCAATTCTAAATCAGGATTCCTCAAAGTCAATAAAAAAGGCCCCGAACAATTTTGCCGAGGCCTCTAGTAATCGCTATTTTTTCTTAGTACCGACGCTGAGCAAGCATCTCGTTACGCAATGATCTGAAATGGCCTTCTGCTTTATACTCTTTGTGCTTCAAAATATATTGCTTAATTTCCAGCAACATGCAGCGAAGGTCTTTACTCTTTTCAAGCAGCTCCGTGCAGCCACTTGTAGCAAGTAATGTTTCATTTTTCTTTAGCCACGCAATATCATCAGTAATTACTGAAATATAACGGTGGAACGGGGTTCTCTCTGGATCAAAGCTTTTACCAAGAAAAATTCTATTAAAAGTATCTGAGGCATGGCGCGTTACCCGACGATTTTCAACAATCTTACCAAGCTGCTTTTTAACTTTTTTTTCGTCTTTTTCAGCACTCACAAGAGCCAACTCTTCGCGGTATTTTTGATCAATAGTATTCAGTATGCGCTCGCCGCGTTGCACTGGCGTTTCACGCGGGCGTTGCTTACCACAAGCGCTCAATAAAAATACAATAGCAAGAGCACCTGAAAACAATACCCCTGGCTTGATTTTTTCTACAAAACTCATTAAAAAACCTTCCATTTTTTGAAATAATATTTTAGCAGTACCATTTTAAATATAATTTTTTAAAAAAAAGTCACAAATGGGTAGTCGCAAAAAAAGGCAAAAAGACGCTATTTTAGCGAAAACAGCTTGCCTGGGCTCCCTGCAAAAATATTCTTTCTGCTACTTCAAGAATATTTTTTTATAACCACCAGACAAAAGAGCATGCTGTAACTGTTTTCTTTCCGTGTAACTTTCATACCCTGAAGCAGGCATTTTTCGTCATACCGCCTGACTTCAATAAGAAGTTACGCTCCCAGCAAAAAATTTCTAACTGATGCATCAATTGACCTGGTCGATGCCCCCTAAGTTTATGCAAAATGTATCCTTGGTTATTGGCTCTGCGATGAAACTTTTGAATTTCAAGGCAAGACAATACGCAATCACCAATAATTACTATGCAGCATTAATGATCGCTATCCAGCGAAGTTATTAATACCGCAACGAATCAAGCACAAGATTACGTACTTCTTTTGTAATCTTGGTACGAGAATCAGCCAACAGTATTTTTACGCATGTTACATATTGAGGATTACAAATTAATTTGTTGTCGCACCTTTGATAAAAAGGATTATTAATCAATGCCACTAAAGCTGTTTCTCCTTCATAGTTTTTCGCGCTCATGTCTAAATCGTGTCGTGCAAGCAACGCAGCTAAAATAGTAGGACAATGATAATTAACTGCAGCAACAAATAAAGGCCTTGATAAACAGCTAGATTCAGCATTAATATTGGTTCTAGAGTCAGCTATAAGCATTAATGCCAGAGTATCATCCTTATGCCAAAATGCATATTCGATTGCTTTATTTAGTAATACAAAACCATGCCAAGGAATATTGATATCAACAGGATAATTCGCCATAAGCTCATATACAATATCTACTATCCCACAACATACTGCCTTGGCTAATACTTCTTGTAAATGCTCCGCTGTATTCCGGGTATCTGCAATAAGCAATCGTACTACCTCAAGGTGTTCTTTCTTGTAAGCGCCTGATTGAGACAATCGTTTTAAGGCTTGAGTTAATACTGTCTGTTTGCCACAACCATATGCTGATGTTGACAACAAGGGATTAGTGCGAGAATCAGCCAGTAACAGCTTAACGATACTTACCTTGGGGCAGGGAAATTCGGGTATTGCAGCCTCCATAAGGGCAGTTATTCCACTATTCGTTGATGCATTAACATCAAGCTCAGCATTTTTTAAAAACTCAACAACTACATCATCCAGCCCAAAAAAAGCGGATCGTCTAAAAGCAGCTCCTCCATCTATATTAATATCATGCGGCCGCGCTCTAATTATTTTTTTTGCTGTATCAATTAAATACTTTTTATCTTCAGCATCAGCTATTGCAATCTTCTCTATAAGTAGGTACAAAGGAGTATTCCTATCTAAAGCGATTGTAGCATCTAAAGGTATATTAATATCCGTTTGGTCATCTGCAATAAGAAGACTTGCCACGGCTGCACTGCCTTGCCGGATAGCACGCACAAGCACAGGCATAGGAACATGATTATCATGTCTATACGGTAAGGCAGGGATCCCTGCCCCCGGCTCACTGCTATAGGATGCATTAACATTTGCTCCACAAGCAAGCGCTACTTGAGCCTTGAGAACATCATTAGTATGTGCTGCAATAAATAGCGCCTTACTCGGATCCTCGGGAATAAAAAAATCTGGAAGATGCTCATTAGCAGATATAAAAAATAAGTTTTTTATATCGTATTTTCCATCCTTATTAACAACACTAATACCACGCGTTTCTAATGCGTAAATAATCTTAATAAGCGGCTGCAGCTCTTCTGGCGTCAACGAATCTGTGTGTACAAGATGTAAACCGATAATATCACAATTATATTCTTCTGATTGTTCGTTAATCATTAGGGTATTCGATAGAGACAGTGCTCGTCGTTCTTTAGTTGTTAAAAATTGCCCTATAAAATCACCAACTTTCCGTGGCATTTTAGCACGAACTGAAGTACATCTACGCAACCCCGCTGAAGAAAGGACTGTTTCACCCATCGCCTGCAAAGATTGGGAAACAGCAAGTACCATTAAAAAAGCAAGCGGAGAAATCAGCGATAAAAACATATAAGCCTTTCGATAGTTGCCTTGCATTTTACAGTATGATCAACAAATTTCTAGAACTTTATTACTTGTACTCATTCTAGTTATCTGCTAATGCCTCTACTGGCTTAAGACGCGCAGCACGCTCCGCCGGATAAAATCCAAATAGTAGTCCCACCAGTATCGTAAAACTGCTTGCCACTACAATAGGCGCTAACTCCAAAATAACCGGAATAGCGAAGCACTTTTCAACTATCACTGTAGCCGCTATACCACCCATGACACCAAGCAGGCCACCAATCATACAAATCATTACAGCTTCGAGCAAAAACTGTATGCGAATAACCCGCATGGTAGCACCAAGAGCCATTTTAATACCAATTTCTTTGGTCCGCTCTTGCACAGCAACAAGCATGATATTCATTACGCCAATGCCACCAACCAACAATGCAATAAGTGCAGCAATAAGCGCAAAGAGGCCAACTGATTGTGCTGCTTTTTCTGCCTCTGCTGCAAACTCTTGAAAGTCCCAAATCATAAAGTCATTTGAGTCGCCTTCTTCCAGGCGATGCGCAGCTCTAAATATTTTTTCAAGTTGGCGGGTAACCTCTGCAACATCCTGATCAGTGTAAGTGCTCATTATAAAACTACGCAACCGGTTGCCATAATATTTTTGATGCGTTGTAAAAGGAATAAATACATCAGAAATACCTAGTCCCTCCCACTTACCTTTTTTTTTGGGTGGAGCCAATACGCCAATCACTACAAAAGGCTTAAAATCAGTTTTACTATCAACACCTGTCCCGATACGAATTACACGACCTAGTGGATTTGTACTGCCAAAAAGAGCCTGTGCTACATCTGCCTTAAGCACTACTACATTTTCTCGACGTTCAACATGATGCTCATTAAAAACTATCCCTGCCATTGCTTCATACTCTTTGATAGCAAACAGCGTTTGATACCCACTAACTACTTCCACCTTGGTAGTATTGCCTCCATATTCAATATCAATAGCATGAGCTGTCTGCTCGGGTGAAATGTAACGAATACGGGGGCATTGAGCACTAATTGCTTTCATATCAGCCAAAACAAAGGGCTTGGGGTCACGCTTAGTAGCAGACATCCAATTCCCACAACCAATTGCCACCGTTTTAGATCCATAAGCAAGAAATTGTTCACGGGCTTTTTGCTGAGCGCCTTTACCAATAGCGGTAATTGCTATGATACCGGCAATTCCTATTACAATACCTAACAGTGTCAATAATGATCTAATAGCGTGGTGCCTAATGGCACGCAGCGCCATGCGGGCTAGCATTAAGGTCATCATAAATTCTCTCTTTTGTTACCCCGCTCTGCTACCCCTGAAGGGGCATCCTTCGACAAGCTCAGGAGGAGCGGGGGGAATACAAATATAGAGGTGAAAAAATCGCTCCTGGTGAGCTTGTCGAACCACGCCCTGAAAGGGTGGAAGAGCGATTTAACAACATTTCTAACTACCTGCTATCTGTTTTGCTATGCGTTTAAGTTCGTCTGATGCATTCATATCATCAACTAAAACATCATCCTGATCACTAATTCCAGCAAGAATCTGAAAACAAGCATTATCTGTAAGACCGATAGTAACCATTTTCTCTACTAATGCCTTACCTTCTTGCACCCACAATGTTTTAATGTTAGCGCCAGGTTGTGCAGCCAGTGCGCTCTTCTTAGCAGCTGGGTCAAGCGCTTTAAATGCATACCCAAGGAGCTGGGCTGCATGTTGAAGCGTTTTTCTATTGAGTTGAAATACAAAACCAGGTACTGCTAATACATCTTTTACTTTTGCCACCGTTAATTTTGCATGAACCGTCATACCGGGCCGTAATAATTCATTAGGATTTTTCAACATAACATCAGCTGGATAAGCAGCCTTACCTTCGGTAGTAGAAACTTTTGCCAATCCCAAGTTAGAAATACTTCCTATCCAAGGCGCATGGTCAGGATACGCATCAACCGTAATTTTTGCTTGCATGCCAATCGCAACATCCCCTATTTTATTTTCATCAATCTGGAGGCGAGCCTTCATTGTTGTTAAATTATCTGCCAACTCAAAAATCTTATTAGATGGGACATCCGCTGCAAAAATCTCTCCTACTTTAACCGGAATATATACAATCACCCCATCTCGCGGTGCATATACCATCGTTTGTTCTAATCTAAATTTTTCACGATCATATGCTGCTTGCGATAATTGTGCATCTGCCTGCGCGATTTCATACTCCATCGTCAATTTTTCAAACGCATCTGCCGCTAATTGCCCTGCCTTGAAAAGGGCTTGCTCGCGCTTATAATTTGCCTTTTTATAGTTCAACACTGCTTGGTCTTTAGCAACGCGTGCTTGTGCTTCACGTAGATCTGTATCACCTCCATGATTATTTTCAAGCTCTGCCAACAAAGTTCCTTTCGTTACTCGTTGCCCTTCTACGACATGTATTTTTTTTACACGTGCTGAAATAAGCGAACCAATATTTGAAGTGCCTTCCGCCTCTAGATAGCCTTCTGCATGAATCACTTTAGCAATAGATTTTTTTTCTGGTTTTTGTGTTTTAAACAACACAGCCAGTGGCGGAGAAAAATATTTTTTATAAAAAAACCAGCTACCACCACCAATAAAAAGTATTCCAAAAATTGTTGCTATAAGACCCCGGATACTCATACACTTAATCCTTCTTAAAAGTACTTTCTAACCACCAACTATATGATGATATAGCACATGCCATTTTTAGAAACAAAAAACATAACGAAAACGTACCATAT
>Ga0194129_10007401_pt1 | contig 13070 bp, 8 predicted proteins | sample TA2KigCa35mmetaG_FD_150862 | JGI IMG/M metagenome (GOLD analysis project Ga0194129, IMG submission 150862) | Freshwater microbial communities from Lake Tanganyika, Tanzania - TA2015038 Kigoma Deep Cast 35m | ecosystem: Environmental > Aquatic > Freshwater > Lake | place: Tanzania: Lake... | reverse complement strand
GTGCGCGCCGACCTGCTGCTTGCGAAGTTCGAGCAGCAAAGTGCGGCCAACACCATCCAGATCCTCACCCAGCCGATCACTTCACCCACGGAGCAACGCCGATGAGCCGATCCAATCCTGGCGCAGGGCGCCCGACGGTCCGGGCTGCGTGGCTCCTGCTCTGCGCCGGAATACTCCTGGGTCTGAGTGCCTGCGAACGCAACCAGCAGTCGGTTGCGCCGGGAACAGGCGGGGCTTCAACAGGTGCTGACCCTCGAGGTACGGCCCCCAAGGATTCTTCGGAGACGGGCAATGGCGCGGGCAAGACGCATAGCGCCACAGGGGATCCATCCGTCACGCGCGGTCCGTCGGCGGCGCGCGGCGCATCAGCGGCGGGCGGTGCGTCAGCGGCGGGCGGTGCGTCGGATGCGCAGGCAGACGCCGAGAAGGATCCGCGGGTGGTGAGGATCCGTCCCGAAATGGCCAAGCGCTTCATCGTGGGACCCGCGCAGCGGCAGGAAGTGGCATCCGTGCTCGAAGTGCCGGGGCGTCTCGAGGCAAATGAAAAGCTGGTCTCGCGGATCGGGGCCTCGGTCACTGGCCGGGTGCTCGAAACCATGGTGGACGTGGGTTCCAGGGTGCGTGCAGGCGACATCGTGGCGCGTGTGAGCAGCCCAGAGCTCACCCAGGCGCAGCTGAACTTCCTGCGTGCCAACTCTGCGTTTTCGCTCGCCGAACGCGCCGTCGACCGCGCCCGTCAACTCTTCAGTGCCGACGTGATCAGTGCTGCGGAACTGCAGCGTCGTGAAACCGAGTTGGCAGTGGCAAGGGCCGAGCTGCGCGCCGCCAACGACCATCTTTCCCTGCTCGGCTTTGATTCCGCGATGCAGACCCGGATTCGCGACAGCGGCCAACTCGATTCCTCCGTGGCGGTACGTGCATCGCGCCCCGGTGTGGTGCTCGAGCGCAATGTGAGCCCCGGACAGGTTGCCCAGCCGGGTGACCCCCTGTTTACCGTGGCCGACCTGTCCGCCTTGTGGGCAGTGGGAGCGCTGCCGGAGCAGTCGGCAAGCTTCGCACGTGTCGGTCAGTCGGTCGAGATCGAGGTTCCTGCGCTGAGCAACCGGCGCTTCAGGGCGCGCATCGTGTTCGTGGGCGACATTGTCCAACCCGAGACCCGCACCGTGGCGATCCGCACGGAGGTCGACAACGCGACGCGCCAACTCAAACCCCAGATGCTTGCAAAACTTCTTCTGATCGGACCGAAGGAGCAGGCACTCGCGGTCCCTGACACCGCGGTTGTGCGCGAAAGCGATCGCGATCATGTGTTCGTGCGCACTGGCGAAGATACCTTCCGGCTGCAACCCCTCGAGCTCGGGCCCTCGGTGCAGGGACGCCGGGCAGTTGTGCGAGGCCTGCAGGAGGGCACGCCGATCGTGCGGGAAGGTGCCTTTCACCTGAACAACGAGCGCAAGCGCGCCGAACTGGAGTAGGACAGTGCTCAGAGGGCTCGTTCAAGGCTCGCTCAATCAGGGCCTGGTCGTTCTCGTGCTGTCCCTGATCCTTGTCGCCTTCGGCATGCGCGCCGCCACGAAGTTGTCGGTCGACGCCTTTCCCGATGTCACGAATGTGCAGGTGCAGGTTGCCACCGAGGCACTCGGACGCTCGCCCGAAGAGATCGAACGCTTCATCACGGTGCCGCTCGAGATCGCCATGACCGGGCTTCCGGGCCTTGTGGAGATGCGGTCGCTCAACAAGAGCGGGCTATCGATCATCACGCTTGTGTTCACCGACCAAACCAATGTGTATTTTGCCCGCCAGCTGGTGACCGAGCGGCTGATCGAGGCCACGCCGCGTCTTCCCGAGGGCATCACGCCCGTGCTCGGCCCCACCTCCACCGGTCTGGGCGAGGTGTACCAGTACACACTGGAGCGCGCCGACGATGGTCGGCGCGAACTGTCCCCCGAGGAACTCGCCGAGCGCCGCGTCGTGCAGGACTGGGTGGTACGCCCCCTGCTCCGCTCGATCCCCGGGGTGGCCGAGATCAACTCCCAGGGCGGCTATGTGCGTCAGTACCAGGTGCTGCCCAAGCCCGAGCGCCTTCTGCACTACGGCATCACGCTCGAGGATGTCTTCGATGCGGTCGCCCGCAACAATGCCAACGCGTCGGGCGGCATTCTTCCGCAGCGTGCCGAACAGTACCTGGTGCGCAGCCTTGGCCTGATCCGCAGCACGGAAGACATTGGCAACATCGTGGTGCGCGAGCGAAACGGGGTGCCGGTGTTTGTGAAGGACCTCGGCGACGTAAGCATCGGCCACGAAGTCCGCCAGGGGGCCATCATCAAGGGCGGCTACACCGAGGCAGTCTCCGGCATTGTGATGATGGTGCGCGGCGGCAATGCCAAGGAGATCGTAACGCGGGTGAAAAAGCAGGTGGAGGAGATCAACGCCAAGGGCATGCTCCCGGGAGGCCTGCGCATCGTGCCCTACTACGACCGCACCGAACTGGTTGACGCTGCGCTGTGGACCGTCTCGAAGGTGCTCATCGAGGGCATCCTCCTGGTGATCGTGGTGCTCTTTGTGTTCCTCGGCGATGTGCGCTCGAGCCTGATCGTGGTCGCCACCCTGATCATTGCTCCGCTTGCCACCTTCATCGTGATGAACCGCTACGGGATCTCGGCGAACCTGATGTCGCTGGGCGGCCTTGCGATCGCCATCGGGCTGATGGTCGATGCCACCGTTGTGGTGGTGGAAAACATTTTCCATCGTCTTGGCCCCAAGGCCTCGGAAGGCCGCGAACGTCTGCGCCATATTCTCGAGGCCACGCTGGAGGTGGCCGTACCCACCGTCTTCGGGATTGCGATCATCATGCTTGTCTTCGTCCCCCTCATGACGCTCGAGGGGATCGAGGGCAAGCTCTTCGCCCCGCTTGCGCTCACGATCGTGATTGCCCTGGGTATTGCGCTCGCGGTATCGCTCACTCTCTCGCCCGTGCTTTGCGCCTTCTTCCTCAAGGGCGGAGCCGAGCACGACACCTGGGCGATCATGCACCTGAAGCGCCGCTATCTGCGGCTGCTCGATCTTTCGCTGGTGCACCGGATGAAGACGGTTGGCACCGCACTTGCGCTTCTCGCCGCTGCGCTGGCGCTCTTTCCGTTCCTGGGAAAGTCGTTCATGCCCACGATGAAGGAGGGTGCGCTCACCCCCCAGATCAATCGGGTGCCGAGCATTTCGCTGCAGGAGTCGGTGGGTATGGAGATGGAGGCGATGCGCCTGATCAGCGCAGTCGACGGCGTGCGCATGGTGGTGTCGAAACTCGGGCGCGGCGAATCGCCGGCCGATCCGGTCGGACCCAACGAGTCGGATCCGATTGTTTTGCTCGACCCGGAGTCCGAACGAACCCAGGACGAGATCGATGCGGAAATCCGCGCCCGGCTTTCGGTGTTTCCGGGTATCCAGATCGTGCTGTCACAACCGATTGCCGAGCGTGTCGACGAAATGGTAACCGGGGTGCGGTCGCAGCTCGCCGTGAAGGTCTTCGGCGACGATCTTGGCGAATTGCGTAACGTCTCCGAGCAGATCGCGCGGCTCCTGCGCAGCGTGCCCGGTGCACGCGACATCCGGCTCGAGCGTCTGTCGGGGCAGCAGGCGCTCCAGATCGACATCGACCGCAAGGCGATCGCCCGGCACGGCATCAACGTGGCCGAGGTGCACGAACTCATCGAGACCGCAGTGGGGGGCAAGGAAGTGAGTCTGCTCTACGAAGGAGAGCGACGCTTCGGCATTGCGGTGCGCTTTCCTGAACGCGAGCGCGACTCGGCCGAGGCGATCGGTCGGCTCACCCTCAAGGCACACGACGGAGCCCTTGTGCCATTGGGCTCGGTGGCCACGATCGCCCTTCGCGACGGGCCTGCGCAGGTCAGTCGCGAGTCGGCAAAGCGCAGGGTGGTGGTGGGCGCCAACGTGGAAGGCCGCGATCTGGGCGGTTTTGTCAAGGAGGTGCAGCAACGCATCAACCGCGAGGTCAAGCTCCCCGAGGGCTACTTCCTGAAGTTTGGTGGCCAGTTCGAGAACATGGAGCGGGCGATGTCAACCCTCTCGGTGATCGTGCCGATCACGATTGCCGCCATCTTCTTTCTTCTGTTTCTGCTCTTCAATTCGCTCAAGATGGCGGGCCTCATCATCCTCGTCCTTCCCTTTGCCTCGATCGGTGGTGTTGCGGGCCTTGCCTTGAGCGGCCAGTATCTTTCAGTGCCCGCATCGGTCGGATTCATCGCGCTCTGGGGCATCGCCGTCCTCAACGGCGTCGTGCTGGTGAGTTGCATCCGGCGCTTTCGCGACGAGGGCATGGCGGTGCTCGCCGCAGTCCGCGAGGGCTGCGTGCAGCGGTTCCGGCCGGTGGTGATGACGGCCGCCGTTGCGCTGCTGGGGCTGGTGCCCTTTCTGTTTGCCACCGGACCTGGCTCGGAGGTGCAACGTCCTCTGGCCGTGGTGGTGATCGGCGGCCTGATCAGCTCCACCCTGCTCACGCTCGTGGTGCTGCCCAGCCTCTACAAGTGGTTCGACGATCAGGAGGATTGAGATCGCTTCGAGCCCATGGATCTATCCGGTGCTCGAAGTGGTGCACTTGCTCGGGGTATCGCTGATCCTTGGCAACCTCGTCCTGGTCGACCTCAGGATCTTCGGCCTGGGCACTTCCCTTGCGCTCGAGGACCTTGCGCGCTTGGCGCTGCCCCTGGTCCTGCTCGGAGCGGGGCTATGCGCGCTATCGGGCCTGCTGATGTTTTCCACCCAGGCGTCAGATCTGCTCGCCAACCGCGTGTTCACGCTCAAGATGCTGCTTCTCACGCTGGCCGCCGGCAATGCGGTCTGGTTTCATCTGCGCGGCTCGCTGCGCCGGCTCGACCGGACTGCGCGCTGGCTTGCCTTCAACTCCCTGGTCCTTTGGCTGATCACGCTCGGCCTTGGGCGCTGGATCGCCTACGTCTGACCCTGACGGAGGGGCGCCGCGCCTGTCGTGGTGCGCTTGCGTAGCACGTGTCGCTGTGCGCTTGCGTGGCGCGTGTCGCTGTCGGTTGCGCTGCACTTGTCGTTGTAGTATTCGCAGGGTTTTGGCATAAGGGTGAATCCGCCGTGAACAGCTTCCGACGAAACCTGCTGCGCGCGGGTGGCATAGCGCTTGCGCCGCTCCTTGCAGGCCTTCCCGGGCCGGCCGTGGCGCATCACGGCTGGAGCCTCTTCAACCAGGACGACCCGATCTATCTCGAGGGCGTTGCGCGCACCGTGAAGTGGCGCAATCCACACGCCGAACTCGTCCTCGACCTTGCGCAACCACTGCGTCTGCCGCAGGATCTCGCAACGCGCTTGATCCCCGCGCAGTCCTCGAACGTGAACATCGGCGCCCTGCTGGCGAGGGCGAGACTGCCTTCGGGCACTGCAAGCGCGTGGGAGATCGAGCTTGCACCGCTGTTTCGCATGTCGCAGTGGCGAGTGCCTGAAGTACGCGCCGGACAGAGCCTTGCGGTGCTCGGCTTTGCCCTGCACGATTCGGCGCAAAGCCGCGACGCCTCGGCTCCGGGTGCCGCTGGTGCTCCGGCAAACGCATCCCCGGCGAAAGACGCTCCGCTGATGCGCGCGGAACTGCTCTTTCTCGAGGGCCGCAGCTACCCCTTGCGATCGGGTCCGGCCTGAGACATCCACCCTTCAGCGGCTGCCTTCGGCTTCGAAACCTTCGGGCCGGTCCGGGCTGTCCTGGCGACGCAGTCGAGTGCCTGTGAACATCATCATTCTTGGGGCCGGCCGAGTGGGCGAGAGCGTTGCCGAGAGCCTCGTCTCGGAGCCCAACGACATCACCGTGATCGATCAGGATCCGGGGCGGCTCCGGCTGCTCGAGGAGCGGCTCGACCTGCGTGGAGTGGTCGGCAACGGAATCCAGCCTTCGGTCCTCGAGGAGGCCGGGGCGCGGGATGCCGACCTGCTGATCGCCTGCGCGGCGGCCGACGAGACCAACCTCGTCGTGTGCAAGGTGGCGCATCAGCTCTACAACGTCCCCACGACGATTGCGCGGTTGCGCTCGCCCGAGTTCGTGCAGGGCGATCCGCTGCTCGCACGCGAAGGTTTCGCGGTGGACCGGGTGATCTGCCCCGAGGATTCCCTCACGCGTTACATCCAGCAACTCATCGACTATCCGGAGGCCTTGCAGGTGCTCGAGTTTGCCCGCGGCAGGGTGTGCCTGATCGTGGTACGCGCTGCAGTTGGCAGTGCACTCGTGGGCCACAGCCTCGCCGAGATCCGACGGCTGATTCCCGACTTCGAGATGCGCATCGTGGCCCTCTACCGCGCAGACGCCGAGGTGGAGGCCAATGCAGACGCGGTGATCCACGCCGGCGACGAGGTCTTCGTGCTCGCTGGCACCGACAGGATCCGCCAGGTGCTCGCAGCGATCCATCTTCGCGACAAGCCTGTGCAACGCTTGATGATCGCAGGTGGGGGCAGGGTAGGCCTGCGCCTCGCGCGCAACCTCCAGGATCATTTCGAGGTGAAGATCATCGAGCAGGACGCGCGCCGCTGCGAGTATCTGGTCAGCCAGTTGCCCTCTTCCACGCTGGTGCTGCACGGCGACAGCGTGGAAGAGGATCTGCTGCTCGAGGAAAACGTGGCCGACATGGACCTCTTTCTCGCTCTCACCAGCGACGACGAGGACAACATCATGTCGGCCATGCTGGCCAAGCGCCTCGGCGCACGCAGGGTGGCTGCGCTGATCAACCGCAGGGCCTACGCCGAGATGATGCAGGCCAGCGCGATCGACATTGCGGTTTCGCCTGCCCACACGGTGATCGGTGAGCTGCTCACCCACATCCGCCGCGGTGACGTGGTGGCAGTTCACAGCCTGCGCCGGGGTGCCGCCGAAGCCCTCGAGGGGATCGCGCGTGGCGACCTCAAGACCTCCCGGCTCGTCGGGCGGCGTATCGAGGAGATCCGACTGCCGCGCGGTGCACGCTTCGGGGTGATCGTCCGCGGCGAGGCCGAGCAGGCGCAGGTTCTGATGCCGCATCACGGCACCCGGATCGAAGCTGGCGATCATGTCGTGATCTTCATCCCCAACAAGCGCCTGGTGCGCGAAGTGGAAAGGATGTTTCAGGTCACCGCTGCCTTTTTCGGCTGACGTCGGAGGCTCGACCTTGCGTCTTGCCGTCTTCGGTCCCGCCCTCGCGCTGCTCGCCCGGGTGCTGGCCGCCTTCTCCTTTGCGATGCTGGTGCCGCTCGCCTGGGGCTGGCAAAGCGAGAGCGAAGCACTGCGCACCATCTGGATTGGCAGCTTTCTGCTCACCCTCATCAGCGGCATCTTGCTCGCGCTGGCAACCCGTTCGTGGCGGCGCGAACTGCTCACCCGCGACGGATTTCTGCTCGTGAACCTGGTGTGGACCGTGCTCCCGGTCTACGCCGCCCTGCCTCTCCTCCTTGCGCTTCCCGAGATCGGCTGGAGCCGTGCGATCTTCGAGTCGGTGAGTGCCCTCACCGCCACTGGCGCCACAGCCCTGAGCGGCCTCGATGCGCTTCCGCTCTCGGTGAATGTGTGGCGCTGCTTTCTGCAACTCATCGGCGGCCTCGGTATCGTGCTCCTTGTGGTGGCCGTGCTGCCGCTCCTTGGCCTTGGCGGCGTACAACTCTACAAGGCAGAGACTCCCGGCCCGATGAAGGACGCCAAGTTCACGCCGCGCATTGCCGAAACCGCACGCGGCCTCTGGATGGTGTACTTCGGGTTTTCACTCGCCTGCATGCTGAGCTACAGGGTGGCCGGGATGGACTGGCCCGACGCCTTCATGCACATGTGCACCACGATGGGCCTGGGAGGCTTCTCCTCGCACGATGCGAGCTTCGCGCATTGGGACTCTCCGCGGATCGAAGCGGTGGCGGTGGTGTTCATGGCGCTTTCCGGGATCAGTTTTCTGCGCTACTTCGTGGTGTTGCGGTCACGCTCGCTGCGCCCGATCACCCTCGATCACGAGATCCGCAGTTACGCGGGCGTTCTTGCCACGGCCACCCTGATGGTTGCGCTGCTGCTCACGGCGCATGAGGTTGTGCCCGACTTTGGCGAGGCCCTTCGCCTGAGCGTCTTTCACGTGGTTTCGCTCGCCACCACCACCGGCTACGCATCCGCCGACTATGCGCAATGGCCCTCCTTCATCCCGGCCCTGCTGCTGCTCCTTGGCACCTTCGTGTCGTGCGCCGGTTCCACTGGAGGAGGCGTAAAGATGGTGCGGGTGATCCTGCTCACCAAGCAGGCTTCGAGCGAACTGGTACGGATCATCCACCCGAGGGTTGTGAACCGCGTCAACCTCGGTGGCCGACTGATTCCTCACCAGGTGATGACCGCAGTGCTCGGATTCATGCTCATCTACGGCGCATCCACCCTGCTCCTAACGCTTGCAATGCTCCTCACCGGGCTTGACTACCTCACCGCATTCTCGGCGGTTGTTGCCACCCTCAACAACATCGGTCCAGGCCTCGGCGGCGTGGGGCCAAGCGGCAATTTCGGCCATCTCGATGCGCTGCAGTTGCACCTGCTCACGCTGGCGATGCTTCTTGGGCGCCTCGAACTGCTCACGGTGCTGGTGCTCTTTACTGCGGCGTTCTGGCGCCGCTGAGCGTATCGGCACCGCGACGGCGGGCCTGGAGCCAGTGCAGCGCTCCGCGCGCGAAGCTCGCGAGATCGTCGAGGTAGGTGTAGACCACCGGAATCACCAGCAGGCTCAGCACGGTGCTGGTGATCAGGCCGCCGATCACTGCGATCGCCATCGGTGAGCGAAAGCTCGCGTCGGCCTGACCCCAGGAGGCCGCAATTGGAAGCATCCCTGCGCCCATTGCAATCGTGGTCATCACAATCGGCCGAGCGCGCTTGTGGCAGGCGTCCATCAAGGCATCCATCCGGCTCAGACCGCCCTTGCGCGCCTCGATGGCGTACTCCACAAGCAGGATCGAGTTCTTGGTGGCGACGCCCATCAGCATGATGAGTCCGATCAGTGAGGGCATGGAAAAGCTCTTTTGCCCGATCAGCAACCCCACGAAGGCTCCGCCGAGCGACAGCGGCAGCGCCGCGAGAATCGTGACCGGGTGCAGGAAGCTGTGAAAGAGCAGCACAAGCACCATGTAGATGCACAGCACCCCGATTCCCATCGCCAGGGCAAAGCTTGCAAAGAGTTCGGTCATCACCTCCGCGTCGCCGATCTCGCGCTGGACAACCCCGGCCGGAAGTGCCTGCAGCGACGGGAGTCTGGCCACCGCCTGGGTAACCTCGCCAAGGGGCACGCCCGAGAGTTCGATCTCGAAGTTGATGTTGCGCTGGCGGTCGTAGCGCTCGATCAGAGCCGGGCCCCCGCCCAGTTCAACCGTGGCCACCTGCCCGAGCATCACCGGGGCGTTTCTGCCTGGAACCGCAAGTCGCGCAAGACCGTCGAAATCCTCGCGCGCCTGATCCTTGAGTCGCACCACGATCGGCACCTGGCGATCGCTCAGGTTGAGCTTCGGAAGCGCCGACTCATAGTCGCCGAGCAGGGCAATACGCAGGGTGTCTGCGATTGCTGCGGTGGTCACGCCGAGATCGGCTGCACGCGCAAAGTCGGGGCGCACCACCACCTCGGGACGCGACAGGCTTGCGCTCGAGGCGATGCTTCCCAGACCTTCGATGGTGCGCAAGTCGCGCTCCACCGCGAGTGCCGCCTGCTGGAGCGTTTCCGGATCGTCGCCGCTGAGGACCAGGATGTACTTCTCGCCCGAGCCACCCAACCCCACCCTGGTACGCACTGCGGGGAGTTCGCGCACCGCTTCGCGCAATGCGCGCTCGATCACCTGCTTGCGCGGGCGCTCGCCGCGCGGGGCGAGCTGGATCGTGAGCGTGGCCTTGCGAGCCTCGGGCGTGCCCGAGCCGAAGAATGGATCACTCCCGGCCGCTCCGCCACCGATCGTGGTGTAGACGCTGCGCACATGCGCCACCGCCATCACCCGCACCCGCGCCAATTCGGCGAGTTCCTGCGTTTGCGCCAGCGTGGAGCCCGGGGGCAACTCGAGGTAGACCTGCGTCTGCGAGTTGTCGTCGGGCGGGATGAATCCCGTAGGAAGGAGCGGAATCAGCGAAAGCGAAGCCACGAAGAATGCGGTGGCGAGCAACACGGTGAGAAAACGCCAGCGCAGGCACCACGCGGCAAGGCGCAGGTAGATCTCCATCCAGCGCGACCGCGGCTCAGGCCCCCTGGGCACCCGCAGCATGTAAGCCGACATCATCGGCGTGAGCATGCGCGCCACGATGAGCGAGGCAAAGACCGCAAGCGAGGCCGTCCAGCCGAACTGCTTGAAGAACTTTCCAGCAATCCCGCTCATGAACGCAGTGGGGAGGAACACCGCGATGAGCGTGAAGGTCGTGGCAATCACCGCCAGTCCGATCTCGTCGGCTGCCTCGATCGCAGCCTGAAGCGGCGTCTTGCCCATGCGCAAATGACGAACGATGTTTTCCACTTCCACGATCGCGTCGTCGACCAGGATCCCAACCACCAGCGACAGCGCAAGCAGGGTCACCACGTTGATCGAAAACCCCAGCCACGCCATGCCTGCGAAGGCAGGAATCACCGACAGCGGGAGCGCCACCGCCGACACGAAGGTGGCGCGCAGATCGCGCAGGAAAAGCCACACCACCAGCACCGCAAGCAGTGCACCCTCGTAGAGCAGCGTGAGCGATCCCTCAAACTCCTCCTCGACCGGCGTGACGAAGTCGAAGGCCTCCACAATGCGGATGTCGGGCCGTTCGGCCCGCAGCGCCTCGAGCGACTGTCTCACAAGCCGGCCCACGGCCACTTCGCTCTCACCCCGGCTGCGCACAACCTCGAAACCCACCACAGGCTTGCCGTCGAGGAATGCGGCGGCACGGCGCTCCGCATGGGTGTCACGGATTTCGGCTATCTGATCGAGCCGGATCCGCCCTCCGCGACCCAGCGCAAGCGTGATCGCTCCAAGCTCCTCGGCGCGCTGCACCGAGGCCAGCAGTCTCAGCGGTTGCTCGGACTCGCCGAGCGCGGTACGCCCGCCGCTTGCCTCCTGCTGCACGCGCCGCAACTGCCGGGAAACCTCGGCAGCGGTGATACCCAGCGCGTCCATGCGCTGCGGATCGAGATGGATGGCCACTTCCCGCGACACCCCCCCCACGCGCTGCACTGCCCCCACGCCGCGGATTGCGAGCAGTCGCCGGGTGAGGTCACGGTCGACGAACCACGAAAGCTCCTCCTCGTTGCCTTGGTCCGAGGCCACGGTGTAGGCGAGCACCGGCGTCCCTGCAAGGTTGAGCTTGCTCACCACCGGCTCGCGCAGGTCCCCTGGGAGATCCGAGCGCGCAGACTGCACTGCGGAGCGGACCTCGTCGAGTGCATCGAGCACCGGCTTTTCCAGCCGGAACTGCACGGTGAGTTGCACGCTGCCGTCGCTCACACGGGTGGTGATGTGCTTGAGTCCCTGCAGCGGCGCGATCGCGTTTTCGAGCCTGCGGGCAACGTCCGACTCGAGTTGGCCGGGCGTGGCTCCCGGCAGCATTGCGCTCACCTGAATCGTGGGCAGGTCGAGATCGGGAAAGTTCTGGATCCGCATGGAGAAAAACGCCACCAGCCCGGCGAGACTCAGCAGCACAAAGAGCATCAGCGCCGGAATCGGGTTGCGGATCGACCAGGTGGAGAGGTTCATCGTTGCAAACCCGGCGATGCCTGGGGCGCAACCCGCACCAGATCACCCTGATGGAGGAAGGCTGCCCCTCGCGCCACGATCGTCTCGCCGCCGGCGAGGCCTTCGGTCACTTCGACCCGCTCGCCGAGTACCCGTCCGGTCTTCACCCGAATGGCCTGCACCCGCTGGTCCCTGTCGAGCCTGAAAACCAGGCTGAACCCGTCGCGCACCACGATCGCTGTCTGCGGCACAAGCAGGCTCTGCCGCGACCCGAGTTCGATCTCTCCGCGCACGAACATGCCTGGCCTGAGCCTGCCCAGATCGGCGTTGAGGTCCACATGCACCAGCGCGTTGCGCGTTTGCAGATCGACCGAGGGCGCGAGCATCCGCACCCGGCCGGTTACCGAGGATGCATCGGGAAGCTGAATCCGTGCCGCAGCGCCGGGCCTCACCCGCGCAAGATCCTGCGCGGTCAGCTCGGCGCGCCACTCCAGCCGGCCCTGGGCAATCAGCCGAAAGAGCTCGCTGCCGGGCTGCGGGACTGCGCCAAGGCTCGCGGTGCGGGCCACCACAACACCTGCCTCGGGCGCACGCAATTCGGTCTGCGCAAGGCGAACCTCGCGCAACTGCACCAGCGCCCGCGCCGAAGCCAGGCGCGCCTGCGCTGCAGCCTCGGTGCTGCGCACCTGGGTGAGCTGGGCTTCGCTGATGAAGCCCTGCTGCCGCAGCTTCGCCGTCCGTTCGACCTGCAACTGGGCCTCGTCGAGGGCCACCTGCGCCTCGAGAAGCTGCGCCCTGGCCTGCTCGAGTTCAGCAGCCGGAACCCTCGCATCGAAGCGCGCAAGCACCGCGCCCTGCACAACGCGTTCGCCAACGTCGGCAAGCAGCGCCACGATCGTCAGGCCCTGGGTCTCCGAACTCACCGAGGCCTCGCGCCACGCGGCAAGGTTGCCCTGGGCTTCAAGCCGCACCTGTGCCTCGCTCGCTGCCACCGCAACCGTCTGCACGCTCAAGACCGCCCGCTCCGCACTCGCCGCAGCATGCGGAAGCAAAGCCAGGAATGCAAGGAGCGCTGTGAGCGCCGGGAGAGCACCGGGAGCCCTAGGAGCCTGCCGAGGATGCGAATCCGGAGGATCAGGCAGGTGCCCAAAGGAGCGAGCGAACCGAACCATGGCCGGTGGGCTGGCGCGTGCCCGCGTTGTCCCGAAGCGGGGTAGAGACTTTGCGAGAAAAGCGAACATCACGCCCTTGAGTGCGGGAGGCCAAACGACCGCAGACTTTACCTGACTTGAAATTGCGCGGATCAGCCCCAGTTCCCCCGAGGCCGGTCTTGAGCCGGGTTGAATTCGGCGGCGCCTTGAAAGGTCAGTCGGCCTTGTCAGCCAGTC
>Ga0194129_10007399_pt1 | contig 13076 bp, 8 predicted proteins | sample TA2KigCa35mmetaG_FD_150862 | JGI IMG/M metagenome (GOLD analysis project Ga0194129, IMG submission 150862) | Freshwater microbial communities from Lake Tanganyika, Tanzania - TA2015038 Kigoma Deep Cast 35m | ecosystem: Environmental > Aquatic > Freshwater > Lake | place: Tanzania: Lake... | reverse complement strand
GTTTCCAACCCGCGAAGAGTTCGGCACGGGTTGAAAAACCCGTGCTACTACGGAACTCGGAGCGCGGATTTCCAACCCGCGAAAAGTTCGGCACGGGTTGAAAAACCCGTGCTACTTCGGAACATGGAGTGCGGGCGAAAAGCGCGGGTTTCCAACCCGCGAAAAGTTCGACACGGGTTGAAAAACCCGTGCTACTTCGGAACACGGAGCGCGGGTTTCCAACCCGCGAAAAGTTCGACACGGGTTGAAAAACCCGTTGGTGCTGGGGACCTGCAGCGCGGGTTCCCAACCCGCGAAAAGTTCGGCACGGGTTGAAAAACCCGTGGTGCTGGAAACCTGCAGCGCGGGTTTCCAACCCGCGGCAAAACACCGCGCCCGCGGCCGAATCGACGCGTTCCCGTCGCCACGGCCCGCTTGACGACCGGCCGCGGCCGGCTATTCTCTATCGGTATTCCGAATGATGCACGGCGGCAGCATTCGTTTTGGTAATCAGGGACGAGGCGGAATCTCGTTTTCGGGCCGCGGCACCGCGGGCTCCGGTGAACCTGAAGTCTCTGAAAATCTTCTGCGACATCGTCTCGCGACGCAGCTTTTCCAAGGCGGCGGCGGACAACGGGATTTCGCAGTCGTCGGCCAGCCAGGTCGTGGGGCAGTTGGAGGCCCACCTGGGCGTCCGCCTGATCGACCGGTCGACGCGTCCGCCGGCGGCCACCAGCGAGGGCCAGGCCTTCTACGAAGGCTGCCAGAAGATCATCGCGGCCTACGATGCGCTCGAGGATCAGGTCCGCACGCTGCATGCCGAGGTGGCCGGCCGCGTGCGCGTGGCCGCGATCTATTCGGTGGGCCTGCACCACATGAGCCGTTACCTGCAGGAGTTCATCAGCCGGCATCCGAAGGCCAACGTCCGGCTCGAATACCTCCATCCCGACCGGGTGCTCGAGTCGGTCGAGCAGGGGCAGGCCGACATCGGCATCGTCAGCTATCCGCGGAGCACGCGGGCCATCGAGGCCGAGCCGTGGCGGGAGGAGCCGATGGTGCTCGTCTGTGCGCCCGGCAACGAGTTTGCCGGCCGGGTGCAGGTGTCGCTCGGTGAACTCCACGGGCAGCGGATGGTCGCCTTCGACAGCGACCTCGTGATCCGGCACGAGATCGACAGGGCGCTCGCCGCGGCCGGTGCCGAACCGGCGGTGGTGATGGAGTTCGACAACATCGAGACGATCAAGCGGGCCGTGGAGATCGACGCCGGGGTCGCCCTGCTGCCCGAGCCGACCGTGGGCCGCGAACTCGCCGCCGGCACGCTCTCGATGGTCCGCCTGGCAGGCGAGGAACTCGTGCGGCCGCTGGGCATCATCCGCCCCCGCGGCAAGCCGCTACCGCCCACCGCCGAGCGGTTCGTCGAGCTGCTTCGCGGCCACGCCCACGATCTCGACACGCCGGCGACGCAGCCGGCCGCCCCGTCAGCCCCGACATTCCCGCAGCCCGCACGAGCCACGTCATGACGCGCCTTCCCGGCCGCCCCACCCCCGGCCTTCCCGCGAAGCAGGGGCTCTACGATCCCGCCAACGAGCACGACGCCTGCGGCGTGGGCTTCGTCGTCAACATGCACGGGGTGAAGAGCCATGAGATCGTCCGCAAGGGGCTCGAGGTCCTGGCGAACCTCACCCACCGCGGGGCCTGCGGCTGCGACCCGCTGACCGGCGACGGTGCGGGCATCCTGATGCAGACGCCGCACGAGTTCTTCGCCGCGGCCGCCCCGCAGGCGGGCATCAAGCTGCCGGCTGCGGGGGACTGGGCCGTGGGCAACGTGTTCCTGCCGCCCTCCGAGGGGGATCGCGAGGCCGCCGAGCAGTTCTTCGAGAAGGTGATCCGCGAGGAGGGGCTGGAGTTCCTCGGCTGGCGGACCGTGCCGACCGACAATCGCTCGATCGGCGGCACCGCTCGCGAGGTGGAGCCGGTCGTCCGGCAGGTGTTCATCGGCCGCGGCACGAAGGTGGCCCGCGACCACTTCGAGTGGAAGCTGTTCGTGGCCCGCAAGCGGTTCGGGATCGAGGTCGGCCGGCTCGGCCTGATGGAGCAGGCATTCTGCTACGTCTGCTCGCTCTCCTCGAAGACGCTGATCTACAAGGGCCTGCTCCTCGCCGACCAGGTGAGCAAGTACTACCCCGACCTCTCCGACCCGCGGATGACGTCGGCATTGGCGCTGGTGCACCAGCGGTACAGCACGAACACCTTCCCCACCTGGGACCTCGCGCACCCGTTCCGCTACATCGCCCACAACGGTGAGATCAACACCGTCCGCGGCAACATCAACTGGATGCACGCCCGCGAGAGCATGCTCGCGCATCCGGTGTTCGGCCCCGACCTCGACAAGATCAAGCCCGTGATTCGCGAGGGGGGCAGCGACTCGGCCACCTTCGACAACGTGCTCGAGCTGCTCGTGCTGGCCGGCCGGCCGGTCGAGGAGGCCGTGAGCATGCTGATCCCGGAGCCGTGGAGCGGCCACGAGAGCATGGCCGACGACCTCAAGGCCTACTACGAGTATCAGGCCTGCCTGATGGAGCCCTGGGACGGTCCGGCGGCGCTGGCCTTCACCGACGGCATCCGGATCGGGGCCACGCTCGACCGCAACGGCCTCAGGCCGGGCCGCTGGTGGCAGATGAAGGACGGCCTGGTGGTGATGGCCAGCGAGGCGGGCGTGCTCCAACTCCCGGCGGGCGAAGTGGTCCGCAAGGGCCGGCTGCGGCCCGGCCGGATGTTCTTCGTGGACACCAAGGAGGGCCGGATCGTCGAGGACGACGAGATCAAGCGGAAGCTGGCCACGGCCAAGCCCTGGCGGGAGTGGGTGTCGGCCCACCAGGTCCGGCTCGACGCCCTGCCCGACCCGGCCCACGTGGGAGACGTCACCAAGAACCGCGCGGTCGAGCCCTCGGAGATGCTGCTGCAGGGCAAGGCCGACGCCCATGCCCACGCCCTCGATCCGTGGCGGGCCGCCGGCGTGGCCGGCGAGCAGGCCAGCCTCGTGGAGCTCCAGCGGAACTTCGGCTTCACGCTCGAGGACCTCAAGGTGATCCTCGCGCCGATGGCCACCGACGGCGCCGAGCCGATCGGCTCGATGGGCAACGACACGCCGCTGGCCGTGCTCTCCGACCGGCCGCAGCTGCTGGCGAACTACTTCAAGCAGCTCTTCGCCCAGGTGACCAATCCCCCGCTCGACGCGATCCGTGAGGAGATCATCACCTCGATGATCACCACGATCGGCTGCGAGGGGAACCTGCTCGCCTCGACGCCCGAGCAGGCCCGGCTCCTGCGGCTCGAGACCCCGGTGATCACCAACGCCGAGTGCGCCCGCATCAAGGTTCTCGACCTGCCGGGCCTCAAGGCGGCGACCATCTCGCTGCTCTGTCCGGCGGCCGACGGCGCCGCCGGCATGCGGGCGCGGCTCGACGAGATCCGGGCCGAGGCCTCCGCGGCGATCAAGGCCGGGGCCACGATCCTGGTGCTCTCCGACCGCGGCGTCTGCCGGGAGCGGGCCGCCGTGCCGGCGCTGCTGGCCACCGGGGGCGTGCACCACCACCTCGTCCGCGAGGGCACCCGCACCCGCTGCGGGCTGGTTGTGGAGACGGGCGAGGCCCGCGAGGTGCAGCAGTTCGCCCTGCTGACCGGCTACGGTGCCGGCGCCGTGAACCCGTATCTGGCCTTCGCCACGATCGACCAGATGCAGGCCGAGAAGATCATCGCCGGCGACTACCCCCGCGAGAAGCTCCACAAGAACTACGTCAAGGCGGCGACGAAGGGGCTGCTCAAGGTGATGAGCAAGATGGGCATCTCGACGCAGCAGAGCTACCGCGGCGCCCAGATCTTCGAGGCGGTGGGGCTCGACCGCACGCTCGTCGACGAGTTCTTCGCGCGGACGCCCAGCCGGATCGGCGGCATCGGCCTCGACGGCGTGGCCGAGGAGACGCTCCGCCGGCACGAGCACGGCTGGCCGCGGACCAACGTGCCGCAGACGCTCGAGCTCGACGTCGGCGGCCGCTACGCCTGGCGGCGGAAGGGGGAGGCCCACGTGCTCGCCCCCGAGGTGGTCGCCTCGCTGCAGCGGGCCACGCAGATCAACAGCCGCGAGGAGTTCCGGAAGTATCAGCGGCTGATCGACGAGCAGCAGACGAAGCTGCTCACGCTCCGCGGCCTGCTCGAATTCCAGTGGGCCGAGGCGCCGATCCCGCTCGACGAGGTCGAGCCGGCGAAGGAGATCGTGAAGCGGTTCGCCACCGGGGCGATGTCGTACGGCTCGATCTCCAAGGAGGCCCACGAGACGCTCGCGGTGGCGATGAACCGCCTCGGCGGCTGGAGCAACACCGGCGAGGGGGGCGAGGATCCCGTCCGCTACCAGCTCGAGCCCAACGGCGACAGCAAGAACTCGAAGATCAAGCAGGTCGCCAGCGGCCGGTTCGGCGTCACCAGCCTGTACCTCGTCAACGCCCAGGAACTGCAGATCAAGATGGCCCAGGGGGCCAAGCCCGGCGAGGGGGGGCAGCTGCCGGGGCACAAGGTGGATCGCGAGATCGCCCGGATCCGGCACTCCACGCCGGGCGTGGGGCTGATCTCGCCGCCGCCCCACCACGACATCTACTCGATCGAGGATCTCGCCCAGCTGATCCACGACCTCAAGAACGCCAACCACCACGCCCGCATCAGCGTGAAGCTCGTGGCCGAGGTGGGCGTGGGCACCGTGGCGGCCGGCGTGTCGAAGGGGAAGAGCGACGTGGTGCTGATCTCGGGCCACGACGGCGGCACCGGCGCGAGCCCGCAGACCTCGATCATGCACGCCGGCCTGCCCTGGGAGCTCGGCCTCGCCGAGGCGCACCAGGTGCTCGTGATGAACGACCTCCGCGGCCGGATCGTGGTCCAGACCGACGGCATGATCCGCACCGCCAAGGACGTGGCCGTGGCCACGCTCTTGGGCGCCGAGGAATACGGCATCGCCACGGCGTCGCTCGTGGTGATGGGCTGCATCATGATGCGGAAATGCCACCTCAACACCTGTCCGGTGGGCATCGCCACCCAGGATCCGGAGCTCCGCAAGAGGTTCACCGGCCAGCCGGAGCACGTGGTCAACTTCTTCTTCATGCTCGCCGAGGAGCTCCGCGAGATCATGGCGAAGCTCGGGTTCCGGACGATCAACGAGATGGTGGGCTGCGTCGATCGGCTCGACACCCGGGCCGCGATCGCCCACTGGAAGGCGAAGGGGCTCGACTTCTCCACGATCCTGCACAAGCCCGAGGTGCCCGACCGCGTGAAGACGTTCTGCCAGGACCGGCAGGACCACGGGATCGCCGAGTCGCTCGACATGACGACGCTCCTGGGCCTCTGCATGCCGGCGCTCGAGCGGAAGGAGCGGGTGGTGCTCGACCTGCCGATCCGCAACATCAACCGCACGGTGGGCACGGTCCTCTCGAGCGAGGTGACGCGGCGGCACGGCGCCGGCGGCCTGCCCGACGGGACGATCACGATCAACTTCCGCGGCTCGGCCGGCCAGAGCCTGATGGCCTTCGGCGTGCCGGGGGTGGAGGTGACCGTGGAGGGGGACGTCAACGACTACTGCGGCAAGGGGCTCTCGGGCGGCCGGGTGATCGTGAAGCCCGACCGGACCGCTCCCTTCAAGGCCGAGGAGAACGTGATCGCCGGCAACGTGGTGGCCTACGGGGCCACCAGCGGCGAGATCTACATCCGCGGCATCTGCGGCGAGCGGTTCCTGGTGCGGAACTCGGGAGTCGAGGCGGTGGTCGAGGGCACGGGGGACCACGGCTGCGAGTACATGACCGGCGGCCGGGCCGTGGTGCTCGGCGAGACCGGCCGCAACTTCGCCGCCGGCATGAGCGGCGGCATCGCCTACGTGTGGGACGCCACGGGGACGTTCAAGCCGAAGGTCAACATGGAGATGGTCGAGTTCGAGGAACTCGACCGGTCGGATCTCGACTACCTGAAGGGGCGGATCGAGCGGCACGTCGCCTTCACCGACAGCGGCCGCGGCAAGGCGATCCTCGCCGCCTGGCCGAGCGAGCAGAAGCGGTTCGTGAAGGTGATGCCGACCGACTACAAGCGGGCGCTCGCGGAGCTGCGGAAGCTCGCCGAGCAGGACCAGCAGGCAGCGAGGCAGGCGGAGGTGAAGGTCAATGGGTGATCCACGCGGATTCATGAAGCACGAGCGGAAGGTCTCCGGCTACGCCCCGGTGACCGATCGGCTCAAGCACTACAACGAATTCCTCACCATCCTCTCGCCGGAGGAGGTGAAGACGCAGGGTGCCCGCTGCATGGACTGCGGCGTGCCCTTCTGCCACACCGGCTGTCCGCTGGGCAACATCATTCCCGACTTCAACGACCTCGTGTATCGCCAGCAGTGGCACGAGGCGAGCCAGCGGCTCCACGCGACCAACAACTTTCCGGAGTTCACCGGCCGCGTCTGCCCCGCCCCGTGCGAGACCGCCTGCGTGCTCGGGATCAACGAGGACCCGGTGGCGATCAAGCAGATCGAGATGACGATCGCCGACAGGGCGTGGGACGAGGGCTGGGTCGTGCCGGAGGCCCCGAATGTCCGCAGCGGCAAGCGGGTGGCGGTGGTGGGCAGCGGTCCCGCGGGCCTGGCCTGCGCCCAGCAGCTCAACCGGGCCGGCCATCACGTCACGCTGTTCGAGCGGGCCGACCGGCCGGGGGGCCTCCTGATGTACGGCATCCCCGACTTCAAGCTCGAGAAGTGGCGGGTCTGGCGGCGGGTCGAGCAGATGCGGGAGGAGGGGGTCGAGTTCCGCTGCGGCGTGAACGTGGGCACCGACGTCGGCACGCAGTCGCTCGTCGAGGAGTACGACGCCGTCGTGCTCACCGGCGGAGCCACGCTCGGCCGCGACCTGCCGATTCCCGGCCGCGAGCTCAGGGGCGTGCACTACGCGATGGAGTTTCTCCCGCAGCAGAACAAGCGGAACGCCGGCGACCAGGTGCCGGGGCAGATCGTGGCCGAGGGCAAGGACGTGATCGTGATCGGCGGTGGCGACACGGGATCCGACTGCGACGGCACGAGCAACCGCCAGGGCTGCAAGAGCCTGACGCAGTTCGAACTGCTGCCGCAGCCGCCGGATCTCGGCAAGTATCCGCGGCGGCACGAGCGGCCCGCGAACACGCCCTGGCCGCTGTGGCCGGTGATGATGCGGACGAGTTCCTCGCACGAGGAGGGCTGCCGCCGCGAGTTCGGCATCCTCACGAAGGAATTCCTGGGCGACGCCTCGGGCAACCTGCGCGGCCTCACGACCGTTCGCATCGAGTGGTATCAGGATCCGGCGACTGGGCAGCAGAAGTTCAAGGAACTGCCCGGCACCGAGCAGGAGTGGCCCTGCCAGCTGGCGCTGCTCGCGATGGGCTTCGTGGGGCCCGAGCAGCACGGGCCGATCGCCGACCTGGGCCTGGAACTCGACCCCCGCGGCAACGTGAAGGCGGGCGCCGATTTCATGACCAGCCGAGAGGGCGTGTTCGCCGCGGGCGACATGCGCCGCGGGCAGTCGCTGGTCGTGTGGGCGATCCACGAGGGCCGCGAGTGCGCCCGGTCGGTCGACCTCTGGCTGATGGGCCAGACGAACCTGCCGAGCACCGCGACGGGCGAGTTCGCCGTGCACGCGTGACCGGCCGTGGGGCCGGTTTCCAGCCCGTGCCCGCACGGCGAGCCTGCCGGCCTCGGCGCCGGGCTCCCGCCGGCTACGGCGCGACCCCGACCTCCACCGCGAACTCCCCGGCATCGTCTCCGAGGCTTCCCGGAGGCTCGTTGAGCTTGAGGTACAGCGGGCCGTCGGCTTGGGCCGTGAGCGTGGCGGTCGCCCCCGTGCCGAGCACCAGGAATCGCGGCCGGCCGCCGTCGGCGGGAGCGTCGATCCACTGCGCCGCGAGCAGTTGGCCGAGCGGGCGGCCCCGGTACCAATCCAGCGCGATGCCGGCGGGCTCCGTCTCGATCGCGGTGTCTCCGATCGTGCCGAGCGTGCAGCGGCCCCGGGCGTGCAGGGCGTACCGCCGCCCCTTTGCCAGCGAGAGGCCGGCGTTCTGCCAGCCCCGGCCGGCGGCCACGCGAACGCCGGCCGGGGCCTCGAGCGGCGGCCCCGCCGACCAGTCGATCGCCGAACGGGCGAAGTCGTAGCCGTAGTCGAGATCGTCGGTGAAGGCGTCGAAATCGAGGGCGGCGCGATCCGCGGCGAAGCCCGGCGTCGCCGTGAGCCGCGCGGTGAAGTCCGGCCCGAGCGGCCCGCGCTCCAGGGTCGAGTAGCCCGCGGCGTAGCGTGGGTGACGGGCGAACATCGCATAGGCCGCCCAGCTGGCCGCGTAGGCGGGCAGGTCGTGGTGTGCTGCCGGTGGCGCCGCGAGCACGGCGGAGAGCGACGGAATCCGTCCGGTCGCCCGCAGGTCATGGAGTTGCTCGATCCGGCCGAGTTGCTCCACGTCGGCGGACCGGGCGGGCATCGGCGTGTGCACGAACCGACCCCGCTCGTCGAGGCGATGCGTGGCGAGGTACTCCGCGATCCCCTCGTTGTGCCAGACGGGTGTCGCCAGACCGCGGACGGTGAGCGTGAAGGCATGGGCGCCTTCGTGGAGCAGCAGGTGCCGACGATACGCGGGATTGGGCTGGTCCATCAGCCAGAAGCGGTTGCGATCGCAGAATCCGTTGGTGAAGGGCGGAATCTCCGGCGGCAGCAGGCCGGCCGCGCGAAATCGCTCCACGTCGACCACGAGGCACCCGAACGTCCGCCAGGCGCCCAGCGACTCGGTCGTGATGCCGAAGTGCTCGCACCACGTGGCGACCGCCGCGTCGAAGAGCCGCGGCAGATCCTCGACGCCGTCGCCCGGCCGCTCGGCCCGATCGGTGGCCAGCGCGACCCGCTCCGACTCGAGCACCCGCAGGCCGGCTCGGCGGGCGGTGGCTGCCGCAGCCGGCACGTCGACCATGTCGGCCCGCGCGCGGCTCGCGACGGCGATGACCACGAGGACCAACGGCAGCCGCAGGCAGTTCAAACAACCGCGAAGACGGCACCGCGGGCGACGCATCCCGCCTAGTTCACCCAGTTGCTGCCGGGGGGGCAAGGCGGGCTTCGCCCCGCCACCCCGGGCTGATGGATGGCGGCGGAAATACCGATCGCAAGAGGCAGGCAACGGCTGCTACAAGCCAGCCTGTCCGAGGTGGAGGACCACAGGCGTGCGGGGTCTGGGCTTGCTGGCGATCGGCATTCGATCCGCGGGGAGGTGTGCGCTCGTCGCGTGGGCGGCCACGGCGATCGCCCAGGTGCCGAGCCCGACCGCCGGCGGGGGTGACACCGCGGTCACGACCGGTTCTGCGGCGGTTGCCGTTCCGGTCTGGCAGGCTCCAGCCGTGCCGCAGGCGGTGATTCAGGGAGGGGCGATCCCGCCCGGTTGGCAGCCGCAGGCGATTCCGTATCACGGCATCGGTCCCGACGGGCGGCCGGTCACGACGTACGTCGCGCCGACCTACGTGTTCACCTACCAGTCGGGTCCCCCCGTGTCGGCGGCTCCGGCGGTCAATCGTCCGCAGGCGAGGCCCGCGGTGGCGCAGCCCTATCCCACAGGCTGGAACTTTGCGACCAGCGGCGCTCAGCCGGTGAGCACGACGCTCGCCCCCACGACCGTGGCCCGCTATCCGCCGCCGTACCAGTTTCCCGGCGACTCGCGGGCGCTGACGGGCACGCCGGTCATGCCGCCGGCCGGCAACCCGGCCCCGACGCTGGCGGCGGCTCCGCCGCCGGCCCCACCGGCGGTCGCCGCCCCGCCCACCGAATGGACGGCCGCCACGGCTCCGCCTCCGCCCGCTCCTCCAGCGGCTCCTGCCTCCGGGGACTGGGTGACCGTCGTGCCTCCCGGCGTCGCCGCCGCCGCGCTCGGCTCCGGTGCCTCGGCTGCGGCCGTCGCGGCGACGAGTCCGCCCATGGCCCCGGTTCAGGCGCCGCCGCAGGGAATACCCGCCCAGCCCGTGAGCACTCCTGTGCCCGTGGCGGTGCCGCCTGCGGGTGGGCACCTGTGGCGGGTCGTGGGCGTGCACGACGGCGACACGATCACCTGCCTCGACGAGAACAACCAGCAGCAGAAGGTTCGGCTCGCGGCGATCGATGCCCCCGAGGTCGGGCAGGAGTATGGCCGGGCATCACGGGAGGCGCTGGCCACGATGGTGTTCGGCAAGACGGTCGCGGTCGCCGACCAGGGACGCGACCAATACGGCCGCTGGATCGGCCGGGTCGCCGTGGACGGGCTCGACGTCAACCGGCAGATGATCGCCACCGGCAACGCCTGGCACTTCACCGAGTTCTCGAACGACCCGACGCTGGCCGCCCTCCAGGATCAGGCTCGCAGCCAGAAGATCGGGCTCTGGTCGCAGCCGGACCCGATCCCCCCCTGGCAGTACCGCAACCAGGGACCGGCGTCCTGAGGGCGACCGTGCCGCCGAGATCCGACTTTCGGGCGACGATTCAGCGGCAGGTCGGGAGCGCCGCGCAGCGCTTCGAAAGGGCACGCTCTCCGGGGTTCCGGGGCCGGGCTATCCCCCTTGCCACGCTCGTGGCCGCCCTCCTTGCCACCGTGGCCGCCGCCGAAACGCCCCGCGCCGAGTTGGGAAAGAGACTGCGCCGCTTCGAACTCGCCTGGCAGCAGGCCGACGCCCAGCGACGGGCGGCGGCGGTCGCGCCAATGAAAGCCGCCGTGAACAGTTTCTTCACGCTGCAGCCGGCCGTCGCCGCCGCGCGGCTGGACGACGCCTGGCTTGTCGTGCGTGGAGAGGGACCAGCCGACGTGCGCGAGCGGCAAGCGATTGCGACCGCGGTGACCGTGACTCCGCTGTTCGCGGACACGACGTGCGACGTGGTGACGGTATCCTTCGAACGGCTGTACCCCGGACCCGATGGCGAGGACCCCGAAGCCCGCCTGCGCATCGTGATCGAGGATGCCGAGGGCATGACGCTCGCGTCCCGGGATGGCGCCTGGGGAGAGGCGACGGGAAGCCTCGCCTGGACCACGGGACCGCTTCCCCAGGGGGACCACCGGTTCGTCGTCCAGCGTGTCACCGACGACGCGGCGCTGGTCGTGGCCAGCCTCGGACTCTCGCGGGCCGAGCGGCTCGACGAGCGGCTGACGGCGCTGCGTGACCCCCGCGCGCCCCCTGCTCACAGTCCCTCCCCGACGGGTCGCGCCACCATCGCCGCGATCGCCGATGTGCTCGGAAATCTGGCGGCGTCGCGCGGCCAGGAGACCGACTATCCGGCCACCCGCCTGCTCTCGTTCGCCGAGGAACTCCGCGCCTCGGGAAACGCGGCGGGGGAGTCCATCGCCGCCGAAGCGCGCAGGGCCGACTGCTGGCTCACGCTCTCCGACGGACGTCGCGAGGTGCCGGTGCGCCTCCGGGCGCCCGCCGACGCGGCAGGCCCGCTGCCGGTGCTGTTCCTGCTCCACGGCGCGGGGGGCAGCGAGAACATGTTCTTCGACGCCTGCGGTGCGGGCCGGGCCGTGACACTGGGTATCAGGCGCGGTTGGCTCGTCGTGGCCCCACGTCACGGATTCTTCGGACTGCCTCTCGGCATCGGGCCGATGCTCGAGCTTCTGGAGGATGCGTTCAAGATCGACCGTTCGCGGGTGTTCGTCGCCGGACACTCCATGGGGGCCGCGCAGACCGCGACACAGGCGGCGCTTCATCCGCGACTGGTGGCCGCCGCAGCGGCACTCGGCGGGGGAGGCAAGGCTCCCGCGAACGCGGAGGCGGGACGCATCCCGTGGTTCGTGGCGGCGGGGGCCGAGGACTTCGGCCGCCCCGCGGCATCGGCCCTGGCGAAGAACCTCCGCGCCGCCGGAAACACCGTCGCGGAACGGGTGATTCCCGACGTCGAGCACATGGTCGTCGTGCAGGCGGCGCTCGACGACCTGTTCGCCTTCCTCGACACGGTCGCGGCCGACGCCGGCCCGGCTCCCTGGAGCGCCCCGTGACTGCGTACCGGGACCACGACGAAGACGACGACTGGGATGACGCCGCCGACGCGGCAGACATCGGCGACGACACGGACGAGGAGCCCATGGTCCCCTGCCCTTATTGCCGCCGTGAAATTCTCGAGGATGCGCCGCGGTGTCCCTATTGCGAGCGATACATTTCAGCCGAAGACCACTCCGCTCGGCCCAAGCCGCTCTGGATCGTCGCCACGGCTCTGATCTGCCTCGGGGTCGCGATCTGGTGGGTGTTCACGGCGTTCTGATCCCGAAGAATGGGGCGGCCGCCGAGGGGAGCAGTTCGCCATCACGGATCCGAGCGCGCCGCCTACAATACGTGTGATGATCAAGCACGAAGGCCAGTACCGATGCGATGCGGAGTTCGACCGTTGGGAAACCCTCCGACGGATGACGCCGGAAGAGTCGATCGCCCTCGGCGAGGCGTTGCTCACGTCGGAGATCATGCGGGTGGCCGAGTTCCCCGATGACGATCGGCCACAAAGCCTCGCGATCGCGTTGGGTGTCCGGCCGGAAGCGGCGCGAACCTCGCGAACGCACCACGATGTCACCGAGCGGGTTTGACGCGTTCTGTCGCCATGCATTCGAGTTTCTCGAGTATCGGGGCGTGCGCTATCTCGTGATCGGCGGCCTGGCGGTCGTCGTCGTCGGGGAGCCGCGCATCACCGCCGACGCGGATGCGGTCGTGTTCACGTCGCCCGCGGAAGCGGAATCCCTGATCCGGGAGGCGGCCGCAGCCGGATTCGATCTCCGGGAAGACGTCGAACGCGAGCGGCTGTCACGAACCGGAACCATTCGGTTTCGGAGAGGTGCGTTGGGCATGGATGAATGACGGAAGGTGAGAGTCCTTTATGGGGCCTGTTGGAGGCAACCAGAAGCCGGAGGCAGCTGCACGAGGTCGAGGCTGGCATAGCACAGCCGAGGTCTTTCCCGCGAGGGCGTGTGGGATGGAAGCCCGAGGCGAACCGCAGCACCGAACGCACGTGAACACCCGTAAGGCCGGCCTGCCTGGGCAAGCGTGCCTCTCAACGCGACGCCCGGTATCCAATTCG
>Ga0194129_10007398_pt1 | contig 13077 bp, 12 predicted proteins | sample TA2KigCa35mmetaG_FD_150862 | JGI IMG/M metagenome (GOLD analysis project Ga0194129, IMG submission 150862) | Freshwater microbial communities from Lake Tanganyika, Tanzania - TA2015038 Kigoma Deep Cast 35m | ecosystem: Environmental > Aquatic > Freshwater > Lake | place: Tanzania: Lake... | reverse complement strand
GGTCATCGACCCTTTCATCAATTATTAAATGAATTAAACGTTAATTCTTCGACTCCTTCTTCCAATCAAAATGTTGAAGATATCATTAAACAATTACAAATTGTCGTATTAACTATCCCTAATTGCATTCATTGTAAAAAAGTAAAAGAATTATTAGCTCCTTATTCTAAAGATATTATGTACGCAAAAGCAAATCATCCTTTACAAGGAATCGTGAAAGGATTTCCTTTTATCATGTCAGAACGAACCAAAAAATCTTATTTAGGTACTCCCAGTTCTATTCAAGAATTAATAAAAGCTTTACATTAATTTGTTTTAATTTGTTTTAATTTATTTTAATTTATATCTATTTTCTCTAATTTGCTTTAATTTGTTTTAATTAATAAAAATAAGTAATTTTAAATACAAATATAAAATATTTGTATTTCTAATAAAAATAATCTTTGATGATCAAATATTGTATATTATGGTGTCATTTAATCTTATATTGGACAATTATGATTTATATTTTTCATTGGATCATTATCAAGTATCAACAAAAAATAATTTTTAAATATAAATTTTTATCTTCTATAAAAAAATATCAATATACATTTTTTTTAAAAAAATTTATCGAAAATCAATGTCCTATTTGTTTAGAATCATTTCAAATTGGTGACACGATATCACAAATACAATGTTCGTGTCAAACTATTTTTCATTATTCTTGTATTTTTCGTCATTTATCTCATTCGGTTCAATGTCCTATTTGTAAATTTTTTTTGGATTAAATTATCAATTTTAAATTATTTCAAATAATTTAAAATTATTTTATTTGAAATTATTATCATTAATTATATCATTATTAGTTATGATTATTAATTAAAAGATGCTTAAAAGACACTTAAAAGAGGCTAATTTAAAGTGATCTTAATTCTTTGGATAACCATTTATTTAAAGAACTAGAAGTTGATTGTTGAAGAGTTTTTGATTTTTGTTGATGTAGTTCTTGTACTAATTGTTGAGTAATATCTTTCTTAATAAATTGTAAATTTGAAATATCATCTTTTTCAAGATGAGAATCAACCCATTCGGGTGTCATTACTTTGTTTACAAATTTAGTACATTGTTGAATTAATTCATTTCTAGATAATTTATTAATAGATAAGTCTTTACCATATTTAGAAGATAAAAATTTGTTTTTGATGGATTGTACCATAGGATTCTTACTTTGTGTTTTGTTAAATATTTTACGAGTGGCAACATCTTTAAACTTTTCCACACAATCATAAAATTCACTGGAAGAAGTTGGTTTATAATAAGAACGAATGAATTTTTCAAAATCTCGACTACTTCCCGATATAGAATCAATCTTAGAACTAACGACATCTCGGATATGATTAATATCACTATAATCATTGATATCTCCACTTTCAATGATATAGTTTAAAATTTTATTAAAAATAGTATTCATTTCATATTTAGTAATGACGGAAGAAGAAGACATTGAATGACTCATTCTTTCTGTCTTATAGGAAGTTGAAGAAGAATAAGAGTCCATCATTTGACTTTTTCCAAAGATATGAGGGTATTGTTTTGCTAAAAATCGAACAATGTCTTCATATGTTCGAGGTGCCGAATTATATCCAATAATGACAACTTTCTTTACTTTTTCAATTTCAAAGTCAGTCGGCCAATGACAAGTTAATTTCCTTTCCGATGCAACAATCATTTTTTCAGAATATGTTTTTTTCTCTTTATTGTAAAAATCAATAGTCTTTAAAAATTCACGTCCATTTTTAGATCGAGCAATAGTATCATACATTTTTAATGTTAATATATCACCAGCATCTCCTTTATCATTATATTTAAATGTATTTGCACCATCCTCAATTTTCGCTCCCAATTTTAACATTCTATCTTTTTTAAGTTTTTCTAAGATTTGAGTCGCTTGATTTTTGATTTTTTGACCTTTTGCTCCGGCTAAAGGTGAATTATCAGTATCTGTTATACTATACACAAAATCATTCGATGAATTCTTTATCACTGACCTATTTAAATTATAAGGTGCAATCTTATTTATAGGAAGACTATCACCTTCTTTTAATAAATCTGTAGCTACATCAACATATTCTGTTTTATATCTATTATATAATTCATTTAATTTAGGAGATCTCGGTAATATTTCTTTACCTAACAAAATATTTGTTTTTCCAAAGGATATATTAGTGTTTATATCATAATTAGAATTAAGAGTTTCTAATGTATTTATCAATTCAAATGTTCGAATCTTTAAATATTCATCTATTCTTGGGATACCTACACCTCCTTTCTGACTTTTATCGAGCCAAGGCATTTTATTCAAATAATAAGGAAGATCTTTTGAAAATTTTTGTATTTTTTCAACGATTGTAATGCATCCTTTGTACACATCGTGTTTATGAATTGCGTGAAATTTTGAATAAAAGTCTGAAGATATATCAAAAAAATTAGGATGTAATACTTCAATCATAAATAAAATATGACTATCATCTAAAAAGGGTTGTCCACAAAATCCTTTTTTATGTAAACCTAAATATACCGTATATATTTTTAAAAATATATTGGAAAATAATTGTAACCATCCGTACCATTTTTGTCTATCATATGAGGTTTTAAATTGGGTATATTTCCAAATGAAACTATATAATACATAGATAAATATAGTACTAAAAATATACGATATATTGAGTGGTATTTTTTCTAATTGATCAATAAATATCTGAGCAAAAATCATAATATGTTTAACGATCATATCTCTATTAAAACAATATTTACCATTGGAAACACTTTTAACAGTTTCAATTTCATTTATATAATTTATGTATTGTTTATAATCAATTCCGATCATAGAAAAGAAAAATGATAAAAAGCCTAATAGTTTATCATCATTTTTAAATAACAAGTCTTTAAGAAAATTTTTATACAATTCCCAATTAGTAGTTATATATCCTAACTGATTATCAGGAAATAAGCTACTTGTTAAATAAAAATTATTAATATCTCCCAAATATCCTTTTTTTACATTTTTTACAAATGTTGCAAATATACTCCGAATAGTAAGTAAAAACTCATTATAAAAATCCTTAATATTACCTCTACTTATTACAAAATGAGGGTTAGGACCCGCATATCCAAAATCAACAGTATATATTGTAGGACCACCAGGAAAACTATTTGTAGGTATCTTATTTTCTTTATATTGGCCGGACTCTATTTTATTAATATTGTCTAGAATGTCTGGTGTAACGAATATTCTATCTAGATTATCTATTCCTCCCAAAGTTCCCACAGATGCAGATAAATAATCGATAAAATTATCAAATAATTTATCTAATAAATCATTATTAAATATATATGGATGTTCAACACCTACTTTATTGTACGCAACATTTAATGGTAGTCCTAATTCCCTATGTAGGTTGTTAAATAGTTTATTGTCGTTATGACTATCAAATATATTTGCTACAAAGAGAGCTAGTAATATATATTTAAGTCTATCTTTCTGTTTGTTAATTGCTTTTCTCAAATCTGAATGCAATTCTCGTCTATTAGGTTCACCCAAAAACGAATTTAGAGGTGCATTATAATTTAGTAATTCTTCTGGTATTTTATCTAAAAAATCGATTGGATCATCAAAACTATCAATAAACTCTCTAATTCCTTCTAATAATTCTGTTTCAATATCATATTGCTTAAAAGCTAAAAATTGACTACAAAGAATTATATCGGATTGCTCAGATAAATATTTACAGATTGTTAATTTATAATCTGCTTTCATACCTTTTGATACACTCGAACTGTTTTCGTATAAAGTCATTTTATTTAAAAAAAATTTATTTTTTTTTTTTATTTAAATTAACAAGATTTATAACCAATTGAAAATAATTCCATTGCTTCATTAATTTTCATAAAAAAATTAATCGTATTATTACCATTTGAATCCACTAAAATAATATCACAATCTAATTCGTGTTGATGATTTAAAAATTCATATAAATGATAAGATGGTATATATAACAAATAATATAAATAATATAAATAATTATAAAATATATTTATATCTTGTAAATCCTTTACATTTTTATGATCAATTTTAATACCTAACACATTATATTGTTTAATATCCATATAATGAATAGGAAAATTACAATATACGGCTCCATCAATATAATAATCTCCTTTATATTGGAAAGTGTCAAAAATAATAGGAATATTAGAAGTCATTCGTAAAGCATCTATACAATTTAAATGTGGTTCTTTTTGGTAATTTAAAAATTCAACTCTCTTTTGAGAGAAATTATAAGTACAGCAAATCAATTCTTTTTGATATCTTTCTTTTAATTCAAGTAAAGTCAAATCTTCACGATGAATTTTTTTAAATGTTAATTTTTTTAAAAATCGACGGCATATTTCCCAATCTACAATTCCTTTATTTTGTATTAAATTCAGAATCTGACAACTATGTTGTAATTGTTCCATTACATTTTCTTGCCATATCCCTAAAAAAATCTCCGTCGGCGAATATCCTATACATAACAAATAAGCAATCATAGCTCCAACACTTGTACCAACATAGATAGTAATATCTTTTAAACAATCATTATCAACGAGTTTTTGTATACATCCTAACATTGCAAATCCATTTACACCCCCACTTGATAATACGAGTGCATCATATTTTTTATTCCAATTCATAATAAATTTTTTTATTTTTATCCTTACTCAGAAAATATATTTTTTATTGTAACCATTTATGATTTAATAATTCATTCAATTGTTTTCGTTCCATTTCATTTTTATGTAAACATCCCTTTAAAAAATCTTTTAATAATTCATCTTCTATTTGATCTAATAATTTAGGAAATGTATAATTAGCACTCATAAATAAAATTGGATACAATAATAAATCATTCACTTTTTCCTCGGTACTCTTTTTTTCATATTGTTTAATTTTAATCATAAAATTTTGCAGCTCTTTTACTTGTAATATTAATGAATGTTCTTCATTTGTCTTTTTATCTAATTTTGTAAATTCGGGATCATTATTTAATTTCTTACAACAAATAATAATTGATTTATTCTTATCATTTAATTCTTCCATTAACGTACTTCTCTCATCTTGTTCACATCTTTCAATGTGTTGAATTAACTCTATCTTTTCTTGTATCTCAATTTTCACTTTTTCATATTTTCTATTCTTTACACTATTTTTTTCTAAATGATTATTAATAATTTTTAAATGAGTGTAATCGTCTCTTAATAAGAGATTTAAATTTTGTTCAATCATTTGTAAATCAAAAGGTAAATGTTGACTTAAATCTTCTAAATCTTGACTAAAAGCCCTTTGATTTGTGATCATTTCTAACAAAACAACTCCAAATGAAAAGACATCAACCATATTATTATATTTAATCATATGATTATAATTATATAATGATTTATACATTTCGGGAGCAATATAACCAACCGTACCAACGAGAGATAATTCTTCATTTGTTTTATAATGATTAATAGTTTCAATACAACTGGAAGAAATATTATATTTGGTAGCAATTCCAAAATCAATAATTTTATATAACTGATTTTCTTTATCAAATAGTATATTACCTGGTTTAATGTCACGATGAATAATATTTAAATCGTGTAAATCTTTTAAACCACGTAATATTTGTTTTGCAAAGATTTTTAATTCATTGATTGACCATATATATTGACTATCCCATAGATTTTTAATACTATATTTAATATAATCCGATATCATAAATACTTTTTGATATTCTCGTTGAGAAAAAGAATAATGAATATGTAATAAATAGGGACTTTTTCCTAATTCACCAATTTTTTTTTCATTTAAATATCTTTTTTGTTCAATTTGATTATAAGGTACATTAATTTGATAAACGACGATTGGTTTATTTGTCGTAATATTCCATCCTAAATATGTTTTTTTCATAGCACCTTCTCCACATAAATTACGGAATTTAAAATACACAATTGCTTTATTTTTATCGATAATCCACGATTTTTTATATTCATCTTTGGTGACATTGATATAAGATTGAATGTTTTTAAAATGAAGATGAATACAAAATTTTTCAGCTATAATATGAAAAAAATCTTGTATATGATCTTCTTCTTGATTCATATTAAAAGTTAATAAATTTAAATTATAATAAATTCCATCTGTAATTTGAAAACATAATTGATCATCTTGAATGAACCAGTTTTTTTTATAAATAGGTCGTGTAATATCCATCCATAATGCTCTCAAATTCTGAATGTTACCATTCGTTGTCTTTGAAAAGTTTTTCAAAAAATAGTACAAATAACCTTTTTGATGAATAAATGAAATTATATTATTCAACTTTTCAATCATTATAATACATGACATTTTTGTTTATAAAGAGTTATTTATAATAGTTATTTATAATAGTTATTTATAATCGTTTTTTAATTAATTTTTAATTAATTTTTAATAAATTTTATTTTTTTTTTTTATTTATTTTTTTAGAATAAAAATCTATCATCATTATTTTTTTTACAATATTAAGGAATAAATTATATTAAATTATAACTAAAATATACTAAATTTAAAATGATTAAAGTAATTATCGATTATTGTTTAGAAAATTATTTAGATTATAAATGTCTAATATGTGGTAAAACGTTACAAATTAAACATTTTTAAGATTGGATTTATTTGTATGGAAAAAATCAATTTTGTAGTTTACAATGCTATTTTTTTATCTAACTAATATCAAATAAAACAATGATTTGTGTCATTCGTAATAAAATTTAAAAAAAAGAAATTTAAAGAGACCTATTATTAATAAAAAAAAATGTCATCCGAAGAACAACCTAAGATTTATAAATTAACAAATAGACCACAATTAATTGATTTAAATGGAGATTTGATTAATTTTGAATTGGAATTTTTAGTAAAAGCATCCGATGCTAATCAAGAATTTTATGCTATCGTAATGACACAAGATCAATTAGATGTCGTTGATATCAATAAAATTGAAATGAAAAAAGCAAAAGGACAAATTGGTGGAAATATTAATGCCAATAATAATAAATATCAAAATTATTTTTTGGTATTAAAGAAAGTAAATGAAACAGAAGAAGAATCAGAAGTTCAAGTCCTCATTAAAATTAATCCATTAGAAGTATTACAATCAAATGAATCTCCTTCTATTCTTCCTTCTAAAGATTCTATTCTTTCTCGAGAAATAGAAAATAATTCTAAATTTGAAAAAATTCCTTTTTATAGAAAATCTTGGTTTCTTTATTTATTACTAGCCGTTGCAATTTTATTATGTCTATATTTTTATTACAGATCTTATTATAAAACTAAAGTACCAAAAATAAATCAAAATCAAACTCAAGCACCATTGGTATCCGATACCGAAATTTATAATCAATTACAACAAACAGTTGAATAATTTTTGAATAATTTTATAACTTAAAATAATAATTTTCTTAATTAAAATAAATTTTATAATAATTTAGAAATAAAAATATTATTATAAAATTTATTATAAAAATTAAATAGAATATGCTACCTAATTGGTCTAATTTAAAAAATACGTCGTGGGATGGAAATTATATGGCAAATGTAGGATGGGATTCAACCAATGAAGGAAATTCTGAAATTGAATATTTATATTCGGATACAAATTTAGAAGAATTAAGTAAAGCTATAACACACGCTTTACGTGGAGTTGATAAATATGATCGAAATATTATTGTATCAAAAGAAAATATAGCAAGTGTTTTATCTAATGTATATCGATTCGGTACTAGACAAAATATTGGAGATATACATTCCCGTTTTATTATACCTTCTTCTCAACCTCGATGTGATTTACGAACAATTAATAATCAAACAATGAATATTATTATTAGTCAAATTAAAAATCAAACGGAAATGGAAGAACAAAATAAAAAACTAACAGTATGGTCAACTCTATTAGGAGATTTTAATAAAGAAGGATTACGCTCTCATCCTCCTATTAAAATACGTAGAAATCATCCTCAATATATGGCATTTAATATGAATTATTAATTTAATATGTACCTTTTTTAAATATAATATTTTTGTCGATTCAATAATAATAAGATGATAAGATAATAACACAACATTTTAAATAAATTTTAATTACCTTTCATCAATGTTAAATTTTATAACATATTTTTAATATTGATAATATATTAAAAATTTAATTATGAATATGATATATCTTACTATTTAATAATATATCCCCGCCCGATCTGGAATTGTCTTTAGATAACTTTTATATCCCAAATATTGATCAATGATCTTATCTAATTCCTTCATTTCTTTTTTTGGTTCTATTACGTACGCTTCATACTGCATTATTTTATCACGAGCTTCCGAAAATTCATCGTGCTTCAAATGTTCTCTCATAGTACCTATATGATAAAATTTTTGTAAGTTATACTTATCTATATCAAAAAATATGCTTAAAGCACGAATAATTGGTCTATAAGTAAGATATCTATCTCTAGATGAAACATAGTCAATTTCTTTTTGCATCTCTCTATATTTTGTTTCTTCTGCAAGGGTCATTATATGAATACATCTTCTATACAATTCTTCGTCTGAATGGAAAGATTCTATTTTTTCTCTTAAGAATTTTTTTAATTTCTCTTTAAATTCTGTTTGCATATTACGAATATCGTCAAATGATATACCAAATATATGGTTTTTTTGAATGAACTTATTTATTTCTTGTCGTTGTATTTGTTCAATTCTTTTAGCTTCTTGTGGCGATAGTCCTTGTCGAAAACGTCTATCTTCTTCTGCTTTTTTTAGTTGTTGAAGCCTTTTAGCTTCTTTTGCTTTTTGTCTTTGTTGTAATTGTCGTAGAAATTCTTCTCTTTTTGCTCCTTGTAGTTTATTATGTTGAATACTTTTAGCTTCTGCAGCTGCTAGTCGTTGTTGTTGAATCCTTTTTGCTTCAGCGTCTTTTTGTCGTTGTTGTAATAGAAATTTATCTTTTTCGGCTGCTTGTCGTTGATATTGTTGAACCCTTTTAGCTTCAGCAGCTGCTCGTTGTCGTTGTTGACGACGTTTCACTTCTAACATAGGAGTTTTTATTAAATCCATTATATGCTCAACTAAACGATTTAAATCTTCATCAAATAATCCCTCAATTTCATCTAAATTGACTATCAAATCACCTATTTGAGTTGCCAAACTGTCAATTTTATTACGTAATTCTTGATTTTCCATTTTATTTATTTACCTAATAAATAAAAATTTGTAATTAAAATTGGTAAATAAAAAAAAAATGATTATAATTGATAGATTGTAGTCTTTTAACGAGTAATTGATTGTATGTCAGTTAAATATATATTCCAATAAGAAAATAATAATTTTTTAGAGGATCCAATATCATCGTTAAGTTTTATACCTTTATTTACTAATATATTTTTAGTGATAAATACCTTTTTAGGAAAAAATACAAATCCATTAATATTTTCAATAATCCCATTTTGATAAATAATATCTTTTGAATTTAAAGTTTTAAAAATTAATCCTATAATTAATAAACTTAACATTTTATGAATAACTCCAATACTTAATTGATATTGGATTGATTTTGTCATTACATAATGTTCTAATAAAGTTTCTCGTATAATTTTTTTTTTTACATTATTCCATTCTTCTTTTTTATTACGTAATATAGTAACGGAATCTTTTTGTATGATTCTTTCTTTTTCAGATAATAATCCAAGACGTATTCTTAATAAAGAATTTATATCATCAAAAGTTTCTTCTACCGACTTATTTTCTTCTAATTTATATATAAATTCTTTATTTTTAACATTACAACATAAATAATTTTTCTGAAGATAAATACCATACGGACATTTAGCATACGCCATATCTTCATATATAAAACGCCAAAAAGGATCTTTTACAAAATTTAAGAATTGGATAAAGATAGGATATTGAATTGTTTTTTTCATTCTCAAAAATTGATTTTATTTAAATAAATTATTTGTTTAATAAAATAAAAATGAATGCTTTTCATATTCCCGTTAAAATTATGGAAGAAAAAATTTCAGTATATGGTCAGAGAGGTACTATTTTTGTAGAATTCATTAAATCATTATTAAAAAAATCAAATTTAAAGTCATCTTATATTGATTTATTAACGACCGAACCATATATTAAAACATATGAAAATGCATTTACACATATTTCAATGAATTGTGAAAATAATTATGAATATTTAGAAATTTTGGGAGATGTGACTTGTAATAAATCAATCGTTTGGTACATTAAAGAACGATTTCCCAATTTACAAAATTCAAATGGTGTCAAAGTCATTGCTCGACTTCGAATTAATTTAGTGAGTAAAAAAAATTTTTCATCACTTGCTGAAAAATTAGGTTTTACTCATTTTATTTCTTATGAAAAAGAAATAAAAGAAGCAAAAGAAAAATCCATTTTAGAAGATGTTTTTGAAGCATTTTTTGGTGCCACTGAATTATTAATTGATCAATTATTAGGTATTGGTACTGGTTATTCTGTTTGTTATCGTATTCTAAAAGCCATTTTAGATGATGAAAATATTTCTCTCAAATACGAAGATTTATATGATCCTATCACTCGATTAAAAGAAACATTTGATTATTATAAACAACAAATTCCAGGACGTCAATGTCCGTATATATGGGGAACTTTAAGTTATGAAAATATTAAATTAGAAAATAAACAAACTGTTTGTCTTTATCAAATCGATAAAAAACTCAATAAAAAAATGAAAATGACAACCTCCGAAGCTCCTTTATTAGATGAAGCAAAACAATTAGCTGCAATGAACGTTTTATCTTTTTTAAAAGATCAAGGTTATCAACGTCCTATTCCCGATTATTATTTAAATTTATAATTTTATAATTTTATAATTTTATAATTCTTTAAAATATATCCGATGATTTTATTTTTTCGGAATCATAAATCAACACGGTTTGTTTGGGATTGGATGAAATCCAATTACTAGGTAAATTAGCTTTTTGTGCTAATGATTGTAACATTGGTAGTGAGCTTTGTGTTGAAAAATGTTGTTTCCATACATTTGGTAAATAGGTAGCGGTGTTATAACCACTTTGTAGATAAATTCCTTTTGAAGAATAGTGAGGTGTCAAGTTTTGAATTAAAATGGGTTTCCATTCTTTTTTTTCTTGTAATACTTCAATTTTATAACGAACTTTTTTGGTTTCAGATGAAATTGGATTTTTCCATCGTTGAATAGAATCCTCCCAACATTTGGCTGCCGCAAAAAATAAATGTTTTGCAGAAAAAACTCCTTTTGTTTCAAAATAACCAATACACGAATTTGTATTTTTCTTTTCATCTTCTGTACTTACAAAAATACCATTTTGTTTTGTATACCAATATGTAAAAACTGGTAAAAAATCTGTTTCTGTCGTTAAATACATTTCTTTTTTAGATATACATAAATCAATTACACTTTTTACACATCCTAATCCTAACTTAGCAGATAAATCTATCTCTTGTTTATTAGATGTAAATACAATTCCAACGTAAGAAACATATTCAGATACTCCTACTTGAATAGAATATCTATGAATAGATTTTGTTTTTGATTGTTCTGAATCATAATAATCCATCACTGTACCTATTAATTGACATTTATTAGCAATATATATTCCAAATAATAAAGATGTATATCCACAACATAAAAATGGATTTTTGTCATATAATTGTTTCATTAATGATACATTTTTATCTACGATCGACTGAATAAAAGGACTTTCTAATTGTATTTTTTTTTGTTGAGGAAATTCAAACAAAGGTGTATCTTTAAAATGAGAACCATAATGAATTAAATCAGTAGTACAGATAACTAAAAAAGATATAGTTGGATAATTAGAAGAAGCTGTTATAATTCTATCACATATTGATTGATAATCACATTTTTCATATGGAAAAATATTAGTTATGGATGCATTAGGAAAATATAATACTAATTCATCTTTGACCCATTCATAGGTATGTTCTGATATATATCGTTGAGGATAATCTTGAAATAATTGTAAACTATCTTTATACACATAAATAGAATTTGATTCAATCATTTTATGTATGGCGCTTATATAAAAAATATGAATATTTTTTTGCGATGAACAAGTTTGAAACACTTTTGAACGAATATCTCCACAATATTGTTTTCCAGCGTGAGGTATTATTAATACATTTATATTTACCATTTTTAAAAATAATGATTAAAAATAATTTTTAAGAATATAATAAAAAAAAATAATTTTTGAAAAAAAAAAAATTATTTTAAATAAAATGCCAGCTCGTAAATACTCAACTGTTCCAAAACATCTTCAACCGTGGATGAAACATTTAATGGAATATCGTAAAAAACATCCTAACTTAACTTTAAAAGAAGCTATGATAAAAGCTAGACCAAGTTATAAAAGGATCAGAAAATCAAAAAGATAAATAATTTATTTACAAAATTTAATAATTTTATCATTAAATTTTATCATTAATTCATTAAATCATTATATTATTATATTATTATATTATTATATCATTATATTATTATATTATTATATTATTATATCATTATATTATTATATTATTATATTATTATATCATCATATTATTATATCATTATATCATCATATTATTATATAATCATATTATTATATCATTAAATAGTATTAATTAGAGGGAACAAGTGACCAATCTTCGTATCCATCGTCAGAACATACAAATGGGTTTTTTGCAATGGACAATGTAGTTTTGGAAAATAACGGAGAATTTGAATCGCTAGTTTTTTGATCGATAGGAGGACGTCTAACATAGCTTTTATCATAATGTTTTCTAGCACTCTGTCGAGTATCCGATATTCTCTTACCAAATTCTGTAAAAAAATGTTTTAATTTACAAACTACATAATCATCCATATGATTTGAATGTACTAATTTTTCTATTTTTTCATAATCAGATGTAGAAAAAATGGATTCTTTGGCTTTTGATTCATC
>Ga0194129_10007397_pt1 | contig 13077 bp, 3 predicted proteins | sample TA2KigCa35mmetaG_FD_150862 | JGI IMG/M metagenome (GOLD analysis project Ga0194129, IMG submission 150862) | Freshwater microbial communities from Lake Tanganyika, Tanzania - TA2015038 Kigoma Deep Cast 35m | ecosystem: Environmental > Aquatic > Freshwater > Lake | place: Tanzania: Lake... | reverse complement strand
CCCTCCGTCCTCTGGGGTAATGCCGATGCCGCCTTGGCCCAGGGGCAGGGTCCATGGCTGAACCGTTCTCGGACAGGGATCCGTCATCGAGTCCTCTGCTGCAGGACCTGCCCTGGGCGCCTGTGCACTCAGAGGCCGCGACGGCCTACGGCATTCCGGCCCCAACCAGCGCCACGGATGCCGCCGCGCTGTTGCCCTGGCCTGCAGGCAACACCACGCTTGAGCCGCTGGCGGGCGGCGCTGGGGCCGGCAGTGTCGTCGACGCCCTGGCGCCAGGGGTAGACCTCTGGGGGCTCGATCCGATCACGGGCCTGCCCGATCCCCACGGTTCGGGGGCGCAGCCGTCGCCACCGACGCCGCGCCGTGACCTGGTGGTCATCGATGACGCGGCCGAGGGCCTGGATGCGCTGGCCAGTGCCCTCGAGTCGGCCGGCTACGCCGTGCTGCGGGTTGGGTCGGTGCGTGATCCGTTGGCTGCTGTGCAGCAGCACCTGCAGCAGCACCCCCTCGCCGGGCCGCTGCACCTGTTTGGCCACGGCAGCCCCGGGCGCTTTGTGTTGGGCCGGGCGGTGATTTCGCCCCACAGCATTCCGTACCAGCAGGAGCGCTGGGCGGCCATCGGTGCCCTGCTCGCCGATGGGGTGTCGATCCGTCTGTAAGGGTGCGATGTGGGGGCCACGGCGGCGGGTGAGCGGTTGCTGGATCGTCTGCACGAGCTCAGTGGACAGCCGGTGCAGGCCTCCACTGACTCCACCTACCAGCGCTCCGATGCTCAGGACTGGGAGCTCGAGCTGGCCGCCGGAGGCGCACTCTCGAGCGAGCAGGAAACGTTGCTCGCCCGTGACTGGGGGGCGCTCGCCTGGCAGGGCGAGCTCAGTGCTCCGGCCGCCGGCTCCCTGAGCGCCAGCTTCGATGCCACCAGCGGGGTGCTGGAGATCATTCAGCTTGCCGGCAGCCAGCCCCAGGTGGGTGACACCCTGTCGCTGCTGAGCTGGAGTGCCCTTCCCAGCAGCATCACCGCCGTCCAAGGCCTGGCCCCGGGGCCAGGGGCTGTGGGTTGAGCCCACCATCACGAGCAGCGGGGTCACCGGGGTGGTGCGGCGCCTGCCGGGGTTCGATCTGGTCGCTGGGATCGACAGCGAGTCCGCCCGTGCCCAGTTCGATCAGCTGTTGGCCGGGTGGTTGCAACTGGCTGGATCCAGCCTGAGTGCGCCAAACCTGAGCGCCGACCTCAGCCTCGATCTTGGGGCCGTCGAGCTGGACGGCCGCGGCACCCTGCGGCTCGAGAGCAGCGGCAGCTCCCGCGAGCTCGTGCTCGAGCTCAGCGGCGGGAGTCTCGACCTCACGGGCCTGGGTCTCGGCCGCATCAGCGACGTCAACGGCATCCTGCGCTGGAGCAGCCCCAGCGCCGATCCGACCGTGGTCCTCACGGCCAGCAGCGGGTTCAACGGCGGCGATGTGCAGCTGGGCGGCACCCTTGCGTTGCGCCGCGACAGCAGCACCGGCCAACTGTGGCAGCTCAGTGGCAGCGGCTTGAGCCTCAGGGCTGGGGACCCACGGCAAGGGCCCTCGCTGCAGATCAGCAATGGCACCCTCACCCTGCCCCTGGGCGGCAGCGGCTCGGGCCAACTGAGTGTCAGTGGCGACGGCAGCCTCGACGGATTTCCCGGTGTCAACCTCACCGACAACCTTACTTACAGCCGTCAGGACAACAACGACGTCTTCACGCTCAGTGCCGGCAGCCTGACCCTGCCAGAGATTGTCACCCTTCAGGGCGCTCTGACCCTGCAGCGCGAGCAGAGCAGCGATGCCTTTGGCAGCAGCCAGCGCCTCTGGATCGGCCTGGACCAACTGGGCGCCCAGCTGCAGCAAGGTCCCCTGAGCCTCGATCTGAGCCAGGCCCGCGGCGGCCTGCTGCTGCAGACCCAGCTCCCGGCTGGTGGTGGCGCCCCCATTCAGCAGCAGGCTTTGCAGCTCGAAGGAACGGTGCGCCTGCAGCTGGGCAGCAGCATCGACCTGCAGGGCAGCGCCGTGCAGCTGTCGTTCAACAGCGGCCCTGACGCGGTCAGTGGGGTGGCGGGCGGGCGGCCCCTCGAGCTCTCAGGGGGCCAGAACAGCCTCAAGGGCACCTGGCAGGGCACCGTTGCCGCCGTCGGCCGTGTGGCCGGTGATCTCAGCGTTCAGCAACGCCAGGTCCAGCGCGAAACCAGCGACGGGCGCTGGCTCGAGGTGGTCGAAGTCGAATTGCAGGGCAACGACCTTGATCTGGCCGTCACCGGCCCCAATGGTGGCGGCAGCGATTGGCTGCAGCTGCGCGACAGCCGCGTGCTGCTGGTTCAGGCCCAAGCCGTTGCCGGTGGCGATCGCTGGCTCAGTGCCAGCGTCCAACCCGGTTTGGTGCAGCTCGCTGGCCAGTCGCCCCTGGCTGGCAGCACGGGGCGTTTCAGCCTCAATAGCGCTCTCGACGCCAACGGTGCCCTGCTGGCCAATGCCCCGGTGCTCAGCTGGCGCACGCCCCTGGGGGGCGCTGACGGGGGGTTGAGCCTGGCGGCCCTCGAAGCCGAGCAGCGTTTGACCCTGCCCGGCAGCCTGGCCCTGGCGGGCGCCACCGTTGCGGGGGACCTGACCCTGGTCAACAGCGCCGGCGCCTGGTCGCTGCAGCTGGCCAACGGCACGCTGGCCCTCAGCGCCGAACCGGTGCAGCTGCAGGTCAGCGGCGCCCAAGCCTCGCTGCCAGTGGGCGCTGACGGCGTCAATGGCGGAACCCTGGCCGGCCAGGTCAGCCTCAGCGGCCTTGAGGGCGTCAGCCTCAGCGGCCAGGCCAGTGTCAGTTTCAGTGCCCAGGGCGTGCCGGTCGTGACGGTCACGGGCGCGACGCTGGCGCTCGATGGCGTCGCAGCCCTGACCGGCGACCTAAGCCTGCGCCGCATCAGCGATGCCAGTGGCGATTGGCTGGAGGCGGCGCTGTCGGATGCCTCGGCCTCGCTCGGCAGTGGCACGGCCGGGGTGCGCTTGAACCGGGCGTCTCTGGCCCTGCTGCTGGGTCAGGGGGCAACAGGCGCAGGCAGTTACGCGATCCAGGGGCAGGCCCTCGGGCAGACGGGGGTTCCTGCCGTTGCGCTCGAGGGGTTCGCACAGCACGTCAGCATCAGCGCCAGCACGGCCCAGCTCAGCCTCGTCATCCGAGATGAGCCGCCCCAGCACGCGGTTTCGCTCGTCGGCGCCGATCTCACCGTCGCGGGGGTGGGCACGCTGCAGGGTGATTTCACCATGGCCTCCAGCCAGCGCAGCAGCTGGGAGGGCCATGACACCACCCAGGTGAGCGTCGCGGTTGACCGTGGCTCCCTCAGCGGCGTGCAGCTCGGCTCCCTCACGGTCTCGATGACGGGGATCAATGGCGCTGTGGTGCTCAACGCTGCCCCTCAGGGCTCTAGCCAGGCCCCCCAGGTGGCCCTGCAGCTGAGTGGCAGCGCCACGCTGAGCGGGCTCGACGGGGTGTCGATCACCGCCAGCGCGATGGAACTGGCGATCAACCTGGCGCCGGAGGCGATCAGTGCAGAGATCCCGGCAGCCGAGGGTTGGCGGGCTGTGGAACTGGCCGCCCAGGAGCGCCGGTTGCGCGGTGCGTTCAACGTCGTCGTCGACAACGTGCTGTCGCTCAGCGGTGCCATGGCCGTCGAAAGCCGCAGCAACCGCACCATCACCCTCACGCCAGTGACAGCGGGCGGTGTGGCCACCACCGCGGTGGTCGATCAACTGGTCCTGTCGGGACAGAACCTTGCCCTGTTGCTGGGCGACGGGGGTGCAGCCGCGGCTCTCGATGCCTTGAACGGTGTGCTGGTGATCAGCACGGAAACCGGCGGCGCGCGTCGCCGCTGGCTCAGTTTCGAGGGCAGCAGCGGCTCCGGCTCGCTGGGCGGCTTCTCTCTGGGGGCCGGCGAGGGTGCCCTGCTTGCCCTGAACCAGGCGCTGACGCCGGTCGCTCAGCCCCTGGCTCTGGCCTCTGGCAGCAACACGGTCGTCCCCAATTGGTCGGCCACCCCCCTGAGCGCCTCCCTGGGGGCTGGCGGTGCTCAGCTGGCCCTGAGCAGCACCACACCCAAACTCACGCTGGACGTGAGCACGGAACTCGACCTCGGTGGGCCGCGCCTGAGTGGCGCGATCAGCGCCAGCCTGGTGATCGATGGCAATGGGCAGCAGAGCTGGCACCTTGCCGTCAGCAACGGGGCCCTGCAGCTGTCGGCTGGCGATGGCCCCCAGCTGAGCATCGTGGGCGCCAGCGGCACGCTCGTGCTGGCCAGCGACGGCAGCCGCAGCGGCAGCCTCAGCGGCAACGCCGCCCTGAGCGGAGTCCCTGGGCTGGGTGTGGCGGGAACCCTGACCGCCAGCTTTGGCAGCGACGGGCAGATGCGTGCCGCTGGAGCCCTGCGGGCCGTGGTCGATGGCTTTGGCGAACAGGAGGGCCAGTTCAACGTCGAACGCCTGCCCCAGCTGCTGGCCCTGCCCCGCGACGAGCAGATCACGGCGCTGGCCGGCGCCGCCGCGACGGTCAGCCAGCTCGTGGACGGCGGCAGCGGCCAAGGCCCCCGCTACACCCTGCAGCTGAGCAGCAGCCCGCAGCTGCCGCCGCGGGAAGGCCTGTACAGGTTCAGCATCGGTCAGGCCCAGGCCCAGGTCAGCAGCCTCGATGCCGGCGGCACCCCCCTGGGCGATGCTGCCCTGGCCAGTGCGATCCAGGTGGCGCTCGAAGCGCTGCAGGGTGTCGGCAGCGGCAATCTCAGTGTCAGCGGCAGCCGCTCAGCTGGGTTTGTGCTGCAGTTTGCGGCGGCCCTGGCGTCCGAACCACCGCAGCTGGTGATGGAGGCCCCAGCCGATCCGGGGGCCACCGCCAGCCGCTGGTTGCAGGCCGACGTCGTGCAGGCCTCGGCCAGCGGCCGCTCGGAGCTGCAGCTGCTGACGCTCAACGCCCCGGCCACCGGTGGCGGCAGTTTCACCCTGAGCCTGCACCAGGGCAGCAGCACCCTGACCACCGAGCCGATCGCCCTGTTGGCCCGCACCCCCAGCAACGAGCGCCTGGTGCTGACCCTCAAGGGCAACAGCAGCGCCGCCGGCCAGCTGCGGCTCGATCTGGGTGGTCAGACCAGCGTGCCGATACGCCTGGGCACCGGGCCGCTCAAAACCCAGAACGACCTCAAGGCCGCCCTTGAGGGTCTGGTCGGTGCCGGCAACGTCAACGTCGTCTATCAACGCGGCTACACCGGCCACGACAGCATTGATTACCTGATCACCTTTCAAGGTGGCCGGGCCGCCCAGAACATCCCCGACCTGAGCGTCAGCGCCACCACCAGCGCCGTGACGCCGGTGGTCAAGGTGCTGCAACAGGGCGGCAGCGGCCAGACGGTGGCGGCCCAGGCTGCGGCGATCCAGACCGCGCTGGAGCGCCGGCTGGGGCCCGGCAGCGTGCAGGTGAGCTGGAGCGCCGCGCAAAGCGACACCAGCAACAGCTACCGGCTCAGCTTTGGCGGCAGCCTGGCCAATCAGAACCTGGCCCAGCTCACGGCCGCCGTCACGGCCAACGGCGCAGCCAGCGTGATCGCAGCCACAGCGACCGACGGGGCTGCAGCCCAGGCCGCGATCCAGACGCTGCGCCCCGGCGCGGTGCCGGCGGGCACGACCGTGCAGCTCCAGCTGACGGCTGCAGGCCAGAGCAACACCACAGCCGCGATCGCCGCCACGGCCACGGCTGAGCAGGTGCGCCTGGCCCTGTTGGCCGCCACCAACAGCAGCGGCGCGCGCCTGGGCGCCAGCGGCGCCGAGCTGACGGTCACGGCCCTCAGCAGCGGAGGGCCCGGCTGGCAGCTGCAGCTGGGCGGCACCCTCAGCGGCCAGACGATCGAGCCGCTGCGCGCCCAGCTGAGCAGCCCGATCGCCCTGGGCCAGGCCTCGTTGACCCTCAGTCAGGCCGCCGTGGTCCACAGCGCCCGTCATCAGCTCAGCGGCTTGGGCGCTGGGCTGTTCAAGCTGGCCCTGGGCGGCCGCAGCGGCAACAGCACCACGCTCGATGGCGGCAGCCTCAACGCCGCAGCGCTGCGCAGCGCCCTCGAGGGGCTCGATGGCCTTGGCAGCGGCAGTGTGGCGGTGAGCAGCAATGGCGGCGGCACCTACACCCTGGACTTCCAGGGTGCCCTGGCGGCGCAATCGGTGGAGCCCCTGCAGGTGCTGCCGGTGCAGCGCTTTTCGCTGCTGCAGGCCGACGGCCAACGGGCCGGCAGCGTCAGCCTGCGCCTGGGCAGCGACAGCAGCTGGGGCAATGCCGTTGCTCTGGGGTCCCTGAGCCCGGCCGAAGTGCAGGCGCTGTTGAGCCTGCAGCTCGCCGCCCTGCCCAGCCTGGGGCTGGGGGCGGTGGCGCTTGAACTGGTGGACGCGGCCACCTGGACCTACGAACTGGTCGGCGACGGTGTGCTGCGGGGGGCGGCGCTGCCCAGCCTGCAGCTGCTGCTGAGCCGCACCGACACGCTCAAATCAGAAACGGTGCTGTTGGGGGCCAGCGGTGTCAGCGGCCGCGTCGGCAGCAGCCAGGCCGGGGTGGCACTCAGCAACGGCGAGCTGGGGTTGCTGATCAGCACCGATGCCACAGGCCAGAGCGGCTATGCCCTGCAGGGCAGCGGCACGGCGGTTCTGCAGGGGTTTGATGGGCTGGTGAGCCTGCAGGCGAATGCGCGGTTGCGGGTCAACACCCTGGGCAAGGCGGTCCAGCAGACGATCGCCACGGGTCCAGCTCCCAGCGGCGGTGGTGCGGCACCCAGCCTCAACCTCAGCTTTGCCGATGGGGTCGATCGCCAAGAACTGCTGATCGATTCCGGCACCATCGCGGTGGCGGGTGTGGCCAGCCTCAGCGGCAAGCTGGCACTGGAACAGGAGAGCCGGGTCGAGAACGGCAGCAGCATCACCGACCTGCGCTTCGGTCTGGCCGACGTGGGCGGCAGCCTCAGCCTCGGAGCCCTCAGCCCGACCCTCAGCAGCGGCCGCGGCGCCCTGGTGCTGCGCAGCAGCACCAACGCCAGCGGCCAGCTGAGCCGTCAGTGGGGGTTGCAGGCCGAGGGCAACCTCAGCCTCACTGGGGTCGCCGGCCTGAGCCTCAGCCTCAATGACGTGCGTTTGGGCTATAGCAGCTGGGATGGGGCCCTGCAGCAGAGCGTGCTCACACCCTCGGGCATCTACGCCCTCAGCCTGGTGCCGGGTGAGCGCCGGTTCAGCGGCCGCGGCAGCGCCACGATCAACGATGTGCTCAGCCTGCAGGGGGACCTGTTCGTTGAGAGCCGCCCCGGCAGCCAGGTGCTGCTCTCGGACGGCACCGCGGTCAGCGTCAACCAGACCGTGATCGGCGGCAGCCACCTCAGCGCCAACCTCGGACCCAGCAGCCTGGGGCTGGGACTGGACTTGGCCGGAGCGGCCCTGGTCCTCAACGACGAGGTGTTGGCGGCGGGCAGCCAGGCCTCGCCGCGCCGCTGGATCACGAGCCAGGGCGGCATCACCGGCCTGAGCCTGGCGGGCTACCGCATCGAGGGCATCGACAGCGGTGCCCTCAACCTCAACCGCGCCTTGAGCAGTGCCGGTGCCAGCCTGCAGGCGGCCGCGCTGCCGGTGATCATTTGGTCGACGGCCGGCCAGCAGATCACCCTGGCCGATGCCAGTGGCCTGGCCCTCAATGCCGCAGGCGCCGCCCTGCAGGTCAGCGCTTCAGGGCGCCTGCAGCTGGGTGATGCGGTGCTGGGCGGCGACTTCAGCCTGGCGTTGGAGAACCGCAGCATCAACAACGCAGCGGCTGCTCCCGCCTGGGTGCTGCGCACCAGCCGCGCCAGCCTGGGGCTCGAGAGCGGCGGCGCCTTTGTGGGGCTGCGCGATGTCAGCGGCGAGCGGGTGCTGGGCAGCGGCGGTCAGCGCAGCGGCAGCCTCAGCGGTGCAGCCGTGCTCAGCGGCGTCGAGGGCCTGGAGCTGCAGGGCAACCTCAGCACCAGTTTTGACAGCAATGGCAACCTGCAGCTCAGCGGCAACGCCATCACCCTGGCCCTCAGCGGCTTTGGCAGCGTCAGCGGCAGCATCAGCCTCAAGCGCGGCAGCGATGGGTCGATCGAACTGGCCGCCAGCAACGTCAGTGCCAACCTGGGGCCGGGCGGCAGTGGCGCAGCCGGCGTAGCACTGACGGGCGGGAGCCTGGGCCTGATCCTCCAGGGCCGCTCGAGCAGCGAGGCCGGCTATGCCCTGGTGGCGACGGGCACGGCCAGCCTCGCCGGCTTCAGCGGCGTGACGCTGACGGCCGCCAATGCCGCGCTGCGGGTCAACACCACCGGCGAGGCGATCAGCAGCCGCACGATCGGCACTGGCAACGCCAGCACCACGCTGGCGTTCGCTTCGGCGGCGCGGGTGATGGACCTGCGCATCGGCAACGGCAGCGTCGCCATCACCGGCCTGGGCAGCGTCTCGGGCGACCTGGCGATCAGCAGCGTGGTGGGCGCTGGCAGCAGCGAGCTGCGCATCGGCATTGACAACCTCAGCGGCTCGGTGGGCCTGGCCGGCAACACGTTCAGCCTTTCGGGCGGCCGCGGGGCGGTGCTGCTCGAGCGCCGCAGCGACGGCAGCACCGGCCGGGCCCTGCAGGCCGAGGCAGCCGTCAGTTTCAACAGCGGCAGCGATCTGAGCCTCAATGCCACCCGCATGGAGGTGGCCTGGAACGACCTGGGCCGCAGCGTCAGTGGCCTGACGGTGCCCACGGGCAGCGGCAGCACCACCCTGGCCCTGCAGGCGGGCGAAAAGCGCGTGCGCGGCCAGGCCAGCATCCAGGTCGGGGCTGACCTGCAGTTCAGCGGCGACCTCTATCTCGAGTCGGTCAGCGGCCAGACCGTCGCCCTGGCTGGCGGTGGCAGCGCCACGGTCGATCAGCTGCGCTTTGGTGGCAGCGGCCTCGGCGCCACGGTCGGGGCCGGCGGGGTGGGGATCAGCCTCAGTGGCCTCAACCTTGGCGGCGTGCTGGCCACCGGCATCGGCAGCAGCAGTGGCGGCCGCTGGCTGGCCGCCGGCGGCAGCGTCAGCAGCGTCACCCTGCCGGGGTCGATCAGCGTCAGCGGCGGCCGCCTCAACCTCAACCGCCGCCTCGACAGCAGCGGCGCCGTCGTCAACTGGAGCAGCAGCGGGCTGCCGTCGTTGGCCGCCACCGCCACCCTCGAGCTGGGCTTTGATCAGCTCGATCTGAGCGTCGCTGGCGTGCGCCTGCATGGGGGCGCCCAGCTGCGCTTTGACGCTGGCAGCAGCGCGTCCACCGCTGACGACCGTTGGCGCCTCAGCCCCAGCAATCTGGGCGCGACCGTTGCCGCCGGCCCGGTCAGCCTCGGGTTCAGCCAATTGAGCGGCAGCCTGGTTTACGGGCCGACCGGCCTCGAGAGCGGCACCCTCAGCGGCAGCTTGGGCCTGAGCGGCAGCAGCGGCGTGAGCATGAGCGGCACGGCCGCGATCAGCTTCAGCCACAGCGCCCCCATCAGCGTCAGCGGCAACGCCCAGCTGAGCCTCAGCGGCAGCGTGCTCAGCGGCGACTTCGCGGCCGTGTTGCCCAGCCAGAGCGACCCCAACCTGGGCCTGGCCTTCAGCAATGCCGCCGTCAGCGTCGACGCCGGTAGCGGCAGAGACGGTGTGCGCCTGGCCGGCAGCGGCATCAGTGGTGCCGTGCTGCTCACGGCCAAGGGCAGTGCCGGACGCTTCAGCGCCAGCGGCCTGGCCATCAGCCAACGCGATGGCAGCGCCATTCCGGGGTTGGTGCTGGGGCCCGTGCGCTCGGCCAGCCTGGCCTTCAACACCACCGGCGAGGCGATCAGCAGCCGCACGATCGGCGGCACAACCCTGGCCTTCACCGCCGCCGAGCGGCAGCTGCTGGAGGTGGCTGGCGATCCCGATGTCGGGGTCAGCAGCTCGGCGGCCGCCTTCACCCTGGGCGGCAACGTGCGCATCCGCCGCGACGTGCTGGCCCTGGTGCCGCGCAGCACCCCGCTGGAGGGCTTTGTCGTCACCATGCAGAACGCCAGCAGTGACCTGCGCTTTGGCGACCCCAGCCAGAGCAGTGGCGCCCGCCTGCGCCTGGGCGGCATCGGCGGCGAGATGGTGATCGCCAAGCTCGATGGCCGCGCCGGGGCCAGTGGCGATCTGACCATCGGCAGCGCCGCCCTGACCCAGGCCGATGGCGTCACGCCGTTGGTGGCCGGGTTGGCGCTCAACCCGGTCGACCTGCCGCTGCGCTTCAACCTGTTTGAGCTCAACTCCAGCTTCCCGCTGCAGCTGCTGTCGCCCCAGCTGGGCTGGCCGACCCTGGCTCTGCCCAAGCTGGGTGTGGCTTTCCCCGACCTGAACGTCGACTGGCCCAACCTGAGCCTGCCGGAGCTGCTGTTCAAGCTGCCGCAGCTCAACCTGCCGGGGCTGCGCATCGACCTGGATCTGGCGCGGCTGCTGCCCAGCTGGCCCCAGCTCAAGCTGCCCGACCTGGCGGCACATTTTCCCAGCCTGGGGCTCGACTGGCCCAACCTGACCCTGCCGGAGCTGATCGATGCCCTGCCCAGGTTGGGCTTGCCGGGGCTGATGCTCAACCTGCCCACCCTGGCGGGGCTGAGCGGCCTCAACTGGCCCAGCCTCAAGCTGGCCGAGTTGGGCTTGGCCTTCCCCGACCTGAAGCTCGACTGGCCCAACCTGAGCCTGCCGCAGCTGATCGTCGCCCTGCCTCAGCTCAAGCTGCCGGGCCTGGATCTCGATCTCGATCTCAAGGCGCTGCTGCCCCAGCTGCTGCCCTTCAATTTGCCGCTGGCCAACCTCAAGTTGCCGCAGCTGGGTCTGGCCCTGCCCAGCCTGGCGATCGACTGGAGCGCCCCCTCACTGGGCCAGCTGCTGCAGGGGCTGGTGGGCCTGAGGCTGCCGGGGGTCAGCCTCAGCCTGCCCGAGCTGAGCGGCGTCGATTGGAGCAGCTGGAGCCTGGACAGCCTGGCGGCCCGCTTCCCCAGCCTCAACGTCGACTGGCCGAACCTGACCCTGCCCCAGCTGCTGGCCCAGATCCCCAACCTGCAGCTGCCGGGGGTCAGCTTCAGCTTCGACCAGCTGCAGCTGCCCAACTGGCCCAGCCTGCGGCTCGACCTGCCCGATCTGGGACTGAAGGCCCTCAACCTGGCCTTCCCCAACCTCAACCTCGACTGGCCCACGCTGTCGCTGCCCGAGCTGGTGCTGGCGCTCAAGGGTCTCAACCTGCCCGGTGTCACCATCCAGTTCGACCCGTTTGCGCTGCTGCCCGACTGGATCAACGCCAACCTGTCGCTGCCCGAGCTGCGCCTGGCCGACCTGGGGGTGGCCTTCCCCAACCTGGGCCTCGACTGGGGCAACCTGACCCTGCCGCAGCTGGTGCTGGCGCTGCCGCAGCTCAACCTGCCGGGGCTGAGCTTCACAGTACCGACGCTGGCGCAGTTGTCGGCTCTGCGCTGGCCCGATCTGCCCTGGAAGGACCTGGGACTGGCCTTCCCAGACCTCAAGGTCAACTGGTCCAACCTCACCCTGCCGGACCTGCTGCGGCTGCTGCCCCAGCTCAAGCTGCCGGGCTTTGAACTCAACCTGAATCTGGGTGGGCTGATGCTGCCGAGCTTCAGCCTCTGCGGTGACATCAATCTGGCGCTGGGCAGCGGCCTCAGCGTTGCGGGCGAATTCTGCTTTGACCGCCGCAACGGCCAGCTGCTGGCGATCGCCAACAACGCCAGCGCTACGGTCGCCGCCGGGGGGGTGTCGCTGGGGGTCAGCAACGTCAAGCTCGGCCTAGTGGCCGACAACGGCGGCCTGGCGCTTGAGGGCCGCGGCGACTTTGCCGCCACCCTGGCCGAGGGCCTGAACCTGGCGGCCAACGATGCCCGGGTCTTTTTCAACAGCACCGGTCGCAGCTGGAGCAACGTCACGATCAACGCCGACGACGGCCGCTACACCTTTGGCAACCTGGCCGCCACCGACTGACGCGGGGTCCAGAAAGAGGGCAAGTTCCTGTTGCAGGAGGTCGCGTCCAGCAGCAATCCCAACGACAAGGCCTGGCAGCTGGCAGTGGCGGATATGGGCCTGAGCCTGTCCGCCGGCAGCGCCAGCGTTGCCTTGACCAACGGCAGTGGTGACTTCTGGTTTGGCCGTGACGCCATCACCAACACCTACGGCGCCAACCAGCGCAGCGGTGTGCTGCGGGGCCAACAGCTTTGCCGGCGGCGTGAGCCTGCAGGGTGCAGCCGTCACCCTGGCGGCCAGTGGCCCCTTGGCCCTCTCGGGCACGGCAACGGGAGCCCTGAGCGTCAGCGCCAGCGCTGCCCTGACCCTCGCGGGCGGCCTGAGCGGGGCGGGCGTGACGCTCAGCGGCACAAGCGTTGCTGCCAGCGGCCATGCGATCAGCAGCAGCGCGGGCCTGGCGCTCAGCGCCAGCAACGGCGCCATCAGTGCCTCTGGCCTCAGCGCCACGGGCCTGCTGGATCTCAGCACAACAGGGAATTTGACCCTGAGCGGCAACAGCCAGGCCGCCCAGATCGCCATCAGCGGCGGCAACGTCAACCTCACCGCGGCCAACCTCACCGCCACCGGTGCCAACACCGGCAACAACGGCGTCAATCCAGCCCTGCAGATCAGCGCGACCGGCAGCCTCAGTGCCAGCACCCTGCAGACCACCGGCAGCAAAGCCGGCCTGAGGCTCAGCGGCGCCGCGATCACAGCAGGAGCCCTGAGCGCCACAGGCCTGCTCGACATCGATGCCAGCACAGCCTTAACCCTGAGCGGCAGCACCCAGGCCGCAGCGATCGACCTCAGTGGTGGCACGATCAGCACCGCTGCCCTCACCGCCACCGCCGGAGGCCTCAAGCTCAGCGGCGCCAACATCACAGCAGGAGCCCTGAGCGCCACGGGCCTGCTGGATCTCAGCACAGCAGGCAATCTGACCCTCACTGGCAACGGCCAGGCTGCCCAGATCGCCATCAGCGGCGGCAACGTCAACCTCACCGCGGCCAACCTCACCGCCACCGGTGCCAACACCGG
>Ga0194129_10007395_pt1 | contig 13079 bp, 13 predicted proteins | sample TA2KigCa35mmetaG_FD_150862 | JGI IMG/M metagenome (GOLD analysis project Ga0194129, IMG submission 150862) | Freshwater microbial communities from Lake Tanganyika, Tanzania - TA2015038 Kigoma Deep Cast 35m | ecosystem: Environmental > Aquatic > Freshwater > Lake | place: Tanzania: Lake... | reverse complement strand
CATCAGCTGTAGACATCGATTGTTTTTGAGGATTTTTTCTTTTTACTTCGTTTATCGATTCAGCTGTGGTAGAACCCATACCTTCGGATAGAATCTCTACTAGACACTCTTTAACGATAGATTTTAATTGTTGTTTAGTAATACCCATATTCAACCTATTCCATTCCAGAAAGTAGAACCGCCTATAGAACCAGTTAAAACCGGCATCATATCTGCGTCTATATTCGTAAGTTCACAATATAAGCTGTACGCTGCATCCGTCGCACCGTCGCGCTTAATAAATATTTCCTTTATTCGTGCGTCCAGTTCTAGCGCTTGGCCTCCATTTACTTTGTAATAGTAATTTGCTTCGACGCCATTAATACCATTTTCAGTAAATCCTACCCTAAGATAAACGCCAGCTGCAGCTGAATTACTAATTTTAAGATGTTTCGTAATCTTATCTAACGAATGTTTAGTAACAGTCGCAGTCGCAGTGCTTGAAATAACCCACGGAAGACCTGACCCCACGAATTCAGTTACTGAATTAAAACCTACTCTTGGATCTTTCATGATTCATTTACCTTTCGAAATTAAAATATCGTTTAAAATTCTATCTATTCTATCGGATTTGGTAAACACATTACGAAGTTCCTGTGGGTTAATTCGACGGCCTTCGGCCATCATGAATGCTCCCGGCGTAGATGGTTCAGAAACATAATCCCAACATATTAGTTGAAAGTCGTCTTGCACGACTTGATAATCACCTTGTTTTTTAGTAGAGCCTACCCCACGCGATGAAATACCAAGCTTTACTCCTGATTCGACAAGGGATTGAAGAATTTTACCCGAAGGGGTGTCCAGTAGTTCAACTACGCCGTATACCGTTCCGCCCTCTAGATAAGCTTCACGGACGACGTGAGAAACATTTTTAAGATTAACGACCGAGGAATCGGGATGATCTAGTTCTCCTAATGCTCTATTTTCCACAATAAATTTTTGATAATTTCTAACTTCGCGTTCTAGGATGTGTTGTGGGTAAATACGACCATTTTGATTTAACGTATCTGCTTTCTGTAATATGCCTTTCATCAATACTTTACCATTGTTTTTTTCGCGCGATTCTTTTATCATCTCCGGCGTATAATCAAAAATTTCATAGGAATTTAACAAGCGTAGATCTTTCATGATTATTCTCCTTCATCTGCAAGTTCTTGACGCAGTATGGAATACAGCATAAAATTGGATACTGTGGAATCGTTCACGACGTCAATAGACTCCGACAATATTTTCGATTTAACATCCTGTAGTTTATTGATAACATAGGCATTATTTTGCTTTTGAATCCCGTAAACATCGATGGCTTTAACAACACAATTACGAATTTCTTGTAACTTTTTCTTTATAGTTGTTTGATCATCATTTGCCGTTGAAAACGCGTATGCTTTAATAATATCTTTTTGATCATCGTTTAAAGCTGTCGAATATTTTTCATTTAGCTTTTTCATCATAACTTTCATGAGTAGACGCGTCGTCCCCGGCGTTTCGTCGATTAGTATTTGGTCGCCTTTTTTCTTTTCAGATAACAACCATTCGCGCAATTGATTTTCATAATTAGCGAGTGAAACTATATCTGCAGTACCTGTAGGTTTTCTCCATTCGTTAAATAAAGTTTGAATAGTCGCATATAAGCGGTATTCGGCGATTGGTTGATCATAGAAATTTTCGTCTTTTATCATATGATTAATACTTCTAATTAACAAAGATTTTTCTCTGTTGAGTATCTCGTAGTCTAATGATGCTATTGCTGATCTTGTTTCTTGTATTATTGAAGTTGCTACAGCATCACCACTAACTGTAGTTTTTATCAAAGCATTAAAAATGCGAAATTCTTTGTACAGTTGAGTACCAGGCTTAAAATATTTGCGCAGAATTTTTAAAGCTGTTGAAGATTTTTTCTTATTGTCTTCAACAAGGGCGCTTGAAATTGTTTTTACTAAAAATTCGTATAATAAAGCTGTGTTTCTTTTTTTGTTGTGTGTTTTTAACATTTCGCGCCCTTTCAATCTTCGTCTATAATTAAATCGTTGTCTTCAGTAATTAATGTTTGTTCATTTTCTGAAAGTAAACTTGTTTTTTGCTGTCGCGTTAGTTGTAGTTTATTTGACATTCGTTGCAGCGTAGATTGCAAAGACATCGGTAAATTGGGTTTTTCAAAGCTGGAATTATTAAATGATTTCGATTCTTTAAATGGTTGTGCGACTTTTTTTAAATCGGCTAAACCATAAGGATCTTTTAATCCCATACCTTCGGCGTCGTAATCAGTCATTTTTTTAAAATTCGGCATATGATCGTGTCGTTTTTTTCTTCTGCTTCGATTGTACAAAGCTCGATCAAGTTGCGACATCGGCTTGATCGGTAACTTATCTTTTTCAAACAACGTCGGTATAAATTCGATGGGCTCATCACCTGCCGTTAAAAGTTCCGTTTCAGGTTCTTTATCTTCTATGTCATCTCCTGCAAATAACCCGCCTTCATCGCCACCTTCATCACCACCTTCATCACCACCTTCATCGCCGCCTTCATCGCCACCTTCGTCACCACCTTCGTCGCCGCCCGCGGAGGCGCTTTCTTCGGGTTTTGCTTCTTCAATTACTTGATCAACAATTTTTTCTTCGTATCGTTGTTTATCAATTTCTTCAATTTGTTCGTCTGTTAATCCCCAAACCATCTTACGAGCAAATTGTTTACTTCCCATACCTTCAGGAATCGCCCCCGCAATTTCGAATTTCGAACGCCACAGCTCTAATTTTTGTTGTTGTGCGACGGTCGATGGATTCGATAGACGTAATGTAAAATTTTGAAGATCTTCTGCATCAAAACCGTGAGCGTATAAATGGATTATTGCCAATTTATTAAGTTCAGATAAAAGAACTCTTTGAATAACATTTATCGTTCTTGAAAAACGAATATCTTCTTGCGCTAATGTAGCTTTTGAAGCCAACATTTCGTCATAGCCTAAATACGCGCGGGGGATCTTTAAAGCTGCAAAAAGCTTTTTTTGAATATAGGCAACATCTTCAACGGCCGCGGCATTTTGTCCTCCAGCAAGTGTGTCTATTCGCGTGCCAGACTCGCCACCTCTAACTGGAATAAAGTAATCATCCTCAATACTTAGCGGTGCATAACGAAGATCGAGTCGTCCCGTTGCTCTATCAACGACTTGATTCGTTCTTAAGTTTTTACGTTGTTCTTCGACATACATCGGTACATTTTCTGGCGGGATATTTGCGACATCTATATAAAAGACTCTTCGCTCTGGGGCTCGCACCACGCGATATACTAACATCGCGTCTTCGATAAGAATTAATTGACGCCAGATTCTGCGAGCGGGCTCGATTATAGACGAGCCATAAGGTAGAAACATGTCGTTTCCAAGCAAGCGAAAATGTGTTACTTCCCAATTTTCCAAAGTACGATTACCCAACGTGACCCAGCGATAGCGAACTGCGAAGGGATCATTTGGATCATAGTTTTCTTCGCGTTCGAGCTCGTTAACGGGAATTGGAAATGCGTTAATAACGCCATATTGAGGTGACACATCGTTGTAGAGAAAAAAGTCTCCGTACTTAACAAGGTTACGGGCCCAGGAACGCAGATTAAACTCTACGTTGAGAGTATTGTAGAAAAGGTCTTCTAGGATCTCTTTGATCTTCTCGTTGTCAGAATAGATGTGTAATGCGCGGCCTTTATCATCTTGTGCTACGGTCTCGTCAGCATAAATGTCCATCGCCGCGGCGATTTCTGGCGTGTATTCCATTTCGCTGAAGTCTTGATATCTCATCAAGCGTTCAGAGAGGTTATACGCGTTCGCTGTTATCGTTGCGTAAGAAGGAGCTAAAGATTTTTGAAATAGTAACGCGCCTGAAGATTTCGTTTTGTCGGCAACTGCGATAGTAGTATCAAGATTTCTTATCTTGCGTTTTACGACTGGTCCGCTTTTAAAAAGTTTTGATAATCTTTGAAATAATGAATCTTTTTCTTTTGCCATAATTTTGTGCCTCTCCAGTTAGGGAGTCGGCTCTTTCTATTTTATAATATTTTTAAAAAATATTATTTTATAAATTTATTCACCATCCGCTTTCGGTTTTAAAGAAACTTTTTTAGACGCCCCATTATCTTTGTCTTTAGGCGGCGCGGCGGGCGTATTTTTTGGTCCATCCACGTACATCATAGGCGATTCGACAATTCTCTTTAACATTTTTTGGGTTAGTTCAAGATGCATTTCGAGAGAAGCTCCTGACGAATCTATAGTTGACTTCGCTTTTGCAGATGCCGCTTTTTTAAACGACTCAATAGCCTTTAAAAGTTTACTAGCTGTAGTAGCCATGGCGGCAGCTTGATCTTCTTTTTCACCTTCTCTTAGAACTTCAACTTCTTCTAAAATAATTTTTCTTAGTTGCCTTATCGTTAACTTAGACATATTGATTCCTTAATCATAATAGATATTACTTAAAAATATTTTATCGATATAACCAAGAAAAATCAGTTACGTCGACATGTTTTACTTGCGATGGATCCTTAGGCTTATGCGCGTCGCGCGGATTGAATCCTCCCATCATCGCGTTCGCAACCGGTTTAACTGCGCCAATATCTCCTGGCATATTGGTTTGTTGTTGTATTTTCGTAGCTTTTAACATAGCATATGCCATTGCTGTCGCTTGTTCGTTCGACGATGAATCACCTGCAACGAGCCACATCGCGATAGCTAAACTTATTATTAAATCATCGTGCGCATCTTTTGCCGCCTGAGCCCGAGCGCCGGTCCATACAAACGCTTGAAGTTGATTGTAAAGACGCTGAGAGTAAATTTTAATTTTGTTATTTCTCGCTAGTTCTTCTAGCTTTGCGAGCATTTGTCCTCTGCTTTTTTGTTGAGTAGAAAATCCAGGTACGGCGTTGGGATCAGTCGATCTAAATTCGAATGGATTACCTGAAGATCCTTGGTAATATAATCGTGGATAACCGTCATCGCGCAACTTTACGCAAGTAAAGTATCCGAACGTATTTTGTTCAGGACAGATTAACGCGTCATTGTATAATTTGCCATATTCGAACAGCAAATCAGCCAGTTTATCTGGCGGTATTTTCCCCATATATTCTGCTACAACTTCGTAAGTCGCATTGTCTACTACGTGAAACGTCGAAAAATCTCCAGCGTCTCCGCGGGCCACGTCAGAAGCAATTACATACTTTTTTTCTGCTTCGGGTCTTCGCCAAATCCAAACGGCTGACTGCGGTCCAGCTTTTTCAATAGGAGGACGAATCATTTCTCTAATTGACTCAAGATCGTTAGGTTGTAAAAAAGTATCGCCCGATGAAATGAAGTCGCACAAAAATTCTTGCGCAACTTTGCGTTTTGGTAAATTCTTCGTTTCTTTTGTAAACCATTCTTCGTCGTGTTCAGGATGAACCCACCAAGGAAGCTTAATGGTGTTAAATTCGTTTTGTTTTGTTTCGCCATCTATCCACAGACGATAATATTGTCCTCCGACGCCATTCGGTGTAGAAATAATGATAGCATTACCACCAGTGGATAAGGTTGGAAACAAGCCAGTCCAAATATCTTCAAAATCTCTAATAAAAGCTGCTTCATCGACGATTAATAGCGAAAGCGCTTCTGAACGACCAGCATCTGGTGAAGTCGGAATGGCGTTTATTTGTGAACCGTTATCGAATCTTATGGCCTGTTTTGTAGGTTCGAACTTAGTAAGCAGCAACCACTTTGGTAAACCATCGAGCATGATTTTTATTTTTTTAATAAAATTCATCGCTGTCGACAACTTCGTCGCAATAACTAAAACGTTTTTGTCTTTTTTAAAAATTGCGAACCACACAGCATACGCAGCTGTGACAGTAGACAATCCTAACTGGCGAGATTTAAGAACTATATTGAATCGATTTTTTTCAAAATTATTTACACAATCGTCTTGAAAATCATAAGTTTCGAATGGTATAAGTCCACGTACGGTGTGCTGGATCTTTATGTATGTTTTCATAAAGTAGACCGGATCCTTGCCACATCGGATGATCTCCTTTACTTGTTCGTTTCGCGTTAAAGGTTGCGTCATGCTATTTCAAAAAAAGACTTTCTACGCATATACGCCGTTCTTTTTGGATTATGAACATTATATCCAATTATTTCAACTGACGTCGAAGTGTTATATTCGCTAAACGTTATGGTTTTATCAGTTAGACCCTTGTAGGTTTCCTTTACGCGCTTTATAACTTGCGCTATAACATCACGAGATTCATCTTCATACATTCTCTTCATGACTATCATTTCTTTTTCACTGGCAAAATTGACGATAGCTTGATATGATGCTACTAAAACATCACCCGATAAAGAAAATTTTACAGAATAAGACGCGGTCTTCGGCGTAGATGAGCTACCCCATGTACTATCAATCGCTTGACCCAACGCGTTGTAATCTATTTTGGACATAATTTTTTCACCAGTTTAAATATATATGTATCACTCAAAGACAATATGAGGATTAATAAAAAGTCGTTTTTCGATAGCTTTTTTAATTTTATCTGGAGATGGTCGCCAGCCTTTTAACCATTCGTCTTTATTCGTGTACGCCCATGTATCGGCGCAAGATACGCAACAACGAAACAATTTATAAGTTTTTTCATCTTCGCTTGTTTTGAAATTAATTTTACAAATATCGCAAAATAAAGGCATTCCTACGTTTTCGGAATTGAATAATTCTGGTACTATGATTGAGTAACCATCGCGGTGAGCTATCTTACAATTTCTAGGATAAGGCATCCATTCCACTATTCTTCTCCAAAAGTTATCTTCGAATCTTTTTCATTTTTCGTTATTTCTAATACGTTATCGACGATGTCTTTAACGCCATCAACGTGCGTGATGATCAATATCGTCTTAAAATATCTTTTCAATGAAACGAGTAATCGATTACACGCTTCGACCGCAGCATCATCTAGCGTACCAAATCCTTCGTCAACGATAAATATGTCAGGCTTCGGAAGAGATGATATATTAATCATCGCGACGCGGATCGCGAGCGACGATATCGTTTTTTCCATACCCGAACAAAGTTCAACTACTCTACGAGAATCGCCATAGTTGATATAAATTTCCGATGAATCGGAACCTTCATCATTTTCTAGTTCGATTGTAAAATCGACGATTCCGTGAAGAATTTTAGCAATTTCTGCGTTGATTAATGGTAATTGCGATCTAACAACGATAAGAGGAATACCTTTCTTTGAAAAAGCGCCAGTAACCAATTCATACACCTTCATTTGTTCTAACAATCCATCTCTAGCACTTTTTTCTTCTTGGTATTTTTCTAAATTTGCAGTGAGTTTGCCTTTTTGAGTTGCAATACACATTTTTTGTGTTGTTAGCGCATCAATGTTTTCAGAAATATTTTCTATATTTGATCTTAAAGAAACTACTTCTACATTTTCTTCATTTTTTAATGCGTTCTGGAGGTGCGTTAAACGCTGGTTCAACGTCTCTAACTGCTTAGTATCATCTTCGTGAAGGGAATAAAGTTTCGTGTGCGTTGTTTCTTTTTTGGAAAGATCAAGTTGAAGTTTATTTTCTAATTCAATTAATTTTTCTAGTTTTTCTAGTTTTTCAACAATGTTTTCTTGTTGAAACTTTTTGAATTCTGTATACACTTCTTGCAAGTTTGCTTTTGCGGCATTAGTTTTTTCTTGCTGCTCGATAAATTTGTTTTTGCTGATATGAGCGTCTTTTATAAATTTACATGCAGGAAATTTATCGCCGCACGGAACATCGTCTAAAATTTTCAACGACTTTTGATGATGCTTTAATTCAGTCTCCTCGCGGGCGTGAAGATGCTGCAGAGTTTGTAAAGATATTTCTAGTTTTTTATAAGCTTCATAACGCGTTTTTAAAACGTGTGGATTATTTTCTTCTTTTACTATAGCGATCTTTTGTAATTTATTCGTTGTTTCTTCCATTCTCAGTTGCAAAGAATTAATTTCAATAAAACGAACCTCAATTTGTTTCTTTAAGTTTTCTACTTGCCTTACGAGAACGTCGATTTGCGATTTCGTGACGGGCGTTACATCTTTGTGTTTTGATAATTCAAGTTGTAAACTTGCTTGTTCGTGTTGTTTTTCTTTAATTCTGAACATAAGTTCAGTAATTAGCTTATTAGATTCTTCAATTTTTTCTGTAGTAACTTCAAATAAGTTTTGCCAATCTCTATTAGGACAATTTTTTAATTGTGACTTAAGTCCAATTAGTTCTTTATTCGCTAGTTCGAACATTCTATCAAAAATATCCAAATCTAGAAATTTCGATATGACAGCTCGTCGTTTACTCGAACCTTGCGATATGAATTGATTCGTTTCACCTTGCGCTGCGAGTGACGTCATCATAAAATCTTCTTGATTACCAATAAGAGTTCTAATAACCTTTTCGGTATCAACGCGTTGCTCGCCGCATAAGTCATCTAGTTCACCATCATCGCGCATTTTAAAAACATTTAACACTGTCGACGCGCTAATAACGCCTTTTTTGTTTTCGCTTTTTATGGTTTGACGTTCAATGACGTAATCGATGCCGTTGTGATTTATAACGACTCTTGAAGAACAATAAGGTTTACGAACGTTACATACGTGAATATTTTTTATCGGTCCGCGGTCTGTCGCATTGAACAACGAATACATTAAAGTACCGACGATAGAAGATTTACCAACGCGATTAGGACCAAAAACACCTACGATACCGTTCAAGTTATCAAAGTTAATCGTATTATTTTTTCCATAAACAAACATATTATCAAAACGCAAATGTCTTAGTGACCACTTGGAATTTCTAGTGATGTCTTCTTGCGAAATTACGTTAAAAAGACAATTTTTAATCTGATCTGCTGTCGCGTTCCATTCTACTTCCGTAATTTGCGTATTTGAATAATAATCTTTAATTAATTTAAGAAGGACGTCTGGATTTCGAAGATTAGCTTTCTCAAGCAATGAAGAACCCGCTTTAATTAAAGATTTATCAACGATTAAATCAGATTTAAACGTTACTTCTGTTGCAAATTTTGAACCTTTTAAAGTTTCGCTAATTAACTTAAAGTCTTTTTGTCCTAACGCATCAGACGATCTAATCCTAAATCTCGATCCATCGGGATGCATCGAAGCTGTTGTTAACAAATCTGTCGTTGATCCATTCCACTGTATAGTAACATATGGTTTTAGGTTTGGAAGTTTTCTAAAAGTAACGTCCCACGTTCTTTGATCATCAATATCCCATAATAGATAACCATGGTCAAGTTCTTCCGCGTAATTCTGTTGCACGGGCGTACCTGGGTATGATATCCACGGTCGTTTCTCACCATCTAGACGATCTCGATAGCCTAAATGTTGCATCTGGTGGATGTCGCCGAGAAAGACATAAGAATAATTCTTAAAAAACTCCAGATTCATGCCGTCCATTTCCCATCCGGCCTCGGTGACCGATCCTTGAACAGGACCATGATAACATGCGATGTTCACCTTTCCAGGTTCAGGCTTAACGTCCTTCCAACCCTCTTCATCGAAGAGCGAATAAACACACCAGTTATATCCTGGGTGGAATTCGTATACACCACTCTTCTTATAGATATGAATCTTCGGATTGTCTAATGCTTGGACGATCGGCGAAACTGCATCTTGTCTAGAAAGATTTGTCAAATTTCCGTCGTGATTACCCAACGTCAGATGGACCTCTGCGACTTTTACCATCGACTCTAACCACCAGGTTAGTTGGTCGATATACTCGGGAGAAATTCCTGTCGTCTTCGTGTGAAATATATCTCCACCAACAAAAATGTGATCAACCTTATTTTTCTTACAATCCTTAATAAAAAACTCGAAAACTTTTCGATACTCGTCATGACGACTTAGACCACGCCAATGTATATCGGCAGTGTGGGCAATCTTAACCATTAAAACAATGGTATATTGAATTGTCTAATTGTTCAAATCATATAGTAATGGCAGCACGTCCAGCAGCTGCTGAAACTGCGCCGAGCTCGGCTGCTCTAATAATCTTTGTTACTTCTTCAGCGCCCCGGGCAAGTTCTACACCTTTGACGGCCGTCGCGCCACCTTCAATAAATCCTAATAGAGAAGCACCAGCTTTTAAAACGCCGATGAGACCATTAATTGCGAAATAAATTAACATGGCTTTGTAAACTAAACCCTCTGTTTTTTTACGAGCATCTGTTTTATCAACGTTCGTTTTAAAATCTTCAAAGGATAGCAATTCCTGTTTACTGGCTACGTGATATCCTTTTTTATTTAGAAACTTGTAAATTTCATATGAAAGTCTATCAGGTATGATATAATCAACAACTTTTTCTTCAAACGCATGGGAAATGTGTTCTGCCTTTTCAAAGAATGCAGCTACTTTTGGCGCTTTAAGATATTGTGCCAATTTCATCAATCCTTTAAACAGCATTGGCATACCACCCATAATTGCCAAACCAAATCCGAAGAGGGCTTCAGGTCCCATCATTTCTTTTAGAATTTTTCGTTGACGAATATATTCATTAGTGGTCAAGATTGAATATGCTTCGCCTAGACCCTTGCCTGTTTGCAATTTTTTTGCTGCATCTTTAACAGGACCCTCAAGATCTTCTTGCACGGCGGCCATCGCCGCGTCTTTATCAAGACTCTTCGCGATTTTTAAAGTATCATTAAGCGGTAACGACTCACCTGACTCGATCATGCCTTGTTGAATTGCAGACATTACCAAATCTAAGTCTGTTGATCTTTGTGACAAAGCTTTTATTTTTTCGTTAATAGTGTTAGCCCATTCTGCAGCGATAGATTTAAATTTTTCGCTAACATAATTTGAAAGCTTTTTAACGCCATCTTTGACGTCGTCCCAAAGGCCTTCCTCAAGTAGGTATTTTCTTTCAATTTCTTCTTGAATGATTTGGCGAAGACGTGCTTCGGAAATCACGTTTGCATAAACGACATTTTTCATCGTAACTAAATATTATAATCTAAAGCTAATTTCCACAGCTTTTTTTAATCGATTAGAGAACATATTATCCCAATCAAATATGGCTGCTTCGGATAACGCTTTTTCAAACTCTTCCTTGGACATATTGCCAGGATCTCCCCATGGTCTTACATCGACAACGACGACGTCAATGTTGTACTCTTGAATTTTCTTTACGATCTTTGGCATTTTCTTATGCCACATATCACCATCAAGCGCAAGAGCAACTGGCGTGTTATGAAGTAAAATCTTGTTAAAGATCTCGTGGCGTTCGTCAAGGTCTGATCCAAGAAGCGCTGTAGAATTTTCTGGACATTTGACAAGGTCAAACGGTCCTTCACAAAGTACAATTCTTTTTGACCAGTCTATGTTAATCTCGTTAAAGACGATCGGATTCTTGTCGACGTCTGGATTGTCGTATTTCGGTTTTCTATTTTTGTTGATTGCGCGTGCAGCAAAGTAATTTAGATTTCCTTCGGCGTCGAATGATGGCATGATTATTCTATGCTTCCATCTCGGATCATCAGAGATACCAAATTTAAAATACCACGCGTCACGTTCTGTTAGGCCGCGTGAATAAACATACCTCCAAGCAGCTTTGATATCTGGGTCCGTGTCACTTGCTAAAGTTAATAGACGAAAATCTTTTGGTAGTTGTATTTTTTGTTGAATTTCTTCTGCGACAAGTGACTTATGATTGTATCCAATAAATACACAATATGCCGACAATTGTTCCTGCGTTCCATATTTTCGCAACAAAGGAACGAGGCTACGTGCTTTCCAACCACACACCCAACAGTGGTTGGCGTCATCGGTAGTTCGAATTGCTAACTTCTTTTTGGAAGCGTCATTTGGAGAGCAGATTGGACATCGGACATCGAAATTGATTCCATTGCTAGAAATTCTACCACGACCAAAAATCGATTCATAGAATTTTATTTTATCGGTAAGAGATACTATCACAACTTAGACTGTAACTCATGATTCAATCAATTTTCATAGGACCTCGAATTGAGACAGCTCTTGCGATTACGTACGCATCGGTCGAATCGCGACTCCAATCGACAGCTTCACCATTCTTTTTTGTTGGCCATTGGACATGCTTTAAATCATTTTCTGACATGTATTTGAACACCTGTTCTTTACCGGACATTCCGGCCACCGCAGTCTTCTGCATCTTAATTCCGCAAAGTTTTCTAGCAGAAGATGATGCGATATATTGTGGATCTACCTTGAATATTTCTCTAGAAATATAAGACACAATTCCATTGAATTTCATTAAAGTTGTAATAGTCGTTGCTGAAGACATGCCTGTTCTAAATCCCATGAGAGGTTCTTCTAATACAACTTCATAATCACCTGGGTGTCTTTTAAAAAGACTGGCTAATTCGCTTGCGATGACGTCTGCTTTGTCCCATAAGGTCTTGCATTTTTTAAATTCAATTCTATCCAAGTATTGGATGTGCGAACCATTTTCAATCGTTCTGGCTGTCGAGTCGATGATACATACGCCAGTTACAGATGTTGACACATCCAAGCCGAGTATTAAGCTGCTCACAATACCATTATTTTTAATGTTTGTTTGAATCTAGTAAAATAGGATTAAAGTAATCCAATATCCTTTAATTCTATTTCGGTTAATATTTTATAAGTCAAATCGCGTTTAGTGCACCATTCTTTTGCTGCACGAATTTTTTTCACAATAGTAGCTTTTTGTAGTTTTCTTGACGGTTTTATTTCCACAATAATTTTTTTTCCATCGATATATTCGACTTCAAAGTCTGGGTAATATTTTCTAATCTTTTTAGTTTTTTGATTGGAAATATATTCTATGACTACTTTTTCATACGACCACGATACGACGTCTGGATTTGAATCAAGATAAACCATGTATTTTAATTCCCACCCAGAACGATATTTACATTGACCTGCTATCGGCGAATTGTAAACGCCACGATTATAGCGCCCTTTTCTTTTTTTACGTTTGGTCGACATTTATCGCTTCACTGTGCTACGCTACCAATCAAAAGCTATT
>Ga0194129_10007392_pt1 | contig 13082 bp, 8 predicted proteins | sample TA2KigCa35mmetaG_FD_150862 | JGI IMG/M metagenome (GOLD analysis project Ga0194129, IMG submission 150862) | Freshwater microbial communities from Lake Tanganyika, Tanzania - TA2015038 Kigoma Deep Cast 35m | ecosystem: Environmental > Aquatic > Freshwater > Lake | place: Tanzania: Lake... | reverse complement strand
GGTCATCGCTAGGTGTGTCTGAATCGTGTCGGTCAGTTGCCGACCAACGGTAAACAAAGGATTTAGCGAGGTTAGCGGATCTTGAAAAATAGCAGCGATTTCTTTACCGCGTAAGCTTCGCATGGCCTCAGGCGGTAGTGCATCGATTCTCTTACCTTCAAGCCAAATCTCGCCACCAGTAACCCGTCCTGGCGGTTCGAGTAAGCCGATGATAGCCGCACCGGTTAGGGACTTACCTGCTCCAGACTCACCGACAACGCCAAGAGTTTCGCCGCGATAAATACTGAATGACACATCATCGAGCGCAGTCAGGCTTCCTTTTCGCGTTGGAAATTCTACACGCAAGTGGCGTAGCTCAAGCAATGGCGCATTAACAATCGTTTTGTTATTGTAATTTTGGATTAAGGGCATCGCGAAGCCAATCACCAAGCAAATTCACCGACATACATAGCAAGACAAGCGCAAGCCCAGGGAAGACCACAAGCCACCACTCCCCTGAATAAAGAAAGTTATTACCGTTATTAATCATCGTCCCTAGTGAAGGGCTTGTCGGCGGGACTCCGACGCCCAAAAAAGATAACGTCGCCTCTGTAATGATTGCTGTCGCTATGTTGATTGTTGCGATCACCAATACAGGCCCTGTAACATTAGGCAACACATGCTTGAGCATAATAGCGATTGACGGAACGCCGATCACCCTTGCCGCTTGCACATACTCCTTGTTTTTCTCAACAAGCGTTGAACCGCGGACCGTTCTGGCATAAGAAACCCAATTGGCGAGGCTAATTGATCCAATTAGCACCAGGATGGCCATTTGCTCTCCGTGCCCTTGGTCTGCGAAGATAACTCTCGCAACACCATCAATCAAAAGCGCGATCAAAATAGCGGGAAAAGACAATTGCACATCGGCTATTCGCATAATGACAGCGTCAAGTCGACCGCCCACAAAACCCGAAACCAGTCCAAGCCCGACACCTAGAAACATCGCTAGTATCACCGAACTAAAACCGACCAGTAGTGAGATGCGCGAACCGTAAAGAATCGTCGAAAGTACATCTCGCCCCTGATCATCGGTACCGAGCAAGTACTTACCCTGTCCTTGCTCCATCCAGGAAGGTGGCAATAAGGAATCGTTCAGATCAAGACTCGCTAGGTCAAAGGGATTAAGCGGCGCAAGCAAGGGCGCAAAAAGTGCACCGCCTATCATTAGCAATGCAATCAAAGCGGCAAATTGAGCAAGTCGGGACCGCGTAAAGCTATAAAAAACAGGAGTTTGAAGCCATCGATCGAACATTAATGACGCCCTGGCGACGAAGGTTCAATCCTGAGCCTAGGATCGACCGCAACATAGAGCATATCAACGATCAAGTTGATACTCACAAATACGAAAGAAATCATCACTAGATAAGCTGCCATAATGGGTACGTCTGCCGTTTGCACTGACTGGATAAAGAGTAGTCCCATCCCCGGCCACTGAAAGACTGTCTCTGTAACGATAGCAAAGGCGATCAAAGACCCCAATTGAAGGCCTACAATGGTTATAACAGGTACGAGCGTATTTTTGAGCGCGTAACTGAAGTTGATAAGCTTTTCACTTAAGCCGCGCGCCCGAGCAAACTTGATGTAGTCTGTCCGTTGTACCTCTAGCATCTCGGCACGAACCATGCGCATGATCAGAGCAAGTTGGAAAAGCGCTAGGGTAATCGCGGGCAGCACAAGATGCTTGAGGCCATCAATAGTGATCAAACCGGTGCTGAAACGACCCCATTGAACGACCTCACCACGGCCGTATGATGGAAGCCAGCCAAGCACAACAGCAAACAACAAAATAAAAAAGATACCCACCAAGAACACCGGTAGCGAAACACCAAGTAGTGAAATCCCCATAAATAACTGACTCAGCAGCCCGCCCCTTCTCAAAGCGGTGTAAACCCCCATGGGTATGCCTGTCAGCAGCGCAATCAACCCAGCGCAAAGCGCGAGCTCAAGAGTCGCCGGAAACCGCTCAGCCAAGAGCTCAGACACTTTTCGCCCTTGCCGGTAGGACACGCCGAATTCGCCTTGAACCGCATGGCCCACGAAGTGCGCAAACTGTACATAAAAGGGTTGATTAAGACCAAGATCCTCCCGCAGTTGAGCACGCTGCTCGCTCGTTGCATCCTGCCCCAACATCGATAGGACAGGGTCGCCAACATACTGAAAAAGAGAGAACGCTATAAATGCAACGACCAGCATAACCATGCTGGCCTGGAGCAAACGTCTAACGACAAATGCAAACAAAGCTAAAAAGGTTCAATCAAATTGACGCGGGTAAATTAGCTTGATCACTTCACAGTGGCGTAATACATCTTGGGTGCGTCATTGGAATTATGAGCGATGCTGACCGATTTTTTCATGGCCCAAGGACGCATCTGATGATGCAAAGTGATGTATAACGCTTCATCTCGAGTAATCGTTAGGGCTTCGCGGATCATTGCATCGCGCTTTGCCTTATCCATTTCAGTCTTCATAGCGTCGACGAGGGCATCGACCTTTGGATGACTAACCTTGCTTAAGTTAAAGTTGCCGTCTGCCCCAGTGGTCTTGGTGCGAACCAAGGACTGCAAACTATACTGAGCATCATAGGTTGCAACGCCCCATCCAAGCATGTAAGCGCTCGAATCAAAGTTCTGGATCTTTGAAATAAAGGGTCCAAAGGGCATTGCATTTAATTTGGTTTTTACACCAATTTTCGCCCACATACCAACAACGGCCTGGCATACCTCCTCATCGTTTACATAACGATTATTTGGACAATCAAGGGTAAATTCAAAGCCACCCGGGTAGCCTGCCTCCGCCAATAACTTCTTGGCTGCATCCACATTTGCTGGGCCTGTCTTATCAAGATCAGGGGTATATCCATGAACCCCTGGCGCAACCAAGATGGCAGCGGGAATCGAAAGGTTTCTCATGATGGTACGCTGAATGGTTGGACGATCGACCGCCATCGAAAGCGCGCGACGAACCCGAACATCTTTGAATGGATTCTTGCCTTTGACGCCGTACTTCAACTCCTCGCTACCTTGGTCCAAACCGAGAAAGATTGTTCTAACTTCAGGACCGTCTAGCACAAACAAGCTTGTGGTGGATCGAAGTCGTGCAACATCCTGAGTAGGCAAATCAGTAACTAGATCAACATCACCCGCAAGCAAAGCCGCTATCCTGGTCGCATCAGCTTTGATCGGCGTATAGGTAACATCGGTAACATTGCCCTCTGACTTACCCCACCAGGACTTATTAGCTGTCATAACAATACGTTGGTCAGGAGCCCATTCCTTTATGACGAAGGGGCCAGTCCCATTGGTGTTACGAGAAGCGAAGGTGTCTTCTTTGGCCTTGTAATCCTGAACTTTCTCAGACTTGTTCTTAGCAGCCCATTCCTTATCCATGATCAAGAAAGTAACGAGACTGTTTAAAAGCACAGGATTAGGCTTGTCGAGCACGACATCGATCGTGTGATCGTCAACCTTTTTAATCTCTTTCACCCCCGCCACATAAATTTGCATCGTGCCTTGGGGCTGCCTGATACGGTCGAAAGAAAAAACAACGTCGTCAGCGGTGAAACTCGAACCGTCGTGAAACTTCACATCTTTGCGCAAGTTGAAACGCCAAGTCGTAGGATTGACGGTTTGCCAGCTCGTGGCCAGGCAGGGCTCAATACGATAATTCTTGTCGTATCGAACCAAGCCCTCGTAAGCGTGGCCAACGATGTTGTTCGTTGTCGCATGATTTTGCGAATGTGGATCGAGCGTGAGAATGTCATTTTGGGCAGCCCACTTAATGTTTGCAGCTTGGGCCAGGCCAAGACCAAACATAAGAGCGCCCGTAGCAAAAGCGATTTGACGCAGTGCCTTAGGAAGCACTTTGGTATTTGTCAGATTGATCATGAAGACTCCATAAATGTGCGATTGCTAAAGTACCAGAACGGCATCATAGAACTTTCAGCCCTCGAGTGACAACCAAATCTTCATATAGCTTATTCAGGGTCCCGATAAAACTCAGGTTGCAACTTCGCGAGCAATCTTGATAAAGCGATAACCGTACTATAACGATCAGATTCCCTAAGCGCATCGCGAAGCAAGCGATGCGCTTCATAAGCACTCACTAGTTCCATGTCCCAATCGGGGAGCAGGCGAGCATGCTCCGCCCCCTCGGATAATACGATCAAATCCCGATGCCTTGCATCACCACGCAAGCGGTACATTAATTGATCAATCGATCGCTTAGGACCCTCGATAAACTGGATAAAGATATCGCCGCTGTATGTGAGCAATCCCGTGATTTGATCTCTTTTGTTATTTTTTTTGGATACATCGAGCACACAGTCCAAATCAGCCGAACTAAGATCAGCACGCGCCTGACTGCAATAACTCAGATGGACAAATGCCTCGTCTGCTTTCATGCACTCACCCCACTGATCCGTGCTTTCGCCGCACACCCCAAGCGACCTGCTCGATCGCCTGCATCTCTGAGCGTTCAAACATGGCCGGGTCTGCTAAATAATCAATCACCCAATCGATAGTGTCGACCCCCCAAAAACAATGCCTTTCAATGACCAGCGTGGGCACACCAAAAACGCCTGCATCAATTGCAGCTTGGGTCTGGCGCCTGAGCGCTTGCTTCACTTGGTCGTCTTGAATTCTATGATTACCGTCTGCCACACCCAGTCGCTCGCACAATCCGGCAAAGTCGTATTCGGGGTCTCTGCCTTCTTCAAAAACAAAAGAACTTGTCTGAACAATGGCCTGCCGTGGATTACCCATCGAGGCAAGCAAACGCAAAGCAGCAAGCGGGTTGAAGGGATGTCGGTTCGGCATTTGGAACTTGATTCCAAAGCGCTTGGCAAGCCAAACACATTGTTGATACGTATGTCGGCGCTTTGTTTCAATTTCCGCAGGACCCAGTTGGCCCCAGTGTGCGAGCACCGCACCAAATAATATAGGAATAATCTTTACATCGATATAGGTATCGAGCCGAGCGATTTGCTTCAGATAAAAATACGCATAAGGTGAGATTGGATCGACATAAAGCAAAGCGCTTGGCTTCACACCAAGCTGCGCGGGCCCATCGGTTAAGGCTTTGTTCATGGGATATCGTTCATGGGAATTTGTTCATGAGGTTTCGCATAAATCCATTAAAAAGCTGGCTGGGCCATCATTGATAAGTTCAACCTTCATATCAGCACCAAAGTTTCCACTTTGAACGATGGAGTGTTGGCTTTTTGCGTATGCGAGTAATGCCTCATAACAATATCTTGCATGTTCGGGTGGTGCTGCTGCGGTAAAGCTCGGTCGATTGCCAGCCCATAAGTCGGCAGCGAGGGTGAACTGGCTCACGATCAATAGGCCGCCGCACTGCCCTTTACCATCGATATTGACAATGTTTCGATTCATCTTACCTTCATCGTCTGCGAAAATACGAAGCTTTAAAACTTTATCGACGAATTTTCGGATGACCCTTGGCCCATCAGTCGGCTCTGCGCACACAAAAATGAGCATGCCAGCGCCGATCGAGCCAACAGGCTTTTGATCGACACTAACCGATGCTCGACTCACCCTTTGAATTACCGCTTTCATAGGCCCTAGAATGGCTCCATACAATTTAGATGTCCGATTCCTCCGAGTATGCACCGATGTTTAGCCTTGATCCATGGTCCTTTCCTAAATCGCTTCGACCTGACCCACTGAAACTTGAGTTCGACTTAGAACAGCGACTCGATGCTTTGCTTCAATTGCATATTCAAGTGCCCGATCAAGCCTACACCGCGCCTATTTTGGGGACGAGCCGCAGTGGTCACGGCGTTGTCATCGATAGCGATGGCCACATTCTTACGATCGGCTACCTTGTGACCGAAGCCCAGCAAATTTGGTGTCGAAAGCGTGACGGCTCAGTCGTACAAGCTGACGTGATTGCCTATGATCAGCCTTCCGGATTTGGCCTCCTTAAAAGTTTTAGCGATCTTGAATGCGGCTATATACCGATGGGTAAGGCTAGCGACTTAAGCAAACATGATAAAGTTTATATGCTTGGGCACGGCGGCATACACCAATGCTTAAAGACGAGCATTGCTGCCGTGAAACCATTTGCAGGGTCTTGGGAGTACTTGCTCGAGCAGGCCTTGTTCATCGAACCCGCCCATCCGGAATGGAGTGGTTCGCCGCTCTTAAACGTTAAGGGCGAATTGGTTGGTATTGGCTCCTTGCTCACCCAGGAGCTCAAGCAAGGACAGACTCAACAAAGCAATATGGTCGTCCCGACTGATCTTCTTGCCCCCATGCTAAATAATCTTATTAAACAAGGACATAGCGGACTTCCCCCAAGGCCCTGGCTAGGCCTTTATCTTGAAGAACACGATCAACAACTTGTGGTCCAGCATGCAAGCCCCCAAGGGCCAGCCGAGGAAGCTGGCATCCTACCTGAGGATTTACTTGTGTCCGTAGCAGGGCAACGGGTCCAGGATCTTGCTAATTTTTATCGCCATGTCTGGTCGATTGGGCAAGCGGGTGTCGAGATCCCTTTGCAAATTGCTCGAGGCGCCGAACTGATGACCATCAATATTCGCTCCATAAACCGAAGCGAGCGACTCATCAAACCGACGACCCATTAAGCCTTGACTTAAGCAAGCAACCCCATGACCATTGATGAATAAAGGGTAATTGGCCGGCGGTATCCTCCGTGCGCTTTTACTCCTCTCCATGGCGCCCAAGGTTGATACCACTATGCAAGCATTCAAAAATGGCTGCACATCACTTATTGCTTCACTTTTTATTGCGTCACTATCAAGCTCAGCTATCGCTCAATCGTCAGAGTTGTTTCGTCTTGAGTCATTGGTGTCGCTGGCACTCGAACATAATCCCGACCTATCGCTTTCAAAGGCGGACTTAATTGGAGCCAAAGCGGCACAAGGTCTTGCTGCTGTGCTTCCAAACCCTCGCATTGAAATCGGACTTGGGCGCGAATCGGCGAGGGCTGCACTCCAAGATCCTTCGTCAACGCTGCAAAATTTATCGTTGAGTCAATTTGTTGAGAATCCTGCGCTTCGTAGTGCAAGAGTGTCATCTTTTGCCGCACAATCCGAGGCACAGGCTGCGCGACTCGACGCAACTCGGGTTCAAGTTGGAGGCCTGGTTCGTCGAGCCGCGTATGAGGTCTTACTGAGACAAGCCGAAATTGTTGCAGCCGACGACGCACGCGCATTACTCGAATCGACGCGATCGCGTGTGAAGCTGCGAGTTGAGAGTGGCGATGCTGCCCGATACGAATTGATCAAGGCCGATGCCGAGTTGATTGGTGCGCAGCAACGCAGCCAGGTTGCCAGATTAGCGTTAGAGCAATCACGCATCCGACTCCAACAAATCGTTGGTATCGACCTGCCACCAGCCTGGAACATTCAAGCAAGCCTTGAAGACCCCGTGCAAGTACCGAATCGCGAATCGGTCCGAGCACAACTGCTTAAAAGACACCCAGACCTCATTGCATTAAGAGCCGAAATTCAGGCGGCATCTGAGCGTGTTCAAGAAGCTAGAGCGAGCCGATGGCCGGGAGTGGATATCCAGCTATCACAGTTGAGAGACCGTGGCGTCGATCGTCCCAGTCGTTATGAAACCTTGGTCGGTGCCTCGATTTCAGTTCCGATTCTCGATCCGCGGAGCGCTGCCATCGATCTTGCACAATCGCAAGTTCAGCGGGCAACACTGGCATTAAGGGCTCGCGAACAAGGTCTTTTGCGAGAGTTCGATAGCGCATGGGCCACTTTAGAGATTGCAGCGTTACGCGTGAAGTCCCTTAATGAAGGTGCTATGCGCGAAGCCGAGGCTGCGCTTCGGGTGGCAGAAGCCGCGTACCGTTTCGGCGAGCGCGGGATTCTTGATGTCATCGATGCACAACGTGTTCTAAGACTTATAAGAGCAGATCTCTTAAACGCACGGTTTGAACAACAGGCCGCATCGATTGCGCTTCAGGTCTTAACCAGTGATCCAAGGCCGCAATGATGACTGCCAGCCCTTCTTACATGACAAAGTCGGATACGCTTACCATGATCAAAACAAGCAGCGTCTGTCAACGCGCCACAAGCGCTGTTGTCATCCCCATCATTTGCATTGTACTTGCTGCATGCAGCCAGGATGCGAAGCAACAGCAGGATAAGGCTGCAGGAAAAGATGCGGCCGCTCATGCAACGAGCAAGTCGACGAATGCTAGTCAAAGCGCTCAAAACAACGATACAGGCGATGATGATGCAAGCATCGTCCGGCCTCGAGAGGACATGCTCAAGCGCTTTGAGGTCGGGAAGGTATCGAAGGCAAGCATTGAGCGCACACAAGAAATACCCGGCCGCATTGAAGTCGATGAAAAGCGAATCACGCGCATTGGCGCCTCAGTAACTGGCCGTGTTGTTGAGACCTCAGTCGACATTGGATACCGGGTGAAGGCTGGCGAGGTGCTTGCGAGAATTAGCAGCACAGAGCTTACCCAGGCACAGTTAAACTATCTCCGCTCCAACGCTTCGTTCTCGCTTTCAGAGCGAGCACTTGAGCGCGCCCAACAACTCTACAAAGCCGATGTCATTTCTGCCGCCGAATTGCAGCGAAGAGAATCGGAGCAATCAATCGCCAAGGCGGAGCTTCGAGCTGCCTCTGATCAATTAACACTATTGGGCTTTGACCAGGCTATGCAAAGGCGACTTCGCGAAAGTGGCCAACTTGACCCCACGGTCGGTGTGATCGCCACCCGAGGCGGTGTCATCGTTGAGCGCAAGGTGAGTCAAGGCCAGGTCGCTCAACCTGGCGACGCCTTATTCACTGTTGCTGATCTGACAACGGTTTGGGCTGTCGGCGCTTTACCTGAGCAAGCCGCTGCTTCGGTTCAAATGGGTCAGGTGGTTGATGTCTTGGTGCCTGCTTTGGGTGAGAAACGCTTTCGCGGTCGAATCGTTTTTGTAAGTGATACGATCCAACCAGAAACCAGAACAATCACGGTGCGAACAGAAGTCGACAATGCATCGCGCGAACTCAAGCCGCAAATGCTCGCGAGCATGCGCTTGTTTGGTGAGCGTGAGGAGCGCCTGGCTATTCCCGACAGCGCAGTTGTTCGTGACACAGACCGTGACCATGTTTTCTTGCATCGACAAGACGGTAGCTTCAAACTCGTACCTGTTGAGTTAGGTCCATCGATCAATGGTCAACGACCCGTGATTAGAGGTCTGAATGAAGGGCAGCCCATCGTCATGCGCGGTGCCTTTCACCTCAACAACGAGCGCAAGCGCGCTGAATTGGAATAAGCCATGCTTGCTCGCTTAGTAAAAGGCGCTTTGAATCAGCGCTTGCTAGTGGTCGTCATTGCCATGGTTGTCTGCGCTTTTGGCATTCGCGCATCGATGAAGCTCTCGGTCGATGCCTTTCCTGATGTGACCAATGTGCAGGTGCAGGTTGCCACCGAAGCACTTGGGCGCTCGCCTGAAGAGATCGAACGCTTCGTTACCATTCCGCTTGAAATCGCAATGACCGGTCTGCCAGGTTTGGTGGAAATGCGATCGCTTAATAAGAGCGGTCTATCAATTATTACCTTGGTATTTACTGACCAGACCGATGTTTATTTTGCTCGGCAGCTCGTCACCGAACGGTTGATTGAGGTCAGAGGTAACTTGCCTCCAGGCATATCCCCTGTCCTCGGTCCTGTCTCGACGGGACTTGGCGAAGTGTATCAATACACACTTGATCATCCCGACGACGGTCAACGCGAACTCACGCCTGAGGAACTTGCCGAGCGGCGAATCGTACAAGACTGGGTGGTTCGTCCGCTTTTGCGATCCATTCCTGGGGTTGCTGAAATCAACTCACAAGGCGGCTATGTCAGGCAGTATCAAGCCCTGGTGAAGCCCGATCGTCTGCTTCACTACGGACTAACTGTCAACGATGTTTTCGAAGCGATTGCAAAAAACAATGCCAACGCTTCAGGCGGTGTGCTGCCACAACAATCGGAGCAGTATTTGATTCGTGGGGTCGGCCTTATTCGCTCGGTTGAAGACATTGGCAACATTGTGGTCCGAGAACTTAATGGTGTGCCGGTCTTTGTGAAGAATCTTGCTGAGGTCACTATAGGCCATGAGGTGCGACAAGGCGCCATTATCAAGGGTGGTTACACCGAGTCGGTATCGGGTATTGTTTTAATGGTTAGAGCGGGTAATGCAAAAGAGATTGTCACCCGAGTCAAACAACGAGTCGATGAAATCAACCAAAAGGGGCTGTTGCCTGGCGGTCTGAAAATTGTTCCCTACTACGACCGCACCGAGTTAGTCGATGCGGCATTGTGGACAATCGCCAAAGTCCTCATCGAAGGGATCATTTTGGTGGTCATGATTTTGTTCATCTTTTTAGGCGATGTGCGATCAAGCTTGATTGTCGTGGCGACCCTCATCATTGCACCACTCACCACATTCATCATGATGAATCGTTATGGCATTTCAGCGAATTTAATGTCTCTGGGAGGTTTAGCGATTGCGATTGGCTTGATGGTTGATGCCACGGTTGTCGTTGTTGAGAATATTTTTCATCGACTCGGGACCAAGCAAGTCAGCGGATTAGCTCGGCTGCGCCTCATCCGTGATGCGACCATGGAGGTCGCCACCCCAACCGCTTTTGGCATTGTGATCATTATTCTTGTGTTTCTCCCCTTAATGACCCTGCAAGGCATCGAAGGTAAGCTTTTTGCGCCACTTGCCATCACCATTGCTATCGCCCTTGGGGTTGCGCTCTTGGTGTCGCTTACGCTTTCCCCTGTACTTTGTTCTTATATCTTGAAAGGTGGCTCGGATCACGACACATGGGTCATTGCCAAGCTTAAGTCGGCATACTTAGGTCTGCTAGATCGATCGCTGGCGCATCGTGGTGTGACCATGCTTACAGCATTGGTCTTATTGCTGGGTTCACTCGCGCTTTTCCCCTTGCTGGGTAAATCATTCATGCCCACCATGAAGGAAGGAGCCCTCACACCCCAAATTAACCGCGTACCAAGCATTTCGCTGCAAGAATCCGTACAAATGGAAATGGCTGCCATGCGTAGCATTTCAGAAGTCGAAGGCGTTCGCATGGTGGTGTCTAAGCTTGGTCGCAGCGAATCACCCGCGGACCCCGTAGGACCCAATGAGTCGGATCCGATCGTGCTTCTCCATCCAAAAACTAACCGAAAACAAGACGACATCGACGAAGAGATTCGGCAGCGCTTATCGAGCATCCCAGGCGTTCAAATTGTCCTGTCGCAACCGATTTCGGAGCGAGTCGATGAAATGGTGACAGGCGTACGTTCGCAGCTTGCGATCAAAATTTTCGGCGACGAACTCGATGAATTGCGCCGGGTTTCTGAGCAAGTCGCACGTTTATTAAGAACAGTTCCAGGCGCCCGAGATATTCGTATTGAGCGACTTTCCGGACAGCAGTCCTTGCTTATCAACATTGACAGGGCAGCTATTGCTCGCTATGGCATCAATGTTGCAGATGTCCATGCCATTATCGAAACCGCAATCGGTGGCAAAGAAGTCAGTCTGCTTTATGAGGGCGAGCGTCGCTTTGGTATCGCTGTTCGATTTCCCGAGAGCGCACGAGGCTCGATTGAGGCCATCAAGCGAATCACCCTCAAAGCGCACGACGGTGCGCTTGTACCCTTGCAATCGATTGCATCGATCCAACTCAAGGACGGACCAGCCCAAGTTAGCCGTGAGTCAGCAAAAAGGCGGGTTGTTGTTGGCGCCAATGTTGAGGGACGCGATCTTGGTGGCTTCGTACAAGAAGTCCAAAACCGGATGAATCAAGAAATCACGCTGCCTGAAGGCTTTGATGTTGTCTATGGCGGACAGTTTGAAAATATGGAACGTGCGATGGAAACCCTGTCGATCATCGTTCCGGTCACCATCGCAGCGATCTTCTTTTTGCTTTTTATGCTCTTTAGCTCGTTAAAGATGGCGGGTCTAATCATAATGGTTCTACCCTTTGCATCGATCGGTGGCATCGTCGGACTGGCGATAACAGGCGAATACCTATCAGTACCAGCCTCAGTTGGGTTTATCGCTCTATGGGGTATTGCCGTCTTAAACGGCGTGGTCCTGGTCACTTGCATCCGACGCTTTCGCGATGACGGATTATCGATCGCAGAAGCCGTGCGCGAAGGTTGCGTACAGCGTTTCCGTCCCGTGATCATGACAGCCACAGTGGCCTTGTTGGGTTTAGTACCCTTTCTCTTTGCTACGGGTCCGGGCTCTGAGGTCCAGCGACCACTTGCCATCGTGGTTATCGGAGGGCTTATTACCTCAACCCTGTTGACGCTTGTCGTGTTACCAAGTTTATATCGATGGTTTGATGACCAGGAAGATGAATAATTAGGAACCGATGGCTGAGGGCAACGCAGTCTTACAGGAAGCCTGCGTCTCCCCCCTCTTTCTTGCGTTCCATGATGATTCGGCCTTCTTGGTGGAGCATCCGACCCGTTGTGAGAATCTGTTTCTGTGCGTCCTCAACATCGGCAACCTTGGTTGGTCCTCTCGCAGCGAGATCTTCGCGCACCGTGTCGGCTGCGCGTTTGGCCATATTTTTGAATATTTTTTCGCGAAGTTTTGGTGAAGCACCTTTAAGAGCGACCACCAACACATCTTGGGTGACCTCGAGCATCAAGGTCTGGATCGCCTTATCTTCGAGCTCGATCAAGTCCTCGAAGGTAAACATTTTCTCGACAATGGCATCGGCAAGCTCGCCATCGTACTTGCGGATCTCCTCGATAGCTTCCATGTCCATACCACCGGACAACAAGTTGAGGATCTCCGCCGTTGGGATGACCCCTCCAACGTTTGATCGCTTGGTGTCTTGAGCTCCCATGTTCATCATGGTCTCGTTCAATTCCTTGAGCGCCGCTGGCTGTACTTTCTCGAGCAAGGCCACACGCAAGACCACCTCGTTTCGAATGTCCGCGGGGAAAAGTTTCAGCAATGCAGAGGCTTGGGGTGGCTCGTAGAAGGTGAGAATCGTTGCCAGCACCTGAGGATGCTCATTTTTCAAAAT
>Ga0194129_10007390_pt1 | contig 13085 bp, 20 predicted proteins | sample TA2KigCa35mmetaG_FD_150862 | JGI IMG/M metagenome (GOLD analysis project Ga0194129, IMG submission 150862) | Freshwater microbial communities from Lake Tanganyika, Tanzania - TA2015038 Kigoma Deep Cast 35m | ecosystem: Environmental > Aquatic > Freshwater > Lake | place: Tanzania: Lake... | reverse complement strand
CCCATGCCGCATGGTGCCGACACGGTGTAATACCCATCGTGGTTCGCCTGCTCTTCATCATGGGCACCGTCATACCGCGGCATCAAGCCGTTGGCAGCCAGCATGTCGCGCACCTCGTCATCGCTCATCCATTTAAGAGCCGCTGTGAGCAGCTCCGTGGGATCGATCACGTTCGAGTCAACCAGCTCAAGCGCGAAGTCTCGAGGATTAAGTTGAAAAAGTTCAAGATTTCTGTCCATCTGATCAACCTCAGTCTTTCTTGTCGCCTCGTCATAAATTGATGCTACCCGCGGTCTTCTTCTGCCTGATGGACCCGATAGCTCTAAGGGCGAGAGCTAGCCCTCAGCGGTGCCGTCTGTTCGCTACCCGGTCACAGCCGAAGAAGTCTTCATTCGATTCAGAAAGTCAGGGATGGTAAGATCATCACTGGGAATCGAAGGCGCCAGAGGCACGGGCTTCACCACGGGCACTGCCGCATCAGTCGGCTTCACCACGGGCTTCACCGCGGCAGCTGCCGGCTTCGACTTGACTGGCTTACTGGCCAGGTTCTTCACCTTTCTGGGCGCGCGGACAATCGTACCGGGCGCAACGCCCGTCCGAACGAACTTACCATAATAGTATCGCGCTTCCTCTTCCGGTCGTGCATGATGCACGAACGCGGTGGAACTCACAATAAGCTTGACCACATCCTGCATGGATTTCGTGGCGTTCTTGGTCATGATATCGATGATGACGCTCCGCTTACTTACCCTGGTGCTCTTCACAGTCTTAACTACACTCATTATCTTAGATTCCTCTTAGGTTCTGTCCAAAAAGAACACGACGTCCTTTTCATCATATTATCATCCTACCATATCTTAGGGCATTTGTCTACCAAAATCGACGATAATATTATTGCGTTGTTGATTCGCAATAAGCAACATTGTTGCGCTAATTGATAATACCATCAAGCATAATCAATACTCCAATCATCGTGAAAAGGAATAATAGAAATACCGTGCCCTCAAGGAGAGCAGTAAGGCAATTGAATTGATTTTTGGATTTCTGTTTCATCATATTATGATCCTAACATAGCTTAGGGCATTTGTCTACCAAAATCGACGGTAATTTTATTGCTTTGTTGAGGTGTTGTGAGCAATAATATTGCTGGCGCGCAAGGTGCTGTTTTTCGAGTGAGGAATAGGAATTTCCATGGCGGCTGACCTCAATGTCCCGCCTCACCGCAGGCAATGCGATGGAGGCGCAAGATCAAGTTGGCATGTGCGGCCCGCCGACGTATTGGTTAATAAACTCGTTATTGATACATACGCTATTACATATGCCGTAGAGTCTATCGTGGTACCTTAGAAGGTAATGATTGGTTGGTATGTTCGATATATATCTGATTATTATCTTCAAAATTGCGGCCGCGTTTTTGCATTTCTTTCAGTTTCTCGACATCTAGTTCAATGCGAACCGACTGACTTTTTGCGGCGCTCAACATCTTTTGTATTTCATCTGCTATATTTATATTCCAAGGTATGACGTATGATTTCGGAGTTCCGTCTGAGTCAAGCAACCAAACGTATATTGCATTGGGCTCGTCCAGATAACCACCAAGAACAGTGTTGGTTGTGATATCTCTCCATTCATATGAGATATTTTTTGCAGTGCCCTTTATCTCCAGAAATGATATCAGTATCACTATAATAAAAACAGGATAGAGAATTGCGGACAGCACATATTTTTTTGTGAAATGAATTAGTAATATTATTCCTAAAAATCCAACAATGAAGAAATAGAACAGAATGATTGACATGTTATTGAGCCCTGACTATTCCACTTATTGACTTGAACACCTTATTGAATGAATTAGGGACGAGATTGCCCTCGCCATCAAGTGAAAATCTGATGACAGTTGCTTCATCTCGAATCGAATGAAGGACGACTTTTTCGCGCGTGAGAACCCGAAGCGTGTTGTTTTTGAATATCGTCACTGTGATAATGCACTCGACGGATCGATTCACCATAGGGCTGTTAAAATAGTAGACATTGACAACATATGGTCCAGGCTTAAGCCCGCGAGCAACGGCGATTTCTTGATTTCTTGATTCGGAATCAAAGGATTTGCCTAGATCATCACGCAATAGATTGAATGTTGGGCCGCTCTTGTTTGCATAGCCTACAGAAGCTTCGTTGGGAGCTTGCACCCACAAGTCAATATCAGCATCGACATTTTTCTCCCACATCAATTCTACCATAATATTGCCCTGATTGATAGAATTTGCGGTTTCTTCTTTTTTAACCGCAATCAGTGCCAAAATAGACATAGCCATAAAGGCAATCAGAAGAGTGAATAGTAGATCCCTATATGACCACTCAAAACCAACACTAGGTTTCCTCATGCCCACACCATATGGCAATTTCGCGTAACCACACCATAAAAAACACACCAACCACATTGGGTGAAATGGCCAATGCGAGATTCTTAAATACCGTTAAGAGGGTTGTTGTGTCTGTATTCGTCAATCCAATCGCTGCACTGATGATACCAATTCCCGTGAACGTCAGAGCCCACATAGGCAGCCCGTTCGCAATATGCCGCACAACAACCCAGTCTTCACGCCAAGCTTTGAATGCTCCAAAAACGAAATAAACAGACAGAAACCCTATCATGAAATATTCCATGACACTCAACATGAGAAAGCCCGTAAGAAAGTTGGCCCAAAATGCTACGCCCATAAGAGTCAGTAGCATCGTGTTAATGATGATAAACCGAGCCGTATGATCTTCGTTGTGGTGCATTTGGCTCCTTTCTTGTCGTCATCGAGACGTACGGTATTTTCTATTTATGAGATTTTGTCTAGTGTAATCATCAATATTCAGACGAAAGGCGTATTCACGCGAATTGAGCCATGCACGGAATCCCTATGACTCACGGATACTACTTCACTGCGCCGATGAAATCCATAAACATTTGCGACAATCAATGAATTTGCGGGAACCATATACGGCTTTTCGGCAAAACCCATCTCGCTTAGCTCATTCTCGAACACTCGCAGCGACCCCTCGGCATGCCCATAGGTTCTTGTCGCCTCCAATTTATAGGTTGCTACTGCAATAGATTGTTCATATATAAACTTCGCGCGGCCGCGCGTGAATACGTGTGACCCAGGCGCATATACAAAAGGCCCATTCTCCAGCTTTACCTCGTCGGGAAAATACCACCACTTGATGCAGGGAAAGAACGTATCAGAATGTAAAATCTTCTGCACATCACCATCTTTGGGCACAATTTTCAATCGCTGAACAAATGTATTCTTCGCATACAAATCATATACTTCTGGGCGCGTATAAGCCAGGCAATCAAATATTATTGGTCTCATATAGCTCTCATTGAGCATGATATTGAGTGCGATTGACTCCGTATTGAATGATATAATGTTAGAAGGAATCTTCATTACAGTTTCTGGCATTTTTTGAATTTCAGCAATCACTTCATTACGTAATGTATCTTCCAGGAAATCATGAACGACCACAATACCATGCTCATCGTACTCTTTCGAATATTCAGTGCGATATTTGGTTTCAGCCCTATGCATATTTCTAATGAGATGAGTGAAATACGATCTTACCACATGTATTCCCGCTCGACAACTATGAGTGTCACAATTGAGACGAGTAAAATCCTTTGTTGAACTCAGTAGAACATCTGCACTTGCGTTTGGAGCTAGAAGCTCAAATGCTTGCCGAGCGTAAGCGCGCGCCTCATTTCTAGTGCGACTACTTTTCGCATTGAATATGATATCTTCCAGTCGTGCGCGGATGTCGGCCGAGGCATCACAGAATTCTAGGACATTATCAAGCATCTAATATTGTCACATTCTTACAATGGGTTTGGCATTCGCGGAGAAACAACATATCATGTCGATAATCAATATAAGGTCCGTCGCAATATTTATCTCCCAAAAATACAATGCGCTTATTAGGATTGAAAATCAACATACTCATTATGAAAGCGCTTGGTGCAGCATATACAATATCGGAATTATATAGATCAATCCAATCGGCGATACTTGATTGATTTGATATCGCATAATCAGGATATGTTTCTGATGTTAGATCGGAGTCGTCCGAATAAATGACTAGTGACTCGGGTCCATTCGCATGAGTGACGCTATCGGCGTGGGCTATAGTCAGGAGATGCTTATATGACTCAACTGACGCAACGTGTTTATCCTTACCACGAATATGAACACCAAGACGACCAATAGTATCGGGATTAGATGAGATGTGAGTCTTAGGCGTGAGCCAGCGAAAAATTTTGTCTCTATTTTTGAATATATACCTAGCAGATCCTTCTACCCAATACGGTGTCTTGCGAGTCGTGTCAATTTCAACTATTCGACAGTTTGCATCAAAAACATTCTGTAGCTTGTTTGTCGAATCGTATGATAAGTTACCGCCCGTATTTACGCAGAGAATTGGTTCTTCGTCGCTATTGATAACCGAAATTGCGGTCGCGGCTTGAAGAATCTGGACTCCCATCTGTCCGCGAATATGAAGACGAATAGTATTCATTGGTTTACCTCATTCACAATAGACGAGAATCCTAATGCTAGTCGCTAATATTATTCAATAGCTGCTTATACGTAATCGTGGAAATATTACTATTAAATGAGGGCATACGACGTAGCATATTATCGGCTTGATACTCATAGCATAGTAAAAAATCGACAGTGGGATTATTAGACACTAGCCAATTCAGATATCGCACGCGCCCCGAATTATCTTCATGCCGCGCACGAGTGTTTGGACCATAATTGATAGTTCCGTCATATGCATTACTAACAGATTGACCCACATCATTCAGCATGAAATCAAACCCCAGCCCAATTACGGTAGTCGCTCCGTGCCGAATAGCTTCAATCATTGCATTGATACCCGCATTACTACGAGGCTGATTTGGATTACATTCTTTTGGTTCCCATCGTTCGCTAAGTGGTGGAATAATGAATCTATTCTTGGGAAAATCACTATTTTGAATCTCCTCTATCATTCCGTCATCTATGGCAATTAGATAATTCGGCAGATCATAATTTGGTGCATATTCTCGATATAGCGCATTGCATCCGTATATTTGGCCTAGACCAATGAGTTGGCGAAGATTAAACCCTAATCGGCTTGTTCCATTGCCAATTACAAACGCAATCATTCCGGCCAATTTTTAGTCATATTAGGGAAAGCCAATCTCGCGGCCTTACGAGAAATATTAAGAGCCTTATCCTTCACACGCAATATCAGTTTAGCATCATCGTGATCAACAGATTCAAGTAGCTGAATGAATAGCTGTTCGCGTTTAACCTGTGTAATATTTCGATTCTCTGGACTATCGACAAAATATATGAACATACGAACGCATTCCGAATATAGTTTACCCTCTTGATCCGCAGCATCATGTAGCGGCTTATAGGGCGGTGCACCGGACGGAATCATCCACGTGACGCCAGGATCAAGCGCATAGCCAATAATAGTCTTTAGTGCAGCACTGCTATTCTTTCTCATAACGTCGGCCTGAGCTTCGTCGGTAGTCTGCTTTTCTATTTCGAGAATAATACTAGATAGTGATTTAATCATTAAAATTCTCCAATATGTTCAGTTAGATTGCTTAGCCGATAACGAATAAAATAATTTAATATCTTTGATCGAGGTGATGGCGTTTGCGTAGTAAACTGAGTGATCACCTCTTGCTGAATAGCCTTCGGAATCTTATCAAGATTGATTAGTTCCTCATTTCTCCTATAGTTGCGTAGCATTTCATCATCGCAAAAGATAGTAGGATCGAGGACAGACCATTCGTCCAGTTTCTTACGCATTATGGGCTTCTGGCGTTTATCAGAAACGAAAGTATCATCGTCAGATAGAAAATTAGGTACGCCATCGCCTCGGTCGCCAAGCATAATATGCTCGCGTAAAAATCTTTCGGGATTATCTACGGTGATATTCTTTTTTTGTATCGGCGCATATTGATACACGTTGGCATATTTCTGAAGCTGGGCAAAGTCCTTATCGCCCGACACAATCATAATATTTTCTCCGGCGTTTCGCATGGTCTTACCGTATTCATGGCACAGTGAAGCTATAACATCGTCAGCTTCGGCCCTAGGAATTTGCAAAATCTTATATGGCATATGTTCGCCAAGCTCATTACGTATTGTTCCCAAAACATTAAATAACGAAGTCCAATCGACGGTAGAAGTTTCCCTCATCTTCTTACGATTGGCTTTATAGTGCGGAAAAATATCTTTTCGCCATACATCATTGGAATCGCAGCAGATTATCATCTCGCCGTAGGATTCTTTGAATTTATTGCGAAGTAACCTAATGCTATTCAATACCATATAACGTATTGTATTCTCATCTACAATTTGGGATGCACCATTGTGGCGAGTCAGATATATCATGATATTGGCAATCATAACTTGTGAGAGGTCTAGAAGAATCATAATATTGTTATTTCATGTTATAGAAGTTAAGGACGAATTTACTGTTTCGGTTTCTTCGTTATATGATTAATTATTTCAGTCGCGGTTAATTGTAGAGGATGATCAATACCATACGTCTTATATAGTGCTGCACGAAGAAATTCCATAGCTAGCGAGAACCCCTTTGTGAATTCAACATCATCAATATCGATGCCTTCGAGTAGTAATTGCACAGCTAGAATCGTTGCTTTGTCATCCAGAATCTGATTTATGTGATGCTTCTTAAGTCGCTCCGAATAATTCTGTGGGGATGATGATCGGCGTACTATCCTATTGACAGGAAAAGAATGAACTACATTTGATGTATCGCGCATTTAAATGACGCGAAGAATGATGGACGATTCTCCCATACGCCCATTGCACTTGGTGGCCACGGATCTTACGGCGTCAAATACTCGGCTAACTGCTTTAGTTCCACCAGTCATGATATTGGGCAATACCTCCGTGGGCTTTCTTAGCGTCTTGGCGACAGAATTAATATCGTGAAAATTATGCAAGGAAGTTCCCTTGACTTGCAGTCCGCCACGATCACGCGCCACATAATGCTGTAGCTTTCTGTATTTAGTGTTGAATACCCACAACTCATTTGCGCCGACGATCTTGGATGGATCGATACTAACCAGCTTTAATTCTGGGAATTCCTTCATATACTTAAGCTTGCGAACATGTTGATCCGCACTTTTGGTAGTCTTTCTTCTCACCCTGGGCTTCTTCTTCTGATTTCGCGCCCAAGTTTCACAGTCTGCAATTATTGCTCGAAAGAAATCCCGAACAGCGATTAGATGCTTTTTACTATACGACGAATAACCTTCAACGACCTGTATATCGCCTTTATTTAGCGCGAGTTCAATTTCGTCTAGTTCATCACGATACATATCGCCCAGCCTCACTGCAACCATGGGCCCAACCTTCTCGGCCAATAGCCATTCATAGCAATTGAATGTATGCTTCGGATCTGAGAACATCTTATCGACTTGATCATCGATATAGGCGGACTTATTATGTGCAGACAAACGAATATTGTCGTGTACTGAACCGACGGCCGTTGTCTGGGTCTTGATCTTATTTTTTTCAAGTTTCTCCATTCCAAGGCGGATCATATCTTGTAGCCTGGTATCGAATGCCTTCTTACGGTCATCCGACAAAATCAGTCCGCGTAATTGCATTCGACATTGAGATAGGAACCAATTGGGAATTTGCCAACAATCTAGCGCATTGATAGCACGAACATCATCGCTTGTGGCCGCATTTTTACTGATATAGTCCGCTACGAGCTTATTCTTATCTTTATCTGCCACTGCATAATTATACCAATTATACGCATTCATAATACGGCGCTCATTATCATCAACCTTAGTTGGATCGAAGTTAGCCCAGCTAGGTTCTGCGCCGATAAATCTAAATAAGTCGGCGGCAATTTTAATATCTTTCATATCAATTCGCCATAGAGCTTAACAAAGCATTCCACTGTTGCGCTCGTATATTCCAGTTGTAGAAATTATCAAAGTACATTTTCTGAAACTTTAGCTTATTCTGATTGTTCTCCTGCCAATATTCACGGATCATCATGTGAGCAATAGCCGCAAACATATTAGCATGTGCATTGTAATCTTCATTGAATCCATACATCGTAGCAAAGTTGGCGCAGGTTTCGGGTAGAGCCGCAAAATTTGGACATATTACATTACATCCAGCACTCATGGCTTCGATCACGGAGATGCATGAGGTCTCTGGCCAGATGTTGGGGTATGCATAAACATGAGCCTTTTTTAGTGCCTCGCGCACGACTTCATTGGGTTGATACCCGTGATACGTCATATTGGGATGATCTATAATTCGCTGGAAGATATTCTTGTATTGGTCATCGCGAGCATTCCATCCATAAATCTTGAACGACGAATATACGTCCAGATGAATATTGGGCACACTCTCAGCCAGTTTTTCAAAGACAGGAACAAGAAGCTCCAGCCCTCGGTGTGGTGTGGTATGATAGATGAATCGAATAATCGAGGACTTCTTATCGTCGGGAGTAAGCGTAATCGGTTCAATTGCATTTTGAATGACCACTCCCTTATTGAAGGGAACGCCCAGCCCGATATTGAAGGTGGCCTGCTGATAGTGCGACACAAAAATTAATTTGGAAAACCGATCTAAGCTCTTCTCATCTTTAAGGTGCTGACTTTCGGGATCGTCCCATGTGTCATGTAGAACAAGAATATTACTCTTATCCTTAGAGATATTTTCTTCCCGCACGCGCGAATGAATAAGATTGAACTTGGCAAGAAGTTCTGGAGGTACTCGACTACGAATCTGCTCGGCTATCATTTCGGTACCGCCACGCGCGCCGATATGCGAATACGTGCCGTCGCTATTCGGATCGATGTTCTTTGACTCACTTTTGAGCCCAGTAATATTAAGTTTTGTCATTACTAAATTTCTTTCGACGGGGTATAGACCGCGGGCAAAGTTACATCCAACACCGAATCGACGCGGAAGCTTCGCCAACCCATGGCCTCGATATCCCATACCGCGAGAACATTCGGATTTTCTTTCGTAGTTATTTCCTCGATATCTTTCTGAGGAGGAAGATATTCCCTGAGTAGCGTACATTTCATAGTACGTTCTTCGCCATTCACCTTGATAAATCGAACGGTAATCACATTATTGAGGGCTGCCTCAAGCAGTCCAATTTTATCATACGTCATATATAATATCCTCATCATAATTGCTGTTCATGGCAATAACCCGGTTGAGATAATCAATCGCATCATCATAATTAAGAAACGACCGCCCAGTTATGATATAGTCCCATTCGTCCATGCGCCATGGACGACCCATAGCTCGAAACTGAGTCATTAGATTGAGTGTGCTTTTAGCTTGTGTTGCGGTCATGTCATCATGTCAATCATTTGTTATTTCATTATATATCATGATAATTGCAATGTCAACCGCTTAATGGTGCCGGATGAGAGATTCGAACTCCCGACCTGTGGTTTACAAAACCACTGCACTACCACTGTGCTAATCCGGCATTCTATCAATACCTAAATTTTGTACTTGATCCGCGCGCGATTTAGTGATCTACTATCTATATCCGTAAATTTACGCAACAGCTTAAAATATTGATTTACAAACGCCTTATCATGATCATCATATCCAAGAGCATGGGTTAGTTCATGAATTAAAATCACAATATTGCGCTGATTTCTCGCGAGCACAATTCCATAGTATTTTTCATAGTAGCTATACAGAGATCCATTATATTTTACACCACGACCTGCGCGAATATTAGGCAGTGGATAGTAATCTCGACCAGATGTGGAAAATAAATCGTGCCATATTTTCATGGCTATGCGACGTAGCTTAGCCATCGGCATATTTCTACTCAGAGGATGCCCGTGAAAGTATTGGGCCTCGAATAGATATACCCGGCGCGTATTCCATCCAGAACTAGTCATTTTTAGCGCCTCTTTGCGTTGCGTTTCTTCCGATTCTTTTTTTCTTTAGATTGTAGATGTTCAATAAATTCTTCTAGATCCATCATTCCCTGTTTATCATGACAATGTTTACACATAATAACACCATCTTCTGTTTTTCCACCATAAGCATGTGGTTTATCGTGTGCTAAAACACAATCATCTACCGATTCCATTTTATTTCCACCATAACGACAGCTTTCTGTATGCAAATCGATATAACAGCGACGCTTAGCTTCAATAAACTTTTGATATCTAATATTCCGCGGAACACTCCTTTTGCTATCTAAAACTGTGATGCCACATTCCTCAGGATTTCCGTTATTTGCCTTTAATAATTCATCCCACATAATATTGGCTGCACGGGTAGTCTTTTCTCCGTCAGAATAAGACTTTGAGTAGTTTCGTACCAATTCTTTGATATTGGTTTCTTCATCCTCTAGATTGGGGGCAGTTTTAGTTGAATATTCATTTTTCGTTTTTCCTGTCAACTTCACACGAATGTCCTCAAATTCGTCCTTGAAAGTATCCATATCTAATTTGAAATTTTCTTTATACTCCTCTTGTAATTTGAACCAAATTGCATGTAAAGCTGCAAACATGTCCTGACTAATTTTTTTGCCAATCTTCTTTCTATACGTCAAACAAAAATTCCAAAATTGATCCACATGATCCCAAGCTTTTTGCGGAACCTCAAAATCACCATTTTTTTCCATTTTCAATAATTCTTTTGTATCATTTTCACCAGCATCACAATTGGACATGTTCATACTCTTATGTAATGCGACGAAATTATAAGTGTGCCAAATTGCTCTTTCATTGACATTAGTAAAATGTTTAGCCGTATCATCATCAGTCAACGTAAAAATTTCATGACAATCGTTATCACCATATTCTGGATATGATCTCGACAACTCACGAATTTTTCTACAAATTTTGGACTGATCATCAGACATAATCATTTCGTAAGCATTGACTTTAGTTGTGCTATTGAGTCCCTTGAAAATTTCAATAGCTTGCATAGAAGTACAAATTTTTTTTTCCATATTTATTTTTCTCGACATCAAATGATCTTTTTCATTCGGAGTCATTTTGTTCCAATTTTTCTTTTCTCCATTGATAGTGCAACTAAATTTATTATTCATAAAATCTCTAATACCACGGCAACGATGACCACCATCGATAACCAGATAATAATTATTTGGATAAATCCTTTTTATCTCTTCTTCTTCACAATTTCTAATATCTCGAACAGTAATTAGCCCAATACCAATACCATTGTATAAACATTGAATAATTCCTTTATTTTTGTCATTATCCGGATTAGCTTTGACGGGCGGTCTTTGACCAACGGGATTACAATTTAGTTCTTCGCGAAGCATCATTTGACAAAGTTTTTCAACCGACAGAGTTTCGGTTTTTGACTCGATTATAGGATTTTGGTTCTTCATTTCGATTTTCTTTTGTGCTTTAGTCATATCAAATTCTCCACATTACATAATGATCATTTTCCTTTCAGAAAAGGAAAATCATAGATCATCATTATGATTAGGACTTTACACTCATAAGCTGGTCTATCACCGTCTGAGGCACAATAGTCTTTACCTTTGGTCCCCAAGAATTACCATGCTTTGTAGTAGTTTTACTATATTTGGTGCTAGTGATCATATAGCCCTGACCCGGCACAAACGCCGCAATCGGAGTATCATACGAGAAAAGAACTTCCACACCCTCAGGTAATGCAAGAACCGCGACATTGTTAGACATTCGTGTGAGTTTCATCATATTATAATCCTAACATAGCTTAGGGCATTTGTCTACCAAAATCGACGGTAATATTATTGCTTTGTTAAGGTATTATGAGCAATAATATTACTCTACTGATTTACGTTGCGATATACCCAGGCATTATCATGTTCTGACCAATACCACACTCTACGAATACCGGCTACGGTTATGGCCTGCCAGCACGCCATACACGGGTGACTGGCCCTGATCCTATTGGCAGCCCACCGAGCCACGATCATATCGCAACCCGTAACATCCGTCCGCGCACAAATAAGAGAGTGCATTTCGGCGTGTAGCCAAGTATTGTTGCGCTTATATGAATGAGCCCAGCGCATCATATAACGGGCTTGCCGTGGATGAGTCTTTTTCTGGCACCATCCGGTAGATATCACACTCCGCCGATCAAATATAACGGCACCAAAATGGTATCCAGACGCATTAGCTGATTTGGCAATAGAAATTACATAGTCTTGATGAAGCTTCATATTATTATTATACACAGTCATAGTCATATTGTCAAGCCATGGTTGACTTATTGCTAAAATTGTAAACTATCAATCCCATAAAGAAGATAGATATACTCCGAATAGGCGATTAGCATTCTGTTTACGATCCTGCATGATTTCCAGTAACTCTCTTCCGCGCTCTTCTGGGAGAATGGAAAAATAAATATCTTTCTCTTTGTTTCGTGCATCAGTATCGAACGCCCAGATCATTTCATCCAATATCCAATTGAATCTATCGAAATGATAATCATCAATATCCCACTCGTTCTTTTTAGCTGGAGCTGCGGTCGAACGAAGATGCTCGGGAACATCCGAATCTTTTACATAAGGAGCTCCACATTTTTTTAACTTTAATTGAATCAGCATGGGATGAACGATACTATAAATAGTCTCGTCCATACTCCAGATATCATAATGATCGATTCTAATCTTAATTCTTCGCTTGAATATAGAGCGGGCCATCACCCACTCACAGAAAGTGTTTACCCAAGTGTCGCATAAATATACTGCGATTGTGTCGCGACGTTCTTCCGATACGCCAAATATCTTTAGACAGTCAGTCAACATGTATGGGCTAATATACAAACTCCTATAGGGACCCATATAAATTTTCATAATTTTACTTCTTTGTTTTTCATACTTCGCCGTATATGTAAGCCGCGCTCACCGCCTCGGTGCTCATTACCGGATTTGATTAGGAGTTTATATTTCATAATACTTTACCGAGTAAAGAGTTAAAATTTGGTCGGCGCGGTGGGATTCGAACCCACAAGAAACAGTCGTCCACTGCT
>Ga0194129_10007389_pt1 | contig 13086 bp, 18 predicted proteins | sample TA2KigCa35mmetaG_FD_150862 | JGI IMG/M metagenome (GOLD analysis project Ga0194129, IMG submission 150862) | Freshwater microbial communities from Lake Tanganyika, Tanzania - TA2015038 Kigoma Deep Cast 35m | ecosystem: Environmental > Aquatic > Freshwater > Lake | place: Tanzania: Lake... | reverse complement strand
TGGCGATGCTGCGCCCCCCCCCCTGCACCGCACACAGGGAGCAGCCGGCACCCAGGTGGGCGCTGATCAGCCGCAGCTGGGCCAGCTCCTGCTCGCTGCGGCCCTCGTCGTGCAGGATCGCCGCCACGGTCTCGGCCACGTGCTGGTGGTTGAGACCGTGAAAGCCATAGCGACGCAGACCCTTGGCCCGCCAGGCGGCCGGCAGGGCGTAGGTGCTGGCGCTGGCTGGCAGCGTGCTGTGAAAGGCCGTGTCAAAACAGGCCCATTGGCGCAGGCCCGGTTGCCAGGTCTGCAGCCAGGTCTCGATCCAGTCGATGACCGCCAGCGCCGTGCCGTTGTGCAGGGGTGCCAGGTCGCTGACGGCGGCGAGCTCTTCTCGGGCCGCTGCATCCAGCGTCAGCGGCTCGCTGAAGCGGCTGCCGCCGTGGACCAGCCGGTGGGCCACCAGCTCGAGCTGGCCTTGCCAAGGGTCGAGCGCTGCAGGCAGCCAGGCCTCCAGGCCTGCCGCCAACGCCTGCGGATCAGGTGGGTTGTGGCCAGCGGCGTTGTGGTCGGACCAGCTCTGTTGGCCCTGCCAGAGGCGTTCAGTCGTTGGGCTTGGCAACAGGGCGGCCTTGAGCGTGGAACTGCCGGCGTTTAGGACCAGAACGGGGCTGGGATTCATCGCGACAGACACAAGGTGATCCCAGTTTCATTCTGCAGGCCTCACTCGTTGGCGTCGCGGTTGGCGCGTATCAGGCTGTCCTTGCTTGTTTTCAGTTTCTTCCAGATTTTGCGGATCTGCGAATACGCTGCTTCTTGACTTAATTTGCCATTGCTTTGTAGGGCCACAATCAGACCGACCCGATCAGCAAAGCTCTCAAGATTCTGATGGAACATCAAACGCTGCGGACTCCAGTCCGCACCGCGATAGCTCGAGTGGGATTCCAGCGGCGACTGCATGCCGTCTGACTGACCATCGGCCCCGGGATCGTGAGATCCAGATGCATCCATCAACTCGCTCTAGCGTCATGCCAGCACCAACCTTATGGAATCGAAGGTTAAGGAATGGCTAAATCGACGGCTTGTGTCCTGCGAGACGGCGAATCCGTTGTCATTGCGCTCAGATTGAGGCCCATGGTCTCCGCACCTTGCTGCCCCAGGCTCTGATGGTCCCGCTGCTCAAAACCTGGCTACCCCCGATTGCCACTTGTCTGATGCTGCAGGCCGTTCTTGTCGGCAGCGGCCTCATCGTGAACCAATGGCTCAACCCTGACTCTCCTTGCTGCACTCAAGACCTGGTGCTCTGAGTTCCCGGCGTCTTCAGGAACGACCGGCCAATCTGCCCGCTTCGCTTTACATGAGCGGCGGCAGAGCCCGCTGCGACCTCTTGGCGATGGTGTTTCTGGCCACGGGGCCTGTGCTGTTGCCGCAACCCGATCTCGAGCAGCTGCGATCGTTTCGCCAGCAGGCTGTTCCCCTGTGGTTGCGGGTCAATGGGCTCGGCTCTCCCGATCGCATCCGCGATCAACTCGAGGCTCTGGCTGTTCCGCCTGATCTGCTGCCGCCGATGCTCGAGGTGCCGCAGCGCTCGCGGGTCGAGAGCTTGGACGATGCCGTGCTGGTGGTGCTGCACTGGCTGGGCTTTGCCAGGGATCCCTCCCATCTGATCAGCAGCCAACTGGGCCCGCTGCTGCTGCCGGGGGTGTTGATCACATTTGAAGAGGTCCCCAGTGCCAGTCCCTTTGCAGAGCTGACCGCCTGGCTGGAGCGCCAGGAGGGAACCCTGGAGCAACGCGATCTCGATGACATTCTTCATTACCTGATCGACGAGATTCTGGATGCCCTGTTCCCGATGCTGGAGCAGATCGCCAACCGGCTCGACGATCTCGAATCGGCCTCGCTGCGCAATCCCACGCCCAAGCTGTTGAACCGCACCTTTGGCCATCGCAGCAATCTGCGCACGATTCGCAGCCAGATCTGGCCGTTGCGCCATCAGATCCGGGTGCTGCTCAGGCAACGCCAGAAGCTGCTGGGACCGGAGGCGCTGGTTTGTTTTCAGGAGATGGGTGAGTTGGTCGAGCTGCTGTTCGAACACATCGAGCTGTTGCGTAGCCAATGTGATGCCATCACCCAGGCCTATGCCGCCAGCATCGGCAATCGCATGAACCAGGTGATGAAGACGCTGACCATCTTGACCAGCATCTTTGCCCCGTTGACCTTCATCGCCGGCATTTACGGGATGAATTTCGAGCACATGCCCGAGCTCAAGTGGCGTTACGGCTACGAGTACTCCCTGGTGTTGATGGGCCTGATCGCGATCCTGCAGGTGTTGTGGCTGTGGCGTCGTGGCTGGTTCCAAGACTGGACGCTGCCGCGCTGACGCCACTGACAACCTGGCCTTAACCCCCTCTGCCCTGAGTCTGTCTCAGGATTTTGGTGTCAGCAAACAGCCAATGACCCCAATGCGCTGGGCTATTTCGGGTACAGCTATTTTGCCGCCAATCCCAGCAAACTGAGGGCCCTGTGGGTTCTGGGCGCCAAGGGGTTAGTGGCTCCGTCGCCGCAGAGCGTCCAGAACGAAACCTATGTGCCCTTATCGAGGCCGTTGTTTCTGTATGTCAACGACCGAATGCTGCGCCAACAGCCCCAGACGCGGCGGTTTTTGACCAGCACCCTGCAGAACGGTCTGTCGCTGGTGCGCTCAGCCGGCTACATCCCCCTGCCTGGGAGCACCTACCGGCTGGTGGAGTCGAAGCTGTACCGGCATGTGTTGGGCAGCGCCTTCGGTGGCGAGCTGAGCCCTGGCATTGGCCTGGGTCTGGCGTTGCAGCGCAGCCTCGAGCAGACCAAGCGGCCTCAATTCCGCTGAACGGCTCTGCCAGCTGTGGCAGGGGGATACTGCCGCGATTGTGCTCTGGGCTACAGCGCAGTGTGTTCTGCGATTGGCGTGGCTTGCTGGTCAGTCGATAAGTTCGGTCCAAATTCCCTGTCTGGGAATTTGTCCTATCGGTGTGAGGACCCGATGAAAACTTTCAAGCAGCTTCTGCTTGCGCCCGCACTTCTTGGTCTGGCTGCGCCTTTGGCGGCTTCAGCCCAGGATGTTGCCTCGCTGAACGGCATGTCCGCCGTCAACGAGTACATGAACCAGCAGGACATCGACCGTTTCAGGGCCTGGGAATCGAAGAACCAGGTCACCAGCGTGTCCCAGTTCTCCGATGTGCGCCCCACTGATTGGGCCTATCAGGCCCTGAGCAACCTGGTCGACAAATTCGGCTGCGTCGCTGGCTACCCCAACGGCACCTTCAAGGGTGGTAACCCCCTGAGTCGTTTTGAGGCGGCTGCCCTGCTGAACGCCTGCCTCGATCGTGTGACCGAGCAATCGGAAGAACTCAAGCGCCTTCTCGACGAATTCCAGCAGGAACTGACCGTTCTGCGTGGCCGCGTGGACGGCCTCGAGAAAAAAGTCGGCAAGCTGGAAGCCCAGCAGTTCAGCACCACCACCAAACTTCAGGGTGAAGCCACCTTCGTGGTGGGTGGCCTGGGTTACAGCGGCTCGGCTTACAACTCAGCCACCAATGCCTACAACGCCCGTTCGGCCACCGGTGCTGGTCCTACCGCCAACCCAGCACTCAACGGTGTTTCCTTCAACTACGACCTGCGTCTCAATCTGACGACCAGCTGGACAGGCAAGGATCTGCTGTACACGCGCCTTCGCGCCGGCAATTTCGGCAACAGTGCCTTCAGCGGAGCGGCAGGCAGCATCCCCAATGCCCGAATGGACAAGTCTTTCGGCAGTGCTGCCACTGAGAACGTCGTCCAGATTGACCGTCTGTACTATCGCTTCCCCGTCGGCAACGAACTGACTCTCACAGTCGGTCCCCGCGCACGGAACACCGAGATGGTCGCCTTCCGCCCGCAGGCCTACAACGCCGACATTCTCGACTTCTTCACCCTGGCTGGCGCACCTGGCGCCTACAACAAGGCCACCGGTTCGGCTGTTGGTTTGGTCTGGAAGCAGACCGTCAAGAAAGGGCAGCCCTTCCTCACCGCTGCTCTGTCCTACGTGGCAGAGAACGGCAATAACGCCAATACCAATGCAACCACCGCTGCCACTGGTGCCGGCGGTCTGTTCAGCTCCTATGGCGGCAACAACTTCAACGTTCAGCTGGGTGCCAAAGGCCAAAACTGGGGTGCGGCTGCTTACTACCGTTATGGCACGAGCCTGACCCGTTCACGCGTGGGTACAACCCTGGCGTTTGAGCCGTTGCAGAGCTTTGCCACGGCCGGTAATCAGACCTCCTCGAACTCCCTGGGTTTGGGTGCCTATTGGGAGCCCAAGCAGAGCGGTTGGGTCCCTTCAATCAGCTTGGGCTGGGGCTACAGCGGTTACACCCAGACGGTCGCGATTCCAGCGGCTACCTCAAACTCCGTCACCAATATTGGCGCCACCCAGTCCTGGGCAGCCATGTTCCAGTGGAGCGATGCCTTCGCCAAGGGCAATGCGGCTGGTTTCGCCTTTGGTCAGCCCACATTCGTGACCTCAACGCGCAACGGTCGTTCAGCGAACGATTCAACCTATGCGTTCGAGTGGTTCTACCGCTTCCGTGTTTCAGACAGCATCAGTGTGACCCCAGCGGTCTTCTATCTGTCGAACTCCCTGGGTCAGTCCGTGTCCAACAACCCTGCCGCCTCGGGTCAGAGTCTCAACAATCTTGGCATTGTTGTGCAAACTCAGTTCAAGTTCTGAGTTTCTGGGCTGAACATGTTGAACGGTTAATCGTTGCATCATTATTCTCACTCACACATCCCCTGGCCCCTCCAATTGGAGGGGCTTTTTGTGTGTTGATGATTGGGCCGACCGCTCTCTTTTTTTGTCGTTCGCTGATTGGCTGGGTCCCAATCTGCCGATCAGTCGAATCTTCAACGGCTCTTAACCGGTCCATAAAGACCTGGGAATGGTCTGCTTGCTATTCAATGGATGCCCCCTAAACGGCTTGTTCCATGACCTTCGTCAAGAAGGCCTGTCTTGTTACTGGCTTTGGCGTGTTCGCCGCAGCCGTAACGTTGCCGGTGCTGGCTCAGGCCACCATCAATGGCGCCGGTGCCACCTTCCCCGCCGCCTTTTATCAGCGTGCCTTCGCTGGTGTCACCAACAAGGTGCGCGTCAACTATCAGTCGGTTGGCTCCGGAGCTGGTGTGCGCCAGTTCGTTGCCGGTACGGTTGACTTCGGTGCCACCGACGAGCCGATCAAGGATGCGGAAGCCGCCAAAGTCAAGCGCGGTGTGATCCAGTTTCCGGCTGTGGGGGGCACGATTGCCGTGGCTTTTAACAAGCCAGACTGCAAGGCCCTGAATCTGACTCAGAAGCAAGTTGTTGAAATTTTCCTCGGTAAAATCAATTCCTGGGACCAGCTCAAGTGTGGTAGGGGCAAGCTGACCGTGGCGCATCGTTCTGACGGTTCTGGCACCACCTTTGCTTTTACCAACAGCCTTTCGTCCTTCTCCTCCGAGTGGAAGAGCAAGGTTGGCGAAGGCAAGAGTGTGAATTGGCCCGTCGGTGTTGGCGGCAAGGGTAATGAAGGTGTTGCCGGTGTGATTGGTAACACGCCAGGGGCGATCGGATATCTCAACCAGGCTTACGTCAAGGGCATGATCAAAGCTGCCGCCATTCAGAACAAAGCCGGCAAGTTCGTGATGCCCACCGAGGACGCGGGTGCGGCCGCCCTCAACAACATTCGCTTGGATGAGCGACTGGCCGGCGAAGATCCCAACCCTGCTGGTGCCCGCAGCTATCCGATCTCGACCTTGACCTGGATCCTGGCTTACAAAACGGGCAATGGCGATAAGGCACCGGCAATCCGCGCCGCCATGCTGCACCTGCTGAGCCCCCAAGCCCAGAATCAGGCCTCCAGCCTGGACTATGTGCCGCTCAAGGGCGATGTTTTGTCCGCCGCAAAGAAGGCCGTCGCCCAGATCGGCCGCTGATCAGCAGCGATCCTGCTTCGCACTGTTTTGTTTCTGCCGCTGGGGCCCGCAAGGGCCCCTTTTTCATGGCGTTCAGCTGCAGTTCAATTGGGTTCTTGGCAGCGCCGGCAATGTTGTAGAGGTCAGCCAGGCCAGGGCCACCAGCAGGCAGGAGATCCAGAGACAGGACACCAGTCCGCCCCAAAGAAACACCGCCCCTGACAGCACCGTGCCCAGCAGGCGTCCGGCCGCATTGGCCATGTAATAAAAGCCCACGTTGAGGCTCACATCCTCGGCCTCGGTATAGGCAAGGATCATGTAGCTGTGGATGGAGGAATTCATCGCAAACACCACCCCAAAGGCCGCCAGCCCCACCACCACCACCAGGCCTGGTTGGGCCCCATGGCGCCACAGGGTCGCAGCCATACCGGCCGGGTTTGCTGTCAGCACCGCCGCCCATAACTGCACAGCACCGGGCCCCGGTGGAGCCGATTGCCCCCAGGCGCGTCGCAGCGCCGGCGCTGCGGCCTGCACCAGGCCGTAGCCGATCACCCACAGGCCCATGAAGCCGCCCACCTCCCAGAACTGCCAGCCCAGGGCGGCCTGCAGAAACACCGGCAAGGCCACCACAAACCACACATCGCGCGCGCCAAACAGAAAGAAGCGCGCCAGCGAGAGCACGTTGATGCCTTTTGATTTTGAGAACAGGGCGCTGAAGGCGGGCTTCTGCTTCATGCGACCGATCTCCGCCGGCAGGACCAGGGTCAACAACAACGCCAGAGCTAGACCGGCCGCCATGGCAACCACGGCGGCGTTGAAGCCGACGCTTGTGAGCAGCACGCCGCCCAGAAAGAAGCCCACCCCCTTGAGGGCGTTCTTCGAGCCGGTGAGGAGTGCAACCAACTGGAACAGTTGGTGTTCTCCCTTGCTGTGATCGTCGGGGGTTTCGGCCACCACCGTTTTGATGGCGCTCTTGGCGCTCATCTTGTTGAGATCTTTGGCGATGCCACTGATCGCCTGGCACGCCATCACGTAGGCCACGCTCCACCACTTGGGCTAGCTGTCGGCCACGGGAATCAGCAGCAGCAGCGCCCCGATCTGCAGCAACGTGCCGGCCCAGAGCGTCAGCCGCAGGCCGAAGCGCGCCCCCAGCCAGCCGCCGGTGAGGTTGGTGACGATGCCGAAAAACTCATAGAACAGAAACAGAACGGCGATCTCGAGCGTGCTGTAGCCGAGTTCGTGGAAGTGGAAGACCACGAGCATGCGCAGGGCGCCGTCGGTCAGGGTGAAGGCCCAGTAGTTGGCCGTCACCACGCCGTACTGCTGCAGGGGGCTCAGCTTCATGACCAGGCCCGCTCCAGGCTCGCCATGTGGCAAGCCAGATCGGCCATGCGGGAGCTGTAGCCCCACTCGTTGTCATACCAGGCGTAGACCTTGAGCTGGGTGCCGCCGGTCACCATCGTTGACAGGCCGTCGACGATGGCGCTGCGGTCGTCGTTGACGTAGTCGACCGACACCAGCGGCCGCTCCTCGTAGCCGAGGATGCCGCGCAGGGCACCGCTGGCGGCCTCGGCAAAGGCCCGGTTGACCGCATCGACCGTGACCTCGCACTGCAGCTCAAACACCGCATCGGTCAGCGAGGCGTTGAGCAGGGGCACCCGCACCGCATGGCCATTGAGCTTGCCCTGAAGCTCAGGGAAGATCAGCCCAATCGCCTTGGCCGAGCCGGTGGTGGTCGGAATCAGGCTAGTGAGGCAGCTGCGGGCGCGGCGCAGGTCGCTCTTGAAGCCGTCGACCACCACCTGGGTGTTGGTCACGTCGTGCAGGGTGGTGATCGAGCCGTGGCGGATGCCGAAGCGCTCGTGCACCACCTTGACCACTGGCGCCAGGCAGTTGGTGGTGCAGCTGGCTGCCGTCACCAACCGGTGTTGCTCGGGGTTGTAATCAAGGTGGTTGATGCCGAAGACCACGTTGAGGGCTTCGGCACCGGCCACCACCCCCTTGACCGGGCAGGCCACCAGCACGCGCTTCAGGCCGACCTCATCGAAATAGGGCCGCAACGCGGCAGGGGTCTTGAAGCGGCCGCTGCATTCGAGCACCATCTCGACGCCGGCTTCGCTCCAGGGCACGTCGACGGGGTCGATCTCGCTGGTGTACGAGATCGGTCGTTCGGCGACGAAAAATCCGCGCGTGTTGGCCTGCACCGCCTGGTGCCAGCGGCCATGCACCGAATCAAAGGCCAGCAGATGGGCGGCGGTGTGGGCATCGCCGCCACAGTCGTTGACGTGCACGATCTCGATGCCGGGGCGGCCCCACAGGGCCCGAAACAACAGCCGGCCGATGCGGCCAAAGCCGTTGATGCCGAGTTTCACGTTGTCGTGCGCGTCGAGCCCCAGTCTTCCATCAACCAGAGTTGATGGGTTTTATGGCGGGGTTAAGGGGCTGGGGCTTTGGGTCGATGCGCGATGCGGCGGCACTGTTGGAGTGGGACGCTCAATTGCCGCCATTCACGAGCCAGGCCCGGCTGCCGAAAGCGGATCTGCTGGCTCAACAGCTTTGATCTGCATCTTCAGATAGCCCTTTGAGTGGGACCTCGGGAGCAGATGAAGGGGTTGCTGGCTCGGCGAGTTCCTGGGGAGGGATGCGGGTGATCTCACCATTGCGGAACACGATCAGATCGGTGCCGGTTTGGATGGCGATGCGGCGCGCCTCTTCAGCCGCACGCCGCAAGGCGGCGAGGGAGCCACGCAGAGCTGGATTTGTGGCTTCGCTGATGTCCTTCACGGCTGTCCTCCCTCACTTCACTCTAACAAGATGGGTTGATCGCCCATGTTGTTGAACTTGATCCAATCATCGACATCCTTTTTGTGAAGGGTTTCAAAGTTACGAAGACCTGCGCTAAAGCGGCGGTGGATCACCTCTTCTGGGATCGCATGCCCCCCTTGCCTGACCCTTTCTTGGACACGAATGATGGCAATCTCTGGGTTTGGCAGACTCAGAAAGTAGATGCTCACAGAGTAGCCAAGCGATCTCCATTCGCGGATCTTGCGCCGACAACCTGTTCCTGGCAAGGTGGTTTCAATAGCGAAACCCTCCCTGTTCTTGACGCAATCCGCGATCTCGCGGAGCATCAGCCGGCCGGCTTTCAGCGCTGCTTTTTCAGGCGCAAAGGGCGAGAGACCGACCGCAATCAGATCGGCATTGATGAATCGCAAACAGCGTGCTTCACGTGGGAGGAATGACCTGGCAAATGTGGTTTTTCCGGCACCATTGGGACCGGCAATGATCAAGATTTGCTGGCTCATCGACAACTGTGTTGATGTCATAGACCCAGATCTCATCAAAGTTGCAGAGAAGGGCGTAAGCAGGCTTGGGGGCCTGCAGCAATCGGTTCACATAGGTCTGTGCTTCGCTGGCCTCATCGCCACGAATCGAAGTCACCCAGACGGCAAACGTTTGCAGGGCTTGGGCTGTGCTCAAGGCCAATCACTCCGCGTCTCTGGATTGTGCTGCCATTGGCAGCAATGTGGCGTGCTGAGGTGGATCAGCCCGTCCAGATCTCCTCCAGCTCCAGCCGGAGCTCGCAGCCCTCTAGCACCTGTGCCGCCTCGAGACGCTGGGGTTCGGCTCCCGGTTGCCAGATTTCGACGGCCCGCTGCTCGGGGAACAGCAGCCAGCCCAGCTGGGCGCCGTTGGCCAGGTAGGCGGCCAGCTTGCGGCGCAGGGCCTCGGCCCCGCGGGGGCCCTCATCCGAGGGGGTCACCAGTTCCACCACCAGCTCGGGGCACAGGGGCGGAAAGCCGCGGCGTTGTTCAGGGCTCAGGGCCTGCCAGCGCTGCAGCCGCACCACCGAGGCATCCGGGCTGAGCACCGAGCCGTCGGCCAGGCGGAAGCCCGTGGAGCTGTCGAATACTTCCCAGCCGCCTTGGCGATCGGCCCAGATCTGGAGGCGGCTGCTGAGGAGTGCGTTGCGGGCGCCCGTGTCGCCACCGGTGGGGGTGAGGCGGGTCAGCTGGCCATCGGCCGCCAGTTCGAGCACCGCCTCGGGGTTGGCCTCGCAGACCAGGGCGAACTGCTCCGGCGACAGCCGTAGATCCGCAGGCAGCAGCAGCCCAGGCCAGCTCACGTTGGATTTGTGAGGATCCTTCGTTGGGGCGGCGGTGGGGGCGATGTTCATCTCCCCTGCAGCAAGGGTTATTCAATTTAGGCAAGGTCATTGGACGGACCAGGTGCTGCCGAATTGCGCCGCACGCAGCAACTAGATTTGATGGATCTTGAGAGCTGCCTGTGCTTCCTGCCGCAGCCCCCGCGCCCTGCTGCATGGCCGGCGATCAGGCCCGCGCCCTGCTCAAGGCCCTGGCCGACCCGATTCGCCTGCAGGTCGTCGAGGCCTTGGGGGCCGGTGAGCGCTGCGTCTGTGAGCTGACCGAGATGCTGGGGCTTCCTCAGTCAAAGCTGTCCTTTCATCTCAAGGAGCTCAAAGATGCGGGCCTGCTGGCCGATCGCCAGCAGGGTCGATGGATCTACTACCGCCTGCAGACGACGGCCATCGTTGGTTTGCGCGACTGGCTCGACCAGTTGGTCAGCTGTTGTCAGACTTCTGCGCCGGCGCAGGACTGAGCCAGCGCTTGCCGGCCCTGCGGCCCAGGGCAACCAGCAGCAGTCCCCCCACCAGGCTGACCAGCAGCAGGTGCAGGCTGCTCTGCGTCTCGCCCCGGTCCAGGGCCCGGACCAGCTCCAGCATAAGTGACGAAAAGGTCGTCAGTGAGCCGCAGAAGCCAATGCCCGCCCACAGCAGCAGGCGGGCGCGGGTGCTCGCTGTGGCGCTCAACAGACCCAGCAGCAGGCAACCCAGCAGATTGGCAGCGAGGTCCCCGGCGAACAGGCCCTGGAGCCCTCCGTTCGCTGCGCTGGCCAGGCTTTCCAGCTGCCAGCGCAGCAGGGCTCCGGGGATCGCGCCGCCTGCCACCAGGGCGAGCTCGTCGATCTCGCGGCGCAGGTGCGATGGGGACGGGCTCATGCCCCACCCCCCAGCAGCAGGCCCGCCTTGATGGCCAGCAGGCCTGCGCCCACCGAGCCGCCGCTCAGCAGGGCAGCTTCGCGCCAGTGGCGCTGATGCAGCACGACAGACAGCTCTGCCACAAAGGTGGAAAAGGTGCTCAAGCTGCCCAGAAACCCCGTGCCCACCAGAAGCAGCAGGCGCCTGGACGTCTCGCCACAACTGTCTTCGAGACCGACGATCAGCCCCAGGGCCAGGCAGGCGATCCCATTGACCCCGAAGGTGGCCCAGTGCTTGCGCGGCACCATCGGCTCCCAGTGGTTGATCAGGCGAAACCGCATCCAGGCACCCGGCACGGCGCCAAGGGCGACAAGCAGGGCTGCCGATTCGGGTTGCAGAGAGGCGCCCATGGACCAGCTGCAGCACGGTGCTTCAGTCTGGCCCTGATGGGAGCTAACCGGCTCTTAAACAGGGGACTACCGCCTCTTTGCCCGACACCTGAAACGGCTCCGTACATTGACGCCAATCCCCGGACCCTCCTGGTCATGGTCTTCACCCCCGGACGTGAAACCCCCCGCTTTGAGGGCTTTCGCGCCCACCTTGAGGCCAGTTTCCAGAACAGCAATCTGGTGCACCTGAGCGCCGGTAGCTCGGTGCCCCTGCTCAAAAACAGCCTCTGGGTCGTGGTGCGGGGCATGGTCAAGCTCAGCGCCATTTCGCTGCAGGGGGACGAACTGTTGCTGGGGCTGGTGGGCCCCAACGAGCCGTTTGGTGATCCCCTGTCCCAGATCGAGGCCTATGAAGCCCTGACCCTTGGGGAGACCGATCTGCTGTGCTTCAGCTGTGACGCCATCAGCCGCGATCCGCAGTTGGCGGTGGGGCTGCTGCAGGCGGTGGCCCAGCGCTATCGGCAGAGCGAGGCTCTGCTGGCCTTGGTGGGGTTGCGCCGCATCGAGGACCGCGTGCGCGGCTTTCTTGAGCTGTTGGCCACCAGCTACGGGCAGCCTTGCGATCAGGGGCTGCGCCTCAACCTCAAGCTGACCCATCAAGACATTGCTTCGGCTCTCAGCACCACACGTGTCACGGTGACCCGCGTGCTGGGCGTCCTCAAGGACGAGGGCTGGTTGCAGGTCGATGGCCAGCGTCGGCTGGTGGTCAGCTTTCTGCCCGGCAAGTCATGACGCAGGAGCCCTTGCGGCTTCTTGTGCTCGATGGTGAACCGGGTTGGGACCAAGGCCTCGAGGCCACGCTGGGAGCCCATGGATTGGCCCTGCAGCACTGCAGTCGCAGCGAACACGCCCAGCGCGCGCTGGTTGCCGAAGCCATCGATCTTGTCGTGGTCGATCTCGACGGCGGCCGCAACATTTGTCAGGCGTTTGTGCAATGGCTCAGAGCCCAAACCCAGCGGCCGCCCGTGCTGGCTGTGGGTTCGTTGCTGAACGAGCCGCGTCGCGTCAGCCTGCTCGAAAGTTGGGCCGACGACGTGCTGCCCATGCCTCTGCCGCTGGCCGAATTTATGGCCCGCTGCCGCGCGTTGGGACGCCGCCATCGCTACCGCCTGGTGCAACAGCAGCAGCTGGCGCCCCAGACCCTGTTGCGCCATGGCGGCGTCGAGCTATGGGTGAGGAGCACCGCGTCTGCCGCGATGGTGTCCCGGTCGCGCTCACCCCGCGAGAATTTCGTTTGCTCGAACATCTGCTGCGGCACCCCGGCCAGGTCTTTGATCGGGTCAGCCTGCTCGAGCAGGTCTGGGGCGAGTTCAGCGCCCTGGAACTCGACCCCAAGACCGTCGATGTCCACATCCGCTGGCTGCGGGCCAAGCTCGAGCCCGAGCCGGCGGCGCCGCGCTTGATCGTGACCGTTCGCGGTCGCGGGTACCAACTCGGCTGAAGCGTCATGCCCCCTGCACCCACCCATGGCCAGAATGAACCCATGGACGCGTCGCTGCTGCTCGTCGAAGACGACGAAACCATTCGCGAGACCATCGCCGACGCCCTGAAGCTGGAGGGGTTCGCGGTGACGGCCTGCGGCAACGGCCGCGATGCCCTCAATGTGCTGGAGCGCGACAAGGTCGCTTTTGCCCTGGTGGTTCTGGATCTGATGCTGCCGGGCCTGGGCGGCCTCGATGTCTGCCGCGCCCT
>Ga0194129_10007388_pt1 | contig 13086 bp, 10 predicted proteins | sample TA2KigCa35mmetaG_FD_150862 | JGI IMG/M metagenome (GOLD analysis project Ga0194129, IMG submission 150862) | Freshwater microbial communities from Lake Tanganyika, Tanzania - TA2015038 Kigoma Deep Cast 35m | ecosystem: Environmental > Aquatic > Freshwater > Lake | place: Tanzania: Lake... | reverse complement strand
CGACATGCCGCTTCCGGTATCGCGGACACTCAATCGGATGTAGTAGCCTTCGGGTAAATTCAGAAGCCTCGCCTTTTCGCCCTGCAGCGACAGGTTTTGTGTTTCAATCGAGAATTCGCCCCCATTCCCCATGGCCTCTCCGGCATTTGATGCCAAGTTGACCAGCGCATTGTCGAATTCCCCAACATCCACCCTGGAAATCCAGGAATCTGCCGCCAGGTTTGTGGTGACGCGAAATGCTTCGCCGATTGCGCCGCGGAGCAATGGCATCAAATTCATGATGCGTTCGTTTATGTTGATTGCCTCGGTCTTAAGAGGGCGATGCTGCGAGAACGTCAAAAGGCGGCGATTCAAACTGGCACCCTGCTTGATGGCGTCTATCGCCCTCAAGATCGCAATTTTTCCTCTCGGTGCGGTCACGTGCATTTCCGCAATTTCAAGATTAACCGACAGCACCATCAGCAGATTGTTGAAATCATGGGTTATGCCCCCGGTCAATTGCCCCAGCGCCTCCAGCCGTTGGGCGCGCTGATGCGCCTCATGGGCGCGTTCCAGCACTTGTTCTGCCTTGATACGCGCGTGTACTTCCCAGATACGTTCGGCAATTTCCCGAAGCAGGAGTGTTTCATTGTCAAGCCATACGCGTTTCTGATGATGCGTAATGCAGAGTGCCGCAACGAGCTTATCTGAACGAAAAATGGGCACGCTCACGGAACTCATGATACCCAATTCAAGGCAGATCTTCCGATAGGAATCCGGCACCAGCGCCGTATCCTTCATGTCTGGGACGATTTTGCATTCATTGCGCCGCAGCTTTTCGATGGACCATTCGAAAGCAGACATTGAATATGCGCCGTTCAACGGGAAGGCGGTTTCCTTTGTATAATCCTGTCGGATAATTGCGGTATCGTTCTCCTCATCAAATTGCGCGAAATACGTATGGGTGACCTTCAGAAACTCACCAATCATTCGACAAGTTTCACGTTCCACCGCAAGATGGTCCCTCAGCGGGGCAAGGGTATCCGCAAGGTTCAGCAGGAAGGATTTTCGTTCCTCATTCTGCCTCAAAATTACTGCCGAACGTTCATTTTCCATACGATCCACTGCCTGCTGGGCAAGCAGGTTCAATAGCGGCAGGGAGCGCGCATCAGGCGCAGATGGCCGTTTTCTGAACAAGGCCAAGATGCCCAGGAACCGACCGGATCGAGCGATGAGCGGCGTGGTTCTGAGTGATTGATAGCCGAGTTCCTTCATCCTTCGCAGGGCTGGGATGGTCCTGAAGAAGGCAGAATTTTCGACATCATCAACCCGAATAGGCTGTTTTGCATCAAGGCCTGCCTGACAGCAGTCAAAGTCTAATGGCTTCGAACGCCAATATCTTTCCCAAGCCCGCGGACATCCGCGCTGCATGAAGAGATCCAACGTCCCCATGGGCCCGTTCAGGAGCCGAATATCCCCGCAATCCGCATCGCCGATTTCAATCGCTGCCGCCAGGAATTCCGCAAGGACCGATTGATCCATGTCGAGGTATGAGGGTTGCATTCAGTTCTCCAAAAACGTCACGCTTTGGACCCGGTTGGTAGATGGAAGTGCTGCGGATCTGTGTTTCTTTTTGATCTATTCAGGTGGGTGAGGTTATAGAGAAACTGAATGCGTGAACGCTACTCTCACCAAAATGTGACCCGCTGTTATTTGGCGAACAAAAAAAATTGATCAAAATAAAAACAGGAAAGCGCGCCTCTGCCATAAATTCAGGCGTCAACGCGCTTTGAAATTCAGCGGTACAAGCAATGCGGAAACGCTTGTGCCGGTCTGGGAAGTGCCCGTGAGTTGGATGGGCGATTTCAAGCCGGATGGTTTCAACCCGGCTTGAAAATTCTATCGCGGCAAACGTCCGAATTGCCCCGAACCAGGGGTAGAGGTGGACCGGCGACGAGACCCTTCGCCCCCACCGCCACTGCTGCGGGCTGGGCCAGATGATGGCCGGCGCGGGCGTTGCTGTTCCTGCGCCTGACGCGGCTTTTGTGCAGCGCGTTGCTGGCGGGCTTGGCGTGGCGGGCGGGCAGGGCCGGCTTCCTCAGCTTCCCCGGTGCGGCGATCTTCTGCTGGGATCTGCGCGCGAATCAGCTTTTCAATCGCGCGCAGCTTGTCACGGTCTTCACCGGAACAAAGCGCAATCGCAATCCCCGCAGCCCCGGCGCGTGCGGTGCGGCCAATGCGATGAACATAGTTTTCCGGCACTTCTGGAATATCAAATTGAATAACGTGGGTCACGCCATCAACATCAATACCGCGCGCGGCGATATCGGTCGCGACCAGCACGGGCGCGCGACCATCACGGAAGGCGGCCAAAGCGGCTTCACGCGCATTCTGGGATTTATTGCCATGGATCGCATTGGCGCTGATGCCATCCTGATCCAATTGATTCACAATCCGGTCCGCCCCATGCTTGGTGCGGCTGAAAATCAGCGCGCGGCCAACACCTTCAGCCCGCAGCAATTCCGCCAGCACCCGGCGCTTATCCTGCCGATTGGCGTGAATGACGCGCTGCGCCACTTTCTCAGCCGTGCTCGCCACCGGCGCCACCGCCACGCGGACCGGGGATTTCAGCATCTCATCCGCCAAGCGGTTGATTTCCACCGGCATGGTGGCGCTGAAGAACAGCGTTTGGCGTTCCGCAGGGACGGCGCGGATCAGGCGGCGAATGGCCGGCAGGAAGCCCTTATCGAGCATCTGATCAGCCTCATCCAACACAAGCGTGCTGACCTGATCAAGCCGGGCAGAGCCCTGTTCCAGATGGTCCTGCAAACGGCCAGGCGTTGCCACCAGCACATCAATGCCGCGGCCCAGCGCCTGGCGCTGACCGCCAAAGCCAACCCCGCCAAAAATCGTGGTGACGGAAAAGCCAAGGTGCTTGCCATAGGCGCGGAAGCTTTCGGCGATTTGCGTCGCCAATTCGCGCGTGGGGCTCAGCACCAGCACGCGGCAGCCACCGCGTGGCGGACGTCCCTTAAGGGCGGCAAGCTTATGCAGCAAGGGCAGCGCGAAGGCTGCGGTCTTGCCAGTGCCGGTCTGGGCAATGCCCAAAAGGTCGCGCCCTTCCAGCACGGCGGGAATGGCCTGGGCCTGGATGGGGGTTGGGGATTTATAGCCCTCATCCTTTAAAGCCTGAAGGATAAGCGGGTTGAGGCGCAGAGCCTCGAAATTATCGGTCACGATGAATCCTAGATCAGCCGCGCACAGCCTTCCAGGCCAAGCGCGGCTTGGGGCAGAAAGCCCCGCGGGATTGGGACCGTCCTAGTGGGAAAAGCGATCTGGCCGACCCGGGCCCGCACCGCGCTTCCTGGGAAGCGGCGGGGACCGATCACGCAGCCGGCAGGGCGCGAGGCGCGCGGGATAACGCGCTGACCAGGATCATATGGGCGCCATTCGGGGCGAAAGCAAGGCGGGGTTACCCCGTAGCGTTTTACGCCGACATTTGGATCGGCGGCTCCACATCCGGCGGCAGCGGGCAGACATAGGGGGTCGCTGCTGTGCGCTTCTGGTGATCCGCCTTGGCGGCGGCCAGGATTTCCGGATTGGCGATGGCATCCACCGCCGTGCCGGCCATGATTTTCGCCACATGCACCAGGCCCTTATGGGCAATGCCGGATTTACCCTGCGCGGTCAGCTGCCAGGAATGCCCCGGCGTGCCGACAGCACAAGTCGCACCGCGCGCCTGCACCGTTGGCACCGCCCAGGACACATCGCCAACATCAGTGGACCCCACGCCACCAAAGCCCTTGTTTTCCAGCGGCACGATCTTGTCACAAAGCGGCAAATCCATCTCCGGCGTCAGGCCGTGGCGGCGGAAGGCGGAGACGATATCCTCAGGCTTCAGCGTCGCCTGAATTTCGCGCGCATAGCGCCGATCATCCTCATCGAATTGCGGCGCGCCCAGGCGTTGGAAATTGTCATACATCGCCTTTTCCAAGGGCGTATTGCCCAGCAGATTGGACACTGCGCTGACCACCTTGGTGGAGACACTGGTTTCCGTCATCAGCGCCGCGCCATCGGCAATCTTGCGCACCCGCGCGACCAGGCCGTTCAGCTCCACCAAATCCCGCGCGCGGATCAGATAGCGCACCTTCGCCGTGCCCTGCACCACATTGGGCGCAATGCCGCCGGCATCCAGATAGGCGTAATGGATGCGCGCATCTGATGGCATGTGTTCGCGCATATAGTTGACGCCGACATTCATCAACTCGACAGCATCAAGCGCGCTGCGGCCCAAATGCGGCGCGGCAGCAGCGTGGGAAGAACGGCCGGTGAAAGCGAAATCAATGCGCGTATTGGCGAGCGACACCGGTTCATTCACCGCCGAAAACGCTGCCGGATGCCAGCAGATCGCCATATCCACATCATCAAAGCAGCCGGCGCGCACCATGAAACCCTTGGCCGCGCCGCCTTCTTCCGCCGGGCAGCCATAATAGCGCACGCGCCCCTTGATGCCGTTTTGCGCGAGCCAATCCTTCACCGCACTCGCCGCCAGCAGGGATGCGGCGCCGAGCAGATTATGCCCGCAGCCATGCCCGCTGCCATCGCCCGGCAAGGGGCGCGGTTCCGCCACACCGGCTTCCTGTGAAAGCCCCGGCAGCGCATCATATTCGCCAAGGATCGCAATGATGGGGCCTTCATCGCCGGCTTCGCCCATCACGGCTGTGGGGATGCCCGCCACATTCTGCGTCACGCGAAAACCATGGGCTTCCAGCATGGCGGTATGTTCGGCGCAGGAACGGTGTTCGGCGTAGCAGAGTTCAGGCATGCCCCAGACCCGGTCGCTGAGTTCAATCGCCTCAGGCGCCTTGGCATCCACCAGCCGCCAGATTTCTTCCGTATTGCGCATTGCCTTGGGCTCCTTGATTCAGGGACGTGAGTTTCGCGCGGCGCCCCACCCAAGTCCAGGGGTGGACGGGGATGGGCAGGCAGCGCAAGCTTTATTCCTATTGAAAAGGAAACCGCCATGGCCCGCGTGCGTGAAGTCTCGCCCGAGGCACTAACACCGGAACTCCGCGATATCTGGCATCGTTATGTGGCCGGCTATGGCCCGTTTGAGGAGCAATTGGCGATCTTTGCCCATGTGCCGGCGGCTTTGCGCCATTTGATGCCGATGCTGATGGAATTGCGCGCGGCGGGGACGCTGCCGCGGCGCTATCTGGAATTGGCGATTGTGGTCGTCTCCAAGCTTAATGCCTGCGATTATTGCGTGGATCATCACGGCCCATTTCTGGCCGTGGAAGGCATCCCGACCGAGGCTTTGGAAGGGCTGCCAGGGCGGATTGATCACCCATCGCTCACGCCGATTGATCGGCTGGTGGCGGAATATTCAGTCGCTGCTTGGGAAAAAAGCCACCGCGTACCCGAACGGCTGTTCCGCGCGTTGCGGGAGCATTTTTCCGAGGCGCAGATTGTGGAACTGACCTTGCGCATTACGCTCTGCGGCTTCTTCAACCGCTTTACGGGCGCGCTTGGGATTGATGCAGCGGCGCATAATCAGGCGGCGGCGGAGTAGTGGAAGGGTTAAGCGCCCTTCACGCCCCCCGCCGTCAGCCCGGCCACAATCTGCTTTTGCGCGACTAGCGTCAGGATCAGCACCGGCGCTGTCACCAATAATGCCGCCGCAGACAGCGGCCCCCAGGCGATTTGCTCAAAGGTCAGCATATTATTCACCGCCACCGGCAGGGTGCGGGTTTCCCGCCCGGCCAGCACCATGGCAAAGATGAAATTGTTCCAGGAAAAAATGAAGGACAGGATGGTGGCAACGGTAATGCCAGGCCGCGCGAGTGGCATTGCCACATAGCGAAACGCCTGCCAGATCGTAGCACCATCCACCAAAGCCGCTTCTTCCAATTCCGGCGGTAGGCCCTCAAAGAAGGAAATCATCACCCAGACCACAATCGGCACCGTGATCACCAAATGGGTGATGACAATGGGTGTCAGGCTGCCGGTCATGCCAAGCCATTGGAACAGCAGGAATAGCGGGATCAGATAGGAAAGCCCCGGCGTGATGCGCGCAATCAAAATCAAGGCGGCGGCGCGCATCGCGTGCATCTTGGCGATGCCATAGCCCGCCGGCACGCCAATCAGCAGCGCAATCCCAGTGGCGCCGAAGGACACGACAATGGAATTCCAGGCAAAGCGCAGGAAATCATTGCGCGCGAAAACCTCTCGGTAATTATCCAGTGTCGGTGATTCCGGGATGAAGACCGGCGGCCAATCGGTATTGTCCAGCTCATTCTTGAAGGACAGCGACAGCATCCACAGGAAGAACAGGATGGCCGGCGAAACCAGCACCAGCACCGAAAAGCCAAAGCCGATATTGCCGATCAGCCGACGCAGCCGATACTGCGCGGGGCTGCGCTTTGCTTCCACACTCATTTCATTTTCACCCGCTGACGCGTCCATAACAGCAGCGCGGCCAGCGCCAGGATGATCGCGAAAAACACCACCACCACGGCCGAGGCATAGCCGACATTGTAGAACGCAAAGGCCTGCAGATAGAGAAAGATATTGATCGTCTCACTGGCCGAACCAGGCCCGCCCTGGGTGATCACGTAAATCGTGTCAAACGCCTTCAGCGCATCAATACAGCGGATGATCAGTGCCACCACGATAAAGGGCATCAGCAAGGGCAGGGTGATGTGGCGAAAGGCCTGCCAGCCATTGGCGCCATCAATCTTCGCGGCCTCATAAGGATCAATCGGCAAGGAAGCGAGGCCGCCCAGGATCAGCAGCATCACCAAGGGTGTCCAATGCCAGATCTCAATCATCACCAAAGTCGGGATGACGGTATTCGCGCTATAGATCCACATGCTGGAGGGCAGACCCACTTGACCCAAAAGCCAATTCAGCACGCCAAGCTGCGGGTGGAAGGTCATGGTCCACACCAGCGCCACCGCCACCGGCGTTGCCATCATGGGCAGGATGAAGATGGTCCGCGCCAGGCCGCGCAACGGAAATTTGCGATTAAAGGCCAAAGCTGCTGCCAGCCCCAAAATCATCGGAAACACCACGGCCAATACCGTATAGAATAGCGTGCGCAGCATGGCCCAGCCGAAGCGGGAATCGGTGAATAGCTTGATGTAGTTATCGAAGCCGACCCAACGCCGCTCTCCGCCCAGATGCCAATCATGGGCGGAGACATAAATGGTAAAGATCCAGGGAAAGATGATGACGGCAAGCACCACCACCGCCGCGGGGACGATGAACCAGCCATAATGCCGGGCGTAATTGCGCGCCCGCGCCGCCTTGCTCGGGGACGCGGTGATGGTTTCAGCCTGCTGCATCAAGTTGCGAAAGCCTCAGCTTTCCCTTTCGCTTTGTTCAAGAATCGGGCGGAATTCAGCGGTGGCACGGCGGAGTTCCGTCGCCACATCCGAACCGCTGATGGTATTGGTCAAAGCCGTGCCGATCACGTCACGGAACTGCGTCACTGGCACAATCTCGGGCAGACCGGCGCGCGCAATCTTGGCACTTTCATTGAGCGAGTTGAAAAATTCGCGCGGGAAGGTGCTGGAAGCAATCGCCTGTTCATTGCCAAAGGGGCTGCTGCGCGCCGGCACGCCGGCACCGCTGGTCAGCATGCGAAGCTGATTTGCCTTGCCAAGCGCCCATTGAAGATAAAGCCAGGCCGGCCCCTTTTTGCGCGATGCTTCTGGAATGCCATAACCCGCGCCGAACAGGCAGCAATGATGGTTGGGCCCACGCCCCTTCGGCACCAACGCATAGCCAACCTTGCCCGCCACGCGGGAACGTTGCCGATCTTCCAGCGGCGCCGCGAAGCCAATGCCGTCAACCCACATGGCCGCACGGCCCTGCATGAAGGTGGTTTGGCATTCATTCCAGTTGAAGCCGATGGATCCGGGCGGTGAGACATCGCGCAGGAATTTCTTGTACATCTCCCCAGCCCAGACAGCGTCATCCGTATCGGTGATCAATTGCCGGTTGGCGTTGATCATATCGCGCTGCGCAGTGCCAAGCAGATAGCTGGACCACAAGACAACATTGGCGTTCTTCAGGCCGCGCCCGACATGGCCATAAATCTGGCGTGAAGGATCGGTCAGCGCCTTGGCGGCTTCGTACATGCCATCCCAGGTGGTCGGCACAGCGATATTTTTGGCCGCCAGCAATTCCTTGTTGTAGTAGAGAATGAAGTAATCCGCGAAGGCCGGCAGCGAATCCATCCGGCCATCGGATTGCGTCGCATATTGCACCATGCCCGCGCCGAAATCTGCGAAGTCAAAATCCGGCGCGGTGATGGAAGTATCCGCGATCAGTGCCTTGATGTCGGTGTTCCATTTCGCCTTGCCGACTTGCCGCTTATTCACATGCAAGCTGAGTTCCGCCACATCAAAGGAAGGCCGGCCAGAGGCATATTCCACGATGATTTTCTGGCGATGCTGCTGTTCCGGCACCACTTCAATGCCGCAGCGAATGCCGGTCAGGTCTTCGAATTCCTTGTTCTGGCGTTGCAACAACAAGCCGCGCGGCGATGTTTGCAGCGTGACTTCAATGCGTTCACCGGCAAAGCGCTTCCAATCGAAGCGGCTTTGCGCATTGGCTTGCCGCACAAAGGCTGGCGCGCCGAGCAAAGCAGCAGTTGCGCCAAGCGCCTGGCGGCGCGTGATCTGATTGGCCATCTTCTGGACTCTCCCTTTTTGTGGGCGGCTTCGGTGCCGACCTTTCAGGGATGATCCTTCACGCAACCGCGCCCTACTGCAAGCGGGGATTTTACAAAGCCTGTTGCCGCAGCGTTTCCAATACCGCCGGATCGGTCATGGGGCTGGTATCCCAGGGCGGGGGCGGGGGTGGGTCGAGCGTCTCAAAAACCGTTGAGAGTTCGATATTTCCGGCATCGGCCGGGCGTGGATAAGGCGTTGGGTCCGGCGCACCTGGTGCCTTGGGCCGGCCAATGCCAATGAAAAAATCCTCAAGCCCCGCTGGGATCAGCAGCCACAAAAACCGGAAGGGATCTGCACCGTCATTGATGAAGCCATGACGGATATGGGGGGGTGCGACCATGAAGCTGCCGGTCGGGATGCGCCGCACCATACCATCCAGCCGCCCCAGCGCCTCCCCGGCCACCACCCAGAAAATTTCGGTCTGGGCCGGGTGGGAGTGTTCGCGGATTTTGCCAAGCGGCGGCAATTCCTGAAGCCCCGCCGAAAAGCCCGCCGGCATCCCGGCGATGCGCGGAGAGGTCAGTACCTCAATCCAGCCATTGGCGGGTTGCGGCTGCCAATGCTGCGCCCCGCCACCCGGCGGAATAAGGACAAAACCACCGGAACCGGACATGGGCGAACCTTTCAATGCAAGCGCGGCCGCTTCAGGTATTGCACCCGATCAGCCGAGGTGATCGTCACATCCCGCCGCGCCTTGCCTCGGCTCACCTGCAATTGCACATTGCTGCCCGCTGGGCCAATCGCCCAAATCGCGCGCCATAAATCGGCCAATTCGCCAATTTCGGCGCCTTCTACCGCCAGAATGCGGTCCCCATTGCGCAGCCCCGCCGCTTCAGCCGGACCATTGGGGGCAAGGGAGGCCACTGAAATGCCATCCTCATCCTCGGTCGCGTAAAGCCCAAGCCAGGGGCGCGGCGGGCCGGGGCGGCGGCCTTGCGTGGTCAGTTCATCCAAAACAGGCGTCAATTGATGCACCGGGATCACCATATTAAGATCAAGCCGGCGCCCTTCCTCCCCCTGCTGCAAAATCAGGGACCCGATGCCGACCAGCCTGCCATCCGGGCCGAATACCCCAGCACCGCCCCAGGATGGGTGTGCGGGGGCGATGAAAAGCGCATCCTCCATCAAATATTCCCAATAGCCAGCGAAGGGCTGGCGCGCGACAAGCTTGCCCGCCACCGCCTGAGCGCGCCCACCGGCAGCCGCCATCACCGTCGCGGCGCCGATTTTCAGTTTTTCGCTATCCCCCAGTGCCGACGGCTTCAGAGGAATCTGGCCCAATGCCTGCACCAGGGCGAAGCCGGTTTCCTGATCCACCGCGAGGGTATGGCCCGCCACGGCGCGACCTTCGGCGGTGGTGATCCAGATCGTCTCAGCCTCACTCACCAGATAGCCCACGGTCAGCACCAGCCCATCGCCGATCAGCACGCCGCTGCCTTCGCGTTCCGTGCCGAGCACCCGCGCGGTGAAGGCATCCGGCGGCACCTGGCTCCGCAAGCCGACCACCGCGCGATAGGCCTGATCCAGGTCGAAGCCATGCTCCGTCGGGTCGGGCTGCAAATGCTCAGGAATATCCCAGTCTTCTTCGGCCATGTTCTCTCGGGTCATTGCGTTGGGCCCTATACCATAGGCTTTGCGCGGGGTCAGGTTACAGGGTTTGGCAGCGGCGCCAAGGCCGGGCAAGATGACAAAAGTTTGTTTCCGCAAGCCGGAACAAGGGGGAAAAATGCTGCTGCGCCTGATGCTCTGCTGTTTCATGCTGGTTTTGGCACCCTTTATGCCCGCCAGCGCCTATCCCGAAAGGCCCATTCGCGTGATCGTGCCCTATGCGGCTGGTGGGGCGACCGATGTGGTTGCGCGCGTGCTTGCAGAGGCCATGGCGCCGATCCTGCCGCAACCGCTTGTCATCGAAAACCGCGGCGGCGCCGGCGGGATGGTGGGGGCCGAAGTCGTGGCGCGCGCTACAGCCGATGGCCATACGGTGCTGTTCAACAATACGGGCCATGCGGCCTTGCGGGTGCTGGTGCCCAATCAGCCGATCGATCCCATTACCAGCTTGCAGGCGATAGCGGTGGTGGCGGAATCACCAATCGTTATGCTGGTGGCGAATAACGTACCGGCCAATAATCTGCGCGAATTCACCGCCTTGGCCCAGGCGCGGCCCGGCCAATTGGATTACGGCAGCTCCGGCGGGGGCGGCATTTTGCAGCTGGCAGCGCTGCTTTATCTAAAGGCAACCGGCTTGCAGTTGAATGAAGTGCCCTATCGCGGTGGCGCGCCCGCCACGCTTGACCTTGCCGCCGGGCGCATTGCCATGATGTTCGATGCCGGCCTTACCGGGTTCCAGACCGCGCGCGGCAATCAGGCGCGTGCCTTTGCCGTGACCACCGCACAACGCAACGCCGCCAACCCCGATGTGCCCACCTGGCGCGAAGGCGGCGTGGATGCGGAAATGAGTGTCTGGCAGGCGGTTTTCGTGCCAAGCGCGACACCGCGTGACAGGCGGGACGTGCTGAATGCCGCGATCAATCGCGCGCTTGGTCAGGAAGGCTTGCGCAAGCGCTTGGGTGATCTTGGGGCAGATCGCATTCTCAGCCTGAATGTCGCACAAAGCGAGGCCTATCTGGCCGGCGAAGTGACGCGCTGGGAAGCGCTGCTGAAGCGCTGAGCGATGCTGGAGCCCATACCGGAAGCCATTGCCGCCGGGCTTGCTGCCATGGGGTTGCTTGCGCCTGGGCAGCATGTGCGGGGTGAGGCCCTGGCAGGTGGCGTTTCATCCGATATCTGGCATCTAACCCTGCCCGATGGGCAGGAAATTTGCGTCAAGCGCGCTTTGCCCAAGCTGAAGGTTGCCGCCGATTGGCGCGCGCCGGTGGTGCGCAACATTTATGAAGCGCGCTGGCTTTTGGCAGCGGATCGCGCGATCCCTGGCGCGGTGCCAAAACTGCTCGGCCAAGATGAGGCAACAGGCGCGCTGGCCATGGCGTTCCTTTCGCCCACGGATCACCCGGTCTGGAAAGCGCGGCTGCGTGATGGCCACGCGGATGTGGCTTTCGCCGCTGAGGTTGGGCGGCGCATTGCTGCCATTCATGCGCATGCCGCGGCTCAGCCAGGCTTGGCGGAAGCTTTCCCAACAGATGAGATTTTTCATGCCATTCGGCTGGAACCTTATCTGCTGGCGACCGCGCGCGTGCATCCGGATTTGGCAACGCTATTGCAAGACATCGCGGCGGTCACGGCGCGCAGTAAGCGCACGCTGGTGCATGGAGATGTCAGCCCGAAGAATATCCTTTGCGGACCATCAGGCCCTGTGTTTCTGGACGCTGAATGCGCCTGGTGGGGCGACCCGGCTTTTGATCTTGCCTTTTGCCTCAATCATCTTTTGCTGAAATGCTTGTGGACACCGCAGGTCAGCGCCGGCTTCATGGCGTGCTTTGAAGCGCTGGCGGCGCGTTATCTGGCTGGCATCACCTGGGAAGCGGCGGATGCGCTGGAAGCGCGCGCGGCGCGGCTGCTGCCGGGGCTTTTTCTGGCGCGGGTGGACGGTAAAAGCCCGGTCGAATACCTGACCGAAGAACATGACAAAAACCGCGTGCGCCGCGTGGCGCGCGCCTTATTGACCAAGCCCGTGGATCGCCTGTTGGCGGTGCGCGCGGCCTGGGGGGAAGAAATCGGCGCATGAGCAGCACCATCATCACCGCCATTCGTGGCCGCCGCGTTTGGGATAGCCGAGGCCGGCCCACGGTGGAGGCGGAAATCACCCTGGCCGGCGGTGCGACAGGCCGCGCCATTGCCCCCGCTGGTGCGAGCACCGGCAGTGGTGAGGCTTTGGACAAGCGCGATGGCGGCAGCGCCTTTGGCGGTTATGACGTGACAGGTGCGGTGGATGCCGTGAACCGCGAATTGGCCCCGGCGCTGCTTGGCATGGATGCGCGCGCGCAAGCGGCGCTGGATGCGTGCTTGAGCGCGGGCGATGTCACGCCGCAAAAAACGCGCCTGGGCGCCAATGCGACACTCGCGGTTTCAATGGCCGCTGCCCACGCCGCTGCGGCAGCAGAAGGTTTGCCGTTGTGGCGCTACTTGGGCCGTGATGCGCCGGATGTTTTGCCGCTGCCGCAAATCCAGATTCTGGGCGGTGGTGCCCATGCCGGGCGGCGCGTGGATATCCAGGATTTTCTGGTGATGTGCCCGGCCGCCACCAGCTTTGCCGAGGCTTTGGATTGGACCGCTGAGGTCTATCGCGCCGCCGGCGCCATCATGAAGCAACGCGGCCTGCTGCAAGGTGTGGCCGATGAAGGTGGCTGGTGGCCTGCTTTCACCGCCAATGAACAGGCTTTGGAAACCCTCGTCGCCGCCATCGAAAAAG
>Ga0194129_10007387_pt1 | contig 13086 bp, 11 predicted proteins | sample TA2KigCa35mmetaG_FD_150862 | JGI IMG/M metagenome (GOLD analysis project Ga0194129, IMG submission 150862) | Freshwater microbial communities from Lake Tanganyika, Tanzania - TA2015038 Kigoma Deep Cast 35m | ecosystem: Environmental > Aquatic > Freshwater > Lake | place: Tanzania: Lake... | reverse complement strand
GGGCCATCACCGCCGAGGCATCGGTGCTGCAGAGCATGGCCCCCACAAACAGGGCCAGCGGCACCGTCACCGTCACATCGACACCGGGGATGCGGCCCAGCAGCAGCACCAGCGCCATCATCAGCAGGGCGGTGAGCCCCGAGCCCAGGGTGGCCAGGCGCCCCGCCGGCACCAGGACGCTACGCATCTGGTGCCAGTTGGTGGTGAGGCCGCCAAAGAACAGCACCAGCACCAGCGCCACTTGGCCGATCTGATCGGCCTGCTCAAGGCTCAGCAGCGCCGTGGCCTGGCCCGCCGGCGCCGGGTGCAGGGGGTTATCGGTCAGCAAGCCCAGCAGGAGCACCAGCAGGATGCCCGGCACCCGGATGCGGGCCGCGATGTCATCGAGAAATCCGGCCGTAAGCAACAATGCGCCAAAGATCGCCAGCAGCAGCGCCAGGGTGGTGCTCATGGTGCGATCAACCAGCAATCCCAGACCCGGTTCTAGCCTGAGCCACATCTGTGCGCCCGCCCCCGATCGCCATGGCCGACCCCACTGCAGCTGCAGCACCGGCGCTCAAGAAAGGCAGCCTGGTGCGGCTCAACGCCAAGGCCTACGCCGGCAGCCTCGAAGCCACCGCCAGCGACACGGTGCTGCCGGGCTATGTGCTCGAGGGCCCCGGCGAGATTCTGGCTGTACAGGGCGACTACGCCCAGCTGCGCTGGCGCCGCCCCGTGCCCGATGTGTGGCTGCGGCTCGATCAGCTCGAGGCCTACCCCAGCAGCTGACGGCGGTCCTGCTGCAGCTCGGAGCGGCGGCGGCGGGCCTGGCGCAGCATCTGGCGTCCGTCGTGCAGGTACGAATCGACGTAGCCCATGGTGTAGCGCTCCAGTTCCACCAGAGCGTCTTTGACAAGACTCAGGCAGTGATAGAGCGATAAAGCAAAGGCCTGCGCCCCTGCTGGAATGACACTGGAGCGATACAGGGTTTCCACCTTCTCCAGGCGGGCCTGACTTTGCTCGAGAAAGGCGCAGAACGCCTCCATCAGCGCGTCGTCATAGGGATCAGCCGCCAACGCCTTGAGCTGGGCTTCATAGGGATTGATCACCTGGGCCAGCAAACGATCAATCGGTGCGACCACCTGCTGCAGCCAGGCCTCAAGCTCCGCATCAGAGGCTCTGGCGCTGCGGGCATGCTGCTGCGCTGCACGGGGGTTGATCGAAGGCTCAGAAGCAGCAACGTGGTTGCGATCATGCAGGCGGCGGCGCGTGTCATCGCCAAGTACCTCCCAGGCTGCATTGAGGGCGAGCATTGCTTCAGCCTGCCCGCCGGCATCAGGGTGGTGCTCTTTGACCAGGGCGCGGTAGGCGGCCTTGATCTCGGCCGCCGTGGCCGCGTGGCTCACGCCCAACACAGCGTAGGGATCAGTGGCGGCGGCAGCGGGTCGGCTCTGGGGCAATCGGGAAGTGGATCGAGGGTCCAGGGCTCAAACCCCAGTCTGAGGCCTGCCAACAAAAAACCCGACTGGAGAACCAGCCGGGCAGCGATGAGGAACGATTGAGGAGTGCCGAGGCACATAGACCGCGAAGGGCTTGGTGAGGAGAAATCGAAGAAGGGCCCAGTGTGTGAGGGTTGGGCCCTTGCGTTCTGACGAGGATCAGAACTTGAAGGTCGTTTTGATCAGGTAGCCAAATGCATTCAGGTCGGTGCCTGCAGCAGTTGCCTGACCTTGAGGACGGCTCAGGTAGAAGAAGCCAGGGGTAACACTGATGTTGTCAGTGACCTGGAACTTGTACCACCACTCCCAAGCCCAGTTGCCATCGTTAGCAGTGTTACCAGCAAGACCGGTGGCACGGGTCAAATAAGTGGCTTGGCCAAATCCCATGCCCAGAGCATTGCCCTTGACGAAGGCATCAGCCCACTGAAGACCGACCGACCAGGAGGCAAGTGTAGCGCTGCCAAGAGCAGTACCTTGACCCTGTGCACCGAGGAGGTTGGTAGTACCGATACCCCAACCAGCACTGATCGACGGAATCCAACCTGACTGAGTGGGCTGCCAATAAGCACTCAGCGCAAGGTTGTTGGTCGAGAAAGTTACGGGAGCAAGGCCACCAAAGTCGTTAACGAAGGCTGTCGCCATTTGGTTGGCGTAGTTCTGGCCATAGGTGTAAGCCACGGCAGCGCCCCAGTTGTTACCGGCATAGCCAACCTGGGTAGTGAAGGTACTACCAGAGTTGGTGTTACCAATACCACCATTTGCGGGGTTGCCGTTGTCTCCATTGTTGGAAACGTAGTTAGCACTTACGCTGAAACCATTCTGTTGCCACCAAAGGCCTGCACCTGCACCCAGGTTCAAGCTATAGGTTTGCGGGGAACCCGCGTAGGTGAAGAAATCAAGAATGGTGTCAGCGGGGTACACGCTAGGCCACATGGCCAACATGTCGTCTTGACGGACGCGACCACCAAAGGTTGCCGTGAAACCGCTACCGATTGGGAATTGGTAGAAGAGTCGGGTGATCTCAACAACGTTCGGGCCGGTGGCAGCCTGGAAAGCAACTTCTAGGTTGGTCAGAGCAACAGGGTTGCCGAAGAAGGCGCTGTTTCCGAAGTTGCCCGCGCGCAGGGTGGTGCGGAGCAGATCTTTGCCGGTGAAGCTCGTGTCGAAGTTCAGGCGAACGTCGTAGTTGAAGCTGAGTCCGTTGGTGGTCTGAGCGCCGAGATTGTTGTTGACGTCTCCGCCATACGTCACACCGCCGAGCACCATGGTGGCGATACCCTTCAGCTTGGTGGTGGTGGAGAACTGCTGAGCCTCCAGAACACCAACCTTGGCCTCAAGGCCATCAACACGGCCCTTGAGCACGGCGAGTTCCTTTTCGAACTCGGCCATGAGCTTCTTGAGCTCGTCGGTCACTTCAGAGACGCGATCGAGGCAGGCATTCAGCAGAGCTGCTGCCTCAAAACGGGTCATGGCACGGCCGCCCTTGTAGGTGCCGCCGGGATAACCGGCCACGCAGCCGTAGCGCTCGATCAGGTTGGAGAGCGCCTGGTAAGCCCAGTCGGTGGGCTTGACGTCAGAAAACTGAGAGATGCTGGTGACTTGCTCTTCGGCGGCGTACTTGTTGACGCCGTCAAGGTTGAGCTCAGCGGCGGTGGCTGCCACGGGGGCAAGCAGGCCGAGAGCTGCAGGAGCAACCAGCAGTTGCTGGAAGAGTTTCATGGGTCCTCACACAGAGAATGGGCGCAATGCGCCGCACAAATACTCACCCGTGCGCCGCAGGATGCACCAGAGCCTGTGTGCCAGATCACACAATGGCCCCATGAAGAGACCCCTGCTCGTGGCGCTGCTGGCGCTGCCGCTGCTGCTGAGCCTGGCGCCCCGCAGCCTGCTGGCCCACGACGAGGGCTTCTACGCCCTGCAGGCCCGCTGGATCATCGAGAGCGGCGACTGGCTCACCCCCCAAAGCTGGGGCACCCCGCTCTACGACCGCACGATCGGCGTGCAATGGCTGATCGCCGCCAGCAGCACAGTGTTTGGCCTGAGCAGCTTTGCGGTGCATCTGCCGGGCTGGCTGGCGGCGACGGCGGCAGCGGGTTTCACCTGGCGCCTCAGCCGCAGCTGGGTTGCCTACGCGGTGCTGGTGCTCACGCCGCTGTGGTTCAGCTACGCCCAGATGGCCACGCAGGACATGCCCCTGCTGGCCCTGGAGCTCTTGGGACTGTGGGGTCTGCAGGCCCGCCGCCCCTGGGCCGCCGGGCTGTGGCTGGGGCCCGCCTTTTTGATCAAGGGCTTCATGGTGGCGCTGCCAGCGCTGGCGATGCTGCCGCTGCTGCTGCTTGAGCGGCGCGCCCTGCTGCGCAGCCCGCAGTTTTGGGCCGCCCTGGCCGTGGGCTGGCTGCCGGCTGTGCTGTGGCTTGCTCTGAGCCTGCAACACCACGGGCTGGCGGTGGTGAGCCAGCTGTGGGGAAAGCTGCTGTGGCTTTCGGGAGAGACCGTGTTTGCCCAGGGGCCTCTCTATTACCTGTGGAATATTCCGGCCAACACGGCACCCTGGGGCCTGCTGGCGCCGCTGGGCTGGTGGCTGCTGTGGCGCCGCTGGCGCCGCGGCACGCTCGATCGCGAGGCACTGCTGTTGTGGCTCGGCTACCCGCTGCTGCTGCTGCTGCTGCTCAGCGTGTTCAAAACCAAGACTCCCTATTACGCCCTTCAGCTCACACCGTTCATCGCCATGGGGGCGGCTGCGGCGCTGCAATGGCTGAGCGAGGCGCCTATGCGCCGCTGGTGCTGGCTGCGGCTGCCGCCGGCGCTGCTCGGCAGCGCCCTGGTGCTGGCGGGGGCAGCAGCCCCTGTGCCGGCAGTGGGAGCACTACCGCCGGGATGGTTGCGCGCAGCAGCAGTGACGCTGGGGCTGTGTTGGCTGCTCAGCAGCTGGCAGCCGCCTGGCCGCGCCCGGCTTGGGCTGTGGCTGCTGGGCCCCTACCTGGCCCTGGTGTGCCTGCTGCAGGGGGGCGTGTTCATCGACCACAGCCCGGCGGTGCGGCAGAAGCTGGCCGAACCCGCCGTGCAAGCCGCCCTGGCGCGCGGGCCGGTGCACTTTCTGGCCGAGGGAGCCGTGGGTGATGAGGCCCAGAAGGAGCAGATTCTGCTGGCCGTAGGCGCACCACAGCTGGGCAAGCTGCACGCCAGCGCCAGCACGGTGCCAGCTGGGGTGGCAGTGTGGTCGCTGCAGGCAGGTACCTGGCAGCTGATCTCGGCATGGCCCAATCCTTGAGCCTGGAGCGCTTTCAACGGCGCAACAGCACCTATTACGCCGACCTGCGGCGCCTGCATCAGCAGCTGATCGCGCCCGGCCAGCGGGTGCTGGAGATCGGTTGCCGGCTGGGCGATCTGCTGGCCGCCACCGCCCCGGCCTGCGGCGTGGGCATCGAGACCGATGCCCAGATGGCAGCCGCAGCGCAGGCCCGCCACCTGGGCTTGCGCATTGTGTGCGCTGCTCCTGAAGCGCTCAGCCCCGAGCTACTGGGGGACTCCCAGCCCTTTGACGTGATCGTGCTGAGCAACAGCCTCAACACGCTCGCCGATGTACAGGCGGTGCTGGAGCGGCTGGAGCCCCTCTGCCATGGGCGCACGCGGCTGGTGATCAGCTTTCACAACTGGCTCTGGCAGCCCCTGCTCAAGGCCGCCGAAGCCCTGGGCCAGCGCCGGCCCCAACCGCCCGAAAGTTGGCTCACCCCTGGCGATGTGACCAACCTGCTCGATCTGGCCGGCTGGGAGGTGCTCAAGGCCGGCCAGCGCTGCCTGCTGCCCCGCCGCATCCCTCTGCTCACGGGCCTGGCCAACCGCTGGCTGAGCCAGCTGCCACTGCTGAGCCAGCTGGGCCTCACCCACTGGCTGGTGGCACGCCCCACGCGGCTGACCAAGCCGCCGCTGCCGAGTGTGAGCGTGGTGATCCCGGCCCGCAATGAAGCCGGCAACATCGCCGCCGCGATCGAGCGGCTGCCGCTGCTGGGCCGCAGCACCGAGGTGATCTTCGTGGAGGGGCACTCCAGCGACGACACCTGGGGGCAGATCGAGCAGGTGTGCAGCGCCTACCGGGGGCCCATGACGCTCAAGGCCCTGCGGCAAACGGGCCGGGGCAAGGCCGACGCGGTGTGGCTGGGCTTCGAAGCTGCCAGCGGCGAGGTGCTGGTGATCCTCGATGCCGATCTGACCGTGCGGCCCGAGGACCTTCCGCGCTTCATCAGCGCCCTGGCCGAGGGCCGTGGTGAATTTGTGAATGGCTGCCGGCTTGTGTACCCCCGTAGTCACGCCGCCATGCCGCCGTTGAACACGGCCGCCAACCGCTTTTTTGCTGCGGTGTTCGCCTGGTTACTGCGCCAGCGCATTAAGGACACCCTGTGCGGCACCAAGGTGATCTGGAAAGCCGATTACGAGCGTCTCAAGGCGGGGCGAGCCTTTTTTGGCGACTTTGACCCGTTCGGCGACTTTGATCTTCTGTTTGGCGCCAGCAAGCTCAACCTCAAGATCGTCGAGGTGCCGGTGCGCTACCAGGAGCGCAGCTATGGCACCTCCAACATCGCCCACATGAAAGAGGGGTTGATCCTGGCCAAGATGTGCCTGGTGGCGGCCACCAAGCTGCGCTTTACCCCTTGAAGGCACTTGTACAGCTGGCCGGCGTGTTGCTGGTGTACGGGCTGCTGGGCCTGGCGATCGGATGGAGAGGCGTCGGCGGCGAGCTGGCAGCCCTGCCGGCCTGGCTATGGCTGCTGGCAGCAGGCGTAGTTGTTGCCGGGCATGGCCTGCTGTTCGCCCGCTGGCAGCTGCTGCTGCTAGGCCTTGGACACCCCCTGGGCGCACGCGCCAGCAGCGCCATCTACATCGCCGGGCTGGGGCTGATCGCCGCACCAGCCCGCAGCGGGGAAGCCCTGCGCGGTCTGTGGCTGCAGCGACGGCACCAGATTCCGCTGCGCATCGGCGTGGCCGCCACCGCCGCCGAGCGCTTGCTCGATCTGGCCAGTGCGCTGTTGGTGCTGGCCTGGGGCCTGGGTCTTGTGCACCAGCGCGTTGCGCTGCTGGCTGTGCTGGCTGCCGTGGCGGCCCTGGCCTGGCTGCTGAGCCACCCCAGAGCCCTCAGGCAACTGGAGCATGCGATCGGCCACCTGCCTATGACGAGGCCCTGGCGCGGCCTGCGGCGGGTGCTCTGGGAAGGCTTGCAGGCCCTGGGCGAACTGCGCAGCCTGCTGCAACCCTTGCCTCTGCTCTGGGGCCTGGGCCTCACCACCGCGGTATGGCTGCTCGAGAGCAGCCTGCTGCAGCTTGTGTTTGTGCAGCTGCAAGCGGCAGTGAGCCTCGAGCAGGCCGGGGTGATGCGCACCGCTACCAGCCTGGGCGGGGTGCTGTCGCTGCTGCCAGCGGGGTTGGGCACCAGCGAGCTCACCAGCATGGGATTGGCGGTGTTTTACGGCGCCAGCCGCAGCCAGGCCCTGACGGCCACAGTGGTGCTGCGGGCGGCGACGCTGCTGCTACCAGCCCTGATCGGCGTGATCGCCCTGGTCCTGCAGCCCGACCTGCAACGTCTCAGGCGCCATTGACATGAACACCCAACCACTAACCAACGCCTCGCCCCTGCCACCCAACCGCCGCTTCTGGCTTGCCGTTGCTGCTGTGCTGGCCCTGGCCCTGGCGCTGCGGATCATTCCTCTGACCCTCAAAGCGCCCTGGATGGATGAAGCGGCGACAACGATTTTCAGCCTGGGCAACAGCAGCCGCAGCATTCCGGTCAATCAGCTGGTGGATCTGCAGAGTTTTCTCAGACCACTCACGGGTCGCCCTGGGGCTGATCCTGCAGCGGTGCTGCACCATCTGATCAATGAAGACAACCACCCGCCGCTTTACTTTTTGCTAGCCCATGGGTGGTATTACCTGCTGCAACCTGGCAGCGGGCTGGCCAGCATCGGCATCAGCCGCCTGCTGCCGGCCCTGCTTGGCGTGTTGGCCGTGCCGCTGAGCCTATTGACCGGGTGGATCGCGCTTGGCACCCGGCGTGGGGCGCTGCTGAGCGGCCTGTGGATGGCGATCTCACCGTTGGCGGTGGCGCAGAGCCTGGAGATTCGCCACTACAGCCTGGCGATCGTGCTCAGTGCCGCCTCGCTGCTGTGCTTTGTCAAAACCTGGTCGCTCGATCAACAGGGCAAGCGGCTGCCGATGAGCTGGCTGCTGGGTTGGCTGGGGATCAATGCGACAGGGGTGGCGACCCACTACTTCTTTGTGTTTGCCCTGCTGATGCAGCTTGCCTCCACGGCCCTGCTGATGCGGCGCAACAGCCGCGCCTGGGCCGCCTTGCTGGCGTCGATGGCCTCAGCGGCCCTGTGGCTGCCGCTGCTGAGCAACTTTGCCGGCAGCTCCCAGAGCTCTTGGCTCAAGCTTGATCCAACCAATATCGCCAGCTTGCTGGCGATTCCGTTGCAGGCCTTGGTGGGGGTGCTGTTCAACGCCGTCGCCCCCGGCACCTATGCCGTTCATGTGTGGCAATGGCCCTTTGCCATCTCAGCTGGGCTGGCAACCCTGGCAGGGCTGGCCTTACTGGTACGCCTGCTGCTGCAAACATGCAAAAGAGGTGGCACTGGCACTTCAGGATCAGCCCTGCAGATGTTTGCCGTTCTGGTTGGGTCCGGTCTCGTTGTCCAGATCGGCATCAGCCTGGGGATGCTGAGCGATTACACCAAGGGTTTTCGCTACAGCTTCTTTTTGATTCCCCCAGCTGTAGCGCTGCTGGCAAGCCTGTGTGAACAGGTCTGGCGTCAACGCCGCAGTCAAGCTGACTCAGCTGTGATGGCTCTTTTGGCTTGTGGATTGATCTGCGCCGCGGGGGTGGATGCAGGAGCCGTGCTGCCCAAGTGGTACGCGGGTGATCTGCTTGTGCAGCGCATCGCGCAAGAGTCTGAGAATCCGATTGTGCTGACCTATGACCATATCCCTGTGAGCACAGGGCCCATGGTGATCGGGCTGGAACCGCTCAGCGTGGCCTGGTGGATTGGTCAACACCCGCAGCTGCAGAGCAGCTTGCGCAAAGCAGGAACACCCGTGCGGTTGGCCATCGCCATTGATGGACCCGGCATGCCAGGAGCCAACAGGACTGAAGCCAAAGCAGCGGTGGAGGCCATTCCGACAGCCTTTGATCTGTGGGTGATCGGCGGCAATCCAGAGACCTTCACGACCCAGCGTTGCGACTTGCGCTCACGGGGATCTGAAGGTAGCCATTCCTTCAGCCACTACCGTTGCAAAAGTCCTAGTACCCCATGAACATCCTCGGCATCTCCGCCTATTACCACGACAGTGCGACCGCGCTGGTTGTTGATGGCGCTGTCGTTGCGGCAGCCCAGGAAGAGCGCTTCAGCCGGCGCAAGCACGATGCTCGCTTTCCGGCTCAGGCCGCCCGCTATTGCCTTGAGAGCCAGGGGCTGCAGCTGGGTGATCTTGATGCGGTCATCTATTACGAGAAGCCACTACTGACCTTTGAGCGTCTGCTTGAGACCTACCTCGGTGCAGCCCCGCGAGGTGGCCGATCGTTTGTGGCAGCCATGCAGGTGTGGATCAAGGAGAAACTGTTTCTCAAAACCCAACTCAAACGAGAGCTCAAGTCGCTTGCTGATGCTTTGCAACTGAGCCATGACACGGCCGTAGCCGGAGACACAACGCCCCTGCCAGAACTGCTGTTTTCAGAGCACCACCTCTCCCATGCTGGTGCAGCCTTCTACCCAAGCCCATTTGAGAAAGCTGCTGTGCTCTGCATGGACGGGGTGGGCGAATGGGCGACCACCAGCGCTTGGCTCGGCGAGGGCAACAGCTTGAGGCCGCTGTGGGAGATCAACTTCCCTCATTCCTTGGGACTGCTGTATTCAGCCTTCACCTCTTACTGCGGCTTCAAGGTTAATTCGGGCGAGTACAAGCTGATGGGACTGGCGCCCTATGGCGAGCCCAGGTATGCCCAACTGATCAAAGACAAGCTCGTCGACATTAAAGACGACGGTAGCTTTCGACTGGAGCTGAGCTACTTCAAGTATCACCGCGGCTTCCGCATGACAGGCCGCAAATTTCACAAGCTCTTTGGCAGACCTCCACGCAAAGGCGAAACCGAGCTCAGCCAGTTCCACATGGATCTGGCCGCTTCGATTCAGCAGGTGACCGAAGAGATCGTGCTCAAGCTGGCGAAAAGCCTGCAAGCCGAAACCGGGGCTGACCACCTATGCCTGGCCGGCGGCGTGGCGCTCAACTGCGTGGCCAACGGCAAGCTGCTGCGCGAGGGCATCTTCAAGGACATCTGGATCCAACCGGCCAGTGGTGATGCCGGCTCGGCCCTGGGGGCGGCGCTGGTGGCCTGGCACCAGCACTTTGAGCGGCCGCGAACCCCTACCGCTGGCGATGCCATGCAGGGCACCTACCTGGGACCGCGCTTCAGTAACAGCGACATCAGCACATACCTCCAGCAGATCAAGGCACCGTTCCACAGCCTTGACGATGGAGCGTTGTTTGAGCGGCTGGCTGAGCTGCTCGAACAAGGCAAGGTGATCGGCTGGTTCAACGGGCCCATGGAGTTCGGCCCCCGCGCCCTGGGGGCTCGCTCGATCATTGGCGATCCGCGCAACACAACCATGCAGAGCGTGATGAATCTGAAGATCAAGTACCGCGAAAGCTTCAGGCCCTTTGCCCCCTCAGTGCTGGAAGAGGCCGTGGGTGAACAGTTTGAATTGAATGCCAAAAGCCCCTACATGCTGCTGGTAGCCCCTGTTAAAGAGGAATTGCGCCAGACCATGACCCCAGAGCAGCAGCAGCTTTTCGGGATCGAGAAACTCAAGGTGCCCCGCTCCAGCATTCCAGCTGTGACCCATGTCGACTATTCGGCACGGGTGCAAACCGTGAGCGATGCCACCAATCCGCGCTACGCGAATTTGATCCGGGCCTTTGCACGGCGCACGGGCTGCCCATCGGTGGTGAACACGTCGTTCAATGTGCGCGGTGAGCCGATTGTGTGCACACCACAAGATGCCTACCGGTGCTTCATGCGAACCGAAATGGACGTTCTGGTGTTGGAAAACCAATTGCTGCTCAAAGAGGAGCAACCCCAAGAAGAGCGCGACGAGCGCTGGATGCAGGAGTTCGAACTCGACTGAGCCATGGCACACACCTCAATCCCTTCAACCCCGCCAAGCCGCAAGCAACTGCGCGAATTTGGCCTGTTGATCAGCATCGTGTTTCCGGTCGTGCTGGGCTGGCTGCTACCGGCCTTGCACGCACATCCGTTTCGCGTCTGGACGCTGTGGATCGGCGTGCCGGCCCTGGCGCTGGCACTGCTGGCACCGCGGCTGCTGGCCACGCCTTACCGCGGCTGGATGGCGCTGGGCAACGCCCTGGGCTGGGTCAACAGCCACATCATTTTGGGTGTTGTGTTTGTTGTGGTGCTGCAGCCGATCGCTCTTGTGATGCGCCTGGCCGGCCATGACCCTCTGCGACGCAAGGTGTCTCGCGATGCGCTCAGCTACCGGGAGCCGCGCCAGACAACCGGGATCAATCTCAAACGCGTGTTCTGAGGCGTCATGGGCAGCAGCAACGCCCGGGGCGAACGGTGGATCAACCTGGCATTGAGCAGCGTTTCGATTGCGGTCGTCCTGCTGCTGTTTCTGGCCAGCGACTGGCTCTACAGCCGCAGCCAGAGGCGCGATCCCTTTTCACCAAGGCCAATCGAGAGCAACGGCGTCAAGCTCTACCGCAATGACGCCACGACGGGCTGGTATGAACTCAATGGTGGCTATCGGGGCGAAGATCGCTACGGCAAGCTGACGTTCAGGGTCAACACCGACCACAACGGATTCCGCACCGGCTCATCGAGCGGCAACAAGGCTGCAGCAAACCCTGACAAGCCCGCTCTGCTGTTGATTGGTGATTCCTTCACATACGGCGTCGGTCTCAACTGGCAGGACACCTTTGCCGCCCAACTCGAAGCGCGCTACGGCGGTCCGGTGATCAATGCAGGGGTGAATTCCCACTCGCCCACACCCCATCTCTGGCGCCTGCAGCGCTGGTTCGAGCAGGACCTGGTGCCTGCCGACGCGATCGTGATCATGGCTGTCGACATCAGCGATGTCTTTGACGAAGCGACCCGCTGGAGCGATGGGCCAAGCAGCCCAATCGAACGCACCACAGCCCAAGGGCCAGGGACCAACGCAGCCCAACACAAACCCCCAGCAGCATCGGCAGAGCCTTGGTTCAGCCCTCGCGCGTTTCAACTGAGCCATCAGATCTATTACGGCGTTGAAGCACTGGTTAAACACGTCATCGACGATCTGCAGGTTCGCAACAACGTTCGCTCTGCCTTCACGCACCGCAACTGGTCTGATCTTGATCAGGCTTACCAACCGTTGGGCGTTGCAGGAGGGCTCAAGCGCCTGAGCCAAAAGATCGAAGCTGCCGCAAGGCTGAGCCATGCCCGCGGCCATCGCTTCTATCTGTTGATCTATCCATGGCCAGCTCAGCTGGCTTACGCCAACCGCTTCTCATGGGAGCGTGCGATCACCAGAAGCTGCCAAAAGCCCTTTTGCAGCGGTGTGATCAACACCATGCCCGCCTTCAGCAAACTGGCCTCCAGCGATTCACGCTGGCAGCGCCATCTCTACATTCGCGGCGACATGCACTTCAACGCCGCAGGCAACCGCGTGATCACGGATCGGATCCTCGCTGCACTGCGGCCATGAGACTTGCCGACGATTCCGTCTTACCTCTACGCTCATGGCTGTGAACCCGGCCATCAAGCCTGTATGGAAGCCTTTGTTGATCTGGCCAGAGATATCTGGGATTTTCTGAAGGTCCGCAAAAAGTTCTGGCTGGCACCCTTGATCATCACAATCGTGCTGATGGGAGCTTTGATTGTGTTCACCCAGGGATCGGTGGTGGCTCCATTCATTTATTCGATCTTCTGATCGGTTTCGCTTGAAAGTCAACGGGAAAGAACTGGCTTTGGCGCTGCTGGCCATGGCGATTCCGATCGTCTTGGCCGATTTCGTACTGAAAGCGATGCAGCTGCCGAAAAGCTCGGCACGTACGCTGCTACTCGCCGGCAGCTCACTGTCGAGCGGAGCCGAAGGCTACAGGCGCTACCAGAGCAACCGCAGCATTGAAACCAGCGCGGTCTACGGATCTGAGATTGCCTATCGCTTTGCCTCACGAAGCAATCGCCAAGGGTTGATCTCTGCCACTTCAATCCAAGAAGGTAAGGCCATTGATCTGGCGATCGTGGGTGATTCCTACGCCGAAGGGCAGGGAGGGTACCCCTGGGTTGCCGCCCTTCAACGTTCATGGCTTGAGCCGTTGGGAGTTCGATCACTCAACTACGCCGTAGGGGGGTCAGGTTTTGAAGATTTTGCTGTAGCTGCTGGCGCGGCAAAACGCCAATTCAACGCGCGCAAACTTCTAGTGCTATTCATCGAGCACGACGCCTACAGGCCTTACCAACGCATGGCCAGTAACAAACATTGCTCGTTTTATTCCAATGGAGCGCTGGACTCACTGCTCGGGCCGCTGACCTGCAGCCTCTATGGGGTGGTCTGGCATCACG
>Ga0194129_10007386_pt1 | contig 13087 bp, 11 predicted proteins | sample TA2KigCa35mmetaG_FD_150862 | JGI IMG/M metagenome (GOLD analysis project Ga0194129, IMG submission 150862) | Freshwater microbial communities from Lake Tanganyika, Tanzania - TA2015038 Kigoma Deep Cast 35m | ecosystem: Environmental > Aquatic > Freshwater > Lake | place: Tanzania: Lake... | reverse complement strand
AGACTTTATTGGAAGGCCTCTCTACAGAATTGACTTCACCCCTCTGCAACAACTACAAAACGCTAATCAATTAACTCAAGTATTGATTGATTTAGTGCTATGCAACCCTAATCAGCAGAAGCTAGACATAAGTGGTGTACCCGCAAATTGTAGTCTTACTATTACTTCTGCTGTACTCAGGATACTTAATGCCTCAGAAAACCCAGGCCTTGCTTCCCTTGACCTCAGCAACTGCCCTGCACTCACTACACTTTATGCCGCAGACAACCCAAGCCTTACTGCCCTTGAGCTCAGCAACTGCACTATCCTGACTATGCTTGATACCTCAGACAACCCAGGACTTATCTCTTTTACTATGGCAAATACAACATACATTTCTCGCAATAGCATTAACATTATTAATGAAATTGTTGCTACAAATCGCACTCGGTTGCAGCTGCCACCAATACCACCTGCTGTATCTGTTACTGAAATAGAAGATTCAGAAATAGATGACGACGCAGAAGATGATGAATAAAACTGCCAATTTTACAGCGGGCTGTGACGAGCTAAAATGCCTTCCAGCCCTCTATCAGACTTAACGCACTACACTTTTTTATCAACCCCGTAAAAATCTAGTAATTGCTGCAAAATAACCTCACTAGAAAAATGCTTAGCTGCATATGCTTGTGCACGTACACCCATCGCTAGACGCTCGGCTGTATTATGAAATAGCATCAGGCATTTTTTACAAAAATCATCGACATCCCCATTATCAAATAAAAGGCCATTAATACCATCAGCAATCACTCCCTCGACACCAGTGTCTCGCGGGCCGATAACCGGTTTACCCACCATATTAGCTTCTGCTAATACCATACCAAAACCTTCATGCTTGCTAGTCAATACAACCACATCAGCAGTAGCTAAAATTGTAGGCACATCTGAGCGTCTTCCAAGCAACGTCATGTAATCAGATAAGCGTTTTTTAGTAATTAATGCTTCTACAGCTTTTCTCGTTGGGCCGTCGCCAACGATAAGCACCTTACAGGGCTGCTTGTAATAATTAATAAGCCGGTGCACTGCTTCAATCAACAGTGGATAATTTTTTGATGTCATATCATTGTACATATTGCCTACGGTGACAATAGTAGGGACCCAACGGCTCTCTCTTGGCTCTTCGAGCCGACGCCCATTCGACCCATCCTTCGCCGAGGCTTCGGCTGGCAGGCAAACTCGCTGAGCGCCATAGCTTAGCGTAGGCGTCAGGGTGAGCGGATCATTTGAAATAATATTTGATAGCCCGAGAGCAGCTTGCTCAATCAATCGATCTTCATCAAGCAGTGGGGGAATAAATTTCACTACTGGTGGCAGTTCTACATAGCTTCGTGTTTTTTTTCGTTTACCAGGATTTTTTTGTTGCACAGCAACAGAATTAGTTAGAGATGCCACTAATAATTTATCAACAACACACACCCCTTTGAGAAACTGGTATTTATCGACTGGAAAGCCATACTGATAATGATGAGTATAAAAAAGGGGGATGTTATGTTTTTTTATAGCTGCATGAATGGGGTGCAATTCTGATAACATATTGCAATGCACATGTGTTATACCACGCTCGACGATAATGTGATTCAACAGCCTGCCTAATGTTTCACTTTCTAATCGCTTTTTACTAAAAAAACCCCAAGCAAAAGACGGGATTCCTGCCTTAGAAAGCATTTGTTGGATAACCGTTCCACGCTGTACTAGTACCGTAACAGGAATCTGCTTTTTTTTTAGAAGTTGTGCGTAATTAAATACATAGCGGTCTACTCCAGTAAGCCCTTGATAGCTGCCGCCATAAAAGGATGAAACCAATAACAACGAAAACGGCCGTGTCGCTTTTACTTGATTAATAAATCCTAAGCAGCAAATAAGCAGCACATACACAGTAGTTCTTTTTTTCATACAAATCCTTGCTAGCATATTTTCTCTCCTATGGCAGACTCATAAACAAAAGGAAGGAAAATTTATGCAATTAACCAAATTAATAGTTACACAGCTCACTGGCTTCATTATAGTTTTATGTCTCATAACCCCGCTGAAGGCAAGTATTAAGCAGGTCTCTTCAGTGCAGCAAGGACTTATAGAATTTAATGACCTAAACCCCAATGATCTGATTGTATGTGATATTGATGAAACATTAACCTACTACCCACCGCTCTCTAAACAATTCATTAAAAAACCGCTCGATATCCAGTTACAACAACGTACGTTTTACCCACTAGATGCCGAACTGCCTACAGTGTTGAACGATTTACAAAGAAACAAGAAAGTGCCTGTCATTGCTCTTTCACACGCACGTACGGGGAAGTTTGGCGTTATACCAAGTATGGAAGAATGGCGGTTTAACGCGCTTGCTCAGCTTGGGTTCTCATTCAGTTTTGATGAAAAAAATCATGCATTCTTACTTACACAAATACCCAAACCTCACCCTAGCTTTTTTAAAGGAATCATTTTAAGTGCTCATCATGCCAAAGGGCCAGTCTTATTGGCATTTTTAAAGCATAGAGCGATCGCGCCTAAGCGTGTTTTATTTTTTGATGACAAAAAAAGCAATATCTTAAGCGTCCATAAAACATGCAGCCCAATTACTCAAGTGCACTGTTTTCATATAACTAAAAAATAGCTCTCCCTATCTATTTTTTAGTGTACGTACCCTTGCATTCTTCTATTTTGTACTTGGTGGCTGTCTTTTTTAATTTTTCGAAAAACACGGTTGCCAAGTCACAATCAAGACAGTTTGCTAACTTAGCAATCGCAAAAATAATATCTCCCATTTCTTCTGCAATACGCTCTTTGTATGCTGCATCTTCTTTATATCGTTGTGCAATATCACTCTTAGATGCCCATAAAAATAGCTCCATTAATTCGGCAGCCTCACAAGAAAGATTCATCGCTAAATCTTTAGGGTGGTGAAACTGTGCCCAATCACGCTCAGCGACAAATGCTTTTGCTGCATCTTTAATCACTTGCAAATTAGTATTTGTATCATTCATAGTAGACCCCTAGAAATATAGTAATACAACATGGCAAGCCCTCATTATTAATAAAGGCTCTTTATGCAACACTTTACTACAATTATAATACTAACGATATTGCATGCATCATCTCTATATAGCAACCAAACAACTGTTCTTTCATCTGAGGATCTTGCGGCTGCTTCGATTCCTACTTTAACCGTATTTGATGCGCAATTGGTAACCGCTCCAGCAGACATAACATTTGCCACAGCTGACCTAAAGTACAATCATGGACAATTTAAAATTATTGAATGCGGCAATGGGCCAACAAGCTCCGCAGCTACTCACCCACTTTTTATCAACAATAATCATCATGTATTAATCGGCCCTTATTGGGATATTGTTGAACATATTCTCAAAGGCTATTCAATACCTGTGTTTTTTGTAGGGCGTGCCCCTTTTAACCCTTTCGAACACTTTACAGAACACAAACGCCTTCCAACAATGGAAGCTTTAACAACTAGTCTATCAGGCAATACAAACGCTATTAAAAAACCCAAAAAAATACATGAACACCGTGGCATTATTCTGTACAGAGCAAGCGATAGAAATAAGCAAAAGATTAATGCCTTTGATAAATGCAAGGTTGAGCATCCAGATTATCTACTAATTAATGCGAACAGCAACGCCTATTTTTTTGGTAAAAATACTAGTTACAAACTGTTTGAAGAGGCAGGCTTGAGTAACTACATTCCACGTTATGCTATTTATCCAGCAGAATATGCAAACAACCTTGCAAAACGAATTAAGCATGATTTAGGAGGAGAAAAAAAGTACATCATCAAACCACTAGCTCAAACATTTGCGCTCGGAGTAGGATTAACTAGCGCAGAGAATCTTGATGCCTACCTAAAACATATGTTTGGCGATGGCTCCGTGGCTGAGTGTGATGCATCAAGTATTGGCTACTGGCGAAAGAAGAAAGAATCTCATTTCTTGATTAGTGAATTTGTACCTTCACAACCCATTGTGCACAATAATAAAACGTATGAACCAACTATGCGCATTATATTTTTAATGACACACGAAGAGGGAAAAATAACCATTAGTATTACAGGAGGGATCTGGAAAATACCACCTACTGATCTATACGATGAAACAGCTAGCTTAACTGACCGCTATATTACTAATCCAACACGCATGCTAGAAAAGGCTCGAATCTTAATCGAAAAAGAAGATCTTAAAACTATGAAAAAAGTAGTAGCACCTATCCTTGCTCAACTCTATAAAACGCTTCTTACTAAACAATTAACTGAGCAAGACTAACCTATGCAGATTTTTAAAGTAATTATATTTTATCTTCTCCTCTCCACACCTTTGCTTAGCCTCCCCCAGACTAGTATCTTATCAGCAGAGGATCTAGCTGTTGCATCAGAGCCTACGTTAATTACATTCGATCAAAATCTTGTTAATGCCCCGGCAGATATTATCTTTGCATTTGCAGATATTAAATACAATCAAGGGAATTTTAAAATAATTGAATGTGGAACAGGCCCCTACAGTGGACTGCGCGAACATGAAATCTACATAAACAACAAAATACACACACAAATCGCACCCTACTGGAACATCGTTGCTCATATACTTAAAAGATATGGCATTCCAGCCTGGTTAGTAGGCAATCCACCACACACAAACTTCACTTATTTTGAACATCTCACAGGCAAAAAATATAGCACTTTTGAAGATTTAATAGATCATCAATCGTTATTACATCCAGAAATACACCCCCTGGCTAAACCCAGAACTATTGCGCAACATACTGGTATTGTCATACACCGCAGTGGAAGCCGTAAGCCACGATCACGAGAACCATTTAAAACATTTAAAACAAAATATCCATCCTTCCTGCTTCTCAATAGCAATAGTAGTTACTTTTCAAGCAAGCCAGCTACCTACAAATTGTTTGAAGATGCCAGACTGCATAATCTTATTCCTCGATATGTCATCTATCCTGCATCTTACTGCCCGACACTGGCACAAAAAATTATGTCTGACCTGGGACAAGTTGAAAAACTAATCATCAAACCGCTAAATATGCACCGGGCTATTGGGGTAGGAGTTACAACACCAGATAATCTTGATGCCCACTTGCAGCATATGTTTGGAACAAACGCATATGCCCCGTATGAAGAAAAAAGCATTGGGTACTGGCGAAAGCACAAGCCAACTCATTTTATAGCCTCTGAATTTGTCTCATCACAGCCATTCCTATGCAATAATAAAAAATATGAACCAACGCTACGAGTAAGCTTTTTAATGATGCATGAGAAAGGAAATATTGCTATACATATCATTGGGGGCTGCTGGCAAATCCCTCCACGAGCGATAAATGATAGGACAGAAAGCCTTACGCAATGTTATGCGACTGACCCGGACCGTCATGAAACTGATGAAGGAGGTCTGATTGCATTAGATGATCTTAACAAAATCAAATCACTCCTCGCACCCGTTCTTGCACAAGTATATAAAATTATCCTAGAAAAAAGTGTAATCCTAGACTAGCTTCACATAGTACCCTCTAGCTAGGAATATTATGAGTAAAAAAGTTTTGGTAACCGGCGCAGCTGGTTTTTTAGGAAGCAATTTGTGCAAGCGGTTAGTAGCCGATGGATTTCATGTTACCGGTGTTGATAATTTATATACGGGCACCCTGCATAATCTGCAAACGCTACGAACACACCCGCAATTCACGTTCGTGCAGCACGATATTATTCAGCCACTTAATCTTGCGTGTGATTGGCTTTTTAATTTCGCTTGCCCAGCCTCGCCTCCACATTACCAAAAAGACCCTATTTTCACGGCCAAAACTAATTTTATAGGCGCTCTTAATATGCTTGAACTTGCTCATAAAAATAATGCCCGTATTATGCAAGCATCGACAAGCGAGGTATACGGCAACCCGCTGCAACACCCGCAAACTGAAACGTACTGGGGCAATGTGCACACTACTGGCCCCCGAGCATGCTACGATGAAGGAAAGCGCGTTGCAGAATCATTGTTCTTTGACTACAAGCGCATACATAAACTTGATATTAAGGTCATTCGTATTTTTAATACTTACGGCCCGCTTATGGATCCAAACGATGGCCGTGTTGTTAGCAACTTTATTATGCAGGCATTACGTGGTGAGCCCATTACAGTCTATGGCACAGGAGAGCAAACACGCTCGTTCTGTTATGTTGATGATTTGATTAATGGCATTATGGCAATGATGCACAGCGACGCTTCAATTACTGGCCCTATAAACTTAGGAAACCCTATTGAGTTTACACTCAAAGAGCTGGTTGAAACACTGAGCACTGCGCTTGGCAAACCACTGCCTCTCATAACCATGCCCTTACCTGAAGACGACCCCACCAGGCGTCAGCCAGATATTACACTAGCTAAACAAATCTTACGCTGGCAGCCACAAGTTGATTTAGCAACAGGTTTAAAACACACAATCGCTTACTTTAGGCAGTTTGTTTCATGAAGGTAATTATCGCATCCGGAGGCCGATTTCATGCGTATGCGCTAGCGCAACAGCTTATCAAACGGCAGGCACTTCAGCGACTCTACACCTTTGATTACACGACTCGTGATGCACAAAAAGTACCTCCGGCACTGGTTAACTGCAATCACGTATGTGGTCTGCTTAATACTTTTTTTGAAAAAGGGCGTCTGGGACGCATTATCAATCGCACTACGTTTAATAGTTTTAAAGACAGCATCTTTGAGCGAGGCGTAGCACACGGTTTGGCAAAAGAACAGCATGTTGACCTTTTAGTTAGCTGGTCTGGCTTCTTACACACCTCTGCTACTCAGGCCCGTAACAAAGGAGCTAAGATTATTTTAGAAACTGGCTCATGCCATACTGATACACAAAAAGCGCTTATCCAAGCAGAGTACGCACGCTATGGGCTCACCCTTAAAAGTCATAACGAAAAACGGCAAGCACAAGCCCGATTAGAATATGAAGAAGCTGACTTAATTATGGCTCCTTCTTCATTTGTACAACAAAGCTTCTTGCAGCGGGGACTTACTCCTACCAAAATTGCGGTAGTTCCTTATGGGGTTGATCTCGCCTTTTTTAAACCGCTCACAGAGGCACGTGCAACAAAAAAATTTAGCTTACTGTTTGTTGGTATGGTTAGCCTGCAGAAAGGGATTCATTATTTACTACATGCTTGGCAAGAAGCACAGCTTCCTCTTCATGAAGCAGAACTGGTTATTGTTGGTGCATTACAAAAAGATTTTTTACTCATCAAACATAGACTTCCCCTTAGCAGTAACATACGATTTATCGGCGGCATTAACCGTGAAGCGCTCAGAAGGATGTATCAGCAAGCAACTGCTTTTGTACTGCCATCAATACAAGAAGGATTGGCTATGGTAATTGGCGAAGCAATGGCAAGTGGCTTACCAGTTATTGTCAGTACTCATACCGGGGGACAAGATTTAGTTACCCATGGGCACTCCGGGCTTCTTTATAATCCGTATGATATTGATGCACTGACTAGACAGATTGTTTGGTGCTACAACAATCGCAATGAAGCAGCTACGATGGGTATTAACGCACACAAACGCATTCAGGCATTTTCTTGGAATGCATATGGCACACGAGTCTTTAATATTTATAAACAATTAGTTGGTCATGAATAAAAAAATACTCGTTGTTGGCAAATTCAGCGCTGATCCAACTATCTATACGTACGCCACATCATTTTATAAAACATTCCAGCAGCTTAACTATGATACCACCTATGTTGATTGTAGCCCAACAAGCCCTTTACAACAGACTCCTCTCATCAATAATATTGCACGTCCGTTAGCCATAGCTAGGGCAAATAAGAGCGTCTTGCATGCTGTCTACGCCCATAGCCCATCCTTAGTGTTTATTCTCAAGGGGCAACATTTAACGCCACGAACTATCCAGGCAATTAAAGCTACTGGCGCACGCGTGGTAAATTTTTATCCTGACAATCCCTTTGCCCTCTGGAATGGCAATTCCACGGCGTACATCTTACAATCCTTACCCTTATTTAATTGTTTTTTATCATGGTCTCCGGTATTAACCCCTGCCCTGCTTGCTGCCGGCTCACCACACGTGTGTGCATTTCCCTTTGCGTATGATCAAAGCATTTATAATGATAACAACGCTTCCCTTACTCCTTTTTCAAGTGATGTGGTCGATGTCTGCTTCATTGGTACCTGGGAGCCTGAAAGAGAAAAAGTGTTGGAACAAGCAATAGTGCGGCTTCCTCATGCTTCATTTGGTATCTGGGGGAATCAGTGGCAGGAGCATGCACAGTCACCACATATAAAAAAATATATAAAGGGAAATGCCGTATACGAACAAACAATGACCAGCATCTATAAACGTTCAAAAATTATTTTAAACTTTCTCCGCGCTCAAAATGCTCATGCACATAACATGCGTACTTTTGAAGTCCCAGCAACAAAATCTTTTTTACTAACAGAACATACGCAACAACAGGCAGAGCTCTTTTTTAAAGAAAATTATTCTATTGCCTGTTTCACAGGCATTGACGAGTTGGTAGAAAAGATCAACACTTATCTTCATGACGCTCCTTCACGAAACCGCATAAGCGAGCGCAGCTTTATTGCTGCACAAGAATACACCTTGCACACGCAACTTGCTCGTTATATTGATCAGTGTCCGGCCCTAAGGTAAGGAATAGACCATGACAAAACATAGTCAATTACCACTTTCTGACGTAAAATGTTCTTATATTAATAATTTCCTCACCGGCAGCAGTGTGCTTGATGTAGGTGCTGGCAAAGGATACTATAGCCACTGGCTTGGTAAAGCGTACCCCGCCATCACTATTCAAGCAATTGATTGGCAACAACCACCTCTCATGCCCACGAACGTGCAATTCCTAAAGCACAATCTTGAAGAGCCTATTCCCCTCAATGAGGAATCTTTCAATACCATCTTTGCTTTTGATATTATTGAGCATATCACCAATGAAAAATCATTTATTAATGAACTTTTTCGTCTTTGCACCAACCATGGTGTTATTATTGGATCAGTACCACACGATAATGATCTCTTTCTACCAGCTTACAATTTAACCTTTTATCATCGATCAGATCTAACCCATAAGCGCTACTACACGCCCGAAAGTATCAAAAGCGCCCTTGCCGCTGCAGGCTTTGTTAATATTCATGTTAGCAAAGAAGGCGGGGTTTCACCCCAAGTGTTTGCTGAATTTTTCCCACCACCATTGCGTTGGAGTATAAAAAAAGTAATAGGGCTGCTCCGGCGCACACACATTATTAATACTAAAAAACTCAACTCTGATCTTTTTTTTGTTGCTCATAAAATTATTACTTGATTGCCTACCATGCTTATAAAAAAACCACGCATCGCTATTCTCACCTTACGCAATACCTACACCTATGGCGGGGTACTTTCAAGCTTGAAAGTTGCGTATGCATTTACCAGCCTCTATTTCGAGCCTACCGTCTTTTTTCTAGGATTTGGCGCCGATGTTGCTATGCGCCTCAAAAAAGGTAAATTTTCTTCTACCGCGAAGACTTTGTCATATTTTGGAATGAATTGCGTTGAAATTGGCGCTCGATGGGGCTTTTGGGAACCAGGACATTATTGGTTTACCAGCAGCACATGGAAAAAATATCTCAAAGATTTTGATTATATTTTCGTTGTGAGTGGCACATGCATTGCTGCGCACCCTGCACAATTACTACATAAAAAGTATGTTATGTGGATAGCAACGTCATACCAAGAAGACCGTGCTGAGCGCGTCAAGCAATTGCACGGTATACGTGCTTTAATCAACTACTGTGCCACCGGCATCATGAATAAGCTTGAGCATACTATTTTAAACCAAGCTTCCTACATTTGGGCATACAGTGCTTATGCCGAAAAAGATTTTGCTAACAAGCTCAACAACAAAAAAGAAATCATGTCACGCTGTGGCTACCCTATTGATAGCAATACTCATCAAGTACTGGACGAACATAAAGAAGAGGCAATAATTGCGGTAGGCCGCTTTAGCGATCCACGCAAAAATATTGGCATGCTGCTACGGGTTTTCCAGCAGCTTTATGAGCGCAATAACAACCTTGTTCTTTACATAGTTGGCATGAAACCTGACGCTGAGACGTTGTTCCCTTTTATCGACTTCAGCTCATTTAAAAATATCGTCTTTACTGGGCAAGTGAGCACGGCAGATTTGCACCATTTTTACCAACGCTGCCAGCTTATGCTCATTACTTCTTATCAAGAGGGACTGGGCATTGTAGGGCTTGAAGCAATGTATTATGGTCTACCAGTTGTTTCAACTGATTGCGGAGGCACGGCAGATTATGTTATCAATGGTACCACAGGATATCTTGTTCCAATTAATGACGATACGGCTATGGCAAATCACGCGCACACTATTCTTTCTAACACTTATCACGCACAAGCTCTCTCATTCAATGCCAAACAACTAATTGCAGAACAGTTTTCTAAAAAAACGATCTATGCTCGCTTTAAAGAGGGATTAATAACTGCTTACCCTGAGCTGGCAGAACATTTTGAAAGCATTGACCAATTATCGGAACCCTATGAACATCGTAATAATCGGCCACACGTACATAGCACCCATCAACCGTAAAAAATGGATTGTGCTTGCACAACTCTACCCAGATCTTAACCTTACGGTCGTCTTTCCCAGAGAGTGGCCAACTACCCTTTTTAAGCATGTTGCCGATATTAGTGATGAATACTATTTGCCCAACTGCCGATTTGTTTCACTTGATACACGCAAGACAGGCAATGAGCTTCTGTACTCGTATCGAAGTCATCAACTATTCCGCATTATGCATCAAGCAAAGCCAGCAATTATTCATGTAGAGCAAGGATGTGCTGCCGTCAGCTACGCTCAAGCAAATATTATTGGCCGCATGATAAATCCTAAAATTACCTCCCTGTTCTTTACCTGGATTAATTGGGAGCAACGTGAAAGCCTACGCTATAAGTTATTATTAAAACCAATTGAACAACTAAACCTAGCAAGTGCCCATGGAGCGATTGTAGGCAATCATGATGCAGGAATCATTTTACAAAAAAAGAAATTTTTGAAGCCTATCCACATTCTGCCTCAATTGGGGGTGGACACTGATGTTTTTAAGCCTAACCCTCAACCACGCAGTGGAAAGAAACGTATTGGCTTTATTGGACGTTTTACGCTTGAAAAAGGAATCTTAACCCTACTCGAAGCATTTGCTGATCTTGCCTATCTATTTCCCGATTGGGACCTAGTATTTATTGGCAAGGGCGACCAGCGTGATCAACTGGAACAAGCCATTTTGCACCACAACTTGCATGACCGTAGCTTCATTATTGATCCTGTGCCACATGAGCAAGTTGCTGTCCTACTAAATAATATGGATATCTTGGTACTCCCTTCGTATGATACTCCTCAGTGGCGTGAGCAATTTGGACACGTCATTATCGAAGCAATGGCTTGTGGCGTAGCGGTTATTGGTAGCAATGCCGGAGAAATTCCACATGTTATAGATATTTTTGGGTTAATTTTTGAGCAGAAAAACACCCAATCACTACTTGCCCAATTAAAGAGTTTAATGCAAGATGATGGATTAAGACAGGCACTTGCATTGCAAGGGCTTACTCATGCACGTACCAAATATTCACATCAAGCAATTGCAGAACAAACCCATGCCTGTTGGATGGACATTGTAAAACAAAGACAAGCCACATAGAACCTTAAAAGGAGTCTGGATGAAGAAAATTGCCATCGTCGGCGCTGGTTATGTTGGCCTGGTTACGGGTGCATGTTTTGCACAAAAAGGTAACTGTGTCACTATTGTCGATAATAACCAAGAAAAAATTGATCAGCTCCTTGCAGGAGCTATCCCATTCTATGAGCCTCATCTTGATGTAATTGTTAAAGATGCACTGGCAAAAAAAACTATTAGCTTTGTCAGCACCATTCAAGAAGCCCTCAGTCAGCAGCCAGCCTTTGTATTTTCTTGTGTCGGTACTCCGGCCTTGCCGAATGGTGCGGCAGATTTATCCTACGTTGAAGCGGTAGCCGCAGAGATTGGCACTCATATGCAGCAATACACCATCGTAGTGAATAAATCAACGGTACCAGTGGGCACGGCAAAAAAAGTGCATGATATTATCTCTGCCAAACTTACCAAACGTGGTATGGCAGCCCCCTTTGATGTAGTATCAAATCCAGAATTCCTTAAAGAAGGCGACGCCGTTAATGATTTCTTAATGCCTGACCGTGTTGTCGTGGGTGTTAGTTCTGCACAAGCAGCAGAAGCCTTGTATGAACTTTACAAGCCTTTCTTAACGAGCGACAAACAGTTTCTTGTTATGACGCCGCCATCAGCTGAACTTACCAAGTATGCCTCTAATGCAATGCTGGCCACCCGTATTAGCTTTATGAATCAACTAGCACAGCTAGCAGATAAACTCGGGGCTGATATTCAGCAAGTAAAACTGGGCATGGCACAAGATCGTCGCATTGGTGCACATTTTTTAAATGCTGGTATTGGTTACGGTGGTAGTTGCTTTCCAAAAGATGTTGCAGCGCTTGTCCACATGGGAATAGAGCAACACTACCCAATGACGCTAGTCAAAGAAGTAGAAAACATCAATCACGTCCAACGCGTATGGTTTAGTCATCGCATTAGCAGCCATTATGGCCCAGCACTAGCGACCAAAACAGCAGGCATCTGGGGGCTTGCCTTCAAGCCAGAAACTGACGATGTACGTAGCGCACCTGCAATTGATGTTATCAAAAAATTACTTGAGCACGGTACAAATGTGATTGTTTATGATCCAGTAGCAACAGAAAATATTAAAAAAATATTTGGCGATGCGATTACCTACGCTGAGCAAAGCCAACAAGTGCTGCAGCATGCTGATTTCTTGGTACTGCTTACTGAATGGGCAGAATTCACCAGCGCTATTCCGTCACAGTTTTTACAACTAAAAGACAAGGTTATTTTTGATGGACGTAACTGCTTTATGCCTGAAGACATGAAGT
>Ga0194129_10007385_pt1 | contig 13088 bp, 30 predicted proteins | sample TA2KigCa35mmetaG_FD_150862 | JGI IMG/M metagenome (GOLD analysis project Ga0194129, IMG submission 150862) | Freshwater microbial communities from Lake Tanganyika, Tanzania - TA2015038 Kigoma Deep Cast 35m | ecosystem: Environmental > Aquatic > Freshwater > Lake | place: Tanzania: Lake... | reverse complement strand
CCCCAAAACCCCAAAACCCCTATCCATTATACAATATATTTTAAACATATTAGAAATTAGTTCTTAGCTCAGTCGTTCAGCTGGCTCAATCATTTAGCTGTGTAATAAGGGCGACTCCTCTCTTGACCCAATGTCTGGCAATGTGCTTCTTCTGCATGTTAAGTTCAATCATACACACGAAGTTGGTTGAGTGGCCAGTTGTTGAAAGAGTACCTCTCCTATCCAGTGTCTTGTAGATCGGACATGTGTAGTGGTGAGGGAACTTGATATCTTTCTTGTCTGCTGGCTTCAGCCAGATAGAGGGCATCAAGGTGAACAGAATCTTAGGTATAGACTCGGACAACACACCAGCATCAATGTCCCAGCGAGCACCCTCCAAGTAGAGTCCGAAGACGTACGCTCCATCTTTAGGAGCGACTTTATCGTCAAGATTGCCCTTAGAGTTAAACACCTCGAAGTCAAGTTCGATCTGGTCGATGGCAATCACATATCGACGAGCGAAATTCTGTTTGATGCCAGTCAGGAAAGACTGGGTGAAGAAGAATCCTGAAATCCAGAAACTAGAAGGGATACCGTTCTAGATCCAGGTGTTGACGAAATCCAAACGCGCAACTAAGTCAACGATGTAAGAAGCAAGCGGCTTTAAAGAGGGGTATGAGCTCTTTTTCCAGGCATCAGGAATTCTGTTATCGAAGATGTTTTCGCTGATTTTTTCGAGAACTTGCGACATTACGACCTCACCCTTAATGGCTTTACCGATATTCACCAGCGAGGATCGCGCGAGAACCAGCAGTTTGTTGTAACGAAGGATTTCTTGGAGCAACACAGTGTTCATTGACTCCGCGTAAGAGATAGCGTGTTTTTTCTAGGCGTATTCGACATCGAAAGGTTGAGGCAGCTTTGAAAGGATGTCAGCACAGGCTTCTGAGAGTACCTACTCTTAAGACTTGCCAACACTTCCAGAAACTCGAGGCTGGCAGGTCAAAGCAGTACTTAAGATTTGATTTACTTAGTTGATAGCAGATGTGATTTCTGCGTTGTCATGCATACCGAAAATTTCTGTGAGTTCGTTGATTGGCATGCGTTCCTCGATGTAAGAGATATAGTCCTCTTTCATACCGTCTGAGGGAACGATATAGGCTCCGCTCTCACTGAGTTTGTAATTTTCAGTGTTAACCACTTCTGGGCAGTAGAAGTCCTGCAGAATCATCATGATGCAGCGACGATCTTAGGGGTCAGTCACACGACCTCCATAATTAGCCTCAGCTACCATGTACTGAAGTGCATCGTAAGGAATTTCTTCATAGTGATCTAAGAACTGTAGGAGCTGATCCTTTGATATACGCAGATCAGAAGTTGAGAACTCATAGGGTATATTCCAGCCAAGAGGTCCGAACTTTCTTCTTTCTAGCACAAGTGCATTGAAGAACACTAGACCCCAAAGGAGACGTCTGAATTGTGAGGGCTTTTTAGCCTCGTCAAACTGCTTGTTGTCGAAGGTATAGTAGAAGCCACGCATGTTGTTACGGATACCCTTGGGTGGCTCAGCAGTAACCTTGACTGCGTTTTGCACAACAGTCACAGGGAATGCGTTGGTGGGCATAGTGGTGAGCCATATTCGGAAACAACTTGTCAGATCTTTCTCGATTTCTTCAATCAAGGCGTCCAGAGTGGGCATAAATGACACGGCCAAGTGACAGTTCTGTAGGATGACCCAAGTTTGGTTGACCATGGCCTGCTTGATAGCATTCTTGGCCTTCTCTCCTTGACCCTGCCCGAGTGACAATGACTAGTACTTGACATCTACTTTACCCGATAACTTCATAATGTCCGTCATTGGGTCAGCTCCTGGGCTAATCACAATTATAATTGGCTGCTTGTTGACGCTTTCTTTGTAGATTTGCTCAAGGTCGTTGGCGGGTGGAGTGATGAAATCTTTGCCCAATTCTTTTTCCTTGGTGACAATCTTTTGGATCATTTGGATGACCTTGTCTGGTCTCAGGATGCTCATGATTACGGTCTTATGCAAGAGTGATAGCTATTGCCAGCCTCCTGGCCAGATCTACTTCTGGCTCTGTGGCTTGACTGAGTTGTAGATCTTTTCCCAAGCATTTAGGTGTTTGATGAAGTCTTCGTCAAAGTTTTTGAATGTCTTGAACTTGGTAGAAATCTCAAGAATCGATAACCACGACTTGTTGCTCAACCAACCGTTTGCACCCGTTGGGTTGGGCTTGGTAATTTCTACCTGGGTACCACCTGCCATCAGGAATCTGACCATTGCAAAATCAAGGCCACCATCGGCTGCCTGCACTTCATCCATGATCTTAAGGCAAAGAAGGAACGAGAACAGCAATTTGTCTTTCTCGAACAGAGATCTGCACACTGAGCGGTAAAGCCTCTTTTGGAATTCACTGATGAAGTAGGCCTGTCTTGCTTTTCTGTTTTGCTTCTCGATCACACCCTCTACTGACCTGATGGCGCCATCGTAGATTAGCTTGAAGTACTCTAGAGAATACTGGTACATATCGTTAACATTGATAAGATCGGCCAGCACGAAGAACAACCGACTAACGCGAATGGCAATCGGCTCGAAGTTGGTTCGGGTCTGCTCAATGGCTCTCATGGTGATTTCCATCTCTTTAAGGGAGGCTTCGATTTAATTGCTCTATATCTTCGATTCATCAAGAGTTGCCTTCAGCTCTTTGTCTTCCAAGATATCTTCTTACGAGTTGGCAATCTGATTCAGAATGCGGTCCTGAAGTTTAGCCAAGGTCTTTTAGTTTTCGGCTTTGGTTTTGATGCATTGATTACGCTTTTCGAATTTCTGAGTTTCTTCTATGGAAATAATAAGATCAAGCATTTGTTCAGTTAGACCAGTCAATGTAACCATGAAATTGAGCATAGTCACACGCACGCAGATTTCAGGTGAGTAGTGGGGTCTGGACATCTTAGTGGTGATGTAGAATTTGAAGTCTGGTGAGAACGAAATACCGCCCTCTCCGAATTTGATGAACAGGTCATTGCCCTTCTTTTCGATCTACTTAGCGAGCAGGGGGTCAAGCATCGGGTCGAATGTTTCGTTTGCGTCTTCGAAGATAACAGGAACCCCGTTTGAGATTGATGCCTCCAACTGGCGTGCCATAATCTTCTGGTCCATAGTTGGCTTGATTACCTTATACTCAGGTTTGAGACGATTTTTTAGCCAAATGTTGGCCTGCATCTAGGGGTCAATAAACAGGCACCATCTGTCTGAGTAGTCTGTGATGATGGCTGAGTCAGTAGAGAAGTCATCTGAAGGCAGAGCCTGAAGCTACCACTCACGGATTCGCACTGGATCTCCGAGGACAACTTTGATTGACACATTTTCAGTGCTCCTGATGTTGAACTCCATGAGCATTTTAGCCCAGTTCTTGGTGCATTCATCACGGTAGTTCTTCAGGAACACTCCGAGATAGGCAATGACGCCGGAAGAAATCACGATGTCTCCCACCAAGTTTTCTCTGTCTTGTCGACGTTATATGAGATCTAACTTCCAGTTTTCGCGTTCTTCAGCGAGTCCTGTGATTAGAGCTTTAGCCAAATCGACTTTACGTTCGCAATTGTCTTTCTATGCTCTGAGACTGTTTTCCTCAGCGACGGTAGCTTCAAGCTGATTGACAAGTTTTGTCATTTCAGCAATAACTGCTGCAAGACGATCTTTAGCCGCATCCCATTTCCTTTAAGCAGCATTTGCCTTTTCGACAGCATTTGCGAGCTCAATCTTCTTTGGCGTTACAACCTTCATAGCAATGTCGTAGCTAATGATGGCACGAACCCACTTGGCAATACCGAAAGCTGCCTTGGAAGCCTTTTATAGTTTTTCATCGGTAAAGTCTTCGTGAGCAAGCACTGGTTGAATGTCATTAACGACTTAGGGTGGCACATTGTCTTTTTCGTATCCTTGCAATGCATTAAGCAAATTACCTGTCAAAAGGGTCTTCTTTGCGCTATTCCAGTAGTCTGGCACCTTGCCTTTGCCGTCTTCGGCTGCCACCATTATTATATCTTTCTTTGGTGTCTAGAACATAATAATAAGAGCCCTGGCGACTTAAACAGCAGCCTTTGGAGGATTTGCGAAACCTTTTAGTTCTGTGACGTCACCGGGACTAAGTTGCTTGACAGCTTCTATAGCTTGACGATAGATAGGCATAACTTAAGCAAGAGCATCATCGCAATCCTTCTTAATAATATCAGCCTCTTCTTTGTCCTTCTTAGCGGCTTCTTCTTCAACCTTGCAGTCCTCTTTCTCCTTGTCAACAATCTTTTTCTTTTGCTCTATTGTCTTTTGCATAGCCAGTGACTCAGCTGCTTTTATTTCTAGCTCAGGAATAAGTTTAGTCAGGTAAGCTTGCAGTTCACCGACTTATTGTTATGCCTTTGCCAGTTATTCAAGACCCTTCTCGAACTTCTTAATCTAGGTATTAATATAATTCCTCTTCTTGGCAAGCAGCGTAGTGAAAGTCTTGATCAGGATCAGATAGGAAGTAGGGGTCACATAGTAGAATCTGCGCATTTCCTCGCGATAACGGTTGGTGAGTTCTTGTACACGAATCTACATATCGACGCAAATTTAAATGATACCAGCTAGGTTGGGTAGATCGGGAACGGTAGATAGGAACACCTCGGCGACGGACTGGAGAGCCTCTTTTGGCCAGGGCAAGAACCAGTCGATAGCGCAGCAGTTAACCAAAGATGGGAACATTCTCAGTCGGCGTTTGAAAGCATCGCCGATAGGTGACATGGCCAGACAGCAGTGAAGGGAGTTCTTCGCCTGCTTGTCGAACAAACTTAAAATCGCGTTGTTGTCTTCTGAAATCGCTTTGAATTCAGGGTTTGATTTGTTGGCCTCCTTTACTGACTCAATGATGTTGGTGGTGTCTTCAAGATTAAAAAGATTGGGGATGCAACCGTTGTTGAGAATGTTGTTTATGTCTTCCACAAAGGCTTCGTTGATGATCTGGTTGTCTGAGAACAAGAACACGGTGGGACTAGCCTCAACACCAACAGCAATGAAGAGCTTGTTCTTCATGTCGTCACGCCAGTCAATGAAATTATAACCCTTTGACATTTCCAGTACTTCAATTGCATAGTTGGCGATGAAAGTGGCCAGTTCAGTCAGGGACTTACGGCCCGAACCACCCACACCGACCAAAAGAGCATGGCCGAGCTCAGTAGTGATGATTCTGTGGATCTTAACAATGTGTTCAATAGCGTCTGTGAAAAGTACAAGGTCCATTTTTTTGGCTCTGTTCATGACGTTGTAATCTTAGAGGGAGTCCTCTGCAATTTTGGAAACTTTCTTGCGGTCGGTAAGCTCGCAGTAAATGTCATTCCAGGGTTTCTTAGTGGTATCGCCTTCAGGGTAAATAAGAGGGGTAAAGCTTGCAAAAAGTAAGGGCTTGATCTGCACGAGTTTTTCCCAGTCTCTCTTGAATTTTTCCTTGCACTTGGCAGAAATCATCTCTTGGAAGGCTTCGCGGTCAGCAATAGAGACAAGACGGTCAGAGAACACTCGGAGGCACTCATGGGCCCAAAGTTTGACCATTTATTCTTCATTCGTGATCGCGCGGGCATTTGATTTAGAAAGACCTTGGAAGACTTTTGAAATATCACGCAAGTTGTACGTGTAGTGGGACTTTGCGGGAGTGGGTCTGAACTAAGTCTAGATTTATTGGTAAATTTGAATTGTTGAACTAACAAGATTGTCGCGCATGGCCTGAACACCAGCGGAGTATGGAATCTTGGGGTTTGAGCGGAACATCCAGTCCATAACATTTTGGTAAATAGCAGTCATTGACTGAACGCTGTATGGCTCGACGTAGATTATGTTGAAGTGTCGGGTGTACCTGTTCGTAATTGTTGAACGGCCTCCACCGGGTGGGCCCATAGCAGCGCAGAAACCGATCTTCGTTGTTGTGCGGAAGTCTTTATCGACTGTTGCGAAATCGTACCAGCCATTGTAATCCATCCACTGTCTGAGAATTTCGATTGGTGGCTAGGCGCCGTAAGTCTCAGGTTGGGGCATGTTGAGATCGTCAACAAAAATAATGCCATGCTTGCCGAGAGGAGGGCCGTAAACACCCTTCCTCTTCTTCTCCATGGCGCCGTCAATGACGTTCTGAGTTTAGAATGCGGTTGTTTGGGCTGAGAAGCCCAGGCTTATAGTCATGTACTGCTCATTTTAGAAGCTATTTTTGAGTTCTGAGCCAACAGTGATCGATTTACCAGTTCCGGTGGAGCCAACAATCAGGGTATGCTTGTTTTTCTAGAGGAGGTTCTTCATAAGGTACTGGATACGGATGCTGTCAACTGTAGGAATGATAACTTCTGTGTAAGTAGAACCTACTTAGATTTGATAGGGAGGCACGGTTTTCAGCCAATGGGTCCATGTATTTTGTTCAGGAATGTAAGACATGTCAAACAGGGAAGTGAAATCAGTTCCTATTTTTGTGGGGAGCTTCATGGGTTCCTGGCGTGGTTTGTAATCAATGTTGTATTTTTCTTAGACGTCATCTCCGTTTATAAGCTCGATCAAGTAAGCATCATACTTAGCTCTCGAGGTTTCGTCGATTTGTCCTCCAATACCCCAGATCGCAGCGAATAAAAGGGCGTTCATGCAGATATCCTCAATGTTATTAGGGATAGGAACTGGGTCATTTTCGTAGCCGTATTGGCAAACAAACAGATCGAAAATGTTGAGATAATTGTGAGTCCAAAAATTGACACCAGTCTTTACCTGGAAGTTGCACTAGACGCGGCAAAATTCGTTAGTCAAATTGCAGAAGTAGTTCATCTGCCTGTCAATCTTCTTTACAAGTTTAGCGTCAAGATATTTTTCAAGTTTGGCGATATAAGATTGGATCAGAGGGGTATAACCAAGCTGCTAGGGTTCGAGAAGAACCATACCACAACGAGAAACAGTAGCAGGTGAGGCGTGAACAAGGTCCTCGACCTCGAACATCATCGTCATCGTTGGCTTCAGCTTAATAATCTGACCTGAGTTCAGACACAGCTTTTTATTGTCGTCGAGCACGGTATTCATGTTTTCGATCCAAACAGCGTCTACTGGACCATCGAAAATGATCCATTTGCGGTCTGGGGTTGTGGACTCGGCTGCGTTACGAACTGAGATGGCGAGAACTCCATCGGTCCACTCTCCTGTGTCTTTATCAGTCGTACCATATAGTTGTGTCTGGAGGATTGACTTAGGATTCATAAAGGTGCAAACTACATTTACGTAAAGGGGGTTATTTTTAATGCTGCTCATAGCAAGCTTCAGAACATTGATAACTTTTGACTTTCCAGAGTAAGCACCTCCAACGACCATAAGGCCATGTCTTACCATTATAGTCTCGTAGAGCTAGATGCATTTTAGCAGGAATTCTTGCTTAGGCTGAAGATTCACTTGCTTGCAACATTTGGTCATTGCGCCGAGGATTTCCTCGTAATCAGGGGGTGGTGTGACGACTCCGGGGAACAGATCACTAGTGATACCTTTATAAAGAGGGATATCGTTTGAAGTGAATTTTGGCAAGTTGACATCGTTCAGTGCTCTCAGACCGATTTAATCTTCGGGCCAGTCAAGTTGTCGGAACAAATTACCACAAGCAGTGAGAATAGCTTTCAAGGCTCTCATACCGAAGTCATAATGATCCTGAGTTGAAAGCTGCTCAGATGATAGTTTCAGAGATGCGACAATCTTGATGGCGAGGTAACGAGCTTTGGAGAAACCATAGGAGTAAAGATCAATTTCGCCGATCAAAGCGTAGTCAGGCACCATCATAGCGCATGTTCTAAACAAGGCCTTCAAGTTGTCTGGCAGTTCAGAACGGCCGGCGTAGCCAGGATTCATGGTGATATTGACACAGCAAGCTCTGTTGAGTTATAGTACTGTTCCTTCAAAATCAAACCTTTTTTGGTTTTTGACAATGGCGGTCTAGATTGTTAAGATCTGCTGGGCGATGACGGACAGCACTTCCAGGTCGATTCTGTTGAACTCGTCGAAACAATTCCAGCAGCCTGAAGAGGCCAGCCCTTTGAAGAATTTACCCATAGCGATGTAGTCAAGACCGTCAGAACAATTGAACACAACACATTACACGGCCAAGGCCTTTGCAAGATCCTTTACTGATTCAGTTTTACCGGTACCGGCTGGCCCTTCAGGAGCACCTCCATAGTTGAGTTACTTAGCTCCCATCAAAGTTCTGTAGCAGCGATCGGTAAGAGGGGTGATCACAAGTCTGAGCGAGTTACCCAGGTACTCCCACCCGTAGTCAATAGTGGCGGTGACCATGGACACTTTTAATTCCATAGTTTTTTCAGTCCAATAGTAACGAAGTTGAGCAACCCATTCGAATTCGTTAAGTGACTGCACTTATTTGTCAATTAGTCTAGTTACGACATCACGAGCATGCACATCAATGACGACCAGGGCTTTTAGAGTGATGCGGTTAGCGTCGGAAAGGTGACCTCTGACCAACTTGACTAAGTCGTCAATCTAGCTGTTACATTCGTTTCTGTAAGACTCAAGGCCATCTTCGACTGGGATTGCTTTCTCGACGCCAGTAGTCCAGTCAATCTGGTCGACAGCCAAAATAATTTGGCCGGGCCATCCCTTGACCCAAACATTGCGTCCATTTTTGTAGTAGTCAGCAAGTGATAAGAGGCACTGCTGTCTGAGAGTCTTACGCATGATGGTCTCGATCTCAAGCATCCACTTTTCGACATTGCCCTTTTTATCTCCTTCGTTCACATCAACTGGCTTAATAAAGTTGACGGATTCACCTTCTGCTGAAATCATGGCCAAGATGCAATCATTATCAGAGAATAAAACTCTATAAATGGCTTCGAAACACTTGTCCATGTGAGGCTGCACCGCGCGAGGATCTTTTGTCTGAGCCAAAAGCATAAGCAGGTCCTCGTTAGCTAAGAAGTAGAAACGAGCGAACACCAAACGCTTCTCTTCAAGATAGTCATTAAGTGATTTCTGGATTCTGTCTAGTTTCCTATTCGCCTCTTGGAATTGGTTTGCAATATTGTCTCTTTCAATAAGGTCTAAGATTCCTGGGTCAGCTTCGATCTGCTCCATAGTGGTACGCCACAAATTGTCAACTTCTTTGAACAAGGCGGATTCTGTTGGCATGGTTTTGTTTATGTCATCTGATGCGAAGATGGGCTCCAGGTACATCCAGGTGCGCTGGCACATGGCGACATCCTCGATAAGCTCTTAGATTGCTTTCAATTTAAGCTCCCAGGCTTTGCTTTCAATCTTTAGCTTACCGCGCATGTTTGAGGAGCTGTTCATTGACTGAACCATGACGAGCTAGTCATCGAGCTTTGCGTTCACATCATCGTAAGCTTTAATTACGTATGTTTTGCCGTTCTTGTAGGGGAAAATTGTCATGGTGAATGCTTTCATCTCGTCCTTCATTAACTTAAGTTTCTTTTGCAACTGGAACTTCTTCTCAGCGCGACTAGTGATTTCATCGATTTGTTCGAAGTATGCTTAGAGGTTAAGTTCACCGAAGGACAAGACGGTGATTTAATCACGGTCCATGCTTTCGTTATTGCAAGCAGCTCTGATTTCATCCCAGTCTTCAGTGCCGATGGCTTCACTGGTGATGCACTTGATCAGGGGCAAGTACTCGCGGAATTTTTCAAGTTTTCCTTTGATGATCATTGCCACAGCCGCAGTGTCAGGGAAGTCATCAGCGAGCTTTTTGTTGAGCTAGAAGCAGGTCATATGCCAAAGGTTGATGCTTGACTCCATCGCTTCATATTCTTAAGTCATTAGGGGAGAATTTGTCCAGTCGTTGATGGACGAGATGACGTTCTGGCTTGTTTCTAAGAGTTCGAAAAAGGGTTTGAATCCCTTTTCGACCTCATCTAATTTGGGATACTCGCTTATTTAAAGGCTGAAAGTTGTCTCGCGCTCGTTGAACTGTTCAATCTGGCAGCGGGCATTGAAGATATTCTGGCTGAGGTTGAATGCAAACTTGTTGAAATCGTAGATTTGTGATTCATTCGAGAATGTCTTTATGTGATTAAAGTTCTGCTCAAAAATGGCCACTTGCTTAATGAACTCTTCCTTCTCGTTCTCAAGGTTTTCCTTGAATTTTTCCTCGTTCGCTGATATCTCTTAGTTACCGTCGGTGATGACTTCTCCGATGGTCATGGGCCACGTTTTTTGGTACAGTGTGTTCTCAATTTCTTGTTCTTCGTATTTAAACGAAAATTCATCGAGAAGTTCTTGGTGTTTGGTGATATCCTTGAGTAATTCGGTCAGGTCAACCTGTGTTTTTTCTTTTGAAACTTTGATGAATTCTTTGATAGCGATCAGTTCCTTTTCGTTAGTAGGCGGGGTGCTGATCCTGGCCTTCATCTGGATGTATGTGTCTTAAACATATTAGGTCTACTCATTGCACCATTTGCTTACTGCTTCAAGCAAAGTCTACCTTGTTTCCTTGGCTGAGTTGCTGAGTTTTTGCTTGATCTTTCCTGCCTGAATATTATACAAGGGGAAGTCGACAACGTCATTTGAGTTATTAAGAATTTCGTATTCGGCGACTTCAAATTTAAGCAATTACTGTCTGATTTCTTGCAGTGGAACCTTTGAAAGTTTGTTTTCTTCAGTTATTGGCTTGTTCAACAGATCGTTGATGAGTTGCTTTCTGTCAATATTAAGAAGGTACTCGTATTTTTTGTATTGTTGAAGAAGTTCTTCAGGGCCAGCCATATTTTCCTGGCACATCTTAGAGATCTTTTCTTTGGCCTCAACTATCCAAGGGAATGACTCAGTAATGGCGAAGTTGGCTAACTTGTTAGCGGTTTGTTGGGGTAGGTTTTGCATCAGGTCATACTCCAACTGGTGGAACTTGTTGGTGGTTTCTACCATATTGATAAGTTGCTAAATCATGAACTCTTCGCATTCATGCAGTGAGGGGTCGTATTGAATTTTAGTTTAGTATTCTTCTTCTTCGAGGCGTTGTTCAGCAAGGACCGCCTAGATTGTTTCTTCATCCATACCCTCCTCGACCTATCGGGCCTTCTTGCGGTCTTTCTTTTTATCTTTAATGGGTTTACGCTGACTGATGTGGATCGTCAAGAAAGCGGTCTGGCTGCGCGCCCATAGCTCACCTTGATCATACTTTGGAATGGTGAACGACTTGATAAAGGTGACCCAAGAGTCGATAGAGGCCTTGACGAACTCACGAAGGAAGCTGTTCATGATGAGTTCGAACCTAAGAATGACTCTCCTAAGAAGAGATTCCTGGTACTTTTCTCTACTTTCTTCGTTGAAGTCATGGCCTTCGGGGTTGCTTTCGCTCTTACCGAGTCTGTCCTGGATTTCACCGACCAGGAAGTCGCGCCACCTATTGAGCATATTCGTTTGGAGCAGAGAGTGCGTAGCTGCTTGCTTTTACTTCATTTCCTTCAACTCGTTTGGCAGTTTCATTTGTGCCTTGTTTGTGTTGACGTACCGTTAGTTTTAGAATTCGTCGATGTACTTGTTGGTGAATATTTCAGTCATTTTGCACATGTTTGCGTCAGAGCACCAGTGCTCGTGTAGAATATCGTTTTGCTTTTCAAGGAAGGGGTACTTAGGGCAGCGGACGACGCCAAAGTAGGGATAAGTGCGCTTGTTAAGGCGGATCGGCACGCGGAGCTTGTTGAAACGCTCGTGGTTATTTGGGTCCTGCATTTCTTTCATGATTATGCACTTTTTCATCTACCGGATGTACTCTTCCTGTATCACACGCATTAAGTGATTGAAGGTGCCGTAAATGGTGTCAGGGTTGAAGTTGTCGCCCTGGGACATGCACATCGTCATGAACCTCTCACGGCGTTCCTTTGAGAGTACGGAGACCGCATCTGAGGGGACCGAATCAACGAGGTTGGTGAAATGAAGCTCAGCCTCGACCTGACGTTAGCGTTCTTTGCATAGGTTGACGCGTTGTTTGAAGGCATCTGGGTCTTCGGCGTAGAAGAGAAGAGAGAGACGGGTGACCATCTTGTGTTAGGAGGTCTCGCCGACCTGCACCTTGTACTTTCTCTCTTTTTAGTCGTAGGAAATTAGTTTGATGGGCTTCCATCCGTACTCGCCTTTGTCGAAGACGGGGGAGATGCCGTGGTACTCGTTGGGATGAGCGTGGCAAAGGGCAAGCCATTCAGCAGGTGTGTGGTCGGTGTCCCAAGTGTCATATCTTGTTAACGCTTTGACTGGTAGCATGTAGGGGTCCTGGAAGATCTCGTACTCTTTGTCTAGGATGGCGAGTGCCTCTCTGGTGGCCTTGTCTTTGTCAAGCAGGTTTTCATCCTTGGGCAGGAAGGTAGTTTCCTTGACCACGGTCTTGTGCTTCTTGATGACGTTTGCATGGCGGGCGGGCAGTCCCTAAAAAACGTTACTAAGAAAATCGATTCAAATTAAATCCGGCGCGACTCCATTATAATATTTTGTGAAAAAAAGAGGGCAGGCAAGAAGTAAACACGACAACCGAGCTTATCGCTCGAGGGTGAGTTACATGCATGATTCCGAGAGTCTGAGTTGGGGGATTGGGTGTTAGGACGTTACTTACCACAATGTTCTGCAGAAACTCCTTGTGCGTCTGCTCGTGAATCCAAGGATTAACCACGTTTGTTTTTTTGGGTTGCAGAGCCGCAATTTCTTCAGGTGTGAGGACTGTTTCCTCCTGTGGCAGCCCTTGCGTGGCGTTGTCGGTCTGATTTTCAAATCCCTGCATGCCATTCGCCCCTTAGCCTTACCTATCTCCTCCTAAGCCGTTGGGGGCGATGGCGTACTTGGAATTGGGGTCAGCACTCGCCTCATCGTGTGCGGCTGCCATGGCACCTTTAGGACCAGTGGCTTTTCTTATAGTAAACGGTTTCATTTGTTTCCTAAACGACAAACAAAGTCAGCTCAGAGCTGAGATTATTGCCTTCGGGCCGAATGGCGCGCCGGCAGGCGGGGTACGAATTTAAATTTTTCTTACCTGGCTTTAGATGGCTTCTCAAGGATTTCACTCTGCATTTGCTCAAAAACGTTGTTTATG
>Ga0194129_10007383_pt1 | contig 13089 bp, 10 predicted proteins | sample TA2KigCa35mmetaG_FD_150862 | JGI IMG/M metagenome (GOLD analysis project Ga0194129, IMG submission 150862) | Freshwater microbial communities from Lake Tanganyika, Tanzania - TA2015038 Kigoma Deep Cast 35m | ecosystem: Environmental > Aquatic > Freshwater > Lake | place: Tanzania: Lake... | reverse complement strand
GCCGCCGCCGCCACCGCCGCCGCCGCCACCGCCGCCGCCGCCAACCACAACGACGGTAACCACGATTACGACGACGACGACCACAACGTCAGGAACACTGTAAAAAGGCAAAAAGCCTAGAAAAAAACGCCCGGTATCCCCGGGCGTTTTTTTATTTACTACCGACGGACGAAAATTTGCGGCGCTAATTCAACCGCCGTAGCAAAAACGTCGACGCCCCCGGTCGACTTGATGCTTCGATTCGTGTGATGTTGCCCCGGCCATCGTATTCGACCGAGTGAGAGGCGCGCAGCATGCGCTCGGCGGATTTGCCATAACACTCTTGTCGCCAGCCGTATTGACGCTCCGAAAGACGCCACTCGCGGCGCGGCGTGCAGTCGGCGCGCTGCAGCGGCCAACCGTGCTGCGCGTACCAGCGTTCGTTACCGCCGGGCTCAACGCCAGACTCGTAGCGGCCGAACGCGCCAGGCATCCCCTCAATCACGATGATGCTCTCCCCATCCCACGTCAGTCGCAGTCCGTCAGCGCCCGAGAACAACACCCTTCGACCTCGTGCTTCAACCGGAAACACCACAATCTCGGTTCCGTTAAAAGACAACGACCACGCGTAGGCCATCAAGGCGTCGGCGCTTGCCTTGTCCGGTAACAAACGGCTGACGGTCTCGGCCTGTTTGAACTGAGCACTACAGCCCGCGATCAAAATGAAGACGGCGGTACTCAACAGTCGCGAGACGACAGATGCGGTGCGTCTCGTCATTCCGGGATCATCCGCTCGGAGGTCTGCCGAAGCCACTGCTGGTGGGTGCTACGCATGTTTTCCCACAGGCTTCCCGGCCAGTTGTCGAGCATGCGCCCACCATCACGATTGACAGAACGTAAAATAGTCCGGTACGCGCCCCGCGTATTCTTTGGCGAATAAAGATCGAAGGGAATGGTGAAGACGAGGCCTTTGTCGAACGCGCCTTCACCGAACACCGAGAATGGGACGTCAGTGAGCGTCGCAAAAGCCCCTATGGTCCAACCATTCGCAAATCGTTTCTGCACCTCGAGTGTCGCGCCAATATCGCCCGCAAGATAACGCCCGGCGTGGAGTGCCACATCGACGTTCTTGAACGGCGTGACCCAAAAAGCGCTGACGTGACCCGTGACGGTACGTAAATCTCGCACACCGAACATCTTGTCGTAACCGCGCTGTACGACTGCATTGATATTTGCACCGAGCGCGATGTTGGAATCTGGGCGGCGCCACAACGTGTCGACGCCGACCCCCGAATACATTTCTTCGAGAATTCCGCCATAGGCCTGAAAGTAGATATCTCGCGACAACTTGCCGCGCTTGACGAGCGTCAATTGATCGATACCACTGGCACCCTGTTGCAGATAATTTTTGAGCTCGGTGCGCACGGGTGGCAGCTGTGACTCACCCTCTCGCTCGATACGCCCGAACTGACTCTTCAGGCTTTGCACCCAAACCCCCGTGCCACCCCAGCCGCCGCCAAAGTCGACATCGCCCGTGGCGCGCAAGGCCAGCTGATAAAGCAGCGGGAAATCCGGATCAAAGAGATAGGCGCGCGCATTCAGACCGAAATTCCACTCGCCGTTCGGATATCGGTATGCGCGTACCTCATCAGGCTGGGCGATTTCCTGTGGAGGGCCGATCTCGATACCTCTGGTCGCCAAGGCGAATACGGGAGGTCGATCCGGCGGTGATCGCGTGTGCTTGACGCTATACGCACTCATGCCAAGCGACGTGCCCGTCAATGCCACACGCTGTACGGACGTCGGCGCGTACTGATCGATGAGACTGAGCACGCGCCTGATCGCATCGGCCTCCACCTGATAGTTGCCGTTCGAGAACCGTAAGCGCAGAACCCCGGTATCGTCGATATCCATCTCGTGAACGAGCAAGCCGGAGGTTTCGGCATCGACCACGAATCTGGTCCACCAGTTCGCGCCCGCATCAAGATCTGCGGGCTTGGCGAGACCTGTGTAAGTACCGAAGCCGTTGGGGGCTTTGCGACGACTCTCGCCGCCGGCATCGAGCGAGGCTGCAAGCTTGAGCGCCAAAGAATTTCCCTGCTGCCAGCTCACGCCAAGGCGAACCCCCGGAGTGGCCTCCCACTCGAGCCCGTAGCTCAGAGCAGCAGCATCAGGAATAGTCTTGAAATCACGCTCACGCTGATAGGAGTCGCTGTTATAGGCCGCGACCAAATCGAGCGGCAGACCCGGAACGGAGTAGCGCAAGCCCCCAAAGATTCCGACGCCCTCACCTCGAAAATAACTACGCAGTGCGAGCTGCCCACCACCGATCGCCGCTTCCTCGCGATTCTTGAATTGATCGGAAAGAGTCGTCAGCGGATTGGAAAAGACGCGCCGCTCGGCCAACCGACCCCAACCCATGCCTAGCGTCAAATCGAGATCACCATATTTTTTTGATGCTGCAACATACTCGGCACCCCATTGGCCGGTTCCGAGAAGATCTCGGATGCCTACGACCACCGCAGGACGCACATCGGTTTCATCAAAAAGGCGATAGCGCACCTCAAAACTGCGGTCGCGGATTCCGTCACAGTATTCAGCGTTGGCGACACACCGCGTCCCGGGGATGGGTGAATATTCACGCGCGTTGAAGATGGTGTAGCGAAAGCTGACCTCGAGGCGCTCGGCCGCCTGAAACCCGAGTGTGTAGATGTCGGCGACATCCTTGCGCGAATAAGTGGTGGTGAAGGTGTTCTCCGCTTGCATTCGCGCCGAGGGAATATCGAGGATGCCACCGACGCCGAAGTCGTTGACTTGTGCACGCGCCGCTACCGCGCTGATCGCAAGCATCAGCACGCAGCACGCGCGTCTGACTCGCAGCCACGGGCCGCAGCTCATGTGCTTTTGACCTTCTCGATCAAGCCGCGAACCGATCGCAAATTCCCCGAACCGCCGGACTCCGCCGAGTCGAGTGCCGCCAGCGTGCGGTGGCAGATTTTTTTGCCGAGCTCGACGCCGAACTGATCGAACGCGTTGATGCCCCAGATGACGCTCTGCGCGTAGACCTTATGCTCGTAGAGTGCGATCAGCGCGCCGAGTGTGGCGGGGGTGAGTTGCTCGAGCACGATGACTGACTGCGGACGCGCGCCCGGATGAACGCGATGCGGATCTTCGGTGCGCTGACCCAGTGCGAAGGTTTCGATCTGCGCAAGGCCACTGGCCGTTGCAAGCCGCTGAGCGTGATCGTTAGCGATCGGCGAGCGCTTGAGCAAAATCACATCGAGCGCAGCGCGCAAGCTGCCTTGGTGCAACAACTGAAAAAACGAGTGCTGCGCGTTATTGCCGGGCTCGCCCCAGATGACGGGGGCTGTTTCCCAGTGCACCGGTGTGCCGTCGTGAGTGACGGATTTACCGTTACTCTCCATCTCGAGTTGCTGCAAAAACGCCGGAAAGCGCGCGAGCCGGTCGCTGTAGGGCAGCACGGCCAGCGTCGGGATTTTGAGGAAATTGATATTCCAGATGCCAACGAGCGCGAGCAATACCGGCAGATTCTCATCCCAGGGCGCAGCACGAAAATGCTCATCCAGGGTGTACGCGCCAGTCAAAAAATCATCGAAGGCGGTGCGGCCGATGGCAATCGCCAGCGCCAGCCCGACCGCCGACCAGACGGAATAGCGTCCGCCCACCCAGTCCCACATCGCAAAGCGCCGCGCGGGATCGATGCCAAAGTCATCCATCGCCGCAGCGTTCACCGAGATCGCCGCAAAATGATCGGGGATAGCGGTCACGCCGAGTCGCACGCGGATCCACTCGCGAGCAGTGTTGGCGTTGGCTAAAGTTTCTTGGGTAGTAAAGGTTTTGGAGCAGACGATGAACAAGGTGCGCTGCGGGTTCGCCGTCTGCAGCAAGTCGTGGAGTGCGCAGCCATCCACGTTCGAAACAAAATACACGGCGGGTCGTGCTCTGCCGAGTGAACACAGCGCCTCGACCGCCATCGCCGGGCCGAGATCAGAGCCGCCAATGCCGATATTGATGACGGTATCGAACTGCCCGCGGTCGTGTACTTCTTCGGCGAAGGCCAGCATGCGCTCGCGCTCGGCCAGCACGGCAGTAAATTCTTTGGGTGCACCATCTGCAGCAACCGCCGGTCGACGCAGCAAAATGTGCCATGCCGGGCGGCGCTCGGTGCTGTTGATGGGGTCGCCCCGCCACATGGCCTCGATGGCCTCGCGCATGCCGACGGCGTCGGGTAGCTGCAGCAAGGCGTGGTGCACGGCATCGTCGATGCACTGCCGCGACACATCAAGCATCAGCCCTGCCGCCTTGCGCGTGTAGCGGGTCTCGCGGCCCTCATCGGCCGCGAAGGCGGCACCGAGATCAAAGTTTTTACGGGTCGCAGCCAGCGCCTCGAGTACGCCCCAAGCCGGCGTCAGTGGACCGGCCGTCGCCATGGTCAGGCTTTTCCGTAAAAGCGGGCGATGCAGTCCACCACGTACTGCAATTGCTCGCGGCTGAGTTCCGGAAAGATCGGCAGCGCAAGGGTTTCGGCGGCCGCTCGTTCGGACTCCGGAAAGTCGCCCGCCCCATGCCCAAGATTTGCGAAACACTGTTGTCGATGCAGGGGCACCGGGTAATAAATTTCGGTACCGACGCCGCTCTGCCCAAGATGCGCCTTCAGTGCATCGCGGTTGGGAGCGCGGATAATGAATTGGTTGTAAATATGACGCCCCGGCAGGGCTGCGGGCAGGGTGACGATTTTTTTGAGTCCGGCACGCTCGAAGGCGCCAAAATAGAAACAGGCGTTCTCCTGACGTGCACGACTCCAGTCATCGAGATGCCGCAGCTTGATGACGAGTACCGCTGCCTGCAGTTCGTCGATGCGGAAATTACCGCCCACCAACTGGTGGTAATACTTGGGCTCCATGCCATGCACGCGAATCATGGCAAGACGGGCAGCAAGATCAGGGTCGTTGGTGACGCACATTCCGGCATCGCCAAAGGCGCCCAAATTTTTGGTCGGGAAGAAGCTCAGGCAACCGATGTCGCCGATGCTGCAGGCACGACGGCCTTGGGCATCGCCAGAACCGATCGCCTGCGCAGAATCTTCGATGACCCGCAGTTCGAACTCGCGGGCGACGGCCATCAGCGGATCCATATCAACCATCTGGCCGTAGAGATGCACGGGCATGATGGCCTTGATGGTGCGACCGCTACGCCGATGCAACACTTTACCGTCGCGACGCTCGCAGTCATTGCGCAAAAAACGCTCGACGGCAGCGCCCGTCAGGTTGAAGGTGTACGGATCGATATCGACGAAGAGCGGCAAAGCACCCACGCGCGCGATGGTGCCGGCGGTGGCGAAAAAGGTGTACGGCGTTGTAATGACGGCGTCTTGTGGGCCGATGTCGAGTGCCATCAGCGCCGCGAGCAAGGCGTCGGTGCCCGAAGACATACCGATACCGAAGCGGCAGCCGCTATAGGCGGCGACGGCGCCTTCAAGCTCCTTCACGGCGGGCCCGAGGATGAAGGCCTGAGCGTCGCAGACACGCTCGATGGCGGCATCGATTTCGGCTTTCAGGGCCCGATACTGGGGCTTGAGGTCCAGCAAAGGGACCTGCATGGGCGCTGTCATGCGGCCGATTATAGCGACCCCGTGTCAGAATACGGGGGCATGAACAACCCTGTTTCTTCACGCTCTGCTACCGCCCGCCTGATTGACGGCAAGGCCATCGCTCGCGAGGTCAAGACCGAGGTCCGCAGCATCGTCGATCGCATGGTCGCCCAGGGGCGGCGGCCGCCCGGTCTTGCGGTGGTGATGGTGGGCGATAACCCGGCCTCGGCGGTCTATGTGCGCAACAAGCGCCTCGCCTGCACAGAGTGCGGGATCCATTCGGTCGCCATCGACATGCCGCAGTCGACCAGCGAAGTGGAGCTGCTCACCCGTATCGATGCGCTCAATGCCGATGAGTCGATCGACGGCATCCTGGTGCAGCTGCCTCTGCCTGAGCACATTCGGCAGACAGAGGTGGTCGAACGTATCGACCCACGCAAGGATGTCGACGGGTTCCATCCCTACAACATTGGCCGACTGGCCGAGCGCAATCCGTTGATCCGACCCTGCACGCCCTATGGCGTGGTACGCATGCTCGATCACATCGGGGTGTCGGTGAAGGGCCGGCACTGCGTAATCGTCGGTGCCTCGAATATCGTCGGTCGGCCGATGTCGCTCGAGCTCTTACTCGTGGGCGCCACCACCACGGTGACGCATCGCTTTACCACCGACCTCGAGCATCACGTGCGGGATGCCGAAATTTTGGTGGCGGCCGCGGGTAAGCCGGGTCTCATCAAAGGCGAGTGGATTCGCCCGGGTGCAGTCGTGGTGGATGTCGGCATCAACCGACTGGATGACGGCAAGCTGTGTGGCGATGTGGAATTTGCCGAAGCAGCCAAGCGCGCCGCGTGGATCAGCCCAGTGCCAGGCGGCGTCGGTCCCATCACCGTCGCCATGCTGATGAAAAACACGCTCGAGGCGGCGCTGCGGCGGCGGTAGCGGCGCCCGCAACACTGAGGGCCCTACACGAGGTTTCAGGCCCGACGCCAAGCCGTAAGCCCGCCAGGCTTGTCCTCGAGCAGGATGCCGGCGGCGGCGAGTTCGTCACGGATCTCGTCGGAGCGCTTGAAATCTTTGGCTTTGCGGGCTGCCTGGCGCGCGGCGATGGCGGCTTCGATACGCGCAGAGTCCCAAGCAGTCGAGCCCTGCGCGGCGCTCGCCCGAAACCAGTCTTCGGCGGGCAAGGTCAGCAAGCCGAGTACCGCGCCCATGGTGCGCAGCTCGCGGGCAATGGCGGTGGCCTCGGTTTCTTTGCCGGCGCTGCGCGCACGATTGATCTCGCCCGCCAGCGTTTGCAGGACGGCGATCGCCTCCGGGGTGTTGAAGTCATCGTCCATGGCGGCATGAAACGCCTGCCAGTGCGCCGATTCGCTGGCCGCAGCCTCTGCCGACACCGCCCGCATCGACGCGGCGCACGGTGGCGCATCAAGACCGCGCAGCGCCGTATACAGCCGCCCGAGTGATGCATCGGCCTGTTCGATCTGGGTCAGTGAATAGTTGATCGGACCGCGATAGTGACTGCCGGTCAAAAAATAACGCAGCACTTCGGGATGTCGAACATGGCCAGAGGCCAGCACATCACGAATCGTGAAAAAATTGCCGAGCGACTTCGACATTTTTTTATCGTCGACATTGACGAAGCCGTTGTGCATCCAAAGCTCGGCGAAGTGATCGCCGGTTGCGGCGCAGGACTGGGCGATCTCGTTCTCGTGGTGCGGAAATTTCAGATCCATGCCGCCGGCATGGATATCGAAGTGACTGCCAAGGATTTCGGCCGACATCACCGAGCACTCGATGTGCCAACCCGGACGTCCGGGACCCCAGGGTGAATCCCATGCAGGCTCACCGGGTTTGGCTGTTTTCCAAAGCACGAAGTCGAGGGGGTCGCGCTTGGCCGTATCGATCTCGATCCGCGAGCCGGCGCGCAGATCTGCCAGCCGCTTGCCCGACAGCTGGCCGTAGGGCGCAAAGCTCGCCACCGAATACATGACATCGCCATCGCTCGCGACATAGGCATGACCTTTGTCGATGAGCGTTTGCGTCAGCGCGATCATGCCGGGCACGTATTGCGTCGCGCGCGGCTCGTGATCGGGGCGCAAAACATTGAGACGGTCGTAGTCCTCGTGCATCGCATCGATGAAGCGCGCGGTAAACGTGTTGATCGGTTCACCGAGTTCTGCGGCACGGCGGATGATCTTGTCATCGATATCGGTGATGTTGCGGACAAAAGTCACCGCGAGTCCACGATGCATGAGATAGCGACGGACGATGTCGAAGGCGACTTTGGAGCGAGCGTGGCCGATATGGCAAAAGTCGTAGACGGTATCGCCGCAGAGGTACATGCGCACCTCGCCCGGCCGCAGCGGTTTCAGCGGCTGTTTGCCGCCCGTCAGTGAATTATGGACGCGGATGCTCATGACAGTCGCTCGAGACGCTGCAGCGCGCGCGCCGCACCCATCAGGGCGAGCAGCGGTGCAATCTCGGGTCCGTGGTCAAGACCCGTCAATGCGAGGCGCAGGGGTTTGAAGAGTTCGGGGCCCTTGCGTCCGGTGCGTTCACGCACTTGGGTGGTGAGAGCCTTCCAATCAGTGCCGTGCTGGCGCAGTGCCTCGGCCGCTGCGGCGAGCACCGGCGCAGCGGTGGCGAGTTTGGCCGCGCTTTCAGCGTCGGGTAGTGGCAAGTCACCAAAGACCACACTCGCCCAGTGCGCAACCTCGCCCGGTAACACCACGTTGGGCTGAATCGCGGCAACGAAGTCGCGGGCGCGCTGATGATCGAGTCCCGTCGGCAGGTACGCGCTCATCCACTCGAGCGCCTGCGCCGGACCGAGCGCGTGAACCGCCTGTTTTTGCCACATCGCCAGTTGCACCGGATCGAACCGCGCGGGTGATCGCACGAGATGCACGGGATCGAAAGCTTGCGCCAGGGCCTCGAGATCGCGCAAATCATTGAGGTCGGTCGAGTGCCCGAGCCGGAAGAGATGATTGGCAAGCGCCACCGGCAAGTAGCCCGTCTCACGCAGTTCGCGCAAAGATTTCGCGCCGGCGCGTTTGGAGAGCGGCGAGCCATCGGCTGCCGTGATCAGCGACAAATGACCATAGACGGGCGGCACAAGCCCAAGCTCTTTGGCAATCAAGAGTTGTCGCGGCGTATTGGAGAGGTGATCTTCGCCACGCAATACCGTGGTGACACCGGTCAGGGCGTCATCGACCACGTTCGAGAAGAAAAAGGCGGCAGAGCCATCGGCCCGTTGCACAATGAAATCGCCGATATCGGCACAGGCGAACCGCTGCTCGCCATGGACAAGATCGCGAAACTCGACATACCCGGAGTCCGGCACGCGAAAGCGCAATGTCGGCTGGCGCCCCTCGGCGAGGCGTGTCGCTCGCTGAGGGGGATCGAGATGGCGGCAGGTGCCGGCGTAGCGCGGAGGACGCCCGGCAGCGAGTTGCGATTTGCGACTGACCTCGATCTCTAGCGGGCTGCAATAGCAGGGATAAACGCGCCCCACCGACTCGAGTTTGGCGAGCGCCTCGCGATACACCCCGCCGCGCGCACTCTGGGCGACCACCTCGCCATCCCAGCCAAGCCCGAGCCAACACAGATCCGCCATCAACTGGGCGGTGAATGCGGGCTTGCTGCGTTCCGCGTCGGTATCCTCGATACGCAGCAAAAAACGTCCGCCATGGCGGTGCGCGAGCAACCAGTTGAAGAGCGCCGTGCGCGCATTGCCAAGATGCAGCTCCCCCGTGGGGCTGGGCGCAAACCGGGTCACCATCGTGTGCTGCGACATGATCAAATACTAACTTACCGCTTCGCCTAAAATCGCCCTCGTGCGCCACCTCTTCGTCTCGGATTTGCATCTCGATGGAAGTTCGCCCGCCACGGTCGAGGCTTTCCTGCGGTTTTTATCCGCCGAGGCACGCGAGGCCACATCGCTGCATATCCTCGGTGATCTGTTCGAAACCTGGATCGGTGACGACGACCCCGACCCGGTGCGCGATCGCGTCTGTCGCGCCCTGCGCGCACTCGGCGCATCCGGTGTGGCGATCTACGTCATGCAGGGCAACCGGGATTTTCTTTATGGCCAAGAATTCGAGCAGCGCAGCGGCTGCTCGCTGCTGCCCGATCCCGTGGTGCTCGATCTATGCGGCGAACGGGTCTTGCTGACGCACGGCGATCTGCTGTGCACGGACGATCATGCATACCAGGAATTGCGCAGCACCATGCGCAGCGCAGCGTTTCGCGAGCGTGTGTTGGCGCTGCCCATCGATGCCCGACAGCTGCTCGCGAGTGCGGCACGAGCGGGCAGCAAGGCGCACCTGCGCACCACCGCCGCCCACATCATGGACGTGGCACCGCAGGCGGTGGTCGCCGCGTTCGTCGCGAGCGGTGCACGCAAGATGATCCACGGGCATACGCACCGACCCAATCGCCATACTCATGTGCTGCGCACGACGGCCGAAGAATACGCGGCCGAGCGTGTGGTGCTCGCCGCTTGGGACGAGCGCGGCGAATACCTTGAAGTCGCGCTGCGCGAGGGCGCATCGACACCCGAGTGGCGACGCTGTGCGGTCGAGATTGCGCTCAGCTCGGCAATCCGGAGTGAAAACGAAACTCCGGATCGGGCGACGTAACGAGGTCCGCCTCGACCGCAGCAAGTTCTTCGAGACGCTGTTGCCACGGCTGCTGACGCACTGCGGCGGGTTCACTGCGCGCATGCGACTCGGCGAGCAACAAATACAGCTCGAAATGCCGCGCCTCTGAGGCCTGCAGCCCCACGTAAAGATCGGCGACCGGCGTTGGCAGGCCCTGCCCCGCGGGCAACTCACCGAGCAAGCGAAAGCGCTCGCAGGATCGCGCCTCGATGAGCGCACCACAGAGCAAGAGATCGAGCTTGCGGAACGGTTCGTGGGTACGCATCGCCGCGCGCAAGCCCGCGGCATAGCGACCGGGCTTGCGCCGCAGATAGTCGACCCCTCGCTCCTGCATGAGCTTGTCCACCTGTTCGAAATGCCGCAGTTCCTCGCGGGCGAGCTTCGAGAGGCGGGTCGCCAGCGCGCGATCCTCGGGATAAGCAAACATCAGCGCTAGCGCTGTCGAAGCCGCCTTTTTTTCGCAGTTGGCGTGATCGGCGAGCAGTTCCGGCCAACGCCGCACTGCCTCGGCAACCCAAGCCGCCGGGGTCGCTGCGCGCAGAGGTGAAAACATCAGACGCCGCGGACGATCTTGAGCGAGCTGCCGCCGCTGCGCCGCCTCGCCTTGGCCGCATCCGAACGCTCCTGCTGCAGGCGCGCGAGAAACTCGGTGGTGACATCGCCCGTGACGTACTTGCCCGAAAAGCAGGAGGTGTCGAATTCTTTGACGTAGGAGTCGTCGTGCTGGCAAGCGAGCTCGAGATCGACTAGATCCTGGTAAATCAGCCAATCAGCACCAATGAATTCGCGAACTTCTTCATTGCTGCGCCCGGCGGCCACGAGTTCGCTCGCTGCCGGCATGTCGATGCCATAGACGTTGGGGTGACGCACAGGCGGCGCGGCCGAGGCAAAATATACTTTGCGCGCACCCGCCTCGCGCGCCAGCTCGATGATCTGCGCCGAAGTCGTGCCGCGCACGATCGAGTCGTCGACCAGCAGCACGGTCTTGTTGCGGAACTCGAGATCGATGGCGTTGAGCTTCGAACGCACCGATTTTTGACGCTCTTCTTGCCCAGGCATGATGAACGTGCGGCCGATGTAGCGATTTTTGATGAAGCCCTCGCGGAACTTCAGCCCGAGACCCTGCGCCAACTGCAACGCGGCGACGCGACTGGTGTCGGGTACCGGAATCACGACATCGATATCGTGATCGGGACGCTCACGACGGATTTTTTCGGCGAGCCGATCGCCCATGCGCATGCGTGCACGCTGTACCGACACATTGTCGATGATGCTGTCGGGCCGCGCGAAATAAACGTACTCGAAAATGCAGGGCGCATGACGCGTAGTCGAGACGCACTGCTGGGTATGCAAGCGCCCGGCCTCGTCAATGAATACGGCCTCGCCCGGGGCGACATCGCGCACCTGCGTGAAACCCAGCATATCGAGCGCGACAGACTCCGAGGCCAGCATCCACTCGATGCCCTTCGCAGTCTCGCGCTGACCAATCACGAGCGGACGGATGCCGTTCGGATCACGAAAACCCAATATGCCGTGGCCAATCACCATGGCGACGACGGCATAAGCGCCGCGACAACGGCGGTACAGCGCGCTCACGGCCGCAAACACGTCGGCCGCCGTGACGCGCGGTGTGCCCACGCGCTGCAACTCCGAGGCTAATACATTGAGCAGCACTTCGGAGTCCGACGAAGTGTTGAGATGTCGGCGCTCCTCGCGGGTGAGTACATCGGCCAACTCGCTCGCATTGGTGAGATTGCCGTTGTGCCCGAGCACGATGCCGTAGGGCGCGTTGACATAGAACGGCTGCGATTCGGAAGCGCTGTCGTAGCCGGCGGTCGGATAGCGCACGTGTCCGATACCAATATTGCCGCGCAGTTCGAGCATGTCTTGCTGACTGAAGACATCGCGCACGAGACCCTGACCCTTGCGCATGCAGACGAGACCGTCGACCGCGGTGACGATACCTGCGGCGTCTTGGCCGCGGTGCTGCAAGACGGTCAGTGCGTCATAAAGCCGCTGATTGACCGGGCTTTTGCCAACGATACCTGCGATGCCACACATGTCGATTGCCTCGCGCCGGTCAGGTAGGAATGCTCGGTCGACCGAGAATACTTTGATTGCGCAGCAACGCCTCGAAATCGACCAGACTGTCGAGAAGCTCCGCGGAGGTGGTCGCCGCGACGCGCAGCTTGGAAGCCTGCCAGACGTCGGCGTCCTGCAGTCCGAGCTGCAAACCGATCAGCGTCAACACGCCGATGACGATCGCGCCCCGTGCCGCACCGAACAGCAAACCCAGCATGCGGTTGATCGGCGCAAAGATCGTCGCGTTGATCGATTTGCTGAGCAGCACACCGGCGATCGCAATGACGATGAAGGTGACGAGACCCAACAGCAGGCAAGCCACGAGACCCTGAAACTTAGGCTCCGTGATAAAAGACACCACATAGGGTTTGACGAGTTCGCCATAGTGCGAACCGACGTAGAGTGCGATCACCCACGACAACAGACTGCAGACTTCGGCGACGAGTCCGCGCATCAGACCGAGCACCGCAAATACGAGGAAGACGACGGTGATGATGATGTCCAACCACGTCATGCCGGGACCTCTTGCGCCGCATCCTGCGCGCGGCGCGAATTCTACTTCACCACCGATCCCTTGTGCCCGGCTGTCTCGAGCCGCGCGCGCAAGGCGTTTGCCGCCGCACGGTCAGGCTCGGGCCCAACCCGCACCCGATACAGGGTTTTGCCCGATCGCTGGATTTCGTCGACCACGGGTTTGAACTGTTTGTCGCGCAACTTGCGCTCGAGATTGCGGGCGCTGGCCTTGTTTTCGAAGACGCC
>Ga0194129_10007381_pt1 | contig 13090 bp, 4 predicted proteins | sample TA2KigCa35mmetaG_FD_150862 | JGI IMG/M metagenome (GOLD analysis project Ga0194129, IMG submission 150862) | Freshwater microbial communities from Lake Tanganyika, Tanzania - TA2015038 Kigoma Deep Cast 35m | ecosystem: Environmental > Aquatic > Freshwater > Lake | place: Tanzania: Lake... | reverse complement strand
CTCTCGTCGCATACATACTGTCGTTCCATCGCAGAGCATTAAAACGAGTATCGATATATGTGGCCAACACATATTTCCATTCATGGATTTTATCCGTGAAATAAACGTTGGTTAGATTGACATTATTTGTTTCAAGAACCCAATTCCCATCGTCGGCTGCTGAACCCGTGTTATCGAGAGATGCACGGATTGTGATATTCTCTCGAACTGCAAGTGTATCTATAACATATTTCCAATCAGGGTTAGAATATAACGCACACGCCATCATATCCAACGTACTCATCTGATGCATTGTTTTGAGAGTCTGGATAAATGACGAAAATTCTGACCATGACGAGAGGTTGGCATCTCTCGTTTGAATATCCTGGACAATTGCATGCTGAATACTATTATTACTACCATTGACAAACTTGTATCCAATATAAGGATCCACGGTATGTTGAATAATGCCAATACATTCAAATATCGTGTTTCCGCCAACAATCTCTCCGGCATTCTGGCCTAACTCGTAGAATGCATCTAAGTCGCTCACTAATATCATCGGCCTGGTTTTGTAATTCGATGTAACGGTCGTGAGCTCCGTAGAGCCAGGTATAGTTTGTTCTGTATCGCCTATTTTCGCTCTCTGGAAAAATACTGGTTTGTTTATCGTAATATTCGTGCTTTCACTATAAAATGGCCATACCCCCCCAGAAACATCTACTCCCGACATCGTATATTCTAAGTATTCATTCTCCATAATTCCTGGCGCGAGTTGAATATCATTTGTATCAAAATCATCGCATGGCGTACAATGATTACCTGAAGCGTCCATTCTTGTTGGCATTGATGGGGGCTCATAATAGAAATTGTCAAGTATGTATCGATTTGTTCCGCTTAAAAACCGGAGCTTCGAGAGAATTGTTGACGGTGTATCGTAAAAGTAATTGAATACTAGACAATACGTATCATTATTCATGGAATTGATAATGACATCGGGATCCTTTACTCGATTGTCAATGAGAATGAGCTTTTTTGTAGTGGCACCTGATGGCGACACAGGTGATGTATATAAAAGTCCATTATAATTTTCAATGGTTTCCGTAAAATATATACTCTTTAAATTTACTCCGGTATGAGACTCAAGAAACCAGTCGCCACCCAATGATGTTGCACCAGTGTCATCTGTTGAAGCACGTACTGTAACACCAGTTAATATTGTGAGTTTATCTATGATGAATTTCCAGTTTGGGTCTGAATAAAGAGCACACGCCATCATATCAAAAAACTGAATACTATATTTTAACCTCAGCATCGTAATGAATAATGAAATATTGTTCCATGTTTGAAACTCTGGGTCATCTCTCTGCACATTCTGAATAAGCGGCTTTATATGGTCGGTTGTACGTCCAAACATTTCGTATATGGGTTTTCTATCATTATGTTGAACTAATCCAATACTCGTAATTCCTATAACACCTAATTGTTCAATTTTATCTTCTATGGTTTTTGTTAATGTTGTGAACTTTGTTGGGCGTTCAGGTACATCGAATACGATATGATATACACCAGATTGTTTCGAATTTATGATTTCCTGATAATTTGTTATACGACTATCAATAAGAAGAAGATACACTGGCGGCGTTTCTACAGGTAATGGTCGGTCCAGTAAAATATTATTACCATCAAATTCTGTCATATTCAATGGTTACAATATATATAAATTAAATAGATATATATATTATTAATATTTACATTCGTTTTACTTATTTTGAATTATATCTCGATATATATAAATTTATGGATACGACTCTGGAACAATAGCACTAAATCCGTGTTTTTTCTCTCCGCTTGTGTCGCCAATGATTATGCTTGATAGTGTAAATTCAATCGAACTTGTAGCTGCTGTATTGTCTGTCTCTATAGTAATCGATGAAATTACATCATTATTACAATTTCAATGTAACATAAAATGTATATATGCTTTCATTTTTTTTGGCGTCCCAGAAATCAGTTTGTAATGTGTTCCCATTATTCGTGAATGTATGCGATGTAAATCCTGTCACAACTTTACTCCAAAGACTTTTTGCTTTTATATAATGTGTTTGGTTATGTTCTGAATAGCGAGAGCGCGGCGGAAGCACTGGTGTATTGTCACCGATAATCACCATACCGCCTGCTCCAGTTGTCATATATTTTGCCTGTCCGTTTATTTCGTAATGCTCTAGATTATGAGTATGTCCATTCAAATATAAATGAACTTGCGGGTTATCAAGTATGGCTGACTGGAAATTGGCAACATTTATTTCTTCAGCTTTATGATGACCAACTACAAACACCCATTCATTACTACCTCTCGAAGAAATATCTGCGAGAGTTTTGCTAGCCCATGCAAGTTGTGTTTCACAATCCTGCGAGAGAATATTTTCATGAAAGCGACAAGGTTCGGCAATTGGCGAGCAATCAGGGTATTGCGTTCCACATGGGTCCCATTTACGGCGGTCAGTACCTCGATAATCTCTCACGCATGGGTTTGTATCAAGAACAATAATATTTACAATAATATCGTCGGTGATATTGTTATTGTTCTGCAATGATTTACTAGAAGGTTGTATAACTACGCGGCGATGATAATAATAACCATCCATATTCCACCCGGGTATAGTTTTATTGAGAGAGAGTTGCGCTTCCGGTGAAAACCCATAATCATGATTGCCGAGAGAATGGTACCACGGGATGCCCATTCCACCAAATAGTTCGGTGTAATCCTCGTCGATTTGCGGGTCGCTTGTATTTTGGATACCGCAATAGTAAAAGTTATCGCCTGTGTTCAATATAAAAAGTGGGAGGTCTTTGTCATTTTTTTTACATTTTGAAATGTACGATTTCATTGCGGCAGATGTATCTTGCGCATTTCGTAAATGATACCCACCGAGAGATGCCGACCCCCAATCGCCAACTGAGAGAAACCCGACGTTACTGGCTGTTACAGCATAGCCTACATTATAAAATAATGACAATCCGCATATCGCGTACATCAATGTGGCGTGTTTCATTCTAAATTAATTTATTTTATAATATTTACAAAATAAATTCAATGGATATGATAATTATTTACGCGTTACCAACATAATCAAGTAGGTCTGTAGCAGTGCCATCAACTGGAGTAATGTTGCTGCTATCACTCAAAACCAACTGTATCTTATAGACTCTCTCCTCAAATTGGGCAGCACGACCCGTGAGATTATGTTGATTGGCAGCAGCACTGATGAATACCTTGAAGTTAATAGTATCGCCAGCACGAAGTGGTACCGTGCGATAAGGATTTCCGGAAGCATCGTTGAATGAAGCATCATAAAAACGAGAAGGTGCAACACTTGCAATCTGACGCATCAGTTCACGGCAAATATTACTAGTGGCAGTATTGGCGTTCGTAGAATATCTATTGTTCGAAGCATCCGTTTGTCCAACAACGATTGTCGTTCCAGTCGTGGTACTTGTGCTAACATTGTTAAGAACAGTCATAATTGCGTTCTTCGCCGTGCGTCCTTTGCTGGAAATATCCTCGTGCAAAGCGTCTTCGTTGTTAAACAAATCAACACCATAAACAGTGTTAAAAAGCTTAAACGCCAAATAGCGAGTAAAGTCATGCTTGACGAGGTTCTTGTTATCAACAACATTTACGCCATCTGCTGACAACATATGACCGCTAGCAGGCTTCATCAAAGCATGAGCGGGGTTCAAAGAGGCATCAGCCGGCCATTGGTTCATGAAAACATAGTAACGAACGTCAGTTCCGTCAGTAAGATCATTAATATCATTACTGTCACTGTAGTACTTAAATATATTGTTCATATGAGAAGTTTTGAAGTTATAAATAGCAGTTGCGCTGACATCAGTCATAGCATCCGGTGCCTCTCTCAATATTGCACCAGAAACATCAAGTTGGAATGACCTGTTAAGAGCAGGTAATGAAAAATCGATCGACGCCATTTACGTTATAATATAATATAACATAATATTTTCAATAATTACTAAATAACTATTCTATGCAATTTTAAGTCATTATTGTATCCTATCAATATGTTGTGGTTAATTCAATCGCTATTGAATAGTCATTATTTTGAACGTCTAACACTTCACCATATTTATCTACCAATCGTAGATGTAGTTTTTCTATTTTAACTGGGCCAAAATAATCTCTCTGCTTAAATATTAAATCGCTTGGACTTGTATAGTTGATATTAAGAGCTGGCGCTGTTATCGGTATTCTTGCGATAATATTATTTCCTAAATGTGTTCCACCCCCTGTTTCTGCAATAATTGTATTTGATGTAAAATTGCGATTATAATCATCTAATTCTAAAAAGAAATATTGTGTTGACGAAGTTCCGTAAGATGACTCGCTCTCAACATAGCGATTATATACTAGTGGCTCGTATGTTAAACGAGCGTCGAACCGGCTTTGATATGCATATGGTGTATCCACGATATATGTATCTTTATAAAACCCAATTGCCCAACCGGCGTTTTTATATAAAGGACGCATTTTAGTATTTGAACGAGTTACTTTACCGGTAAGAGGGTCTAATTTAGGTCTAAAACATTGTAACGTTTTTGACGTCATATGAACTCGTGCAGATGATGAACTTGAACATTCGTTGCTGTTTGGGTCTGGGTCGACCATAATAGTTACAGTTTGTCCATTCAGTGAAATGTCCTGTGTTGTTATTTTTCTTAAAAATACACCACCTTCCTTATAATATTCTGTAAATGATTTGTCGTCCTGTACATTAAAATCAAGTTTGAAGTAAAAATTTGGTGAATATTGATAATTACTATTGTAATTTCCATAAAATGCACGATAATACGGATCACTCGGTGATGGTATTTCTGCAAAAGGCGGAACAGTGTCACTCGCTTCTCTCGAACGAATAATTGTTTTAGTTGAAAGATCGCTTACTTCAGTAACAAGGTATTTTAAACCATTAAAAATTAGTTGATTGTTCGACGCGTCTATATATGATGATAAAGCACGCGGGACATATGTCTTTACGTTTGAAATATCCACTAAATCTGCAACAACCTTTCCAGATTTTGGCGGTAATGCGTTAATGAAATAATTACTCATTAATATCTGATAATCGGATGAAATCAGATAACCTTCCGGAATAATAATCGTTTCACTATGGTTAATAAATACGGTTTTTACCGTTCCATTATCTGTGTATCTTTGTGGGACATTATATAGATGAATGGTGAAAATATTGTTTTTTTTTGTATTTGAAAACATTTTTACCATATTTGGAAATTCCATCGATACGATTTTCATGGAAAGCACGTTATTAATCGGTGTCGGTAAATTCCAAATATAGTCGGCGGATGTTGTTGTTCCATGGTTCTCTCGAAAAAGAGTATCAATACTCACAATACGCTTAATCGTTTGTCGGTCAAGAGGGTTAATAACGCCTTTTGCAAAATCATGTATAAATGACGGTGTTGCGATAAGGTTCGGATTAATATTCTGGACATGGACAGTCTCGTTTGGCATCATTACAAGCTTATCTCCATCACTCAATATCGAAGACGGTGCGAATTTTTGGATAAGTCGATTTTCGATTGTTCGTCCTGAAGATGATGAAATATTGGAATCAGTTATGAATGAAACACCCGATTGAAGATATTGAAGAATACGTTTCTGTGCTTCGTTGAAAAACATGACATATTCGTCATCCTCATTATAATTTTCGGAAAATGGCATATCACCTCCAATACCAGTTGCATTATAATTCTTGTATTGATCTACAATTTCTCTCGTCATGTTTTTTATATAATCTTCCGTAACATTGCCTTTTTGATGTTTTGGAATTTTATAGATTTCCATCAAATCATCTATCGAATAACTATTTATATCCAAGTCAAATCCATACTTGCCTCGTTTCTTTTCGTTATCCTTTCGCGACATTGACTATACTTATTAAAATGCTATATTTAATAAGTATTACTTATATTTTTATATTTATTAAATGTTTACAGCTCCGATACTTGCAATAATCGCACCAAGTAAATCTGGGTCCCAAATACCATTTTCTGGATAACCATATGTTTTAATATACGTAAGATATTCGGGCTTGATTTCCACCGGAATAACTGTAATATACTGATCCGGAAATAGTGATACAGAACCGCGCAACATATTCAATTGTGCAAGTAATTCATTTGGGTCGTTAAATTTATCGGCAATCAGTTTGTATGCATCTCGTTGGTCTGTTACACTCGTGTTCGTATTGTACAAATTAACGGATTGAAGTAGACCTTCTAAATTTGTATTAATGAATTTTCTTACCTTTTCGTATGTTGTATTTAATGGTTTTTTCAGATTGTATAATCCCAATGAAAAATTGTTATATAATGTTTGGTTGAGTTGAGACTTGATTAAATTGAATGCACCAGATGAGTAGTTATTATTAATTTCACTAATATTTCTAACAACATTACTATTCATCAATGCTTCTATTTCTGTAGAAGCATCACCACTCCCACCACCACCACCACCACCACTGCCACCTCCTCCACTGTTTGTAATTCCAGTATTAAATCCTGAACCGCTTATAGTTGTTACCGTTGTACTTATTCCACCTAAAGTTGCGCTACTATTACCATTATTTACTGTGCTGGTCAAACTTAACATTGAAAATCCACCTGCGCCAAATGATGTATTACTTGTTATTTTTCTAAATACACTATTGGATGAACTCTTTCTTACAAAAGCCATATTCAAAGCTCGTTATCGTAGAAACTTTCTACTTTACTGTATTATCGTAAGAAGAAGTATTATTTATAACGGGCGTGTAGTTATTGAGAATGATGTACTATCGAAACTCGCGTTTGATGCGTTGCCAACACCATTCGCGCCACCATTGTTTCCTGTTCCTAGAATATTCACAGCACCAGATACTACACTTGAAGCAGCTGTGCTTACAGGTGCAAGTTCAGATATGACGTCGATTTGCGCTACACCGGTTCCAACACCTCCAACTCCACCAATTATTCCTCCGTAATCTACATTTGTCTCTGTATCACCGCCGTCTGTAATGACAATTTTACTATTGATAAGAGGGGTTGGGCCGATTCGCGAGTTGCTTGCAATGATTGTTCCATCTGATATATTTGGCCCTTGTGAAGCATTTACACATTGCCATGTAATTCCGTCGTCACTTGTTGCCACCGCGGATGTATTATTGTTGATAATATCTTGTAGAGGCGCTGAAGTGGATGCATTTATAGTTCTCGTAGCAGCGACACTTGCGGCGGTAGTCGCCGAATTTCGTCCAGTAGCCACCCATCTCTTTCCAGTCCATTGAACATCATTGCCACCACCTGTGAATAATGTATCGTTGCCAATATACGCTACACTATTTCCACCAGTTGTGAAGAGGGGTTGGGTGGCAATTCCGGATAAGTTCAGTTCTCTATTATTGTCAGATACTACGACATACCCAATCGTACCAATAAACGTCTCGCCATTACTGAAACCATATATTTCAACGGGTCCTTCCCCCATCACCATGTCTGTTATTGTCAATGTATTCGTAGATATCGTCATCGTAGATAGTGCAGTTAATTTTAATACGATGCTTGTACCTGCTTTACTAATGTTCAAAGTATATGTTCCATTCACAACCGCTGAAACAAAACTATCGGCTGTAATATTCTTGTGACTGTAATGAATTTGGTTTGATGAACCAACCCAAACTCCCCAACCTCGACCAGTATCAACGCTGTTATACATACTACCAATTAATGGACGAAAACTGCCAGAACCACCAGTCAATGTGAAACTAATATCTATTACCCAATTTTGCAGTGAATTCAATAAAGGAAATCCAATTGCAGTTGTTCGAGTAGTTATCGGTCCATAGTTTTCATATAAATTTCGTGTGGCAAACTGTGATGTCGCTGCAGACCAAGTTACTCCGCCATCCGTGCTTACGCTCAATGTATTCACCGACGAACGTCCCGTAGCTACTGCACGACCAACACCCTGATAAGATGGCTCAAATGTGATACTGGTTCCACCACCCATTGTATCGCTGAAACCAGGTCCAGGAGTTGCTGCGGCGGCGGTCCATACGCTACCAGAATTATCGGTTGTGTAAATGACACCGTTGCTTGGTCCGGAACTTGCACCAGTTGCAATAAGTCGTCGTCCTGTATAAGTAATATCGGAAATGCTGGTGAGGGAGGTGTTGTGAGTGATTGGTGTCCATGCTGCTGTGGCGGGATTGGATGCAGATTCACCGGTTGTCGCAACAATTTGGTTTATTCCTCGTCCTGCAACAAACCACTTATCACCTTTAAATGCGATACTTGTACCTTCATCCGATAAACAGAATGAATTAGACGCCCGTACACTTCGCCACGTGCCAATGCTTCCACTAATATCGAGAGAATATATCACGGAAGAGAAGGACGCGTCGGTGGCGGTACCCGTATTCTCACCTGTGGCGACCCACATTTTCTGGTCGGAATTCCACGTAATCGACCTTGCTGCTGTATCGAAACCGCCTGTACTTACATTTGTATTTGCGATACCTTGCCAGCCTGATGCACCAGTAGGGTCGGTTGTTTGCATTAAGCTACACGTGGTTCCCGTCGCTGGAACACCCGCAGCAATCCAAACCCGGCCATTATACGCGAGAGAATAGACTTGCGATAATATTGCACCGGTTGGGAAGATAGGTGTCCATGATTGTCCGGACACGTCGGTAGAAATATACAAAGAGGCTGCAGGATTCGCTGTACTGCTACATGTCCCTCCTACCAGCCATCGTCCGGCTGCTGATGCACTTGCATCCAACTGGTTCCAAACGCATGTATTCAAATTGAGTGATGCATCGGTATTTGAAACAATGGCGCTTGTCCATATGGTACCGGTCAAACTATACAATGCAGTTCTTGTAGGAGTTGCTGCCCTTCCTACTCCAACAGCCAACCATTGTCGTGTATGCGGAGAGAATGCAATTTTTCTTATTTCATCCAAATCGATAATTCCATTTCCTCCATTAGCGGTTGCACTTGTTCCTAATGTCCATTCATTTTCACCATTTATATTTCTAGTATATGCAATTGAAGCATTACCCGGTGTTTGGGGGTAAACCTGCCCTTGTTGTGGTATGAATTGATTTTTTCCACCGGCAACCCAGAAGGAAGGAGGGTTATATATTAACGTATATGTTGTACTACTTACTGATAGTAAGCCTGGCGTTATTGACGAACCCTGTGTCGCGACAATCTCACTCGTTCCATTTGTTCCTTTGATAAGAAGGAGATTACCAAATATATCCGCAACAGAAGAGTTACTGCTGGTATAAGTTATTTTATTGGTGGCAGTTATGTTATATACGCGGGCATGACCGCTGTTGTTACCATTACCGTCATTATAATTCGCTCCCACTACTAGTGTCGTTCCATCGGATGAGATACTTACAGCAGTACCATGTTGGTCATTGATTGCTTCTCCGTCGATATCTTGCCCAATGCGGGTCCATCCAATCGGTCCGAATGATGCATCACTCTGGTTTGTTACTGCTACTAATTTACTTGGAGTATATCTATACACGCGCACATGACCTGTGTTACTGTTGTTCCCTACCGCCCCAATTGCTACAATATTTCCATCTGCAGATATACTAACCGAAGTACCACTATAATCAGATTGTGCTTCTCCATCAATATCGTGACCTAGACGGTCCCAACCCGCTGGACCGAACCCCGAAAGAGACTGATTGGTTTGTGCCGACATTTTGTTTGGATTGTATTTATATACTCTTACATGCCCGCGGTTGTCGTTTGGATTGCTGGTTGTCCCATCATTAGTGAACGCGCCAATTGCTACGACAGTTCCATCTGCAGAACATGCAACACTTATTCCGGATTGGTCACCAGCTGCTTCACCATCAATATCCGCGCCAAGACGGGTCCATCCAATCGGTCCGAATGATGCATCACTCTGACTTGTTACTGCTACTAATTTACTTGGAGTATATTTATAAACACGAACATGACCTGTGTTACTGGTGTTCCCTACCGCCCCAATTGCTACAATATTTCCATCTGCAGATATACTAACCGACCCACCACTTTTATCGCCATTGACTTCTCCAATAATATCCGCGCCAAGAAGGTCCCAACCCGCTGGACCGAAACCAGGAAGAGACTGGTTAGTTTGTGCCGACATTTTGTTTGGATTGTATTTATAGACGCGCACGTGTCCTGCCGTTGAATTACTATTCTCTGTACCAATCGCTACAACAGTTCCATCAGCGGACAGACTAATCTTTCTTCCGGACCATAGATTGGCACCGGCCCCGTCGATATCTTGCCCAAGACGGGTCCACCCAATCGGTCCGAATGATGCATCGCTCTGGTTTGTTACTGCTACTAATTTACTTGGAGTATATTTATACACACGAACATGACCGCTATTGTTACCATTATCGTCATTATAAGGCGCTCCAATTGCTATAACAGTTCCATCTGCAGATATACATACAGCCTCTCCACTATAATCACCAGCTGCTTCACTATCAATATCCGCGCCAAGACGGGTCCATCCAATCGGTCCGAATGATGCATCGCTCTGGTTTGTTACTGCTACTAATTTACTTGGAGTATATTTATACACGCGCACATGACCTGCGCCACTGTTATTTACGTACGCCCCAATTGCTACAACAGTTCCGTCTGCAGATGTACTAACCGAAACACCACTATAATCATTAGCTGCTTCACCATCAATATCCGCGCCGAGTTGTATCCATTGAGTTCCATATGTCGTCGTTAGTGCCGATGACGGTGGAACAATTGCGCTCACAGTCAGCGGTATCAGTATTGTCTGACTGTCTAATGCCACATAATTGCTACTCGTTGTTGCAACTGTATTCACACCTCCATCGAACATGAAGTTTTTGGTTCCAGGTATTGCAGTCCATGAGCGTAAATTTGTATCGCTCGAATAATTTACATACGCAAGTGAATAGTTGCAGAACGCATTGGCTCCGATGGCGGTTGCACCCGCGATAATTTGTGACGTCGATGCAGCTGTAATTGGTATCCATGTTACCCCGCCATCTTCAGATCTTGCAAGAACATTTGTACTATTAGTGTTATTCCCTGCGACCCATACACCATTAGAATATCCAATTGAATTGCATATTGTGAATGGTGCATTCGCGTTATTCGATTGAACAAATGACCATTCATTCGTGAGTACCGCACTTGGTCGCGATGAGCGTGCAAATACAGTTGTTCCTCCACTACCACCTACAATCCAAACTGGTGCACCTGTTCCCTTTGAACCGCTAAGACCGTATGCCACTGTTAAAGCTGATGCATTCGAACCTGTAAATGATGGATTTACCAACATAACATTATTGTATTGCAGAGTATATGTTGTTGTTCCACTGACAGTGAGTGTGCCTTGTACTATGGTCGGTGTTACGCTCAATGGTGGAACAGCCGATTGTATTGCTGTAATGGTCGCTGTTCCACTCGCAATGTCTTTGATTAGTAGTATCGCATTTCCATATATTTCTGCTACGGCGGGGTTGCTGCTGGTGTAAGTAATTGCACCGAAAGTATCAAGTTTATAGACACGGACTTGACCACTCAAGTTACCGGCACCATCGTTTCCGATGCCCCCAATCGCTAATGTTGTTCCGTCTGCAGAAATACTTACACTAGTTCCACTCTCGTCGCCAGCAGCTTCTCCGTCAATATCTACACCAATTCTGTCCCATCCCACCGGACCAAAATTGGGAAGAGTTTGGTCAGTAATTGCAGCTGTTTTACTCGCGTTGTATTTATACACGCGAACATGACCACGATTGTCACTGCTGTTGTTGGTATCTGCGTCATTGCGTGGAGCACCAATAGCAACAATATTTCCATCTGCAGAAAGAGTTACACTAGTTCCACTCCGGTCATCAGTTGTTTCGCCGCTAATATTGCCTCCGCGCTGGACCCATGTAGTGCTATTCCAAGAATATATTCGTGTTGTGCTGCTGGTCATGTTTGCTGTACTTGGCGCACCTATGGCAATTATGGTTCCATCTGCTGAAAGACTTACACTAGTTCCGCTTTGTTCGTTGCTAATTAATCCGTCAATATCTGCTCCCAATCGGTTCCATCCTCTTGGACCGAAATTCGCGGAACCTTGTGTCATTTGTGCGTTCATTTTAGTTGCATCATATTTATAAACACGAACATGACCTTGCGAAGTGCCTGCATCAGCTGTTCCGCTTGTTCCATCATTGAAAGGAGCTCCAATAGCAACTGTTGAACCATCGGCGGACAGAGCTACGCTAAGCATTCCTTGCGAAGCGGTTGCGCCATCATTTATGGCTTCTCCATCAATATCAGCACCAAGACGCACCCAACCAACTGGTCCAAACGACAAACTATTTTGGTCAGTTATTTCACTTTTGCCTTGTGTGTATTTATATACTCGAACATGACCACTATTGGATAACAGGTTACCAGAGCCATCATTATAACTAGCTGCAATTGCGATTATATTTCCATCGGCTGATATACTCACTCTTATACCACTTTGGTCACCTGACGCTTCGCCGTCGATGTCGCCACCTAGACGGTCCCATCCAGCTGGACCAAAATCGGTTGTAGTTGCTGCTGTATTGCTTAATTGCGGTGCAATCTTATCTTGACGATAACGATATACTCGGACGTGTCCGCGGTCGTCGCTGGTTGAAGCAGATGTTCCGTCATTTAAATATGCCCCAATTGCAATCGTGGTCCCATCAGCAGAGAGACTGACACTAAAACCACTTTGATTGTTGGATTGTTCGCCATCGATATCGCCACCTAGACGGTCCCATCCAATTGGACCAAAACCAGATAATGATTGGTCCATTTGTGCAACTGTTTTGTTTGGATTGTATTTATATACGCGAACGTGACCCGATCCACCACCACCACCGTCATTTTGATTTGCTCCAATCGCAACTACTGTTCCATCGGCGGAAATACTAACACTCACTCCGCTATAGTCCTCTTGTGCCTCTCCATCAATATCTCCACCCAACATTCG
>Ga0194129_10007380_pt1 | contig 13091 bp, 3 predicted proteins | sample TA2KigCa35mmetaG_FD_150862 | JGI IMG/M metagenome (GOLD analysis project Ga0194129, IMG submission 150862) | Freshwater microbial communities from Lake Tanganyika, Tanzania - TA2015038 Kigoma Deep Cast 35m | ecosystem: Environmental > Aquatic > Freshwater > Lake | place: Tanzania: Lake... | reverse complement strand
ACCGTTTCGGGTTATGCCTCGTTCCCCTCGCCCCGTTTGGCCCCATTGCGACAGCCCCGCACCGGCGGCGGTCGCGGGCGAAAAGGACGCCTGCGGCGTGGGCTTTTTGGCCAGCCTGAAGGGGGATGCCAGTCACTGGGTGCTGCAGCAGGCCCTGCGCGGTCTGGGCTGCATGGAGCACCGCGGCGGTTGCGGCGGTGATGGGGATTCCGGCGACGGCTCCGGGGTGCTCTGCGGCATCCCCTGGTCGTTCCTTGAGGCGGTGTGGCCGGCAGCCGCCGCTTCCACTGGCCAGGCCCGGGGCCTGGGGATGGTGTTCCTGCCCGCTGATGCCGCCCGCCGGGAGCAGGCCAGGGCGTTCTGCGCCGAGGAGGCCGAGCGCCTGGGACTGCGCAGCCTGGGCTGGCGGGTGGTGCCGGTGGATCCGGCTGTGCTGGGCCCGATGGCCCGCGACACCGCCCCGGTGATTGAGCAGTGGCTGCTCACGGCCGAGGTGGCCGGCGACGCCCTGGAGTCGGTGCTGTTCCGTCTGCGCCGCCGCTGTGGTGACCGGGCCCGGGCGGCCTGGGGGGCTGGGCCCGGTGACCTCTACTTCGCCTCGCTGAGCAGCAGCACGGTTGTGTACAAGGGCATGGTGCGCTCCGAGGTGCTGGCGCCCTTCTACTCCGACCTGCTGGACGAGCGCTTCGCCGTGACCTTCGCGGTGTACCACCGACGCTTCAGCACCAACACCCTGCCCCGCTGGCCCCTCGCCCAGCCGATGCGGCTGCTCGGTCACAACGGCGAGATCAACACCCTGCTGGGCAACCTCAACTGGGCCCGGGCCTCGGAGGCCAACCTCGATGCCGTGTGGGGCGAGGCGGCCGCCGATCTCAAGCCGGTGGTGAATCCGGCCTTCAGTGATTCGGCCAACCTCGACGCCACCCTGGAGCTGCTGGTGCGCAGCGGCCGTCCGATCACCGAGAGCCTGCTCACCCTGGTGCCGGAGGCCTTCCGCGACCAGCCCGAGCTGGCGGATCGGCCCGAGATCCAGGCGTTTTACGAGTATTCCGCCTGCACCCAGGAGCCCTGGGACGGCCCGGCCCTGCTGGTGTTCGCCGATGGCCGCAGCGTCGGCGCCACCCTCGATCGCAATGGCCTGCGTCCGGCCCGCTATTGCATCACCAGCGACGGCTTCGTGGTGATGGGCTCGGAAACCGGCGTGGCCGAGCTGGAGGAGAGCCGCATCATCGAAAAAGGGCGCCTTGGTCCCGGCCAGATGCTGGCGGTGGATCTCGAGACCGGTCGGCTGCTGCACAACTGGGAGGTGAAGCAGGAGGTGGCTGCGCGCCATCCCTATGGCGCCTGGCTGGCGGAGCACCGCCGCCACCTGGCTGCCCAGCCCTGGACCCAGGAGCGCCAGCTGGGCGATCTGGAGCTACTGCAACTGCAGACGGCCTTCGGCTTCACCGCCGAAGACTTCGATCTGGTGATCGAAGACATGGCTGGCGCCGGCAAGGAGCCCACCTACTGCATGGGCGACGACATCCCCCTGGCGGTGCTTTCGGAGAAGCCCCACCTGCTCTACGACTACTTCAAGCAGCGCTTCGCGCAGGTCACCAACCCTCCGATCGACCCGCTGCGCGAAAAGCTGGTGATGAGCCTGGAGATGCACCTGGGCCAGCGGGGCTCGGCCCTGCGCCCGGAAGCCTCGGCCGCCGCCGTGCTGCATCTCGACAGTCCGATTCTCAATGAGGCGGAACTGGCTGCCCTGGGCCAGCAGGGTCTGCCCTTGAGCACCCTTTCCACCCTGGTGCCGATCACCGATGGGCCCGCGGCCTTCAGCGCTGCCCTCGAGCGCCTGCGCAGCGAGGCCGAGGCGGCGGTGCGCGCCGGCAGCCAGATCCTGGTGCTCAGCGATCGCCCCGGGGCCTCAGGGGGCATCAACGCCACCACCACCACCCTGCCCCCCCTGCTGGCGGTGGGCGCCGTGCACCACCACCTGCTCAACCTCGGCCTGCGCCTGCAGGCCTCTCTGGTGGTCGACACGGCCCAGTGCTGGAGCACCCACCACCTGGCCTGCCTGATTGGCTACGGCGCCAGCGCCGTGTGCCCGTGGCTCACCTGGGAAACGGCGCGCCACTGGCTGGCCCAGCCCAAGGTGCAGACCAACATCCAACGTGGCAAGCTGCCGGCCCTCACCCCCGATCAGGTGCAGGCCAACGTGCGCAAGGCCCTGGAAGACGGCCTGCGCAAGATTCTTTCGAAGATCGGCATCTCGCTGCTGGCCAGCTACCACGGCGCCCAGATCTTCGAGGCGATCGGCATCGGTGCTGACCTGATCGAACTGGCGTTCAAGGGCACCACCAGCCGCGTGGCGGGCCTGAGCCTGGCCGAGCTGGCCAGCGAAACCCTCAGCTTCCACACCAAGGCCTACCCCGAACTCAACCGCAGCAAGCTGGAGTTCATGGGCTTTGTGCAGTACCGCACCGGCGGCGAGTACCACCTCAACAGCCCGGAGATGGCCAAGGCCCTGCACGCCGCCGTCGAGGCCGGCCCGGGCTACGACCACTTCTCCACCTACAAAACCCTGCTGGAGAACCGGCCGGTCACGGCCCTGCGCGATCTGCTGGTGCTGAAACCTGCCGCCACGCCGCTGCCGCTCGATCAGGTGGAGAGCGTGGAGAGCATCTGCGCCCGCTTCTGCACCGGTGGCATGAGCCTGGGGGCCCTCTCGCGGGAGGCCCACGAGGTGCTGGCCGTGGCGATGAACCGCATCGGCGGCAAGAGCAACAGCGGTGAGGGCGGTGAGGATCCGGCTCGCTTCCACACGCTCAACGACGTGGACGCGGAGGGACGCTCCGCCACCCTGCCCACGATCCAGGGCCTGCGCAACGGCGACACCGCCTGCTCGGCGATCAAGCAGATCGCCTCGGGCCGCTTCGGCGTGACCCCCGAATATCTGCGCAGCGGCCAGCAGTTGGAGATCAAGGTGGCCCAGGGGGCCAAGCCCGGCGAGGGCGGCCAGCTGCCCGGCCCCAAGGTGGATCCCTACATCGCCTGGCTGCGCAACAGCAAGGCCGGTGTGGCTCTGATCTCGCCGCCGCCTCACCACGACATCTATTCCATCGAGGATCTGGCCCAGCTGATCCACGACCTGCACCAGGTGCACCCCGCCGCCAAGGTGAGTGTGAAGCTGGTGGCCGAGATCGGCATCGGCACGATCGCCGCCGGGGTGGCCAAGGCCAATGCCGACGTGATCCAGATCTCCGGCCACGACGGTGGCACCGGCGCTTCACCGCTGAGCTCGATCAAGCACGCCGGCAGCCCCTGGGAACTGGGCCTCACGGAAGTGCACCGCTCCCTGCTGGAGAACGGCCTGCGTGATCGGGTGCTGCTGCGCGCCGACGGCGGCTTCAAGACCGGCTGGGACGTGATCATCGCTGCCCTGCTGGGCGCCGAGGAATACGGCTTCGGCTCGATCGCGATGATCGCCGAGGGCTGCATCATGGCCCGCGTCTGCCACACCAACAATTGCCCGGTGGGCGTGGCCACCCAGAAGGAGGCCCTGCGCAAGCGCTTCACCGGCCTCCCCGAGCACGTGGTGAACTTCTTCCTGTTTGTGGCGGAAGAGGTGCGCCAGCTGCTGAGTGTTCTGGGCGTGGCTCGGCTGGAGGATCTGATCGGCCGCACCGAATTCCTGCAGCCCCGCGCGGTGCAGCTGGCCAAAACCCAGGCCCTCGATCTCTCCTGCCTGCTGGCACCGATCGCCGCCGCGGCCGACCGCAGCTGGCTGCGCCACGAGGCCGAAGCCCACGGCAACGGCCCCATCCTGGAAGACCAGCTGCTGGCCGATGCCGAGGTGATGACGGCGATCGAGGGCCATGGCCGCGTGGCCCGCACCCTGACGATCGTGAACACCGACCGCAGTGTCTGCGCCCGTCTGGGAGGTGAGATCGCCGCCCGCCATGGCAACAAGGGCTTCGGCGGCCAGCTGGATCTCACCTTTGAAGGTGCCGCCGGCCAGAGCTTCGGCGCCTTCACGGTGCAGGGCATGGCCGTGCGCCTGGTGGGCGAAGCCAACGACTACGTGGGCAAGGGCATCAACGGCGGCCGCATCACGGTGGTGCCCCCCGCCGGTGGCAACGACCCTGGCAGCCAGGTGATCCTCGGCAACACCTGTCTCTACGGCGCCACGGGTGGAGAGCTGTTTGCCCTGGGCCGGGCCGGTGAGCGCTTTGCCGTGCGCAACAGCGGCGCCAAAACCGTGGTGGAGGGCGCCGGCGACCACTGCTGCGAATACATGACCGGTGGCGTGGTGGTGGTGCTGGGCTCCACCGGCCGCAACGTGGCTGCCGGCATGACCGGTGGCGTGGCCTTCATCCTCGATGAAACGGGCGGCTTGGGTGAGCGGGTGAACCCTGAGATCGTGGCCATCACCGATCTCACCACCCCCGAGCAGGAGGCTGTGCTCAAGCCGCTGCTGGAGGCCCACCTCGAAGCCACCGGCAGCAGCAAGGCCGTGGCGATCCTGGCTGACTGGCCCAGCTGGAAGACCCGTTTCAAGTTGCTGGTGCCTCCCAGCGAGAAGGCGGCCATGGGTCTGGCCGATCGGCAGGCGGTGGCGGCCTGAGACAGAGCCATCTCCATGCGCTTGAGCTCCTGCTTGAGCCCCCTTGATCTTCTTTTACTTTTTCGTGGCGAGACACAACACCTAGAGCATTGCAAGATTGAGCTTGTCTGTGCTAAAATTTAGAATTCAAATCGTTCGACGATTCCCTTCAGTAATTTGTGGGATTACTTTCTGAGTAATTCAAAGCGCGCCATCAATAAGCACTTTTGCTACTTTCCGGCTTATGAAAGACACTTTTCTGGTTTTTGTGGGCAATCTATAACTATGTTTGAGATTGGCGTCCAGAATGGAGGGTGGACACAAATGTGGAAGCATTATTTTGGTCCGTATGCAAAAATTGTCGGAATCGATCTTGAGCCTAAATGCAAATCGCTTGAGGAGCCAGGTATCTGCATCCACATAGGAGATCAGTCTAATACTGATTTCTTGAGTAGTCTAGTCGCAGAATTTGGTCCTCCAGATATTGTCCTTGATGATGGAAGCCACCAGGTAAAGCACATTAATGCCACGTTTGACTTTTTGTTTCCCCTCATGAGAAAAGGGTCTGTGTATATGGTAGAAGACTTGGACACAGCTTATTGGCCTGAGTATGGTGGAGGCTTGAATAATCCATGAACATTTATCAATAGATCCAAAAACTTTGTCGACGCTCTTAATGCTCATCACACTAGAGGCGCGTTGCCTCAGGATGATTTTTGTAATACCGTGACATCTATTCATTTCTATGATTCGATTGTATGCATTGAAAAAAATAATACTCCTCGAGGTTCTGATATGATTGGACCAGTTGCTCCGGTGTGGGAACCAAGGCTTAAATAGAGTACGTTCCTATATTACTTCTGCGTGCTTGTACAGTAAGGATTTGGGGCTTCAGTGAGATGAGGACAAACTTTCTTGGATTTGATTGTGTTCCTAGATGTGAATAAACCGCTCACCCTGGTCGATCATGAACAGCCAGATCTCAGCATCAGTTATTAACGTGCGCTGCTGGGTTTACCCCACCCCACCCCTGAATATAAGGCCTTGAGGGTATTCCCGCTAGCTTATCAGCAATGCTGCCAATATCAATGGCAATCCCTCCTGCTTCCTTAATCCACAAGCAATAAGACTTGCCAAGAACTCCAGCGGCGACAAGTACTAGCTCACCTTGAAAGTCTGAAGATGAAATAATAGATTTAATCTCATTAAATCTGTCTGGATAATGTTTGCAGTATAGGGGCTTCATGCCGAATCGATGCTCAGCAGGGACTTCTAGTATGTTAACAGTGTCTAGATTGGGATACTGTTTGCATAGGTGATCGCGAAGCTCGGTCCTGCAGGTTATTAATGTGACTCTCGCGACCATTCTTAGCATTTTCTCTAGCTGACGACTTCCGTCTAGGTGAAGGTGAATATCGGCATCCGTCAAGTGCTGGCCTGGTTTGGGCAATCCTGATCTATGAAAATAGCTATAAGCTGAAAGAATGCCTCTTTGAGCCCTGCAAAATGGGTTTGTTAATAAGCTTCTCTTTCGCTTAGGAATCCCTAATACGTCCGCGTTCTCGATGGCTCCTGTTAAGCAATCCCTGATCAAGGCTACTGCCTCGTCTTGAATCTGAAATCCAAACCAAATATCTAGAATATCTTCAATGTCTTTCGGCGGAGCAATGTCGCCAAAGCCAAGTATAGTTCCCTCTCCATCGCCAATGCGGACAAGGGAAAATGCTTTTTTATTAATAAGTGCTTCTTCGATTAGCCTGAAGATGTCCCCCAGGGGTTGGATTGATCCTAAAATATCTGTGTACATGTCCAAAGTAGAGTTTGTGAGATACGCCGCTGATTCTCTCACTGCTGCGTCTATTGGCATAATTCTTTGGTCTTTGTCTTTGCTTGGAGTCGTTGGATAGAGCTGGCTTGAAGATTTAGAGGAATCTGTGCTTGTGCCAAATGAGTTAAGCCTATTGGTTGAGATTGAGGTTCCGTGAATGTGCTCTGCGATTTTGATGAGATCTGTGTCGTCGCTATAGATGTCTTGCAAAAAAGCTAATATATCAGGCGAAGGAAGTTTGTTCTGTTTATTGGATGTCATTCGCCTCTCGCGGGGAGAGCTCTTGGCTTGGAGAAATTGATGTGGCCAGCAGGCTTGGAGAATGCTATCAATGTCACTCACTCCTCCAATCACATCATATTCTTGCAAGTGCCTAATGTAGGCGCATTGGGGGAGTATGTGATGGAGAACGTCGTCGAAGCAAAATGCGTACTTCCAGACTTGTTCCGCAAATTCGCTAATTGCTGGCTTTAGCATTAAACCGTAAAACTCTGTCAGCCCGGGACGGCCTATCTCGTATGCCAGTGAATCGGACTCCAATATGTTTTTGTTGTGGTACGATAAAAAGCGATCGACGGGATCTCGCAAAATGACCATCTTCTTGGAGCAGTTCGCGGTTTCCTGGTCAATTAGGTTTGCGCTAAAATATGGATTCCCGTACAAATCGTGAGCTTCTTCTTCATCCATATTCTGCAACCTTGCGCAATATGTCTTTATTGTTGTTGACCCGTTCTTTGGGATAGCAGTATAGAGAATACCCCCTGGCAGCTTCTCGTAGTAATTTACGTGCATATTTGCAAAATACTTGACCCAGGCAGGCTCATTTGGATTTAGTGCGCAGGCTTTTCTTAGTGATTTACGGGCTGAGGTAATATCTCTCTTAATGAATAAGAGATACTTTCCGTGGAGTCTATGGACTAGATTGTTGAGCGGATTTGCCTCGAGAATGTCTTTGGCTAAAGTTTCGTATTTCAGCAAGCAGCCTGACTTCGCCAATGTGCTCATGAGATCTATTTTTGCGTTGATGTCGCCCTGGTTTGCGCTGCAATAATCCTCTAGCTGGCTTATGTAATTGGCCAGTCCGATGCTGGCTTGCGCCTTCAGGCTTGGGTGGAGGTTCTCTGTCATGATTCGTTAGATTATGTTTGTCCGAGAATTAACGTATCCAGTCATTAAGATGTGCAGGCCGGGCTTCTTCTGTGATATTTGATTGCTAGAGTAATTGATTCCGCGAGGGCCGTAGCGTTATTGGATTCGACTGTTATCTTGCGGCCTCGGCTGATGTTGAAGTTGCTAAGATTTCCGCTGTCTGCTGCGATTACTGTAAGTCCGGCGCTCGCAGCCTCCCTCGTGACTAAACCATAGCTTTCCGGCCAAAGTGATGGCGCAATCAGTATGTCCTGCGAAGCGTAGAAGTTGCCCATCTCATTCATTGGTACTGGTGCTATGAACTGTACGTGGTACCCATTCCAGTTGGAGGTGTAAGGTATTTCATCCTCCTGTAATCTATGATCAATCACGGTGAGCTCGAGGTTGAGGCCCGCAGGCAAGAGGTGGACGGCCTGACGCAGAATGTGGTATCCCTTGTGCATGGCCATGCCGCCCACATGGCAGATCCGTAGCGGATCGCCTGGGCTTCGTGGTGGTCGCGGCAGGGGTGGCGGCATCGGTGTGAATTTGTTTTCGCGTACATCGATCTCCTCTACCCCGGCCCGCTCATACACCTTCCGAAATGGATCCGACACCGCCAGGCGCTGCTGGGCGCCCCGCAGGATGCCAGCGAGGATGCTGCGCCGCTCCAGAGCGATGGCTTTTTCTTCTGGAGTGGGCGTGCCGTCGATGTGATCAAAGGGCTTGGCGGGATCGATCTGGCGGCCGGCGGGGCTCACGAGGAAGAGCTCGGGGCTGAGCCACCAGGCGTCGTGGAGGGTGACGAGGTAGGGGATGCCGAGCTGCTTGGCTACCACGAGTGGGGAAGCGGTGAGCACCTGGGTGCAGTGGCAGTGGATCAGATCAAACGATTCATCCTGAAACCACTGGCGGCAGAAGCTTTCCACCCGTGTGTCCTCAATGTCAGCCCAGGGGCGTGGCGGCACGGCGAGGCGCAGGATGCGGGCGCCGTGCCAGTGCCAGAGGTCGAGGGGAAGGGCGTCGCTGGTGAGATCCTGCCAGGGATCGTGATCGATGCATAGAACGGTCACGTCGTAGGCATCCCCGTGATCCTTGAGGATGTCGCGCACCTGATCCTGGGCAACGCGTGTGGCCCCCCCAAAGCTCTGGGGAGCAAAGAACACATTGATCACCAGCAGCTTCTGGCGATGGGGCGATGCGGGTTGAGGGTTGTGATCGGTGGATGAGCTGTCGCCGCTAGCTGCGAGGAACTGCGTGTTCCAGATCTGCTCGCCGAGCTGTTCATGGAAGCTGGCCTGGGCGTGCTGGCGTGCCTGGCTGCTGAGGCGGGCTAGGAGCTCAGGGTCCGCTAGCAGCCGTTCCACCTGTTGCACCCAGGCCTGTTGATCCTCGGTCAGCAGCACGTGCTGCTCGGCTGTAGCGGCATCGGTGTAGGCCCGCACGGGCGAGCACACAGTGGCAAGGCCCAGCAGGCTGGCCTCCATCCACTTGATGGCACTTTTGCAGTGGGTGGTGGGGTGATCTTCCAGTGGCACCAGGGCGATGCTGCCTTCCGCCAGATGCTGGAGGTAGTGGCTGTAGTAGGAATAGGGAACGGTGCTGATCCGGCCGGAGAAGGGCTGGAGGCAGGCGGGGAGTTCGAGATGGCCGATCAGGGAGAGCCGCAGCTGCGGGTGGTTGCCCAGCAGTTGGGCGATGGCGGGAGCGAGCTGATCGCTCCAGATATGCCTGTGGGCCAGGGTGCCCGAACTGACGACCAGGCGGGGCGCGCGTTGAGGGGGCTGGTGGGCCAGGCGCCTGGCCAGGCCGAGCAATTCGGGCAGGGGCAGGTTGGGCAACACCGTAATCGGCTTGTCCGCCAGAGCGGCTGAGGCCCCACGGCAGGCGTCGGCCAGGGCTGCGGTGGAGGTGATCACGGCATCGGCCTGCTCCAGGGGCCAGCGCTGCAGAGGAGCATCAAGCCCGAGGCGGCGGTGGATGGAGCGGCTGATCGAGCCGCCATAGGTGATGTAGGGAGCGGGGAAGGCGGAGGAGAAAACGAGGTCGTCGATATCGGCGAACACTCGCTTGCCGCAATGGCGCGCGAAGGTGAGCGCGCGGATCACGCCGTAGGTGGCCGGGGTGCGGCAGAAGAGCACGGCATCGGCCCAGGCCACCTGCTGGCTGAAGCTCCAGGTATCGAGATCGCCCTTCTCGATGCAGCGCACCTCGGCGCCGCAGCGCTCAAGTTGCTGGCGCTTCTGCTCCACCCGGTAGAGCCAGCACTGGGGCAGGGAGCGTTCGCCGATCAGCAGCCAGCGCAAGGGTGGCTTGGTGGAGCGAGGCAGGGGCGTGCAGCCGCTGCGGCCATCGTCACCGGCCCAGAGGGCCTGGCTGATATGGGTGAGCAGGCTGATGGTGCGCTCGCGCACCGCAAGGCCGAGCGCCTGGGGTGCGTTGTTGGCAATCAGCTGATCGATCAGGCCCGCGGAGAGAGTGTTCACGTGCCAGCCGAGCTGATCGAGCAAGCGCCGGCAGAAGGAGGAACGGGGAGTGCGGGCCTGCTGAGCGGGGATGAGGGGGAGAAGCCTGGCCAGGGCCGCCTCGATCGTGCTCAGGGATTGCTTGCTGATCTCCAGCAGGGCCAGGGCCTGGTCGAAGGTGCTGAGCGTGGGCTCAAGGCCCATGCCCCGCTGGTGGAAGAGGGCGATGGCCACGCCGAGGGCATCGCCGCTGCGCAGCTGTAGGCGTAGGGCGGCGCTGTCGCCAGGGCCGCGCTCAGGCGTGAAGAGGGCCGTGAGGGTCCGGGCCAGCAGCAGATCGCCGTAGACCTCCTGGCTGAGGCGTACCAGGCTGGCCAGCAGCAGGGGGGGGGGGGGGGGGGGGGTCGGGTCGAGGTCGGTGGGCTTCTCCTGCAGCAGCAGGGTGGCGATCACCACATTGAACAGGGGCCGGAGATGGGCGTCCCAGCACTGGCGCTCGCGGGTGGTGGGGCCGAAGTAGCAGCGCTCGGCCAGTTGATCGGCCAGGGCGGCGCAGGATTGGCCAAGCTGCACATCGCCCGGAGTGGGCGGGTTGCCGCCAGACCAATGGCGATAGAGTTGATGCAGGGCGAGGAGCAGCAATTCGGCCCTGGTGCAGCTGTCGGCTTCCACGCCTTGTTGCAGGACTGAATTGGCCAATGCAGCCTTCTGCAGCACCAGCAGTGCAGTGGGGTCCCAGACGCCTGCGGCGGCCTGCAAAGCGCACCAAGTGAACACCTGCTGTCGGCTGCCCTCCAAAACAGAGCGGTCTGTTGCTTCCTCCAGCCCCGTCTTCAGGGCGTCCAGATCACCTGCTTGCAGACAGCCCTTGGTGATGGCCGCTGCCACTTGCTCGCGATCCTGCGCGGTCAACGGCCAGTCGCCACGCCCGAGGGTGGCCTCCTGATCGTTGGTGACGACTTGCCAGCGGGCAGTAGCCAGTTCGGCCAGCAGGTTCAGCGGTAGTGCCTCCCAGTCGATCGGGATCGCAAAGCCGCAATCCCGCATCTGCACCCCTCGGCGAGCCACATCGGTGCGGGGCTGATCGGCGGTTCCGGTGCCAACCTTTACCCCGGTCAACCACACCTGCAGTTCTGTCGGCGATCCGGGTTTCACCGGTTCACACCATCCCTTCAGCAAGCCCTCGTCATCAAGCCCTTCCAGCACGCCTGCAAGCTTGTGGGACCCGATGGGGCAGCTGTTGCTGGCAGTGCGCATGGTGAAGAGGAAAAGTGCGAGGGGGGCTTGTTGGATCAGGTGAGGGCTGGGTGTTGGAGAGCCGGCCGGCGTGGAGAGGTGGCTTGGCCACAGGCATGGGCTGAACTTTGCTGAGGGTTCCAGTGCCCGAATGCGATGGCTGCGGGTGCAGCCCATCAGGTAATCCACCACCGGATGCAGCTCATTGCTGGCCGCTGTGGGGTTGGTGGCCCGGCGCTGGCTGCTGTAGTGCTCGCAATCGAAGAGTGGATGGGGGCTCACCAGCTGCCGGAAGGGGGCTTTGAGCTGGGCAAACCACCCGAGGAGGGAGCTATTCCCTTGGGGCGCCCGGTTCCAGCGCTTCAGTTGGCTGCGCAGAAAATCTGGGAGGAAGAGCACCCCCTCCATCTCTTCACCCAATGCAGCCTGTTGGAGATATTGCAGAATCTGTGGCGCATTGGGGCCCTCCTGGCTGGAGGAAGTCGTGGCCGGCACGAGCTCCAGCAGCGGACAGACCAGACGCCAGCCCTGGGTTCTGTCTCCCAGAAGGGTGAGCAGCAAGGGATACGGCACCCTGTAAATCGGGCGCGTGGCCTCCTTGTTGTTGGGGTCTGGTAGCAGCCAGATCAGTCGACTTGCCCCCAGTGCTCTCAGTTGACGGGCGTACCAGTCATCGTGTTGATGAGTATTTGTCAGTCCCCAAGCTTCCCGAATAATCTGGATCGCTGCGCGATTTGATGACTGTTCCGCTGGTTTGGAGCGATCGCTTGGCTGTTGGGATGGGCCAGGCGCAAGGGATTGAGTTTGAAAAAATTGCTTGAGTTTGCTGCGAAGGGCCATAGGGAGGGGGGGGCCCAGCGCTCAATTTATCGCGTGGGGCGCCTCTCACTTCGGTGGCGAGGGATGCATCTCAGGTGCTTAGCGCGGGTACTCCCGCATCAGCCGCTGCACCTCGCCGGCGTGGTAGCTGCTGCGGGTGAGCGGGCTGCTCACCACCTGCAGAAAGCCCAGCTCCCCTTCCCCGTAGGCCCGGAACGCCTCGAACTGCTCCGGCGTCACGAAGCGATCCACCGGCAGGTGCTTGGGGCCAGGGGAGAGGTATTGGCCGATGGTCACGATGTCGACCTGATGGCGGCGTAGATCAGCCATAACCGCGCGCACGTCGGCGTCGCTCTCGCCCAGGCCCACCATCAGGCCGGATTTGGTGTAGGTCCGCGGCCAACCCTCCCGCACCCGATGCAGCAGCTCCAGGGAGCGCTCGTAGATGCCCTGGGGCCGGGCTTTTTTGTAGAGCTGAGGCACGGTCTCAATGTTGTGGTTGAGCACGTGGGGAGCGGCCTCCATCACCGTGGCCAATGCCTCCCAGTTGCCGCAGAAATCGGGGATCAGCAGCTCGATCGTGGTGAGTGGCGAACGCTGGCGCACCTGCTCGATGCAGGCCACAAACTGACTGGCGCCGCCATCGCTCAGGTCGTCGCGGTTCACCGAGGTGATCACCACGTGGCTGAGGCCCAGCCGGCTCACCGCTTCCCCCAGCCGCTCGGGCTCGCTGGGGTCGAGGGCGCGCACGCTCTTGTCGAAATCGATGTCGCAGTAGGGGCAGGCGCGGGTGCACCCCGGCCCCATGATCAAAAAGGTGGCGGTGCCGCCGGCGAAGCACTCGCCGATGTTGGGGCAGCTGGCCTCCTGGCACACCGTGTTGAGCTTGAGGTCGACCAGCAGGTCGGCCACCTCGCCGATCCGTTCCCGCTGGGGGGCCTTGACGCGCAGCCAGTCGGGTTTGAGCACGGCGCAGGGCAGGCCGGTGGGGCCGAAGGAAGGGCTGGACGCGACTTTAGAAAGC
>Ga0194129_10007379_pt1 | contig 13093 bp, 12 predicted proteins | sample TA2KigCa35mmetaG_FD_150862 | JGI IMG/M metagenome (GOLD analysis project Ga0194129, IMG submission 150862) | Freshwater microbial communities from Lake Tanganyika, Tanzania - TA2015038 Kigoma Deep Cast 35m | ecosystem: Environmental > Aquatic > Freshwater > Lake | place: Tanzania: Lake... | reverse complement strand
TCATTGCGTCAGACCAGGCGGCTGTGATCCGCCTCTGGGAAGAGTGCGGATTACTTCGCTCCTGGAACGATCCCGTCAAGGACATCGCGCGCAAGCTCGTGGTCCAGCGGGAACTTTTCCTGGTCGGGGTGCTCGGCGAAGAGGTGGTTGCCACGGCCATGGGCGGCTACGACGGCCACCGGGGCTGGGTGAACTACCTCGCTGTGTCACCGCAGCATCAGCGCAAAGGGCTTGGTCGGGCCCTGATGCGCCGACTCGAAGAACTCCTGCAAGCCTCGGGGTGCCCGAAGTTGAATCTGCAGGTTCGCGCCGGCAATGCGGCAGTCCTGGAGTTCTATCGGCGACTCGGTTATGCGGAGGACCCTGTGGTAAGCCTCGGCAAGCGCTTGATCCACGATCACACGCCGGGGACCTCGATCCCAGGGCTTGAGCCGAGCCACGGGTCGACCCACGAAGTGGTGCTCAGCTGCAAAGTAGCCGGATACTCTCCGGTATCCGGATCGCCTTGATGCGGTCGGGATCGTTGTCCGGATGGATCACGAAGGCGCGCGTCTCGCGCCCCTCGCATAGAAGGGTCTCGGCGCGCATCACCCGGTGGTGTTGAAGGAAGACCTTGTCGCGCCACTCCTCCACCCAGGTGTGGACCTGCAGCCGCTCACCGTAGGTTGCCGTCTTGAGGAAACGGGTGTGCAACTCGAGCAATGGCGTGCCGATGATCCCGGTGGTCTTTTGCAGTTCCCGCCAGGGGGGAACGCCACACTGCAGGAAGAAGTGCAGTGAGGACGCGTCCATCCACTTGTTGAAGTTGGGAAAAAAAACGATGCCGGCGGGGTCGCAGTCGCCAAACAGGACATCGACTTCCCATATTGTGGTCTTGGTCATGCGGACTCCGGTGAAACTGCGGTGGAACGGCTACCACCGTCGCGCACAAGGCGACCACACGCGCGAAGCGAGACGGTGGGTGCCAACAAGGCCGTATCGGGCCAGCGGGCCCTATCAGGTCAGGCCATATCAGGCCATATCAGGCCGTATCAGGCCGTATCACAGGCCATGGGCTTGATCACCCGTGCAAGGGTATCGTCGTGCAGGGCCTCAACGAGCGCCGCGCGATGCCGGAGCACTGCCTTCTGGTTGATCGATCCCTTGTCGGTTACTTCCCCCAGGTCAAGGCTGGGGGCCTGCGCGAGGAGGCAAAGTCTCGCCACCCGGTTGGCGGTACCGCTCGAGGCTGAGGCGAGTTGATCCACCAGTTCCTGGAAGCGCTGGAGCACCGCAGGCGTGGCCAGCACCTGCTCCATCGAAGCATCGGCCCCGAGTCCGCTGAGTTGCCGCACTGCGGCGGTGGGAAAGATCATGGCGCCCACTTCCTTCCTGTTTACCCCGGTAATGACTGCATCCTGCACATAGGGCGCCCCCGCAGCGATGATTCGGCTGCGCAGTGGCCCTACGCTCACGAAGGTGGCTGTGGCAAGCTTGAAATCTTCAGCGATCCTGCCATCGAACTTCAGACCCCGATGCACATTGGCTGGATCGATCCAGCGCACCGCATCGCCGGTACGGAAAAACCCATCCTCGTCGAAGGCCTGCGCAGTTTCCTCCGGTGCGCGCCAGTAGCCGGGCGTGATGTTTGGTCCGCGATAGCGGACCTCGGTCTTGCCCTCGATGTCCACCAGCTTGAGCTCAAGGCCTGGCGTGGGTACGCCGAGGTCTCCGGCACTCACATGGGGGTCGGTCACGAAGATGCCAAAGGGGCTGCTCTCGGTCATGCCGAGTCCGGTCCCCATCACGATGCGTTCACCGATCTCGCGCTCCTGCGAGGCGTAGAGACTGTCCCAGACCGGCTGGGCGAGCGCTGCCCCGGCATAGAAGAACATCCGTACCCGCGAGAGTAGCGACCTGCGCAAGGCCGCGTCATCTTGCATGGCAAGCGCAATCGCCTCAAAGCCGCTTGGCACGTTGAAGTACACCGTAGGCGCAATTTCGCGAAGATTGCGCAGCGTCTCGTGAATCAGCGCTGGCGTGGGCTTGCCGTCGTCGATGTAGAGGGTGCCCCCGTGGTACACGACCATGCCAAAGTTGTGATTGCCGCCGAAGGTGTGATTCCATGGCAGCCAGTCCACCAGGATCGGAGGTTCCTCGGTGAGGACCGGCATCGACTGCGCCATCTGCTGCTGGTTGGCGCACCACATGCGCTGGGTGTTGATCACCGCTTTCGGAAGTTTCGTGGACCCGCTGGTGAAGAGAAACTTCACGATCGTCTCGGGCCCGGTGGCCTCGATCGCGCGGTCGACTGCGTCGCTTACCGCAGTGCCGGCGAGATCGGCAAAACGGGTGATGCTCTTCAGCGCGAGTTCCCCCTCGCCGAGGACCACCTCAACCTCCGATGGCACGGCGGCCTCGATCGCCCGGGCGTAGCGCGGGTCTGCGGCAAAGACGAGGCCCGGCGTTGTGGTTGACAACACATGACGGAGCTTCTCGAAGTCCTGGCTGACCAGGCTGTAGGGCGGCGAGGTCGGAACGAAGGGAACTCCCGCAAGCATGCTGCCCAAGGCGAGCAGCGCATGCTCGAGGCTGTTTTCCGACAGGATCACAACCGGCCGTTCAACGCTCAGTTTGCGATCGATCAGACCCTGCGCAATGCAGCGCGCTTTTTGCCACGCCTCACCGTAGCTGAGGTACTGCCAGTCGCCCCGAACGGCAGTGCCCGAAACCGCGCGTCGCGCCATCATGCAGCGCTGTGGCACAGATTCGGCCCAGTGCCGCAGCCGGTCGGTGAGCCGCACCGGATACGCGCGCAGTTCCTGGTCGGCGCGCACTGTCTGCACTCCAGGGGCGAGGTCCTGCACAACAACCCGTGTGACCCCGAAGGTCAGGGGCCGGAACCTTGGCGTCGGCATGATTTACCCCTCCTCGCGCAAGCGTGCGGAACGCCCTTCAAGAAACGCGTGCAGTAGGCTCTTGGCCTCGGCGGACGACTGCGCAATCGCTGCCATGAGCGACTCGGTGAAGAGACCGTGGTCGGCGGCCTGCTCAACGATCCGCGGAAGCGCCTGCACCAGCGCAAAATTTGTGAGCGGTGCGTTCTGGGCGATCCGTTCGGCAAGCTCGATCGCCTTCGTCTGCGCCGTGCCCGCCGCAACGAGATACTGCGCAAATCCAGCACGTTCGCCTTCGGCCGCACCATACACCCGCCCGGTGAGCATCATGTCCGTCATCCGTGCAACCCCGATCAGGCGGGGAAGGCGCACGGAGCCTCCGCCTCCCACGAAGATGCCGCGGGACCCTTCGGGCAGGGCATAGAAGGTAGTTTCATCGGCAACCCGGAGATGACATGCGCAGGCCAGTTCCAGTCCGCCCCCCACCACAGCACCCTGCAGTGCGGCCACCACCGGTACCGGGCCGCGGGCAATCGCATCGAGTGCGGTGTGCCACATCCGTGAGTGATGCATCCCCTGCGCAGCATCCCGCTCGCGAAGTTCAGCGAGGTCGAGCCCTGCACAGAAATGCTCGCCATCGCCCACGATCACCGCCGCACGTACCTGTTCCGGGAGGTTTTCGAAGCAGTTGCGTAGCGCCAGCATGAGCCCGTCGGAAAGGGCATTTCGCTTTTGCGCGCGGGTCATGCGCACCACAAGCACGGCGCGCTGGATTTCGGTGGAGAGAAGATCGGAAGTCATTTTCGTCTGCTTCAGGAAAGGTATCCACGGCATTCCTGCCCAGTCATGCGCCGCCGTGCGTATGGCGTGCCGGCCCGCACCGTCTTGCCGGCACGCACCGTCTTGCCGGCACGCGCCTTAGTGGTCGCCCCATACTTCCCGGGCTGTGTCGATCACCAGCTGCAGCTTGGCTCGCTGATCCTCCCAGGCGATGCGGTTGCCATGGACAGTGCTGGAAAAGCCGCATTGAGGGCTCAGCCCGAGCTGTTCGATCGGCGCAAAACGGGCCGCCTCTTCGATACGTCGCTTGAGGTGGTCCTTGCTCTCGAGCTCGCCAAACTTGGTTGTGACGAGTCCCAGCACGAGCGCCTTGCCCTTCGGGAGGTAGCGCAGGGGACGAAAGTCTCCCGAACGGTCATCGTCGTATTCGAGGAAGTATGCGTCGATGTCCATCTCCTGGAGGAGCGCTTCAGCAACCGGCTCGTAGTTGCCCGAGGCTGCATGGGTGCTCTTGAAATTGCCGCGACAAAGGTGCATCGCGAGCGTCATCCCCGGGGGCTTCAACGCCACAACCCGGTTGATGAACTGCGCATAGCGGTGCGGTAGCTCCAGGGGATCGTCGCCGCGCTGGCGCGCCGCCTCGCGCATGCGCTCGTCGCAGAGATAGGCAAGGTTGGTATCGTCCATCTGCACATAGCGGCAACCTGCCGCATGCAGCGCGGCGAGTTCCTCGGCATAGGCGCGCGCCACGTCGTCGTAGAACTCGGGTTCGAGCACCGGGTAGGCATGGGCGCTGATTCCAGCGCGCCCGCCCCGGAAATGCAGCATCGTTGGCGAGGGGATGCAGACCTTCGCGGTGCAATCCGACCCGATCTGGCTCGCGAGGTAGCGAAAGTCGTTGACCTGGATCGCACCCGCATGACGCACCCTGTCGCTAACCCGAATCACCGGTGGCGCGAGTTCCTCGCTCCCGTCGGGCCGGATCACCGTGACGGGGACATCGGTCTTGACGCCACCCAGTTGCGCGAGAAAGTCGATGTGAAAATAGGTCCTGCGGTATTCGCCGTCGGTGATCGAACGGAGGCCCACATCCTGCTGAAAATGCACGACCTCGGCGATCGCGCGATCTTCAACCTCGCGCAACTGCGCGGCGGTGATGGTGCCGTTGGCCCGCTCCTGCCGGGCTTCGAGAAGGTAGGGCGGTCGCAGGAAACTTCCAACGTGGTCATAACGCGCGGGCAGGTGGGGCAGATGCGAGGGGCTCATGCGTAGCGCTCGGTCGTGGCTTTGAAGTCGGCTTGAGGTGTTGTTCAGCTCTTGTAGGACGGATCCGTCCTGTCGAGTTTGCGAAGCAGGGCGGGCCACGCGAGCGCGGCGCCCTGGCCTGCGGTGGCTGCGCGGATCACGCCGCTCATGTTTCCAGGGATCGGCACGGCGATCTCCACCAGTTCGCCTCCCGCCTGTGCATCGATCTGGATCCGGCAGGCACTCTCGAGCATGTACATGTTGAGAAAGGCCTCGGCGATGGTCTTTCCAACGGTGAGAAGACCATGGTTGCGGAGCACCAGAAAGGTGTTGTCACCCAGGGCACGCTGCAGGCGCGGTTTCTCCTCGTCGCGCAGCGCTACTCCCTCATAGTCATGGTAGGCCACCGACGGCAGCACGAAGGTGCTCTGCTGGCTGATCGGCAGTATCCCGCGCCTTTGCGCGCTGACCGCGACGCCAGCGCGACTGTGCGTGTGCAGTACGCAGCCCGCATCCTCGCGGACCGCATGGATGCAACTGTGAATCGTGAACCCTGCCGGATTCACCGGGAATGCGGACACGTGGATCTTGTTGCAGGCCTGATCCACCCGCACCAGGCTCGATGCTGTCACTTCGTCGAACATCAGTCCGTAGGGGTTGATCAGAAAATGATGTTCGGGCCCCGGGATCCGCGCGCTGATGTGGGTGAACACGAGGTCGCTCCAGCCAAAGAGGGCCACCAACCGGTAGGCTGCGGCAAGGTCAACCCGCAGTGCCCATTCCTCGGCGCTCACCGAGGCGTGCAAGGAGGGAATCTGCATCTGGAGGGCTCCCTTGAAGTGGGTTGTGAGGCCTGATCGCGGGGCGCGATCCTCATACCCGCGTCCTACCCGGGTATTTCAACACAGCCTTGCCTCGTGCGGTGGTCAAGGGCGTTGTCGCCCGGCGAGGCCCCAGAGGCGCACCCACCACGAGGAGACCTTCGGCCCGGCCAGGGCAAGCGCAAGGGGTCGCTTTGGCGGCGAGGCTGGCTTTGCCGGATTCACCGGGCTGCGATGCCTTAGCCTGCAGAAAACCCCGCACAAGTATCCCTTCCAGGCCTCGGGGAAGCGGTCCCTGCGTTTGGGTCGGCCTGCCCGAGTGTGTTGTACTTCGCAAATCCCCGGCAAGGCCTGAACGGCCGCTGCGAAACCGATGGAGCCGCCGTGAAGCATTCGAGAACCGACGACATTGTGATCGGGGCCGGCATCCTCGGCCTTTCGACTGCCTGGCATCTTCACCGCATGGGAAGGACAGTCCGGGTCCTCGAGCGGACCGCTCGGATCTTGGGCGCTTCCATACGTAATTTTGGTATGATCTGGCCGATAGGTCAGGAGGTCGGAGCACCGCTCGACATCGCCCTGCGGAGTCGCGAACACTGGCTCACGATGATCGAGCGCGTGGGCCTATGGCATGAAGCCGAGGGTTCGGTGCACGTACTACACCATGAACTCGAGGAGGCGGTTGCGCGCGAGTTTGTTGCGCGGGCCAGGGATCATGCCTACAGCGTCCAGTGGTTGAGCCCTGAGCAAGCGTGCAGGAGAGTGCCGCGACTGCGTCGCGAGGGTCTGCGCGGAGCGCTCTTCAGCGCCACCGAGGTCTGCGTTGACCCGAGACTGGCACTCGCCGGACTGCAGGCCTGGCTGGAGGGGCAGGGCGTTGCATTCCACTGGGAAAGTGCAGCGCTCGAGGTCTCGGAAGGCTGCGTGCGGACTGGACGCGGTGCGTTCGAAGCCGGCGAAGTCTGGGTATGTACCGGTCACGACCTGAGTGGCCCCTTCGCCGAACTGCTTCAGGCCTCAGGGATCGTGCCCTGCAAGCTTCAGATGCTGCGTACCGCTGCGCTGCCGCACAGGGAGCGCGTTGGTCCCATGCTCGCTGCTGGACTCACGCTTGCGCACTATCGCTCCTTTGCCGCCTGCCCCACACTTTCCTTGCTTCGCGAGTCGCTTCGAGCGCGCCACCCGGGCTATGCGGAGCACGGCATTCATGTGATGGTGTCACAAACTCAGGAGGGTGCGCTCACGCTCGGCGATTCCCACGCTTATGGCGAAGCGATCGATCCTTTCTCGAGTGAGGAGGTCGACAACATGATCCTTGCCTATCTCGACCGTTTCTTCGACCGAGCCAACACTCCGGTCGCCTCCCGCTGGATGGGTGTGTACGGGAAGCATCCGCAACAGGCGTGGGTCGTGCTGCATCCTGACACGACAACGCATATCGTGACCGGGGTTGGCGGCGCAGGCATGACGCTGTCGTTCGGCCTGAGCGAGGTTGTTGTACGCGAGGTGCTGGGAGGACCCCGGTGACGCTCACTCCTATCGTCGCGATCCACCTGAGCTTCGCGGTGCTCGCACTGCTCCTCGGGCCCTTTGCGCTCTGGGCGCGCCTCGGCAAGGTCGTGCGGGTACGCTTGCACCGTGCCTTTGGGTATGCCTGGGTGACCTGCATGCTCGGTGCTGCGTCTTCAGGCATTTTCATTCGCGACTTTCACCTGCCGAACCTTGCGGGGTACACGCCAATTCACCTCCTCATTCCGGTGACTTTTCTGAGTATCTGGCGCGCCTTTGCCTTTCTCGCGAGCGGAAATCACCGTGGTCACCGATTGACGATGCAGTGGACCTATGCCGTGGCTTGCGTGATCACCGGGCTCTTCACGCTCCTCCCGCAGCGCTATCTTGGCAAACTGCTCTGGGGCATGTGATTCCCCGCGGCTGGGCGAGAAACGATCCCGCGCGCCCGCGGTGGCCGGTATTGACGCACGCCTGTCGGATTCAGAGCCTACCTTCCAGCAGTCGTGTTCGTGACCACCGTACTGCTCGACACGCGATGGTTTCGATCACCTCTTTCTCGCGCACGAACGCCGCAGTCTTTCGACCCCTGCATTACCTCCGCCGATACCGGTGCAACGGTACCGGGCGAGACCCAGTGGAAGTGGCCGGGCGCTCTACTGGCAGGGCCTGCCCGACAAGGCACGCGTTCAACGCGTGGTGGCGTTGTGATCGGCTTCGATACATGAGAGCCGTGCCGACATGCCGCGTGCGCGCCGGGTATTATCCGCTGTCGCGCCGCTTTGGTCCCCGCTCTGGATGAGCGCGGCACCGTGCTCCAGCAGCCCTCGCCGAATGAAACCCAGGCATTCGTATCATGCAACCCAGCATCGAGATCACGCCCGACGGTCGTCTGCTCCAGCGTCGCCAGGTCGAAACACCGAATGGCAAGCGCGAAAAAGTCCGTGACATCACCGATGAGGCCCAGCACTGGCTCGACGCGTCCGTGACGCTGCAGTCGGGCACCCGCCTGTCGGCCATATACGAATTACTCAAAGCCAACGCCGCGCTCCGAGCGCTCTACAAGCGCAACTGGGCTGACGAGTACCTCGCCCGATACGAGGCGATCTGCAGTGGGCAGGTGGTGCCAACGGCGCGTGACGATGCACCGCCGAAGGAACCGGCCATTGAAGCCCTGGTGCTGTCACGCCACCAGGAGATGCGCTTTCCCGCCCGATTGCTGTCGATGATCGTGGATTCACCGGGCCCGAAGACTCAGGCCTCGGAGCGCTACCTCAGCCTGATGGCAGGAAGTGATTCCCGCCCCACTGACGGCATAGCGCCCATCATCCGCGAAGCATTCAATCATTGGCACATCAGCGGGCGCTCGGTTCCTTTTGCTCAAGACACCGAATTGTGGGGTGTCCATTACAAGGCGGGCAGCCGCATCGACTATTCGGTCAGTTTCAGCTTTGACGATTCCATCGATCTGCCGGTTTGCATCGGCCCCGGTTGCGTCACCCTCACCATCACCGGCCAGCGCCGCAAGGACAGGCTGACTGTGACCGTCCCGCTCGGTACCGAACAAGAGCCCCCCATGATCACCCTGCATGAACTGATCCGGGCCATCACCCACGAGTTTTCGTTTCATGGAGGGCCGGCAGAAACTCAAGCCGAGAGGGAAAAGCTCAAGCAGGTGGTTGACGAATTGGACGATGCACGCCACGCAGAAGACCTGCGCTTCGGCGCGGCGCACCTTTTTTGCCCCGACGGGGACCTCACGGACATCGCTGCCCGCGGCCAAGACCTGGAGGACACCAGCCGCTACTGGGAGCGTTCCATGGTTCTCGAACACACCGGTTGGACAGAGGCTGAGTTGAAGGTTCGGCGTCGTCAGGGTCGTGTACTCGAACTGCGATCTGCGGCAACAGAAACACGCCCGCGTCACACCGCCTACCCGGTCGAACAATTCATTCCCGGTTTTGATACCGAACTCTTTCGATTCCTGAACTGGGTGGCCAGCATGTCGTGCTCCGAATGGGCCACCCATCGATTTCTGACCGACTGGCGCACGGGTGGCCTCCGGGAGCCACCGATCAATGGCTGGGCGGTTCTGGCCTTGTCCGACGTTCCCATCACGCATGAACCGCTGACCGACGAGCCGCTCAAAGGTGTCGGCAAACAGGTGGCACCCATGCGCCCCATCTTTTCTGATGCAAGTCCTAAACACCAACTGCTCAACGCCTTTGAAGCCTTTGCCTCCCAGCGGCGGCTGGTCTTTGAGAGTCGCGATGACCTGGAGGAAGATGACTGAAGCAGAGTCCCCATGCACCCGGCGATGCATCGCGAATGCGGCTGGGCATGATCAAGCCCGGCCAGTTGCGGTCAAACCGCCGGATGAGCATCACCGGTCGGCCGCCAAGGTCCAGGTGGCGCGCCTCGGGCACGGTCAGGCCGCAGCGGCGAGCCGGTTCCGAAGTGCAGGTTTCAGCCCGCGCGACGTTGAATGCATCGCCCTTGGCCGGAACTGCGCTCGGTGGCGGTTTCGCCCGTACGCAAGCGTTCGCCAATCTTGCTGGCAGCACGGAATTGCCGGTAGCGGCACACCACCTTCACCCGTGGGCCAGCGTCGGTATCCATGAACTCCGAACTGGTGCGCAGGATCTGCAGCAGATTGGCCTTGTTCAGCATCCCGGCGATCAACTGCTGTTGTGCATTCATTCCGGCCAGTGCGGAATCGTCAGCAGGGTGGAGGCGCCTGGGCTCGGAGATCAGGGCGTCAGAGCGCTCAACGGAAGGCTCCCCGTCCAGTTCGCCAATGTTGTGCAGGAACAGGTTCATCAAGCACATGCGGCGCTTGTTCGGCACGATTTCGTGGCCGTGGAAAGTCTGGTCACGCAGAAATTCTTTCTGACGCTTGTCCAGCTTGGCCCCAGGGCGAGCCAGCCAGTTGTACTCGCCCAAAAAGGGCCGCCGGTGCCACAGGCTGGATCGGCAATGGTTTTCATGGGTTCTGGCCGCACGCAGGCGACCATCGCTTCGATCAGCGCCCGTGGCGTGAAATACTGGCCCGCGCCGCTCTTGGTGTCTTGGGCGTTCTGCTGCGACAGACCTTCGTACAGACCACCCTTGGTGTCGGCGTCCAGGCTGATCCAGCTTTCAGCATTAATCGACTGCACCAGGCGTGAGAGCTTGGCCGGATCCTGAATCTTGTTCTGGCCCCAGAAAAAGATCGCACCCGGCATCCCTGGTTCGTTACCCAGCTTGTGCAGGGTGGGGAGGTAATGCGCCTGCAGAGGTTCACCGACCTTGGAAGTCAGGCTGGGCTAGTCGAAGCCCTTGGGATTCTGGGTGTCGTGGTTGTAGGGCTCTTGCGCGTATTCGTGCGCCAGCTTCAAAACAGCAGGTAGGTCAGCTGTTCAAGGTAATCACCATAGCCCACGCCATCTTTGAGCATGGTGTGGCAGAAGCTCCAGGCTTTCTGGACGAGGGAAGTGTTCATGTTTCCTCTGCAATGAGTTCGCTTTCCATGCGCCGAATTGCCGTAAGCAAATTGCGAAAGCTTGGCGAGCGTTCGTTGTCTAGGCGCAGGTGTTGACCTATGGTGCGCGAGCCAGCCACTTTCTCGTAGCGGCCTTTTGTCAAGGCTTTCAGCTCCTTGCTCGGGCTACCCAAAGCATCGGGTGCCCTGAATTTACGTGACTGCTGCTGGCGCGCCAGTCCATGGATTTCAAGCGCAAGCTCGACAGCAGACAAATCGGCCAGATAAAAGGTTTCCAACTCCGTGCAGCCAATACGGACCAAGCATTTTTCTAACTTGCCCGAAGCGTGGCACAAATCGAGCAAGCGCTGTTTGACCTGCATGCAATCCGGGTGACCATCCTGATCGCGCAACACAATGAACCGTGCCAAAGGGTTTTGATAGGCTCGGATCTTGCGAGTCAGTTGCTTTTCCAGATCCTGTTTGCCCTCAAACGGAATACACCGAAACGTTGTGTCGGCGTTCAGCGTTCGCGGGAGCAAAGATTCCAGCATGGCCTTGGCGGAGGGCTCCTCCAGCAGAAACACCAGCTCCATCATCGCGGGTCCACCCCTTCGAAGAAGCCTTGCTTCCACAAATACCCAAGTTGGTCACCCTCGGCAAAATAGGCAGCAATTTGTGTATTGTCCCTGGCGCGGTGAATTTCCGTGCGTCCCTGGATTTTGACCAGCCAGCACACCTCGTCCAATTCAAGCGCATTCAAAAAATCGGGGGAATGCGTGGTCACGAACACCTGTCCGCCTCGGTTTGCATAACTACGAAATTCTTCGGCGAGTTCCGCCATCAGTTGTGGGTAAAGCTGATTCTCGGGCTCTTCCACACACAGCAACGGGTGCGGCCTGGGATCATGTAACAGCACCAGATAGGCAAACATCTTGATCGTGCCGTCTGATACATAGCGATCCAGAAACGGTGTCTTGAACGAGCCGTCCTGAAAACGCAAAGTCAGGTAACCATCGTCCATCAATCTGGGTTCTACCGAAGAAACGCCAGGAACACGCCGCGCCATGGTGGCCAGAATTTTTTGAAACACATCCGAATGCTGTTCATGCAGGTAGCGTGCCACCAGGGGCAAGTTTTCACCAGATTCCGACAGGTGTTCTGTTTCACCAGCGGCATCTTTCCGCCCTCGAGCTGCATTGATGTGAAAATCGGAAACATGCCAGTTTTCTATCAACCGGCGAAAGGCACTGGCCGCCTTGAAACGTTCAAATTGGCCAAGGCCCTTGATGGCCAGGGTATCAGCTGCAACTCTCTGTTCTTCCCGATCCAGCTCTTCGTCGGACTTTTTGAAGTCCTCCTCATTTGTGATGGCATAGCCTTCGCCATTTGCGAAGCTGAGAAAATGATAGGGACTGCCATAGCGGCCACGCTTGTAGCGCAACAACTCTTTCACCACTACCGGAGCACCACCACGTCCGCCTATTTCAAGCGTATATGTCACCAACCGCTCTACGCCGCTGATTTCCATGCGGTACTGGAGTTCGATCTGGATCAAATCCTTAACCGGATCGCAGCCGCGGCTGAGCACTTCGGCAAATCGGCCGCGCTTGTCTAGCGCCTGCCGGACATTACCTTTCAAGCAGTCATGCAGGAAGCCGAATACGTCAAACAGCGTTGATTTACCGGAGCCATTTGCACCCACCACCACCAGGAAGGACGGAATATCCCTCAGATGCACGTCACGGAAGGCCTTGAAGTTCTTCAAGCGAATCGATTCGATTTTCATGATCTAGTCCTGGGTGATTGATTTGCGCCTGGGCGACTCGAAGCGGTTTCAGCCCGGCAACGGGACATGCACGCCGTCGGGGGCGTTGATAAAAGCGAATGGATTCAGAAACTGGCGTCGCCAGAACAGCGCCTGGTCCACCTCACTCAAGGCCGCCTCTTCACAGATAGCCGGCCATTTCTGCTCAATGGTCTTGACCTGATGATTGATGATCTGGATGGCCTCTTGCTTGCTCAGCAGGAACACCGATGCGGCAGCAATGCACAGCCCCACTTGACTGGTCCGCTCTGCGCCACGGATGAGCATGGCTTGCGAAGCCTGCTGACCGGACCGCGACTGAGGGCAAATGTCGTAGGCGGGCGTCAAGGTCAGTTGGTATCCGTCCCAAAATGCCGCATGGTTGCGGGCGTGGTCATCGGTGTTGCCACACAGGATGTTGAAGACGATTCGAGAGAACAACTCCCGCAAGGTCGCCTTCGGGTTGACGAAGCGGTGACGAATGATCTCGGCCAGTTTTTCGTAACTGGCGTAGGCCGCCATCATTTCATCGAGTTCAAACATCGTCAGCGCAGACACCATGGCACGCCTGCGCCAATGGCCGTCCAACCGCACC
>Ga0194129_10007377_pt1 | contig 13096 bp, 13 predicted proteins | sample TA2KigCa35mmetaG_FD_150862 | JGI IMG/M metagenome (GOLD analysis project Ga0194129, IMG submission 150862) | Freshwater microbial communities from Lake Tanganyika, Tanzania - TA2015038 Kigoma Deep Cast 35m | ecosystem: Environmental > Aquatic > Freshwater > Lake | place: Tanzania: Lake... | reverse complement strand
TGCTGCCTCCCGTAGGAGTCTGGACCGTGTCTCAGTTCCAGTGTGACTGATCATCCTCTCAGACCAGTTACCCGTCTTTGGCTTGGTAGGCCGTTACCCTACCAACTACCTGATGGGCCGCGGGCCGTTCTCTTGGCGACTGCTTCTGTAGAGAGGCAGCCTTTTCCCTCGCGTATTTCAACGCGTGGTCTCATGCGGTATTAGCGCCCCTTTCGAGACGTTATCCCCCACCTAGAGGTGCGTTACCCACGTGTTACTCACCCGTGCGCCGCTTTACCGGGGGCCGAAGCCCCTTTCTCGCTCGACTTGCATGTGTTAGGCGCGCCGCTAACGTTCGTTCTGAGCCAGGATCAAACTCTCCAGTTAAATCTTTGCGAACCGGTGGCTCGCGTGGACACTGGAGACGTCGTCTTCGGCCGGCTAAGGCGAAGACGATGGCTCGTTGTATCGTGTCTTGTGACGGTTGACGTCATTGGCACCGAAGTACCACTGCGTCAGGCCCCACGCTTTCGCGTGATGACACTTGTTCAACCCAGTTTTCAAGGACCGAGGGGCGACCGGGACACGCAGTACGCGCCCCAGCCAGCCCGGCTCCCTTTGCGTCTCGGCGTGTGGCGCCGTTTCGTCAATGGGGAGGCGGAAGCTAGTGCTTGAGCGTCAGTTCGTCAAGCACTTTTTTTCCCGCCGCTTTGCCGCCTTTGGAGGGCTCGGCGTCGGGAGGGCGGAAGTTAGTCGAATTGGGTTTGGGGTCAAGATTAAATTTTAAAAATCGTCCGGTTCGCGATTTTTGAGGAAGTTCGGCGATTTTTCGGGCGCGGGTATTCAGCGGCGGTCGCGGTTCGGGTTCAAGGCAACGCTCTCAAGGAGCGCGTCGGCGTTTCGCTCGACGACCACCGTTTCTTGTTTTGCGAGGCTCTCGAGTAGGTTTTTTCGGGCGCGGAGCACTCGGGCTTCGAGGATCGAGGGGAGCAGCAGGGCGCGGCGAGCGTCGTCGGGGAGGCGCATCGCGGGGGTGCGCTCGAGAAGCACGATGACGTGTAGCCCTCGAAGCGCTTTGCCGTCGGATTCGAGGTCGGTTTCGACGAGTTGGCTCACGTCGCCGCGTGTTTCGAGTCGACCGGCGGCGGCGGCGAAGGTTTCGTGGAGGCGCTCCCAAGGCGAGCGCGCGTAGTTGAGGAAGCGTCCGTCAGAGCTGATTGCGCCGAGCGCTTCGTAGCGGACATCGAGCTCGCCGTGGGACATCCCAGTGACGAGGTCGCGAACGGCGGCGGCGATGAGATCCTCCGGTATTTCTGTGCGTTCGAGGAAGACATCCTCACCGTTTCGGAGCGGGGGCTTCGTCGCGCGCTGCGCGGCGGCGAGCGCGCCAATGCGTTCACGGAGCATCGAGACATAGGCCCGGACCTCCTTCAGCTTCGACCCCGGGAGCTTCGCGTCGACGAGCGCGACGGCGTGGACGACTCGAAATCCTTCAGGGCGGTCGACGTCGAGGAAGCGCGCTTGCTCCCAGTCGGCGAACTCGTCCGGCGAAATGGGGCTCTCCCGTGCCTGTCGTGTCAGCTCGTGAAGGAGCGCGCGGGACAGCGCTGCAGCCTCGGCGTGCTTGGCCTCCTCGGGAAAATCGGCGCGAGCCCAAGCCGCGAACAGCGAGTCGTGGACGAGGGCATCGCGCGCCGCGGAGGGGCTCGTTGGCTTCTCGCGCATGACAAGGGACACCTCTCGAGTCCGAATGATTTCGCTGTCGATCTGCGCAACGACGCCGGACTCGAGCTTCGCGTCGAGGTCGCGCGTGACGGGCGTCTCTCGACAGCCCAAGGCGACGGATACGAAGCCGACGAGCCAGCGCGGCGGGGTGCGACTCATGGCCCCTCGAGGAGGCGCGTCGCGCGGTGAGCCGCTTGCAGCAGGAGCGCAGCGACGGCGATTCCGAGCACGGCGAACACGTCTCGCGCCTCGGCGAGTTCGTGGAGCGACCAAACGAACGCGCACGTCGCGAGCGCGAGAAACGCGAGCGGCACGAGGACCCGCGACAACATGCGCTCTAGTGTAGCGCGAAGTCAGCGGAGTCGAGCCAGCGCGAACGTCGCGCCGACGAGCATGGCGGCGGCGAAGAGCAGACGCGCGACCTTGCCGTCCACGGGAAGGCGCTCGGGCGATGCGGCGGCGTCGTCACGCCCCCCGACGACCGCGAGCGCTGCCGCATGACTGATGAGGAGAATGCTCGCGACGATTGCGGTGGCGCGTCCGACGAGCGCGCGCGTCCGGTCTTCGATGAGGTACGAGACGGCGAGGCACGTCAGCGCGGCGAGGCCGCCGAGGGCGCCCATCGCGAGCGCAGCGCGGGGGGCTGGACGACGAGGCGAGAGCCCCCTCGCCTCTCCCTCAGGAGCCGCAGAGAGCGAGTGGTCCGGGACGCTCCAGGGGTGCGACCATGCCGCAGCATAGAGCGCCCAGGCGACGACCCCGAAGAGGCCTCGTACGGGGTCTACCGCGGCGAGGACCCCCGCCTCGGAGGCGAGGCCCCACGACAGGCAAGCCAGCGCAACGAACGCTCCAATGCCGAGCGCGCGGCCGAGCTTCGGCCGACGAGCGAGCAAGAGCGTGCCGCCAAGAGCCATGGCGAGGGAGGCCGACGCCACCACGCGTGCCGACGCCGGAGAGCGCGCAGAGGCGAGAACAGGCCCGAGCGTCACTGTCCACGCGACGACGCCTGTGACGGCGCACCGGGCAACGACAGCGCGCGTCTGCAGCGTCGCCCAGGCGCGAGGAGGGCTAGGCAGCGCGACCGGCGAGGACGACGGCGCTCCTTGCTCCTCGGTGCGCGACGCGCGCTCCTCCGCCATGCGGCGAGGCCGTCAGCCCGCGGCTTGCGCCGGGCGGTTCTTGATAAGGTCGTCGATGAGCGCGAGGTAGGTGAGGACGCCGTGCCCGGTGCCGCCCTTGGCGTACACGTCGTAGGCCTTGTTCGCCATCGACGGACCGGCGATGTCGACGTGAATCCAGGGAGTCTCGCCGACGAACTCGCGCAGGAACAGCGCGGCCGTGATGGAGCCACCCCAGCGGTCCCCGACGTGCTTCAGGTCGGCCCAGTCGCTCTTCAACATCTCGCGCAAGTCCTCGACGAGCGGCAGGTGCCACATCGCCTCGCCCGCTAGGCCGGAGGCGGTCTTCACGCGGTCCGCGAGGTCCGGTCGATTCGAGAAGAAGCCAGACACGGTCGGTCCGAGCGCGACGATGCATGCGCCGGTCAGCGTCGCGTTGTCGAGGATGAGCTCGACGCCTTGCTCGACCGCGTAGTGGAGCGCGTCTGCCAACACCAGTCGCCCCTCGGCGTCGGTGTTGATGATCTCGACGGTCTTGCCTTGGTAGCTCTTGAAGATGTCCCCGGGGCGATAAGCCTCCCCATCGGGCATGTTCTCGGCGCTCGCGATGATGCCGTGAATCTCCGCCTTCGGCTGCGTGACGGCGAGCGCCGCCATGAGGGCCACGACGTTCGCGGCTCCGCCCATGTCGCCCTTCATCTCCTCCATACCGGGCGCAGGCTTGATGCAGATGCCGCCGGTGTCGAAGGTGAGGCCCTTGCCGACGAACGCGAGCTTGGGGAGCACCTCGTTCTTCGACCCCGCAGGGCGATAGCGCATGTGGATGAGCACCGGGGGTTTCGCGCTGCCGCGACCGACCGCGTCGATCAGGCTCATGCCGCGCTGCTTCAGCTGGGCGTGCTTAAGGACCGTGCAGGAGAGCCCGCCATCCTTCCGGTCGGCGCAGACCTTCTGGGCGTACTCGGCGAGCGACTCGGGATAGAGGTCGTTCGGCGCGGTGTTGATGAGGTCGCGCGCGAGGCAGATCGCCTCCGCAACACGCTGACCATCCGAGACACTCTGACGCAAGGCGCCGTCGACCTTGCGCGTCGTCAGCACCACGACCTTCTCGAGGGGAAACTTCGAGAGCCTCTCGCCAGTTTTGTAGTGCTCGAAGCGGTAGGCGCCGAGGACGCTCCCCTGCGCGAGGACTGCCTCGCCGCCATCGACCGAGACCCCCACGGCGCCAATCGCGAGGCTCTGAGCGTTCAGCGAGCGCGCGAACCGAGCGCCGCGAGCCGCAAGGCGACGCAGCTCGGGTGCATCCACCGCGTCGGCCTCCCCAAGGCCTACGAGGGCGACGCGCGAAGCCTTCACGGACGCCGAGTGAATCGGTACGTCGCAGAGCTGCCCCTTCTTTCCGCTGAACTCGCTGCGCTTTAGAGCGCGCGCGAGCGAGGCACCGAGGGCCTTCGTCAACGGGGCGAGCGCCTTCTTGAAGGCAGCACCCGAGGGCACGCCGAGGACGAGGACCTCGGCTGGGGCTTGAAGCGGAACGGTCGCGGCGACGGTGATCTTGATGTCCATGGGGATTGGGGGCGCATGTAAGCACATTGGCCGCGTTGGCGCACGCTCGCATTGACGGTGCTGCGCGTCGGCGCGAGGCTCTCACTCGATGGAAGACTACGAGCCCGGAGAACACGAGCCCTCGCGCATCGGACTCACGCTCGAGACCTACATCCTCGAGGGGATGCTCGGACGCCCAGAGGCCCGCGGGTACTTCACCTCGCTCCTGAACCAGATCGCGCTCGCGGCGAAGCTCGTCACGGCGCGCGTGCGGCGAGCCGGACTCGCGAACGTGCTCGGGACGACGGGGGAGCAGAACGCCACGGGCGACGTGGTGCAGAAGCTGGACGAGGAGGCGAACGAGACGCTGATGCGAGCGCTCGGTCGGCGTCATCACTGCGCCGCTGCCGCGAGCGAGGAGGAGGAGGACATCCGCATCCTGTCGACCGCCGATAGCGCGAACTACCTTGTCGTGTTCGACCCGCTCGACGGCTCCAGCAACATCGACGTCAACATCTCGATCGGGACGATCTTCGGGGTCTATCGCAAAGACCACGACGGCCCCGCGACCATGGAGGACTTTCTAAAGCCCGGGCGAGAGCTGCAGGCCGCTGGCTACGTCATCTACGGCTCGTCGACCCAGTTCGTCATCACGACGGGGAAGGCCGTTCACGGGTTCACGTACGACCCATCGGTCGGCGAGTTTCTGCTCTCGCACGAGAACATCCGGATTCCCGACCACCACCCGACGTACTCCATCAACGAGGGCAACGCCGCCCGCTGGACCGACGGTGTCAAGCGCTGGGGAGAGTGGGTGAAGGCCGAAGACCCATCGACGCGGCGCCCCTACTCGATGCGCTACGTCGGGACCCTTGTCGCGGACGCGCACCGAACGCTCTTGCGGGGAGGCGTCTTCGCCTATCCAGCCGACACGAAGAGCCCCGAGGGAAAGTTGCGATTGCTCTACGAGGCGAACCCATTCGCGTTCGTTCTCGAAGCGGCGGGGGGCGTCGCGACGACCGGCACCGAACGCGTGCTCGACATCCAGCCGACCGCGCTCCATCAGAAGGTTCCGCTCATCCTCGGGTCGCGGCGGAACGTCGAGGAGTTCCTTCGCTTCGCGAACGGCTGACAAGGCCGCGCTGCTCGCGCACGGCCCGACGCGACCTCTCCGGCGCGACCCGTGCACCTTAAAATGACATCAATCAAGCTCAGACGCCGGTCGCGTCCGGGCCCCAGACATACTTGTGGAGCTGTAAATTCACTCGCACCGGGAGCTTGTCGTCGAGAATCCAGTCGACGAGCTCGCGCGGGTCGAGCAGGCCGAAGGCCGGCGAGGCGAGCAGCGTCGGGCCGAGGGTCGCGAGGCGATGCTCGTCGATCGTCGCGCGCATCCACTCGTAGTCGGCGCGGTCGGCGAGCACGAACTTGAGCTCGTCGCGCGCGGTGAGAAGGGCAAGGTTCTCGAGGCGGTTCTTGCCGCACTCCCCGGACCCCGGCGCCTTCAGATCGACGATCTTGTGGACGCGCGGATCGACGCCCGACACGTCTCGATGCCCACCGGTCTCGATGAGTACCGTCCGCCCCGCGTCGCACAGCTCCGTCAACAGCGGTAGGACCGCGGCCTGCAACAGCGGCTCACCACCCGTCAGCTCGACGAGTGGCGTCTCGAAGGCAAGCGCGAGCGCGAGCACCTCGGAGCGGGCGTGGCGCGTGCCCCCGTGGAACGCCTGCGGCGTGTCGCACCAGCTGCAGCGGAGGTCGCACCCAACGGTGCGAACGAACGTGCACGGAACGCCCGCGAAGGACGACTCTCCTTGGATGCTCGCGTAGATCTCGTGGATGACGAGCGAGTCCGTGGGCACGGTCGGAAGCAACCGCGACTGCCGCGCGGGCGCAAGCCTCAGTTGTCGGCGAGGCACGCCCGAAGCTCGGGACCGCACGCATCCTGCAAGCAGCGTCGGCAATCGGCGGGCGGCGGCAACGTCTGAGTGGCCGGGGCTCGCCTCCGGTCGCCGTCGTCGCGCCGCTTCTCGACGCAGCCCCTCCCGAGGAGCCGCAAGCGCCGCGCGAGACCGCGAGGCGCCGCCGCATGACGATGAGGCTAGCCTCGGCCGACCTCGAGCGAAATCTCACCGGAGACCACCGAGTTGAAGCTTCCGTCGGCGCGACGAACGAGCAACCGGCCATCGGCGTCGATGCCGGCCCCTTGCCCGGCACATTCGCCAACCCGCACCGCCCGACCTAAGAGCCAATCACGACGCGCGAGGTCCTCCAAACAAACGGGGCGCCGCCCTTCCTCCACGGCGAGCTCGAGCTCACAGCACGCCGCGACGATCGATGCGACGACCTCGGCGGCTAGCCGATTGCGCTCGAGGTCATGCCCCCCCGCGAGCGCGAGCGAGGTCGCGCTCGACGCGAGATCGTCGGGAAACGACGTGGTGTGAACGTTCAAGCCGACCCCGATGACGGCGAACGCGCCGCGCGCGCTCATCGAGGCCTCGACGAGAATGCCAGCCAACTTGCGGTCATCGACGAAGACGTCGTTCGGCCATTTGATGCGGGCGCGAGGCCCGTCGAGGTGTACGTCGACGACGCGCGCCACCCCGACCCCGACCGCGAGGGCGAGCAGCGCAAGGCGTGATGACTCGAGCCGCGGCCTCCACAGGAGCGAGAGGTAGAGGTTTTTGTCGGGTGGCGAGTGCCAGCGGTGTGCGCCACGGCCACGCCCCGCCGTCTGAGCATCCGCGATCACGACGGCACCGTGCGGCGCCCCCTGCGCCGCGAGGCCCCGGACGTCGTCGTTCGTCGAACCCGTCTGCTGGTGGATGAGGACTGGTCCGAGTCGTACTCCGCGGAGCGCGAGCTCGTCGGCGATGCGCGACCCGTCGAGTTCGGTCACCCGAGCCCCGTGAACTCCAGCGAGATGTCGGCCGCCGGCGCCGAGTGGGTGAGGGCCCCGACGCTGATCACGTCGACGCCCGCAGCGGCGAGCCGTGGGATTCGCTCGAGCGTGATGCCGCCCGATGCCTCCACGATCGGACCTCGCGGCGGCGCGCCGAGGCGGCGACAGCGAGCGACGGACGCACGTACGGCGTCGTCGTTCATGTTGTCGAGCATGACGATGTCGGCTCCGGCCGTGAGCGCACGCTCGAGCTCGTCGGCGTTCGTGACCTCGACCTCGACACGGCTCGTATGTGGAGCGCGCTCGCGTGCACGGGCGACGGCAGCCTCGATCCCCCCGGCCGCGACGATGTGGTTGTCTTTGATCATGACGGCGCTTCCGAGATCGTCACGGTGGTTGTGAGCGCCACCGGTGCGTACCGCGTAACGCTCGAAAGCGCGGAGGCCAGGGGTGGTCTTGCGCGTGTCGGCGATGCGCGTGGTCGAGCCCGCGGGGAGGGCCGCGACGTAGCGCCGCGCGAGCGTCGCGATCCCGGTCATCCGCTGAGCAAAGTTCAGGGCGACCCGCTCTGCCATGAGGAGCGAGCGAGCGGGCCCGTGGGCTCGCCAGAGGACGTCGGCAGCCTCGACGTGGGCCCCGTCGGGGACGAGGAGATCGACGGACGTCGCCGGGTCGACGAGCTGGAACACGCGACGGAAGACCTCGCCCCCGCACGCCACCATCGGGTGACGTGCGATGGCCTCGGCGGTCGCGACGGCGGTGCCTGGAACGCAAGCCTCGCTCGTGAGGTCACCGCTCGAGAGATCCTCTTCGAGCGCACGAGAGACGGCGTCGTCGATGATGCGGAGCTGGAGCATCGTGTTGGCCTCAGAAACGGATGACCGCGCCAGCCCAGGTGTAGCCGCTACCGAACGCCGCCGAGAGGACGGTAGCGCCCTTCAGTCGACCATCTGCCCAGCTCTCGGAGAGACCGATCGGGATGGTCGCGGCCGTCGTGTTGCCGAAACGCTCGATGTTGTGGACGACCTTCTCGGCGGGGATGTCGAGCGCGCCCGCCACGAACTCGTTGATGCGGCGGTTCGCCTGGTGCGGAACGAACAGGTCGATGTCGGCGATGGTGAGGCCGGTGTCGGCGAGCACCTCGCGCGCGACCTCGGGCATCTTCTCGACGGCCCAGCGGAACACCTGCTTGCCGTTCATCTGAGGCCACTGGAGGCCCTCGTCGAGCATCTCGTGCGTGATGCGCGGCATGTACCCGGAGCGAGGCGCGGGGATCCATAGATCCTCGGCCCCCGACCCATCAGCGTGCAACTTGACCGCGAGGATCCCCTTGCCCGGGTCATCGCTGACGCCGACCACCGCCGCTCCGGCGCCGTCCCCGAAGAGCACCGCGACGTTGCGTCCGCGCTCCGTGAACTCGACTCCGGTCGAGTGGACCTCGCCGCCGACGACCAGCACGTTGTCGTATGCGCCAGTCTGGATCCAGGCGTTTGCGATGCTGAGCCCGTAGAGAAAGCCCGAGCACTGGTTCCGAATGTCGAGCGCGGGGATGCCTGGCAAACCGAGCTTGCGCTGGAGGAAGCAGCCGCTCCCAGGGAAGTCTGCGTCGGGGCTCAAGGTCGCGAAGATGATCGCGTCGATGTCCTTCAGTGATCGCCCCGAACGCTCGAGGGCCTGGTGGCACGCGGGCACCGCGAGGTCACTCGGCCCGATTCCGTCGTGCTCGATAAAGCGCCGCTCCTTGATCCCGCTCCGTTGGAAGATCCACTCGTCGCTCGTGGGCATGATCTTCGCGAGGTCGTCGTTGGTGACGACCTTGGAAGGCACGTAGTGACCGACCCCGAGGATGTGCGCGCGACGCATCGCAAGGTCATGCGCGCGCATCCGCAGGTTTTCAACGGAAAAAGTCGAGCGCCCGTAGTAGGGTGCTTTCCGTCGCGGGCCGGGGCCGGTGGGTCTCGTGCTCCTTCGGCGCTCACCTCGCGCCTCCGTCTCCACTGCATCTGCCTCCGTCCGTCGATGTCGCCCCAGATCGACAAGCTCATCAACAACAAGTACCGACTCGTCAGGCTGATCGGCGAGGGCGGCATGGGCTCGGTCTGGGAGGCTCGCCACGAGCTGCTCGGGACGAGCGTCGCGCTTAAATTTCTGCATGGCGCGCTCGCGAAACGGAAGGGGCTCGTCGAGCGGTTCCTGCAAGAGGCTCAGGTCTCGGCGCGCATCAAGAGCCCGCACGTCGTTCAGGTCTCGGACGTCGATCGAGCGAGCGACGGCCTCGCCTTCATGGTGATGGAGCTCATCGAGGGCGTGTCCCTGCAGGCGCGGTACGAGGCGCTCTTCGAACGAGGCGAGCGTCTCGAGTACGGCACCGCATTCGAGGTCATGCTGCAGCTGCTGGAGGGCGTCGGTGCGGCGCACCGCCTCGGGATCGTCCACCGCGATCTGAAGCCCGACAACGTGATGCTGCTCCGTGACGCAAAGGGGCGGACGCTCGTCAAAATCCTCGACTTCGGGATCGCGAAGCTGAAGGCGAGCGGCGAGGTGGATCGCGGGCTGACGCGGCCCGGCATGGTGATGGGGACGCCCGAGTACATGGCTCCCGAACAGGCCTTCAGCGCGGACAAGGTCGACGCGCGGGCCGACGTGTTCTCCCTCGGCGTCATGTTCTTCGAGATGCTGGCGGGCCGCCGCCCCGTGGGTGGTGACGACACGCATGCCATCGTGTCGCAGTACATCGAGGGGCGCGTCCCTCGCCTCCGCGAGCTGAAGTCGACGATCGCCGAGGGGCTCGAGGCTGCAGTTCACAGGGCGATGGCCGCGACCGCGGACGAGCGCTTCGCGAGCGTCGAGGAGTTCGCGGCCGCGATCGCGCCGTTCGCGCCGGAAGGGACACAACCGTTCGTCGGACGCGGCGGAGCAGAGGCGCTCGCCGAGACCGCCGACCAAACAACGGGCGGCGCGGGCGCTGCGCGCGTGACGGGCGCGCCGGTCGGGGTCCCGTCGAACGCGCCGGGCGCGAGCGGTGCTCTCCAGTCGGGTGACCCGGCATCGCGGACCGGTGGTCCGGTCGCGGGCTCGCAGCCGACGACGCCGACGGGGACCACGGCGATGCCGATGGTGGCCGACCTCGTCGCCGATGGGGGGTTGATGGCGAGGCCTCAGGCGAGCACGGCGCCGGCGATGCCGGTGATGCTGCCGCTCGCGGGTGCGCCGACCCCGTCTCCTCGTCCGGGCGGCACGCAGCTTGGCGAGGCCGTCGCCGTCCTCGGCGGGGGGAATTCCCCGCAGGCGATGCCATCTCCGATGGCGATGCAGCAGCACGGCTCGGCTGCCGTCGCTCTGCCCCCGCATCCCCACGCCGCGCCTTCGCCCTACCCGCAACACGGCGCGCCGCAAGCCTTTGGGCCGCCGCCTGCTGTGGGCAGAGCAGGCCCGCGTCGCGGCGGGCGTTCGATGGGTGCGATCCTGGTCGTCGCCGGGCTCCTCACGGCGCTCGTCATCGGGGGGCTATTCGTCGCCCAGAGCCTGATGCATTCGGACGATGGGCCGACGAGCTCGAAGCCCCACTCGAGCGTGAGGTCGAGCGCAGGTGAGCCCACCGTGATCGAGGCCGCGGGGACCCCACCCGCGGGCAGGAGCCCGCCGCCTTCGGAGCCGGAGATGCCGGCCACGCCCTCGAATCCGACGACGCCACCGGGGACGACGGCGCCCGGCAAGCCTGGTCCTCGGCCCACGCCGTCGGGCACGCCGACGGGCAGCGCGACCGCGACCCCGTCGGGGACGCCGACGCCCAGCCCCTCGCGCCCGGGCCCGTGGGTGCTCCCGTCCCAGCTCCCGGAGCTGCCGCCTGGCATTCCGGGGCTTCCGAAGATGCCCTTCCCCTTTCCCGGAGCGCCACCGCCCGCGAGCCCGCCCCCGGATGGGAATTGAGCCGACGAAAGTGCGCGCGAGGACGCCCGATCCAGGACTGAGGCGCCGAGCCGCGACTCGACAAGCCTTGTCGCTCGGTTGCATCCGTGGAACACCTCGTGCCATCCTTTGATTGGGAGTGAAGCGCCTGCACGCGGCGCAAGTAGGGAAATCACGGTGCGCGAGGAAGCGAAGCGGGTGAGCATTCGGGAGTTGCAGTCCGATCTCAAGGAGATGGGATCGCCGCGCTTCCGGCAGAAGTACACGCGGCCCGCGCTGGTCGGCATCGGACGCATCGCCGAAGCGGAGGAAGAAGAGAACTTCGCAGGGCGGACGATGCAGGTCCTCGTCACGGATCTGCTCGCCGAGATGCAGCAGCGCGGGGCGCCACCGTCGTCGCTCGACGCCGAGCAGAGCAGCGTGACCGACCTGGTCTTCATCATCCCGTTCCAGACGCTGCCGGTCCGCGTAGGGCGCAAAGCGGGGATCAACAACATCGTCATCCCCGACTATTCGCTGTCTGCGACGCACTGCGAGCTCCGCTGGCTCTCTCACGACAGCTTGGCGATCACGGACGTCGGCGCGAGCAACCCGATCGTGGTGAACGATCGACGGCTGAACGCGAAGGAGGTCGTGCCCCTCCGCGGAGCCGAGCGCATCGTCCTCGGACGAATGATCTTTCGCTTCTACCGCACCGACCAGCTGCTCCTGCTCGCGACGGGAACGCCATCGGACACCATCGCTCCGTCGCCGAACAGCCGCTGACGGTATCGGCGCGACGGGGGCTTCGCGGCCAACGCGGTTACGTCAAGGCGCGCAGGATCGCGTCGATGGGCGGGTGGTCCCCCGCCTCTTCGCTGACGTACTGGTAGAGGACCGTCCCACCGGGCGCGACGACGAGCACGCCGCCCTGTTGAAGCGGGTCACCTTGCACGGCTCCCTGCCGGTAGCCCTCGCGGAGCGCGGCGAGCCCGCGTCGAACGACGCCAACCCCGAAGCTCGAGGCGAGGCCTCGACGCAGGCCCGCTCGCTCGTAGCTCTCGCGCGTGGGGTCCGTGTAGAGCGCGAAGGGGAGCGCCTGCTCCTCGGCGAATTGACGCGCCTGCTCCACGCGGCCGTTTCCGACCACGACGAGCTCGGCACCACGCGCGCGAATGTCGCCGACCACGTCACGCAACTGCGCGACCTGCTGCCTGCAGAACATTCACCCGAAGTGGCGAACGAAGACGAGGACGAGCGCTCGCTCGCGCCACAGGCTGGCGAGCCCGACGCGCGAACCATCGAGAGCCAACACTTGAATGTCACCCAACGCTTCCATTTCCAGCCTCGCTTCCTCGTGTCGTCAGAGCCTCGCACAAACGCCACAGCGCGTGCCGCTGAGCCTCGCTCTCGCGCGTCCATGGCAAGAGGTGACGCGTCCGCGGCTCGCGGTCGAAGAAGAAGCCGCCACTCGGCTTTGGGGGCTCGCGAACCGCAGAGAGCCACACGACGGTGTCGGCACCCTGTTCGGCGGTTCGCAGCAGACGCGCGGTGAGCCGATGAAAGCGAGGGAGCGAGCGCGCGACGCCCGGTGTCTCGGCCCAGCCCGGATGCATCGAGTAGACGGAGATCCGGGTCCCCTCTAGGGCGGTCGCCCAGCCCTCTGCGAGGACGACCTGCATTCGCTTGGTCTCGGCGTACGCGCGAACACCGTCGTAGGCGCGGCGCTCCCAGGCGAGGTCGTCGAGCGAGAGCCCGACCGTGTACATGCCTCCCGACGACACCCAGACGACACGAGCCTCCGCACTCGCCTCGAGGCGCGGGCGCAAGAGCCTCGTCAGGAGGTGAGGTCCAAGGACGTGGGTCGCGAAAGTGAGCTCGTGCCCGTCAGATGAGAGGATACGTCGATCAAGCAGCAAGCCTGCGTTGTGGATGA
>Ga0194129_10007374_pt1 | contig 13101 bp, 13 predicted proteins | sample TA2KigCa35mmetaG_FD_150862 | JGI IMG/M metagenome (GOLD analysis project Ga0194129, IMG submission 150862) | Freshwater microbial communities from Lake Tanganyika, Tanzania - TA2015038 Kigoma Deep Cast 35m | ecosystem: Environmental > Aquatic > Freshwater > Lake | place: Tanzania: Lake... | reverse complement strand
ACATTAATAGTTTTTTGTGCTGGTTTATTTTGTGGAATATATAGTAGAAATTACTAAAAATTGACGCCAACAAATATAAATCGCAAGATTTATATTTTTGCCCTGAATTTTTAATTATAAGAGCTAGAAATAGCTCTTATAATTAAAAATTGATATATAAACTATATATAAAACTGTTTTAAACTTATAATAATATTAAATAAATATGTTCAATATTATTGTATTCTTGACTACTATTCAAACAGTATCGGCAATATTACCTACATCACTACCAGTTGTTTTGATACATGGTATTGCAAGTGATTATACAAATATGAATGAAATGGAACAATGGTTAACAACTGATTTTAATCTAACAGTGTATAATTTAGATATTGGTGATGGATATGATACAAGTGTTAATACACCATTAAATTTACAAGTTGAGATGTTTTGTGATGTAATTTCAGAGATAAAAGAGTTAAATGACGGTTTTAATATGATTGGTATGTCACAAGGTGGACTACTTGCACGTGGATATGTTGAACGATGTAATTATCCTCGTGTTTACAATTTAATTACACTAGTTACACCACACGGTGGAGAATATGATCCAAACTCTCTATTTAATGTTATTGATATTTACAGTCCACTAATTCAGACAACAACATCTTTTGCTAGTTACTGGAGAAATCCAATAAAATATGGAGAGTATATTCTAAAGTGTAGTTTTTTACCTGATATAAATGGTGAAAAAAGATCAGGACAAACACTTAAATATCAAACAAATATGCAAAGTTTACAAAACTTTGTAATGGTATGGACAGAGAATGATGATGTTGTTAAACCAGCATCGAGTGGTAAATTTAATTTTCTAGACAATAATCTAAATATTGTTGATTTAGTTGATAGTAAAGTTTATCAAAATGATGTAATTGGATTAAGAACATTAAATGAAACAGGAAGGTTATATAGTTATACTACAACGTGTGGACATACAGAACATAGAATGCCTTCTTGTTTTCCACAATTACAGCCAATTTTTTCTAAATTTATTATTTAATATATAATTATTTAACATATAATTTTTTTTATTTTTATAAATTATATGAATCAACATCTGATAGATGGAGGCAAATTTGAAGGACAAGGTAGTTTTGGATCAGTATTTTCAACTCCAAGATTGCCATATTCTGAAAAGAGAGATATAAAAACAGACGTACGAATTGGTGGTATAGAGAGTTTACCAGCTGGAGAAAATAGAGAGGTTAGTAAAATATTTCCAAATCTAACAGATTTTAATGATGAGTTAAGATCATATAAAGCTTTTTTTACTAAATATCCACGTGTTAATGAACAATATTTAAATTTACCATTAAATTATGGTTTAGTTGATAATATAAGTAAACCAGAATTAGCTGGAATATATAATGATGTTTGGTTTACAAATAATAGTGGTAGAATAAGTACTTTAAATAGGTTTCTTAGAGATAATACACCATTACAAACAATTTCACAAATAACATTCTATAAGGGTAACGATTTAGCAGAAAATAACATTATAGATTTTTCTAATAAAATTAAAAATCTAGTAAAAGGTGCAAATTATTTAAATTCAATTAAATTATTAAATAATGATATAAAAATTGGTAATTCAATTGAAGTAAATAATGTTTTTAAGTTTAGTGACTTTTCAATGTCTATACCATTTGAAGAAATAAGTAGAAAATTATTACATGTTACAGGTGGTCGTAAACTATTTTATTTTACAACATCACCTATGTTAATCATATTAATAAATTATTATTATAATAGACACCCTAATTTTCCTGACTTAATGCAACTTAGTTATATAACTGTGTTTGGATATAATCATATAGATAATATAAATAGATTTGTAAAGAGTGACCAGCAAAGAAATTATAATAATTTTTTAAATCAAACTCATCCAGGAAGGTCTTACAAAATTGGTGATGTAAAGGTTAGTTTAAAACTATATAATATAACAGATAAAAAAGATGAGAACGTATCCATACCATTGACAACACTATATTTAAGTACACAAAATTTATTTTATCCTGGTACTATAATTGAACGTCGTGATGCAAGTGCAGTTACAGAAGATGATAAAAAATATATTGAAAATGTTGCAAAATACGGATGTTATTTAATGGAATATTTAGATATTAAGTATGGTACAGATATAGAAAATAAAAAAATAGATTTATTAAAGAGATATAATATCTATAGTACTGGACAAATTATAAACCAATTCTTAGGAAAAAAAATAGAGTCAATAACAGTAGCTAATGTAGATAGTATTGTTGAACTTTATAAATTATTAGTAATGTGCAGTTTACAAGTAATTTATTACGATGGAAAAGTATATGTAAACACTTTATCTATGGTTGAAGATATGGGATTTTAAGAATTTACTTTAACATAAATTCGTTAATAAGATTAATTAATAAAATATAATAATTATATATGAGCCGAATAGAAAGATATCAAGAAAGTATTGAAAAATTTATAAATAATAAAAATATTATTGATGAAAATATAAGACATTTATTAAAACGAGATCATTTATCTGGAATAATCTTAGCAAGTATTTTAAATAATATTACTAAAAAAACAAATTTTAAGATTCATGGTTACTATATGGCTTTATCTCTAGATATTTTATATATAATTTGTGAATATCAGTCTTATAATAATTATTATAATAGTAAAGTAACAAATTTAAATAATTTAATTTTACAATTAATTACAAGTATTTATTCATTATTTCAATTAAATATTGAAGGATTAAAAATTCCTGCAAAACAAGAAAACAGTTATTCAAAAATAATAAGTTTTATTTTGTCATATATAAATTCAAAATTATTAATTATAACAAAACAGTATGAATTTACTAAACTTAAAAAAATGAACAAAAGTGATATTTTAACTATTTCACAAATTACGACACAATTAAGAACCAAATTAAAAAGTTTAAACCAAATAGATAAAGAAGAATTAATAAATTATGTAACAAATACCTATGGCTATATTGGTATGTTTGTTTTTATTGTTAGTTGGTGTTTAGGAGGTGGTGATTTAAAACCAGAGTTAATGAAAGAATTACAATCTATTGGTGAAACTTACGGTATTTTATATAAAATATGTATTGATTTTGAAAATATAATAGAAGATATAAATAAAAGTAATAAATATAGTTATAATATAGTTGTTAATTTAGGTATACAAGAAAGTTTTACTCTTTTTATGGACTTAAAAACTAAATTTATTGAAGCTTGTTTGAAGAATAATATATATTCGCATACTATAAAAGAAGTTATAGATTTACTTGAAACAAAAATAGATAAATGTCTTAAAAATGCATCTATAGATATGACATCAACTTATTCTTCTTTTTCTAAATAAATATTATTAATTAATTATTATTTATTAATTAATAATATATGGCAAAACCAATAATAATAGATGTTTTAATAGCAATTCCTATTACTATTTTATTTGTTTTATTTATAACTAAATTTATCGAAATAATAACAAATGAAGATAAAGCTGAAGATAAAATAAAAAAAAACTTAATAATATCATTTATAATTGGTATTATTGGGATATTATGTGCATGGTTTATATTTTATAAATCAAAAGTTAAAAATAGATCTGTTATGATAAGTTTAATTTTAGGTTCTTTATATTTAATTGGTAATAGTCTCTTTTTAAATTGGAATAAATTAAGTAACGATAGTAAACTGTTTATGATTGGTTCAGTTTTAGTTGGTTTAATAGTAATTAGTTATGTATAAAAATTGAAATTCTTAAATATCAATTTAACTTAATAGAATTTTAAGAAGTGTGGAACAATGGCTCAAAAAGGGTATTTTCCACGTGTCCTGGGTTCTGCTCATGCTCGACAGCGGGATGTTGTGAGTGTCTGTGTGTTTGTATGTGTCTGTGTTTCTGTGTTTCTGTGTCTGTCTATCTCTGTTTGTTTATCTTTCTGTCTTTGTGTTCCAACAAAAAATATATTTATTTATAATTATTTATCTTTTAAGAAATATTTATTATTTTATTTATTAATGACTAATAATATTTATTTAGGTCAAAACATTTCTGGTGGTATTAATAACTGTATAAAGACAATGTTAGAAAATAAAATCAATTGTTCACAAATATTTACACGTCCGCCACAACTATTCAAAGTTGCACCTTTTGATAGTTCTAAATATGATAAAATAAAAGAAGACATTAAGATTTATAAATATAAAGTAGTTATACACGGTTCTTATTTATTAAACTTATGTAAGACAAATTTAGAAGATTATGTTTATAAAATTTTAACATCTGATTTAGAAATAGCGGAATATATCGGAGCAGTTGGTGTAATTATTCATATGGGTCATAATACAGAAAAAATAGATGATAAAGAAGCTTTCAATAATTATGTTAAACATCTTAAAAAAATTATAAGTTTAACAGAAAATCTTAAAGCCAAAATTATTTTAGAAACAGGAGCAGGACAGGGTAAAGAAATTGCAACACGAATAAATGAACTAGGAATGATACGAAAAAAATTAACAGAAACAGAGAAAACAAGAGTTGGATTTTGTATAGATACATGTCATATATTTAGTGCAGGTTATGATTTGAGAAATTTAACAATAGTTAAATCTTTAGAAAATTATATAGATATAACGTTAGGATGGGCTAACGTTGATATTATACACTTTAACGATTCTAGTTGTAAATTTAATTGTCGCAAAGATAGACATGAAACAATATTAAACGGTTTTATAACAAATAAGATGAAATATATTGAGAGTTTTAAAGAGTTATTTAAAATATTTATAAAACATAAAGTTCCTATAATATTAGAAACAGATTCTGAAAATCATAGTTTTAAAAATCAATTAGCCATAATATCAAGTTGGTTAGATTAATTTAATTTATTTATTATATTTATAATCATAAATATAATAAATTATAAATGGGAATTGAAAAATTTTTTACAACTATAAAAAATAATAAAGAAATAAGTGAAGAAGTTATATTAAATAATTTAACTGTAAACAGTGAAACTGTCTATATAGATTTTAATGCACTATTAATAGATACTATTGATGAAATTGAACAAGAATTAAATTATATTTTATATGATTTAATAATTAATAACAGAGATAATTGTTCTGAATTAATATTTAATAAATATAACAAATATTGTAAATTAAGTAATTTAGAAGATTTTAATAAACTTGATAAAAAAATAGTTCTATCTAATATTCTTAAAAAAAATATTAATTTTTTAATTAGTAGTAATTGCAAATATTTATATATATCTGTTGATGGAATACCAACAATGGCTAAAATAGTAGAACAGCGAAGAAGAAAATATACAAATTATATTTTTGATAAAATGAAAAATAGTTATTGTGATAAATTTAAAGATAGTTTTGATGAACATCGTAAAATATTTGAATTAAATAGAATTAATATTAACAAAAATATTATAAATAACTATGAGACTTTTATAAGAGAAAATATAAATTGTGAACAAATAATTTTCTCTGGTTGTGAAGACAGAGGAGAAGGAGAACATAAAATATTTATAGATATATATGAGAGAAATAATCATAATAATTATTTAATATACAGTCCAGATGCAGATGTAATTATTTTAAGTTTAATATTAAGTAATAAATTTAATAATATCAATAGTTTAGTAATTGCAAAACAAAGAGAAGAAAATATATTATTTATTGATATATTAAAATTAAAAGAAAATATTATTAATTATGTTAATAAGAAAGTTAATAAAAAATATAATAATTTAATTATTCAAGATATATGTTTACTAATAAGTTTTCTAGGAAATGATTTTATCCCTAAACAACTATGCTTCAAGAGTAAAGATAATATTACTATTATCTTGGATACTTATTGTGATTATTTAAAAAATAACAGTTACATAACATATAATCAAAATTACGATGTTAAAATTAACTATAATAATTTAGTAACTATTATATCTTATTTTACTAGAATAGAAAATAAATTATTATATGAAAGATATTGTGTTAATAATTATAAAAATACAGGATATTTAAGTTATTTATTAAATCAAAATTCAAGTATAAGTAATAATAGTCTTTTAGTAGATAAGATATCTAACTATGTTAATAATTATAATGAAATAGTAAACTTAATAAAAAATAATAAAGATAAAAATTTTATTATTGATAATATTAATAATTTAGGTGAAGTATTTATAAAACAGTTATTATTAATAGAAGATAAAGATATAAGTGATAATTATACAAACCAGTTAGATTTATTTATTGATAAATTAATAAAAGATATAAGTGAACAAAAATATACTAATAAACTTAGATTATATAAAAATAGTACTAATATAAATGATAAATTTCATCAAAAAAATATTTTGTTACAAAATTATCATCATAAAATGATTATTAATGATTATGATAAAGAAATTTATAAATTTGAAAATAGATTAGAAAATTATAACAATATATTAGATTATAACAACATAGGTTATTTTAATATAATAAGCAGTGATAATTATTATAAAATTAATGTTGATAATATAACTCAAAATAAAAATAAATATTACAGAACACACAATATATTTAACATTAGAGATATATGTAAAGAATATATTAGTGGATTATTTTTTACTTTTGATTTATATTTTAATAAGCTTAAAAAACTAAACGTTGTTTCAATTTGGAGTTACAAATATAGTATAACACCATTATTAAAAGATATTGATGAGTTTTTAAAGAAACTATCAGACAGAACTTTGTATTTAAGTAAAATATTTAGTTCAATAACGAACACTAATTCACATTTTTACATAAAACAAGATAAATTTATGAACTCGCTTGAACACAATATATACATAAGTCCATATAAAATAGAAAATGATAAGTATAAAAGAATTTATGAAGAAAAATATATATTTATAGATTTTAACAAGATAATAAACTCAGTTTTATTAAATCCATATAAATTTATTTATTGTGATCAAGGTGAGTATTTATCAAAAAGTATTATAAAAAATTTAAATCATGTAAGTTATAATGATTATTATAAATTAGTTATTGGTTTAAGAAATTAAAAAATAATAAAAGTATACATATATGAATATATTAGATTTATCAAACGATATAATAAATTTAATTTTTCAAAGCTTAGAAGAGAAAGATTTTATTAACTTTATAAGTTGCAGTAAAAAAGCAAATAATTATAAAAAATTAAAACTAATAAATAAATACATTAGTTATGAAAAATACAGTAATAATTTTAATTTTAAGAGATTAATAAATGTTAATGATATTAATTTAATAAAATTTGCAAGTATTACACATTTAACTTTTGATTATAACTTTGCAGGTGAAATAGAGAATTTACCAGAAACTTTAGTTTATTTAAAACTGGGTAGTTTATATAATAAACCGATAACTAAAATTAGTAATTTAAAAAATTTAAGAACATTAGATATGGGAATAAATTTTAATAATAATATTGTTTTACCTGAGAAAATAAAAGAGTTAATATTAAGTGATAGTTTTAATCAAGATTTAGTTTTACCAGACAGTGTGGAAATATTTACAATGGGTAGAGAATTTAATAGTAATATTAAACTATCAAAAAATTTAAAATATTTAAAAACAGGTTTTAATTTTAATAAACTCGTAAATTATCCTGAAAATTTAGAAGAAATAAATTATGGATATTGTTTTAATCAAGAAGTTGATTGTTTAGAAAATTTATCAAAGTTAAAAAAAATAAATTTTGGACATAATTTTAATAAAGATATAAATAAATTACCAAAGAATTTGCAATATTTAGTAATAGGTGATAGTTTTAATAGAGAAATAGATTACTTACCATCTGAATTAATTTACTTACAAATAGGAAATGGTTTTGATAATCATATTAATAGATTACCTAAAAAATTATTGTATTTAAAAATTGGCTTTGAATTTGATAAAAGAATTGATTTATTACCATCAAGTTTAAAAGTTTTAATTTTAGGATTTAAATTTAATCAATCTATAGATCATTTGTCAGCAGATTTAGAATATTTACAATTAGGTTTTAGATTTAATAAAGAAATAAATAGTTTACCAAATAAACTTAAATATTTAGAATTAGGATATCATTTTAACCAAGATATAAGTAACTTACCAGATAGTATACAGAAATTAATCTTAGGTTTTTCCTATAATTTACAATTTAGTAGACTACCTACAAATCTAAAGGAAATAATATTAGGATACAGTTTTAATCAAAAATTATATAATTTACCTAATAATTTAGAAATAATAAATTTGGGATATAATTTTAACCAAGAAATAGATTTATTACCGGATAGTGTTAAATATATAATTTTAGGTTATCATTTTAATAAAAAAATAAGAAAACTACCAAATAATTTAAAATCAATAACTATTAATATGTTATATTGTGAAGTATTAGAAGATATAGTAGATAGAGATAAAATTAATAGAACTTTATAGATTAGTTTATGAGACTATATTATTTTTTGTATTAATTTATATATTATATTTTATGTGAATATAATATATATGTTACCAATATATAAATACACGTTAATAATAATTTTAGTTATTTTGTTAATAATAGTTTTAATTAAAATAATTAAAAAACTAAGAAGAAAAATAGTTCCACATATGAAGAGACCTTTTCTAAATATTTATACAGACAAAGATGTTAAACTAAATATTGTTTTTATAACACATCCATTTACTAGACCAGAGACTATAAAAGAGTATGAAAATGCTGTAGATAACGGTGTAAAATTTTTAGGAATGTCAAGTTATTCAGAATTTCCAGGACCAATATCCAACCCGTTTGATCTATTACACGATAGAACAATTGATGCATGGAAACACGATTATTTTAAACTTACAAAAGGATGGTGTCATTGTTTTAGAGAACCTGATAAGTTTATTCCTAAAGATACTAAAAAAATATTGTTAAGTGAAAGTGATTTTGCAAACTTTGAGTATCATAAACCAGATAATAAACCTAAACAATATGACTTCTTATATATATGTTTAAAAGATAATGATAAATGTGAGATGGGATGGCAAGGTTATAATAGAAACTGGGAAGGTGCCCAAAAATGTTTAGATATAATGTGTAAAAAATACGGTTTGAAAGGTTTAATTATAGGTAGAATAAATTGTAAAGTACCTGATAGTTGTCATAATATTTTAGATTTAACGGATTTTCAAGAATATGCTACATTTATTCAAAATTACAATAAGTGTAAATTTATATTTGTACCAAATACAGCCGATGCTAGCCCTCGTGTTATGACTGAAGCAATGTGTTACAATTTACCAATATTAGTTAATAAAAATATAGTTGGAGGTTGGAAATATGTAACTGAAGAAACAGGTGAAGATTTTATTGAAGATAATTTTGAAGAAAAGTTAGATAAATTTATAAAGAATTTAGATAAATATAAAGCAAGAGAATATTTTATAAAAAACTATGGAGCAGAAAATAGTGGTAAGAGATTATTACAATTTATAAAAGAGAATTTTAATAAAGATGAACTTAATTTAGATCTTGATACTGTTAGTTATTTAAAACCGGGTATTTAAAAATTTATAAAAAATTGAAATACTTAATATTATAATAATTATACATTTGTTATAATTCAATTATGGATACTCAATCAGTAAGTACCATTACTCCCGCATACTGTGCTGGAAAAAGGAGGCGACAGAGGAGTTCTCCTCTAAGTAGTCTCGTGGACAAGGAAAAGCTGTTGGAATGGGTTGGGAAACCAAATATCAACCCACTTACACTACGCAAGCTGAAGCTCAATAGTGTTTTGTATCATCGTTTCTGGTATATGGCAAAAGATATGCTAACGCAAGTAACACTACCAAGTTTGAGCTGTGGTAACTTACGATGGGCGATCGTAACTGACACAGAACTGGAGGAACATTACGGCGAAAAGAAGTGTCGAATAAAGTGCAAAAACTGCAACTGTTTCACTAAACGGTTGTCGATAAAACACTGTTCAGACGATGAGTGTGGTGACTACAAATGTTTTCGTTGTGACAAAGATGTGAACTTGTTCTACAAGTGTTACAACAGGGAGTGTACAAATGTTGCAAACGTTGATGACAGTGACGAGGACACATAGTTGTAAAATAGATTATTTGTTTAGATTAATTTTTTTATTTACTTATTCATAAATAAAAATATTATGAGAATATTATTTATAATGCTAAGGCAGCTAAACCAGTTAAAGCTAACGGGGCAACTTCAGGAGTTACTAAAGTAGCACAATTATGATAGTTCTTTTGCATACATTCAGTTACACCCCAACCTAATCTATAAACAGTAAAGTATATAAATAAAGCGATAACTACGACTATAGCTACAAATAATAAAAATCCACCAACAGTATTGTTAAAGATTTTTTTTTCTTTCTTTTCTTTCTTTTCTTCAACTTTAACTGCAACAACAGACGATTGAGTAGCAGGTTGTACTTGTGTAGGCTTTACTTCTTGTTCAGTTACAGGTCTTACTACACCAGCGTTACCAGGTTCAACCATTTCGTAAATTCTTTGATTTGCTAAATCTATATTTGCCATTATATAATAATTTTATATTTTTTTTATATTTTTATAAATTTATATTATAAATGCCTACTAGTTATTGTGGAATAGGTAAATTACCTAAGGGTCAGAAAAAAGGATCTATGAAAGATTGTGTTGAAAAAGGACAAATTAGATTATATGGTTTATTTAAGATTGATCCAAAATTATTAGAAGTAGATACCAAAGAGAAGAAAGAAAATAAAGTTAAAACTTATACTAAAAAAGAGTTAATTAATAAAATATCATCTATAAATGGCGAATTAACTAGTAAAAAAAGAACTGTTGAATTTAGTAAAGATAAAAAAGAAGTATCTGATGCAAAGAAAAAAGTAAAGGAGTTAGAAGCAGAAAGAAAGAAATTTTTAGAATATTATAAGAAAGTTGAAAAAGGAGAAAAAGTTCCAAAAGAAAAAACTAAGAGAAAAAGTAAGAAATAAAATTATAAAATATATTTAATATATTTAATTCTTAAATACGAGCATTTACCCCTCATTACTGAAGTGAATTAATTTTCTGAATTCATCATCGTGAATAGAAAGAAGTTTATTTATTGCGGACATATAACCTTCAATTTGGTCATCTTTTGTTGGTTCTTCAGATTTTAGAGTTGTAAAACATTTTTCATATAAGTCAATAATTTTTAGTAGTTTTTTTCCAGACCAGAGAAGTTTTATTTTATCGTAATCAATAAAATTTCTATGTGAATCTTCTAACATACATTTAGGAAGATTTCTTCTAGAGTAATCACCGTTAAGACTATCTCTAAGAGTGTTAATAAAAAATTGTGTGGCTAAAACAACGTTTGTTGGAATAGGTCCACTATAATAAGTAAACTGTAATCTTTCAAAAGCCATACAACTAAAGTTAATCATTTTCTTTAAACATTCCCAAAATAATACTCTATCATCTTGAGTTAGATTGTCAAAACCTTGAGGATTTATTTCAAGTTCAGTATCTTCATATAGATTACTTAATGGAACTATATACCATTCTATGATACGAACAACTATATTATATAACAAACTAATATTTTCTCTATTATCTCCATTCCAGTATCTATCTATAAATTGAAGATAGTGAGATTCTTGTATAACAACTGCATGATTATTTATCCCTATTTTTGTATTTAGCGGTTTAAATGCCAATGATACTATATGACACATTGTTCCTATTGGATCTAATAACTGTTTCTTATTATTTGGATTCATATTATTATTATTAGTTCATAATTTATTTATATATGATTATTAATAAATTATAAACTAATAAATAAATTATAAACTAGTAAATAAATTAATAAATAAATTATAAACTAATACTATCCATGTTTATAGTTTTTTGATAAGAAATATTTTCAGATAATATATTTTTACTATTATATTGATATGAAAACTCTGCATCATATATACCTAAACCTGAAATATTTTTACTACTAATATAATATGGTCTTAATATTAAATTTGCAGTAACTAGAACTTTAGAGTTAAAATTAGTTGCGTACGGATAAAAATCTTTAAAGTTTGTTAATAAATCTTCTTTAGATTTTACTAAAATATTTTGTTTATTAGACTTTTTAGAAGGATGGAGATAAGCTTTAGATATAGATTTAATAAAACTTAGTTTAATTATGTCATTATTTTTATAATTTTCTGTGTTAAATTCTTGATTTAGTTTACTATTTATTGTATTAACTAGGTTAACTAGTTTTAAATTGTTTGTTACTATGTTATTATTTTTAAAGATTACAACAACTTGCTTAATAACAATAGTTAACGGAATATAGTTATATATAGAATTTAAATTATATTTGAGCTCTTCATAAATATTATTCTTTTTGTCAATAACTATTTTATCTGAAACAACTTCATCTATGCTTATTATAGGTATATGTTTATCCATATTATTTGATTAATTCATAATTAATTTATAGATAATATAAAATATTATTGTATCAATTTTTTTTATTAATTTATATATATATATATATATAAATGTCCAGACAGGCAATTATTCACAAGATAAATAAATATAAACATTTTATTAAAACAAAAGAAAATAAGGAGATATATAATGTTAAGTTAAATAAATATGTTAGTATTTTAAATAATTTAAGCGGTGGCGTTGGCGAGAATGATGATAAAAAAGGAGTATTGTCAGAACTTAGTGCTAAAATAGAAGAATTTATTAAAAGCGAAAATGCAAAAATGGAAGGATACCAAGAAGAAATAAATGGGTTAACTAAACAACACGAAGAATTAATAGTGAAAATAAATAATTTAATAGGTATTGCAGATAAATTAGGTGTTAAAGATATTAGTGCAGAATTAGAGAGACTTTTAGGAAAAATTAGAAGTCCAGAAATAACAGGATTAAATTTAGATGGTATTAAAGATAAAGTAACAGAATTAACGACTGCAATAGAAACATTAGAAGGGAAAAT
>Ga0194129_10007367_pt1 | contig 13112 bp, 12 predicted proteins | sample TA2KigCa35mmetaG_FD_150862 | JGI IMG/M metagenome (GOLD analysis project Ga0194129, IMG submission 150862) | Freshwater microbial communities from Lake Tanganyika, Tanzania - TA2015038 Kigoma Deep Cast 35m | ecosystem: Environmental > Aquatic > Freshwater > Lake | place: Tanzania: Lake... | reverse complement strand
AGCACAGCGGTGTTGGCAATGGCCCGCACATTGGTCGTGCCATTGGTGTGATGGGTGATGCCCATCGCCCAGGCAAACACCGTGGCCCGCGCCGCGGCGATGCGCTCGGCCGCCAACGTAAGCTCTTCACGGCTCAGACCGCAGCAGGCGCTGATCGCCTCCCAGCTGGTGGCCTCAAGCTGGGCGATCAACGGCTGCCAGCCCTCGCTGTGGGTCTTCACAAACTCCCAGGCGATGGCACCGCGCTCCAGCAGCGCCTTCTGGATGCCCAGCAACACCGCGGTGTCTGAGCCCGGGACCGGCTGCAACAGGATCGAGGCAATGTCCGATCCACGCAGCATCGAGCGAATCGGAAACGCCGGCGAGCCGAACTTGAGCAGACCCACTTCAAGAATCGGGTTGATCACAATCACCGTGCCGCCCCGGGACCGCAGGCGGATCAACTCGTTCATCAGGCGGGGATGGTTGGCCGGCGCATTGGAGCCCAACAGCACCACGCAGTCGGCTTGCTGCAAGCCCTCGAGGTTGACGTTGGAGGTGCCGCTGCCAAAGGCCTGCTGCAAGCCAAGGGTCGAGGGGGCATGGCACAGGTCCGAGCAATCGGCCAGATTGTTGGACCCCATCGCCCGCAGCAGCAACTGCAGCAAAAACGCCGCTTCATTGGAGGAGCGCCCGGAGCTGTAAGAGGCCACGCGCTCGGGCGCCGGCCTTGCAAAGGCCTCGGCCGTCAGGGCGTGCACCTCATCCCAGCTGATCGGCGCATAGTGATCCCTGCCCTCGCGCCGTATCAGCGGGCGATCCAGGCGGCCCAGGCGATCGCAGAACGCCGAATCGAGCTGCTGCAGTTCGGCCAGTGTGCGGCCTGCAAACACCTCCGCCGGCACCGCCGGCTGCAGCTCGGCGCTGATCGCCTCCACGCTCTTGAGGCAACGCTGCAGGGGTTCCCCCAGCTCATCGCGAAAGCCGCCGTTCTGCCCCCCCGTGCCCCAGGCACAGCTCAGGCAGGCGCTCTGGTGGTTGAGGGTCTGCCACAGCCGCGGCCCCGCGGGCGCCAGGGTGGAGCGGGCCCAGCCGTCGATCAATGGCCAGCCGCCGCCGCTGTTGAGCGGCTGCTGTGGAGCCACAATCGGCTTGGCAGTGTCCTGATCAGCCATGGCGATGAAGCCGGTGTCGGCTCAACCCTATGAACGCTCGCTGGCGCCTGCGGCAATGGATCCAGCCATGCAACTCTTGAGCTGTGGGCAACAGCATCAAGGAGCACCATGGCTGAGTCGTTCTTGACGAACCTGAAAACAGAAGCCCACACCAGACAACTCAAGCGATCAGCCACACTTGCGAATCATGGCCCAACCAATTCGCTCAAGAAGAAAGACCAATAAAGCCAGGCGGGAACAGGCAATCATTGAACCCAGTCAACAAATTCTCGCAAAGAAGAGCAGCTACCCCAAAAACGTTCGAATCAATTCCGCAAACTTGCAAGCCTCTTGCATGCAGCGACGCACTGACTGACACGCTGTTTGCAATCAGTCCATGCGCAAAATATCCAGAAGCCTGGCGGCGTTGACGATGCTGCACGACTGATTTCACATCGAGGCTATGGCCTACCCAATCAGAACAATGCTCACCGTCACTCGAGACAACTGATCTCCATTTCCCACCTCATGGCTGGCGTTCAGGCACGGATTGGCAACGCAACCAAGAAAAGCTCTCCAAAGCGTTCAAGAACCGCATCCCAATCCTGGTGATGGCTGACATGAGGACGGGGTCCCAACTCCAAAATGCAACCGCGAGTGCCGCATCGACCTCCTGCACGTCGGCGGCGACGTCAACAGGCGATGGACCCCGAAGGTCGACTGGCCAGACCTGACGCCATGACGACCATCAAAAGCGTTGTGGCCGTTACAAAGCAGACGCCAACCGCTCTGATCGGCAGCTGTGGGGTCGCGCGCAGATCGGTTGACGGCTGATCACAGCGATTGGACCAACAGATTGAGTCCAGCCAGCACCAGCACCCCAGCCAGGACCCGGCGAATCCAGACCACCGGCCAGTGACGGCTACCCAGGCCGGAGCCGATGCCACCGCTGAGCGCCACAGCAGCCAGCATCGCCAGCAGCTCCGGGCGCCACTGGGCTGCCAGGAGCTCAGGCCTGGCCCACCACAGACCGGCCAGACCGGCGATGGAATTGAGCAGGATGAACAACACCGACACCGCAGCGGCCTGTCGGGTGCTGCACCAACGGCACAGCAACAACAGCGGCGTCAGAAACACCCCACCACCGGTTCCCGTGAGACCGGCGAGCAGGCCCAGCGCCCCGCCGCTGGCAGCCAGCACCGCTGGTCTGGGCGGTTGCACCTGCGTCGGGTCCTGCGCGCGAACGCCGAGCCGCCAGGCGGCAAACAACAACACGACCCCCACCAGGCGGCGGAACCAGACGCTGGGCAGGTGCAGCCAGCCGCCCAGAAAAGCCGCCGGAACGGCAAGCACGTACACCGGCCACAGCCGCGACCAGGGCAGATGCCCGGCGCGCAGAAAATTGCAGCAGCCGATGCTGGCCACGGCGGTGTTGAGCAGCAACGCCAATGGCTTGATCTGCTCGGGCGATTGACCCGCCAAAGCCAGCACGGCGATGTAGCCCGATGCCCCTGCATGGCCCACCACCGAATAGAGAAACGCCACCACAGCCAGCGCAGCGATCAAGGCGGGGGCAGCCATGCTGAAGGCGAACAAAGCGGTGGGTGCATGCTCGCGGCAGACCAGGCCCGACACAACTGGCAGTCCATCGGCCTGGTGCTGGCAGCGGGGGCGGGCCGCCGTTTCGGCGGCCCCAAGGCAACGGTCTGCATCGATGGTGAACGGCTCGTCGATCGGGTCGTGCGGGTCCTGCGCCAGGGAGGCTGCCCGCGGGTGCTGGTGGTGCTGGGGGCCTGGGTGGGCCCCGTTGCCGATGCCGAAGTGATCGTCAACGCCGACTGGCCAAACGGCATGGGGGGTTCTCTGCGCGTTGGCCTGACGCATCTGCTGGCAGAACCCGCTGTCGGGTCAACTGAGGCAGGCCCACGGCGGGCCGTGGTCACCCTGGTGGACCTGCCAGGCCTCACCCCTGCGGCGGTGGCGCACCTCTGCGACCAGCACGAGTCGTTGGTGGCTGCTTGCTATGGCAATCAGCAGGGCCATCCGGTGCTGATCGGTGAGCAGCACTGGCCGGCCTTGGTGGCTGAGCTCAAGGGTGACCGCGGCGCGCGCCACTACCTGCAGCGCCAAAGCGCTCGGCTGATCCCCCTAGAGCACCTGGCCAGCGGCGATGACCTGGATGAACATCCATGAACCCGAGCTGACGCACCCAGGCGCCGCCGCCAAGTTGCGAATCAATCATCAGGCAATCCACGTACCCCCAAAGAGCGACAGGCAGAGGGCATGCCGCGCTGGCCAGCTGTGACGTCCATTGCACACCCTTCATCAGCTGGCGAATGGACTTTGCCAAATCGGCCGAGGAGAAGCTATTTGCGCTGATGATGCTGGGTGACGACCGCGCCATTCAGCGCACCGACGTCTACGCCGCACAGCCAAGGGGATGGCCTGGGCCCCAGAACGACCCGATACGCTGCCGCCAGCACTGTCGGATTTCGCTGATGGCCAGCATGCCGCTCTGGCAAGAGCTGCTGGAGGCGGTTCAAGCCGGAGAAACCGTCGCCCTGGCCACGGTCGTGCAGATCGAAGGCTCCACCCCCCGCCCGCCCGGAGCCTCCCTGTTGCTGCGCCAGGGCGGCGCGGTAGTGGGAGCCGTCAGCGGCGGCTGTGTCGAAGCCGACCTGCTGGACGCGGCTACCGCCGTGATTACCAGTGGCCAGCCCCAGCGGCGCCGATATGGCGCAGTCGACAGCGATGACCCATTCAGCATCGGTCTCACCTGCGGCGGCAGCCTCGACGTGGTGATCGAGGCCATCGGAGCGGCATCCGGCCGGGGTGCAACCGAAATCGACCAGGAGTCGACAGCGTCGGTGCTGGCCGCCCTGGCCAGCGCCATCGCGCAGGACCAAACAGCCCTGCTGGTCAGTCGATTCGATGGACAGGCGGGCTTGCGCCTGCTGACATCGATGGGAACGACAGCCGGGTGCCTGGGCTGCGCCAGCCTCAACGCCAGAGCCGACGTGCTGTGGACGCGCCTGCAGGCCAACAACCAGCCTGCGTCCACCAAGGCGGGAACGACACCCGAATGGCCCAGTGAAGCCTGGCTCGATCCAGGTGAGCAACCCGCCCAGGTGCCGCTGGTGCTGAGGCTGCACCGGCCGCGCCCGGCCTTCTGGATCATCGGAGCCATCGACAGCAGCGCAGCTCTGGCCCAGCTGGCGCGCCAGCTGGGGTATCGCGTCACGATCGTCGATGCCCGCGAGCCATTTGCGACCGAACGCCGCTTCCCCATGGCCGATGCGGTGGTCTGCGAGTGGCCCGACACCTGGATGGAGCAACAGACCATCCACCCAGACACGGTGATCGCCGTGCTCACCCACGACCCGAAGTTCGACATCCCCACGCTGTGCCTGGCGCTGCGCAGCCCTGCGGCCTACGTGGGTGCCATGGGCTCGCGGCGCACCAACGCCGACCGCCTCGAGCGCCTGCAGCAGGCCGGCCTCAAGGCAGCCGAGATCCGCCGACTGCGGGCGCCGATCGGGCTGGATCTGGGTGGACGCTCGGCCGAAGAGATGGCACTGGCGATCCTGGCCGAGGTGGTGATGCTGCGCCAGGGCGGCAGTGGCCAACCCCTGTGCGACAGCTTGGGGCCGATCCATCACCACTGAGCCCTAAGACCCAGCAGCCGCTGGTGTTGATCAGGCCCAGATCTCCAGATTCTGGGGGGTCCACTGGTCTAAAGCCACACCACGCAGCAGAACCGACTGCTGATTGAAGGGGAGCTCAACCCGGACACCGTCAACACTGCCGACCACCCGGGCCTGCTGACCTTCGGCCCAGAAACCGCGCAAATCGAGGCGATCGCGAGCCGAGTCAAAGCCTTCGATCGTGAGCTGACGGCCCCAGGCGTAGCCCAGTCGAAACTGTTCCGCCTGCTCACTGCGCGCCTGCAGCTGTGTGTCACTGCTGCCGACCACCACATCCACTGAGGGGAGCAACACGGGGACGGTGGTGCCAAAGCCGCCGGTGATCGGATCCTGGGGTGCTGGCTGGACAGCATCCAGGACGTCACCGTTGAGCAGCACCAGCGCAGAATCAAGACTGCTCAGCTGGCCAGCGGCTGGAATCACGCCCTGCACATAAGAGCGCGCCGCTGCGCCCGGCTGCAGAGGCATGCCCCAACTGGGGGGCTTCAGCGTCACAAGCCAGCTGCCATCAGCTTGCTGGCTTTGCTGCAGGCTGAAATCGGACACACCGCGCAATTCATAGCGACTGCGGAAGCTGACACTCCACTGGTTGAGCAGCTGGCTCCCCTGGTTGGAGAGAACGAGCTGTCCCTCTAAAGCACCGTTCCATTGACTGCTGAGCTGCAGAGACACAGCGAGGTCGCCACTGACCACCGGTACCGGCTCCACAGGTGCAGGTGCCACGGGCGTCGGCTCCACAGGCAACGGAACCACCGGCTGCGGCTGCGGCTGCAGCTCCACCGGCACAGCCGGGCCGCCACTGGTCGGATCCTGCAACACATCAGCCAGATCGAACAGGCCATTGCCACCGACAATGGCGTCAAAACGCAACCCTGAAGCCGCGGCGATGTCAGCGAAGCTACGGCCATTCAGCCAGAAATCGGCTGCCGCCTCAATCAGGCTCTCTTGATCACCGACCGCATCATTGGAGAGGTCCCAAAACATGACACCACCAAGGCCCTTCTCGCGTGCCCAGGCACTCTTGAGGGCAATGGTCGCCGGGGTCTCGAACGAACTGAAGATGCGCTCAGCCGCGTTCCACAGATAGGCGGCCTGGGCGTTGTCATCCCAGATCAGCTGCCAGCCGCCAGCGCGCCGCTGAGCCAGCAGATCTTTGTAGTCATAAACCCCCGCTTCAAAGGAACCAGGGGCGGCGCCAGAAGCGTTGTCGCGGTAGCCGTAATCGCTCACTCCGTAGTCGTCCGCACTGGACTGCACCCCTGTCCAGGCACGGGTGTAAGCAGGGGCCCCCAGCACGATCTGTGCGGGGTCAACGCCGGCCTGCAAATAGCGTTCGATCGCCGTACTGATGTCGTAACCGATCGCATCGCCACGCAGCGGAGCCTGATGACCAGTCGATGACTCCCAGGTGCCGTGGAAGTCGTAGGTCATCACATTGAAGAAATCGACAAACTCCTTGAGCTCGTTCAGGCGGAAATTGGGAATCTTGTCGACCCCGGCTGCCGACGCCACCGAGATCTCATAACGCCGGCCCTGCTCGGCGCCAAGGGCATCGAGCTTCTGGCGCAGCAGCCCTAGGGTCGCCACATAGTTGACACCATCAGCGCTGGAGACGGCATTGCTGTCGAGGCCACCGCCACCCGGGTACTCCCAGTCGAAGTCAACTCCATCGAACATCGTGTATGTGCGCAGAAAGTCCACCACCGATTGGGTGAACACCTCGCGCTCAGCGGCCGTGTCCAGGGTCGTTGAAAAGTTGCCCGACAAGGTCCAGCCACCGATGGCAACGCTGGTGCGCAGGTGTGGATGCAGGGCCTTGAGCTCGGCGATCTGGTTGAAATTGCCGAACACGGTCTGCGCGCTGCGCGGATCCTCGGGCGCGTAGGACCAACTGTCGGCCTCACCGCCAACCGCATCGTCGGGATCGGTGAAGCGCTTTTCGGTGGCGGCGTAACTGTCAAACAGCTGCAGGCGGCCATCGCTACCGATGCGCGTAAAGGCGTAGATCAGGTGGGTCAGGCGATCGGCCGGCACATCGGCGATCTGCACATCGCGGCCGTAGATCGCCCACTCGGGAAAGTAAGCAGCCACGATCGGTGTGGTGGTTGACATGACAGGTGCGTCCTCGGTCTGACGTCACGGTGCCTGCCCCGCCCAGGGCACCACATCCTGCAGATGAAGGATTCCCTCAGGGCACCAGACCCATGCGCACCGCCAGGGCTGCCGCGGCCGTGCGGTCACCGACCTGCAACTTCTGCATGATGCGCTGCACGTGATCGCGGGCCGTGACCTCGGCGATCTGCAGACGCGCAGCGATCTGCCGATTGGTCAGCCCTTGGGCCAGCAGGGGCATTACCTCCAGCTCCCGTTGGCTGAGCGCATCGCTGGCCGGTCCGCCGTCGTCCAGCAAGCCTGCAAACGCGGGTCCGCGATAGCGCCGCTGCTGGGCCACGGCCTCAAGGGCGCCGACCAGCTCACCACTGCCGTAATGATCGCTGCAAACCAGCGCGTTCACACCCAGACGCCAGGCAGCCCGTGCCAGCGCCGCCTGCAGAGGCTCGGCCATCGCAACCAGGATGCACGGCGGGTGCTCCCGTTGGCGCAGCTCCTGTAGCAAGGGCAGCACCGGCCCGTCCTTGAGGCTGATCTCGGTCAGCAGCAGCACGTTGGCGGTCTCGGCAGGCAGATGGGCACGCAGGGCATCGCAGGTCTCGCAGACCGCCAGCAGGCACTGCGGCAACAAGGGCGGGTCGGGCTGCGCCTCCTGCAACTGCAGGGTCAACAGGTTGGCGTAAGCCCGATGGGCCGTGGCAATCAACAGACGCCAGCCCTGCAGGTGCTGATGCACCTGCAGGGCTGTGTAATCACGCAACCGTTGCTGATCCTGCATGGGCTCCAGTCTCATGGGTCGGCGCCGTGCAGGGTTGTGCTGCCGACGATTGGTCGACCTGAACAAGCGCCGACAGATCGCGGTGCCGGTGCCCCTAGCGTCTGGCCCATGCAGCCGTCCCCGACCCACGATCAGCTGAAGCGCCCCCTGGGGGTGTTGCGACTGTCGCTGACAGCACGCTGCAACCTGGCCTGCCCCTACTGCCTCCCGGATGGCCAGGAACCACCGGGGCTGCTTAGTGGCGAGCAGCGGTTGGCGGTGATCAGCGCGGCCGTTGCGCTGGGGGCCAGCAGTCTGAGGCTCACCGGCGGCGAACCCCTGCTCCATCGCGGGCTGGAGGCCCTGATCAGGGCGGCCCAACCCCTGCGCCAGCACGGCCTGCGCGAGATCGCCCTCACCAGCAATGGCACCCTGCTCAGCCGCGAACGGGCCCTGGGCCTCAGGGCGGCGGGCCTGGATCGCCTCACCCTGAGCCTCGATGGGGCCAACGGAGCGGCGGTGGCGCGCATGGCAGGCCTGGCCGACTCAGCCGCCGGCGAGCGCACCCTGCACCAGGTGCTGACTGCGCTCGAGCACGCCCGAGCCGCCGGCTTTGACCCGGCCCATGGCGCCCTCAAACTCAACGCCGTGATCCAACGGGGCGTCAACGACGACCAGCTGCTGCCCCTGGCCGAGCTGGCACGGACCCACGGGGTGGAACTGCGCCTGATCGAATTCATGGATGTGGGCAACCGCAACAGCTGGCAACCCAACGCCGTGCTGAGCGCCACCGAGATGGTGCAACGCCTGAGCACGCGCTGGCCGCTGGAGCCCCTGGGTCGGCCGCAGCACGGCACCGCCAGCCGTTGGCGCTACCGCGATGGGGGCGGTCAACTGGCCGTGGTCGCCTCGATCAGCAACCCCTTCTGTGGGGATTGCAACCGCCTGCGCGTCACCGCCGATGGCGTCGCCTACACCTGCCTGTTTGCCGAACCCAGCAGCGGCCTCGACCTGCGCCCCTGGCTGCAGACAGACACGCCTCCCGGAGCCCTGACCGCAACGATCGCCTCCCTGTGGCAAAGCCGCAACGATCGCTACAGCGAAGAACGGCAAAGCCAGATGCCACCCCATGCCAGCCCTCGCCACGCCGAAATGGCCTACCTGGGGGGCTGAAGCGAACCCTGACTCGCCGCCGCACATCAACCAACCGCCCTGGGTAGCGTGACGGCCATGGCCGATCCATCCAGCAACGCCGCTTCGCCGATTCGCGTACGCCTGTTTGCCGCCCTGCGCGAACAGGCCGGCTGGGCCGAACGGGACTGGCCGAGTCAGCAGGCCGCCATCCCCCCGGGGAGTCGGACGGCCAGCCCCCAGACCCCGCGCGCGATCTGGATGGCGCTGGCGCTGGACGGGAGCTTTGACAGCGTGCGGACCGCCGTCAACCAGCACTTTGCAGATCCCGACACGGTCCTGCAGCCCGGAGACGAATTGGCCTTCCTACCGCCCATCAGCGGCGGCTGAGCAGCATGGAGAGCACACCCGATCTGAGCTTGAGGATCACGCTGCACAGCGCGCGGTTCGATGCGTTGGCGCGACTCGAGGTCTGGCACGACGAGCTCGCACAACGGGACAGCAGCAACGCCGCCGAGAGCCTGTTCGTGGGTCGCGTGCGACCCACCGCCGGCGATGGCGTGGCCCTGGAGGCCCTGGAGCTGGAGCACTACCCGGGCATGACCGAACGGCAGCTCGAGCAGCTGGCCGACCATTGCTGTCGCCGTCACGGCGTCAGCAGCTGTCTGATCGAACATCGCATCGGTCGGGTGCTGCCGGGCGAGGCGATCGTGCTAGTGGCCGTCGGCGCCGATCGCCGTGGTCCAGCTCAACGCTGCTGCCACGAGCTGCTCGAGAGCCTCAAACACGACGCTCCCTTCTGGAAGCGCGAATGGCGAACCGATGGCCGCCGTCAATGGCTTAACGGCAACACACCGCTCTGAGCTGGCAACACCGGAGCCGCAGCCCTGCGACACAGGAGCGGGCCCAGCCGCCAGAGGGGTCAGCCGTGATTGGCTTCGCTGGCTGGGGCAGCGGCGGGATGACGCCAGTCGCCATGGCGTCCTCCGCTCTTGGCCAACAGCCGCACCGGACCAATCGTCATCGCCGGATCCGCCGACTTCACCATGTCGTAAAGGGTGAGCAAGCCAACCTGCACGGCGGCGAGAGCCTCCATCTCAACGCCGGTGCTGCTGGTGGTGCGGGCGGTGGCCTCGAGCCGCAAGCCAGCCGCGTCGGCGCTGGCCTCAATCAGAACCGACACGCCACTGAGGGCGATCGGGTGGCACAGGGGGATCAGCTCCCAGGTGCGCTTGGCCGCCTGGATCGCCGCCACCCGGGCCACCGCCAGCACATCGCCTTTGGCGGCGCGGCCGTCCAGCACCAGGGCGAGCACATCGGGAGCCATGGCGATGAACCCCTCGGCGGTGGCCTCACGGCGACTGGGGGTCCGATCCCCCACTTCGATCATGTGCACCTCGCCGGCAGCGTTGAGATGGGTGAGCTCGCTCATGCGGGCAATCGGCACTGACACCAGCTTGCCCGGCCCGGCCCCACACTGATCCATGACCAGCAGCACAGCAACGGCGATGGACCTGCGCAGCCACTGCTTCAGTTTTGAGGCCGAATTCACCGCCGATCTGCGCTGCATTCCGATGGCGGTGCGCCGCAAGCTCGACCTGGCCGGCCTCAAGCTCAAGCTGGTGCATTGGACCGAGCTGACCGAGGCCGAACGGCAGGCTCTACTGGCCTGGTCTGATGACCCGGAGGCCATTGCCAACCTGCACGATCACCTCGTGCAGCGCACGGCCGAGCTCAGCCCCGGCCCAGCCACCCCCTTGCCAGCGCCGCTGCACGAGCCCTGGCAACAACCCGAGGCCTGGCCGGACACCGTGCTGGCCAGCTGCAGGCAGCTGGGCCTCACGCCCTTGACCAGCGCCTGGTCAGGGCTCAACGAACTGCAACGCTTCGCCCTGGTGAAACTGAGCCATCCGGGGCACGAGCACCGCAACCTGCCGCGTGCCCTGGCCGAGTTCGGGGCGCTGGCACCCCAGACCTGACCCCGGGCATGGGGTCTGCGGCTCACGGCGCCGGGTGCTCAGGTCGGCAGATAGCGCGGTCGTTGTGGGGCCGGCACCGGCTCGATCACCACGGCTGTGCCGTAGCAGAGCACCTCGGTGGCGCCGCCACTGCCGCTGGTGACATCGGACCCGTCGTAGCGGGTGCCGACGATGGCATTGGCCCCCAGCAGCAGCGCCTGCTCGACCATCTGGTTGTAAGCCGCCTCCCGCGTCTGCTCGCACATCTCGGTGTAGGCGCCGATACGGCCACCGATGAGCTGCTTGAGCCCGCCCAGAAAACCCTGCACCAGGGTGGGCGAGCGCACAACGATGCCGCGCACGATGCCCTTGTACTCGCGGATCGCGTAGCCCTCAACCGTGAACGTGGTGGTCACAACAAGCGGTTGCAACATGGTTCGACATCCGGCTGAGCACGGTTTAGCCCAAGCTGCCCGTCCGGGCCTTTGCTGAACTGGAGGAACCATCGGGGTCCCGCCGTGCGCTTGAAGCGCCCCTCCACCTACCTGTGTGCCTTTCTCACCCTGCTGAATGACCGGCTGGGCGAAACCCTGATCTTTCCCCTGTTGCCGTTTCTGCTGGCGAGCTTCACCGGTGACGGCCGCGTCCTGGGTCTGCTCACCGGCAGCTACGCGGTGGCCCAGTTCCTGGTGACGCCTCTGATCGGCGCGCTCAGCGATCGCTACGGCCGCAAACCCGTGATCGCGGTCTGTGTGTCCGGATCGGTGCTGGGGCTGGGGCTGTTTGCCTTCACCCTGATCTTTCCCTGGCAGCAACTGGCGCCGGCGGCCCGGGCAGCGGGGGTCCCCCTCGCCCTGTTGTTCATAGCCCGGCTGATCGATGGGGTCAGCGGTGGCACCGCCGCCACGGCCGGTGCGGTCCTGGCCGACATCTCACCGCCCGAGAAACGCGCCAAAGCGTTCGGCCTGATCGGGGTCGCCTTCGGCCTGGGGTTCATTCTTGGCCCCGCCGCCGGTGGCCTGCTGGGGCGCATCAACGTCACCCTGCCGTTGCTGCTGGCGGTGGCCATCGAGATTCTCAACCTGATCCTGGTGCTGACACTGCTGCCTGAAACCCACCCTCCAAGCGCGCAGATTGCCCTGCCCCGCAAGCGGGACTTGCAGCCGATCAACCAGCTGGGCCAGGTGTTCGCCAACCCCCGCGTGCGGCTATTGTGCGGGGCCTTTCTGCTGTTTTTTCTGGCCTTCAATGGCTTTACGGCCATCCTGGTGCTGTATTTCAAACAACGCTTCTCCTGGGGTCCAGGGCTGGCGGGAGCGGCCTTCCTGGTGGTGGGGGTGGTCGCCACCGTGGTGCAGGGTGGCCTGATCGGGCCACTGGTCAAACGCTATAGCGAATGGCGCCTGAGCCTGACGGGCCTGGGCCTGGTGATCGCCGGCTGTCTTCTGATTCCAACGGCCAACGCCAGCACTGCCCCATGGGTGGTGTTCCCGGCGGTGTCGCTGCTGGCCCTGGGCACGGGCCTGGTGACCCCTTGCCTGCGGGCCCTAGTGTCACGCCGGCTCGAGGGCAGCGGCCAAGGGTCGGCGCTCGGCAGCCTGCAAAGCCTGCAAAGCCTGGGCAGCTTTGTGGGACCGCCCCTGGCGGGGCTCGCCTACGAAACCCTGGGCAACACCAGCCCCTTCTGGCTGGCGGCCGTCCTGCTCGTCGGCGTGGTGCTGCTGGTCAACGGTGGCCTGCCCAGCGATCCCCAGTCCGCCCGTCAAGCAAGCTGAACACCAAAACCATCGAGGCTGCATTGCTACCTTGCCGACAGAGGCAGCGGTGGCGCCGGCGTTCAGGGCGGCCGTGAAGACGAAGGGCAATGACGCAGGAGCAAACACCAGAGTCCATGGCCCCAGAGCTCATGCTCAACCGGGAGCTCAGCTGGATCGACTTCAACTACCGCGTCCTGGCCGAGGCCCTCAATGAGCATACACCGTTGCTCGAGCAGGCCAAGTTCAGCGCCATCTTCAGCAACAACCTCGACGAATTCTTCATGGTGCGGGTGGCTTCACTGAAGTCACAGCAGGAAGCCGGCATCACCACCCTCAGCGAAGATGGCCTGACGCCCCAACAACAACTGGAGGCGATTCAGGCCAAGCTCAGGCCCCTGCTCGATCTCCAACAACAACATTACCGTCACTCACTCAAACGCCACCTGCGCGAGTACGGCGTCGACCTGATCGACTACACCCGCCTCAACAAGCGACAGCGGGACTGGGTGGACACCACGTTCAAAGTGGCGATCTTTCCGGTGCTTACCCCACTGGCCGTA
>Ga0194129_10007366_pt1 | contig 13112 bp, 10 predicted proteins | sample TA2KigCa35mmetaG_FD_150862 | JGI IMG/M metagenome (GOLD analysis project Ga0194129, IMG submission 150862) | Freshwater microbial communities from Lake Tanganyika, Tanzania - TA2015038 Kigoma Deep Cast 35m | ecosystem: Environmental > Aquatic > Freshwater > Lake | place: Tanzania: Lake... | reverse complement strand
CAGGGTCTGCTCGAGGAACGAAGACAGCGGGCCGTCGGGGGCGTCGGCGACGGCGACGTCCTCGAGGAGCGCGTGCACGCGGTCGGCGTCATGGCCGGCGGCGCGGGCGCCGGCGAGCCACAGCAGGCCGTGTTCGCCGCGGGCTTCGGGCGGCAGGGCGAGCTGGATCTCGCGGATGAGGGTCGCGGCGCGGTCGCTGTGACGGCGGGCCTCTTCGACGACGAGGGCGACGGCGCGGGCGGTCAGCGCCCCGTGAGGCGCTTCGAGCAGCAGGGCGCGGGCCCCGAGCCGCAGCACGCGCGGGTCGCCCGGGGCGACGGCGTCGAGGGCGAGGGCGCCGGCGAGGCAGCCGTCGGCGTCGTCGCCCTGAAGCAACGCCTGCGCGCGGGCGAGCAGCTCCTCTCGGGCGGGCGTGGCCGGCGCCGCGGGCGCTTCCGGCGACGTCAGCGGCGAATCGGTCCCGTCGCCATCGACCGGCGCGGGCGCGGGCGCGGCGGGCGACAGCCGCGTCGGCGCCGACGGATCGACGCGGCTGTTGTCGATCGGCGACGTCGGCGGCGGCACGTAGGGGGTAGGCGGGGCGCCGGGGTCATGGTCGTCGTGGCGCAGGCCACCGGGCACGGTGACCTCTTCGGCGCCGCCGCCGTGGCCGCGCGCGGCCTTCTTCTTCTTCGGGCGGCTCTTCTTTGCTTTGCGGCCCGGTGCGGCGTCGCCCGACGGATCGCTGGGGGCCACGCTTGTGGGCGCGCCGTGGCCGGCGCTCGCCACGGCCCGGGGCGTCGGGGCGTCCGGCGTCGCGTTGGCGCGGGCGCGAGGGTCGGGGACGACCGAAGCGGGATCGGCCACGAAGGGCAGCGCTGCGGGGTCGGTGGCGACGGGCGGGCCGAGTCCTTCGAGCTCGCCGGGGCCGGCGAGGGCGCGGGCGACGGCGGCGAGCTCGGCGAGGGCCGCCCGCCTGCGGGGCGGAGGGGGCTCAGCGGCGGCGGGCACGGCGGGCTGCACGGTGGGCAGGTCGCGCGGGTCGACGGGGGCGGCGCTGACGACGGTGCGGGTCGAGGGAACGTCGACGGGGACGCCGGCGGCCCGGGCGGCGTCGCGGCGGGCGTCCTCGCGGGCGGCGGCGAAGCGCAGCGCGGGCGCGACGTCATCCTCGCTGCTGACGATGGCGTCGAAGGCGTCGTGCTCTTCGGACGGGGCGCGGCTCACGCTGGTGAAGACCGCGGCGGCGAAGGCCGACGCGCCGTCGTCGACGTCTTCGCCGCCGGGATCGTCGGGCGGTGGCGGCGGGATCGACACGTCGGGCCGGTGGCTGACGGCGGTGACGAGCCCGATCTGCTCGCGGGTCACGTGTACTGGCGGCACGACGAGCGGTCGACCAAGCGGCGCGTCGGGAAAGACGATGGGGAAGTGCGGCGGCGGCGCCGTCATCGCGGCCGGCGCTGTCGTCAGCGCCGTGTCCGCCGTCGGCGTCGTCGTCAGCGCCACGGCCGGCGCGGGCAGGTCGAGGTCGAGGGCCAGCGCGGGCGGCACGTCGCCGACGCGAGGTGCCGGTGCTGGCGCGGGGACCAGCGCCGGCAGCGCGCTGCTGCCATCACGGGCCGCGGGCAGCGGGGTCGACACAGCCAGGCTGAGCTTGAGCCGCTCGGCCTTCTTGCGCGCCGCCTTGGTCTCGTGCAGCTGCAGCGAGCTGACGTAGGCGGCGAAGGCGGCGGTGTGGTCGGTGCGCTCCTCATGCAGCGCACCGAGCTTGTTCAGCGCGCTGGCCCGCGCGCGCGCGGACAGCGCCCCCTCGTCGGCGAGGGACTGGAAGAACGCCACCGCCTCGTCGAGGTGCCGCGTCTCGAGGGCCAGCCGGTAGACATCGTCGACGACGGCGCTGTCGCCCGACAGCTTGCGCGCGGCCTTCAGGGCCTCGAAGAACGCGCGCTCCTTGTCGTGCAGGAACAGCTCGATGACGCGGGCCAGCGCGCGGCGCAGCCGGCCGGTGATGGCATCGTCGTCGCGGTTCTTGCCGGCCTTCTTGGCGGCCTTGTCGAGGATGGTCGCCGCCGGGTCGGACCCGCCGGCCACGGCCACGACGCCGCGCAGTGTCGGCTCGTCGTCGGCGGCGACGCGCAGCGCCAGCGCAAGGGCGCTCGTGACGCGCTCGCCGTCGTTGAGCACGTCGCGCAGCATGGCCGCGGCCTCGAGGGCGTGGGCGGCGGCCTCGGCGGCGGGCAGCGCCTCCGTCTGCGCCCAGTCCTCGAGAGCGGCGGCGAGGCGGTAGTGCAGGGCGCCGAGACTGTCGTCGTCGGCGCCACGCTGCTTGCGCCGCGACAGCACGAGACGCAGGCCCTCGACGTGGGCGGCGGGGCCCGTTGCTTTCAGGGCGTCGAGCGCGGCGTCGACGGCGGCGGGGTCGTTTTGAGAGAGGGCTCCGCGCAGGGCGTCCATGACGGCGGCGAGCCTACAGCGGATCGCGCGCGGGCGGTGGCGGCCGACCCGCTCCGGCGCGACGCCGGGTCAGGCGTTCTCGTCGCCTTCTTCGTCCTCGTGCTCGTCGTCCTCGTCGCTTTCGTCCGCGTTGTCGTCGAGAGAGGTGATGGCGCTGGCGAGCAGCACGTCGCCCTGCAGGGCGGCCAGGCACGACAGCAGCGGCCGCACCACCTCGGGGTCGGTGGGGGTGGACAGCGCGCCGGCGCACAGGCGCAGCGCCGTCTCGTGGGCGGCCACCCAGTCGTCGCCGAGCTCTTCGGGGACGTCGAGGTCGCCGGCGACGCGCACCATCTCGAGGCCACCGGCCAGCGCGAGCAGCGCGAGCTGCTCGGGGCCCTCACGCGCGGCGGCGAGGGCGACGAGGGCCGGGAAGGCGCGCAGGCCGGGGGGACCGGCGGGCCCGTCGTCGCCGTCGTCGTCGTCGTCGCCGGCAGTGGTGACCGACAGCGTGAGCCCGGTCTGCAGCGCGTCGAGGGCGAGGATGCGGTCCTCTTCATCGCCGGCGGTGGCGTCGCGCAGGGCGGCGCGCAGCACCTCGGGCAGGGCCTCGTCGGCGAGGGCGCGGGCGACGGGGGCGGGCAGCGATGAGGAGCCGGGAAACTGGATCAGCATGACGGGGTCGTGGACCGCCGGGGCCGAAAAGAAAAGCGCCGCGCGCCGTTGGCGTTGCGCACGACAAAAAAGCGAGCGGGACCCGAAGGTCCCGCTCGCGACGGCCGGCGACGAAGGCGCTGCCGCGTCGTCGCCGGCTCCTTGCCTGGCGCGCGTCAGGCGGCCTGGGCCTCGGGCTTCTTCTTGACCTTCGTCGCGGCGACGGTGACGTCGGCGCCCAGGCCCGAGCCGATGCGCATCGAGTAGAACGAGCGCCACACGAAGACCGCGCTGATCACGAAGAACACCGCGGACAGGCCATAGCGCAGCTGGTCCGACGACATGCCGATGGCGAGCTCGACGGCGAGCAGGCCGAACAGCGACGTGAACTTGATGACCGGGTTCATGGCCACCGAGCTGGTGTCCTTGTAGGGGTCGCCAACGGTGTCGCCGACGACGGTGGCGGCGTGCAGCTCGGTGCCCTTGGCCTTGTGGATGACCTCGACGGCCTTCTTGGCGTTGTCCCAGGCGCCGCCGGCGTTGGCCATGTAGTTGGCCTGGAACAGACCAAACAGCGCGATGGCGACGAGGTAGCCGATGAACAGCCACTCGTTCAGGAACGCGAACGACAGCGCGGCGAAGAACACGCACAGGAAGATGTTGAACGTGCCCTTCTGCGCCGCCTCGGTGCAGATCTGGACGACGCGCTGGCTGTCCTCGGTGCTGGCCTTCTCGCCGTCGAGCTTGATGTTGTCGCGGATGAACTCGACGGCGCGGAACGCGCCCGTGGCCACGGCCTGCGTCGCCGCACCCGAGAACCAGTAGATCATCGAGCCGCCGAGGATCAGGCCGAGCAGGAACGGCGGGTACAGCAGCGAGAGCTTCTCGACGTCGTGCTGCAGGCCGCCGGTCAAGGTCATCACCAGCGAGAAGATGAGCGTCGTGGCACCGACGACGGCGGTGCCGATCAGCACCGGCTTGGCGGTGGCCTTGAACGTGTTGCCGGCGGCGTCGTTGTCCTCGAGGTACTGCTTGGCCTTGTCGAAGTCGACGTCGAAGCCGAAGTCGCGCTTCACGTCGGCCTTGAAGGTCGGGATGTTCTCGATGAGCGACAGCTCGTACACCGACTGCGCGTTGTCCGAGACCGGGCCGTAGCTGTCGACGGCGATGGTGACCGGGCCCATCGACAGGAAGCCGAACGCGAGCAGGCCGAAGGCGAACACGCCCGGGGCGGTCATCACCTGCGACGGGATGTCAGCAGCGACGTAGGCCGACACGCCCATCAGCACGGCGACGATGATGCCGAGCCAGTAGGCCGAGTAGTTGCCGGCGATGATGCCGGACAGCACGTTGAGCGACGCGCCCTGCTTCGACGCGTCGACGATCTCGAGCACGTGGCCCGACTTCATCGACGTGAACACCTTGACCGCCTCGGGGATGAGCGCGCCGGCCAGCGTGCCGCAGGACATGATCACGGCGATGCGCCACCACAGGCCGTGCTCCAACGCCTGGTCGCCGAGCATCCACTTCGTCACCCCGAACGTCGCTGCGATCGACACGCCCGCGGTGATCCAGATGAGCCGCGTCAGGCCCGCCTCGAAGTCCATCTCGGCGGCGTTCTCTTTCTGCGCGTCGAGGAAGTACGAGATGCCGTAGGCCACCAGCGACGTCACGATCATCACCGCGGCGATGACGAAGATCCAGGTGATGAGCGCGCCGCGGAACTGCTCGGCGACCGCCAACATGATGAAGGTGATCAGCGCGACGGCGGTGACGCCGTAGGTCTCGAAGCCGTCGGCCGTCGGGCCCACCGAGTCACCGGCGTTGTCGCCGGCGCAGTCGGCGATCACGCCGGGGTTGCGCGCGTCGTCTTCCTTGATCTTGAAGACGATCTTCATCAGGTCGGAGCCGACGTCGGCGATCTTCGTGAAGATGCCGCCGGCGATGCGCAGCGCCGAGGCGCCCAGCGACGTGCCGATGGCGAAGCCGATGAAGCAGGCGCCGGCGATGTCGCCCGGCACGATCAGCAGCGTCGCGATCATGATGATCAACGCCAGCGACACGAGGATCAGGCCAATGGAGATGCCGGCCTTCAGCGGGATGGCGTACGCCGGGTACGGGCGACCCATCAGCGACGCGAACGCCGAGCGGCTGTTGGCGTAGTTGTTCATGCGCATGCCGAACCACGCGATGAACGACGAGCCGGCGATGCCCACCAGCGAGTAGGCGAGGATGATCACCGTCGCGCCGGAGCCCGCCTTCAGCGGATGCATCACGCCGAAGTACAGGCCGACGACGATGGCGATCAGCACCCACAGCTGGGCGATGAACTTGATCTGCGTCTTCACGTAGGTGACGCACGTGGCGTAGATGAGCTCGGAGATGTCGAGCATCGCCTTGTGCACCGGCAGCTTCTGCACCTGCTGGAACATCACCAGGCCGATGGCGAGGCCGATGAGCGAGATGCCGACGCCGGCGCCGAGCAGCGCCTGCGCCGACACCCCGGCGATGGTGATCGTGGAGAAATCAGGCAGGACGATGTCGGCCTCGGAGGCCTGGGCCGCCGTCGACGAGAGGAGGGCACCGGCAATCGCCGCGAGCCGACCGAGCCAGGAACGCATGGAACGAACCTCCAGGGGCCCGCGGTCACCGCGGGCAAGAGTGCAGGGGACGCGGGCAGCTAGCCCCTTGCCGGCCCCCCGTCGAGGGGGACGTGGCGGCAGGCGGCGCCCCCGCCGCAGTCCGGCCCCGGCGCGCGCGTCCGGCCAACCCCCGGCCGGGAGGATGCCGCCCGGCGGCGCGGGCGGCGTCTTCCCGGCGGGGCCTTCCGGCGTCGACGACAGCAGGCTAACCGCCCGCCATGACCGCCGCGCGCCTGCCCCAGCCCTCCCCCTCCGCCGTCGTCAACGAGCCGCTGCGCGACTGGGTGCAGCAGGGCGTCATCGGTCGCGACGCGATCCTGCGCACGCCGGTGGGCACGGTGAAGAAGCGCTACTTCGACCACACGGCGTCGGGGCTGCCGTTCGCCCCCATCGAGGACCTGCTGCGCGAGCGCGTGCTGCCGTTCATGGCCAACACGCACACCGACGCCAACGCCACCGGCGGCTACATGACCGCCTTGTACGACGAGGCCCACAAGACTGCCGCCCGCCACGTCCGCGCCGACGCCGACGACGTCGTGGTCTTCTGCGGCTCGGGCGCGACGGGCGCCATCAACAAGCTGGTGCGGGCCATCGGCCTGCTCGTGCCCGAGCCCATCGAGCGCATCGTCGGCGTCAAGAAGCAGATCCCCGACGACGACCGCCCCGTCATCTTCCTGTCGCGCATGGAGCACCACAGCAACGACCTGCCGTGGCGCGAGTCCATCGCCGATGTCGTGCTCGTGGGCTTCGACGACCGCGGCCGCGTCAGCGCCGCCGAGCTTGACGCCGCGCTTTCGGACCCGCGCTACAAGGGCCGGCCGCTGAAGATCGGGTCGTTCTCGGCGGCCAGCAACGTCACCGGCATCAAGAACGACGTCGACGCGCTCGCCCGCGTCATGCACCGGCACGGCGGCTTCGCCTGCTTCGACTACGCCGCCGCCGCGCCCTACGTCGGCATCGACATGCACCCCGAGGGCGACCCCGAGGCGCGCAAGGACGCGGTGTTCGTCTCGATGCACAAGTTCCTTGGCGGCCCGCAGGCGCCGGGCCTGCTCGTCGCCAACCGCCGCCTGTTCCGCAGCCGCGTGCCCGTCGAGCCCGGCGGCGGCACCGTCGTCTACACGTCGCCGTGGGACTGGAAGTACACCGCCGAGCTCTCGCATCGCGAGGAGGGCGGCACCCCCGACGTCGTCGGTGTCATCCGCGCCGGGCTGGCGCTGCAGCTGAAGGACACGCTGGGCGTCGACTGCATCGAGCGCATCGAGCACGACTTCGTCCGCCGCGCCATCGAACGCTTCGCGGCCCACGGCAAGATTCGCGTGCTCGGCGACCCGACGGTGCCGCGCCTCGGCATCGTCAGCGTCGTCATCGACGAGGGGCGGCTCCACTACAACCTCGCGGCGCGCATGCTTTCGGATCGGTGGGGTATCCAGACGCGCGGCGGCTGCATGTGCGCCGGCACCTACGGCCACGAGCTGCTCGGCATCGGCGCCGCGCGCAGCTACGAGATCCGCTGCGCTCTCGATCAGGGCGACCAGGCGCAGAAGCCCGGCTGGCTGCGCATCTCGTTCTCACCGTCGACGACGGAGGAGGACTTCGCCGTGCTGCTCGACGCCGTGACCACGCTTGCCGACCGCTACGCCGAGTGGGCGCGCGACTACACCATGGATCCAAAGACCGCGTCGTGGCGCCACGTCGACGAGGACGCCTTCGCCCCGCGCGGACTGTCGCTGCTCTTGCCATCGCCGGCGAGCTCGTTGTGCTCTTCTTCGCTGTGACCGTCGTGCTGCCCTGACGCCGGCGTCCGCGCTCCTCGTGCTCCCTGCTGACCTGGCCCGTCCTCGAGGACCCGTGCAACTCGACATCGTGCTCGTCGACGCCGCCGCTCTCGTGCTCCGCGCGCTCACGCGCCTGATGGCGCGCGCCGGGCTGCCGGTGCGGGCGTCGACGGACTCGCACAAGGCCCACGAGCGCATCGAGCGCGCGCCGCCGCTGGCCATCGTCGTCGATCACCAGAGGCTGGGTATGACCGGCCTCGAGCTGCTCACCCGCAGTCGCGTCGTCGCCCCCCGGGCGGGCGCGTGCTCATCACCGGCAACGCCACCCTCGACGTGCTGACGGCGGCCATCCACCAGAGCCACATCCACTGCTTCTTCCTCAAGTCGCTGCAGACCAACGAGCTCGTCGAGACGTTGACGCAGCTGTACGACAAGGCCCGCGGGCGCCAGCGCGCCGCCGAGCAGACCGACGAGATCAAGGGCGACGAGCTGCTCGGCGCGGCGCTGGGGGGCGCCGGCGCCCTCGGCCTGAGCCTGCGCCATGCCGGACGACCTCAGCGCGGGGCCGGCTTGAGCGCGTGAAACCTCATCTGCGTCTTCTCGAGCCCATCTTTCAGCAGCATCTCGACGGCGTCGGCGCAGCGCTCGACGAGGCTCGCGGCGTCCTCGGCGTCCTTGCCCTTGAACGCGCCGAGCACGTGGCCGACGACGTTGCCTTCGCGGGCGGCGCCGGGCGGCGCCTTGCTGCGCGGGTGGCCGATGCCGGCGCGGATGCGCAGGTAGTCGGAGCCCAGGGCGCCGTCGATGGACTTGAGGCCGTTGTGCCCACCCGACGAGCCGCCGCGCTTCAGCTTGATCTGGCCGAGCTCGAGGTCGAGATCGTCGTGGACGACGACGAGGGCGTCGAGCGGGATCTTGAAGAACGCCAACGTCGGCTGCACCGACTGGCCCGACAGGTTCATGTACGTCTGCGGTTTCAACAGCACCGTCGGCTGGCCGGCGAGCGAGCCCTGACCGAGGTCGCCCTTGAACTTCGCGCCGAACGACACGCGGTGACGCCGCGCGAGGGCATCGACGACGGCGAAGCCGACGTTGTGCCGCGTGCCCTCGTACTCGCGGCCGGGGTTGCCGAGCCCGACGACCAACCACATGGGCCGACGGTGCGGCAGCCCCGTGGCCGGGTCAAGCGGCGTCGGCTGGGGCGGTCGTCGTCGGGGGCGACGACGATGGTCGGGTCCTGCCGACGTGGACGCGCAGCAGGGTGGCGAGGTGGGCCGCATCGAGGGGCTTGTGGACGTGGTCGTCCATGCCGGCCTCGAGGGCGCGGGCCCGCTCGTGGGACGCGCTGGTGGCGGTGAGCGCGACGATGGGGACATGGCGGGTGGGGTCGCCGTTGGTGGCGCTGTGGTCGGGCGCGGCGGCCCGTTTGGCGGCGCGGGTGGCACCGGTCGCGTCGTAGCTGCCGCGGGCCGGCGGGTTGCCGTCCATCAGGATCAGGTCGTAGCGGCCGGCGAGCGCCGATGTCGCCGGGCAGCGGCTCGACGTTGCTCGGGCCAACGTCGAGCCGCGCGAATTCGAGCAGGTCGTTCAGCAGCGCGACGACGGCGTCGGCGGACTCACCGATGAGCGCGGTGAGCTCACGCTGCTCCGAAGACAGCGGTGTCTTCTTGAGCAGGTGCGCCAGCTCGACGCCGCCGCCCAGGCGCGTGCGCAGCTCGTGGCTGATCGACGCCACCAGCCGGCTGCGGGCCTGCCCGTCGACCTCGGCGTCGGAGCGGGCGTGCTCCATCGCGTGCCGGGCGTCGCGCAGCGCCGTCGTTCACCGCCGGCGGAGGGTCTCGTAGAGCGCGCCGAACGCGACCAGGATGACGCCGAAGAACCACGCCCCGACAGCGTCGCCCAGGGGGTCGGAGCCGGGGGCGGGCGGGGGTCGGAGCCGGGGGCGGGCGGGGGTCGGGCCAGGGCAGGGCGAGCCCGCCGACGACGCTGACGAAGGTGACGAGCACGAGCCAGAACACGGCGTAGCGCGTCCCGCGCCGGAACAGCGCGAACATCGGCGCACCCATGAACCAGCACAGGCTCGAAAGGTCGACGTAGCTCGCGCTCAGGACCAGCGTCGCCTGCGTGACGGTTTACGTCGTCACGGTGAACGAGCTGGCGAGGTCGAGGAAGCCGGTGCGGCGCAACAGCGGCCCCGGCAGCGCGCCCAGCAGCATGGCGACGGCGGTGATGGTCGCGAGATCGTGGCGCCCCTGGCGCAGGGGCAGCCCGACGAACACCGGGCAGATGGCGACGATCACGGCGCTATAGACGAGCAGCAGCCGCGCCCGCAGCAGCCGCGTCGGGTCGCCCTTCATCGACGCGGGCACCGACCGATCGACGAAGTCGACGAAGCGCCCCGGCCAGCCTTCGCCGCCGTCGCCATCGCCTTCGTGCCTCCGCGTCGTCACCGGTCGACGGTACCATCCGACGGTCCTGGGGCATCGCCTTCACCGCGTCGGCCGCCGTGTCGACACGGGTCGGCCCGCGGCGCCCCGCGTCGACACGCGTCGACACGCGTCGACACGCATCGACACGCATGGACACGCATGGACACGGTCCAGCACGGCGGCCGGCGGCCACGAAAAGCTGGCGCCCCGGTCGGACCCCCGATCGGGTGATCGACCGATGCCCGCCCCCTGCTCCCCTCCGCCCGGCGGATACGCAGTCAAGGCCACGGTGGTGGACAACATGGTCATGCGTCACACCGGCTCCCTCGCACCCACCCTGCTCGCGGTCGCCGCGCTGATCCTCGGGACCGTGCCGGGCTGCTCCAACAACCTCGGCGTCAGCGACGGCGACGGCATCGACGGCGAGGAGCCCTTCGACGACGGCAGCAACATCGAGCTGCAGGGCGTGTACGACTGCTCCGAGCGCGCCGACACCGGCTTTCGCAACGGCAGCCGCTTCCCCATCACGGTGGTCAGCGTCGACGCCCGCCCCGTCGAGGTCGACACCGCCAACGCCTACATCGCCATGCAGGACGCCGCCCGTCGCGACGGCGTCAACCTGCGCATCGTCAGCGGGTTTCGCACCAACGGCGAGCAGCAGTACCTGTACGGCTGCTACGTCAACTGCAACTGCAACAACTGCAATCTGGCCGCCCGGCCCGGCTACTCGAACCACCAGAGCGGCCACGCCCTCGACCTGAACACCTCCGACCGCGGCGTGCTGAGCTGGCTGAACAACAACGGGCGCCGCTTCGGCTTCTCGCGCACGGTGCCGTCCGAGGATTGGCACTGGGAGTGGTGGGGCAACGACCGCGACTTCGAGGGCCCCTGCGGCGGCGAGCGCGCGGCGGCAGCCCCGACGTCGACGGCCCCAGCCGACTGCCCGACCCTGCCGGCCGAGGGCGGGATCATCGAGGAGGACAGCGCCTGCTTCACCCCCGGCGGTCCGACGCAGTACCTGCGCGCTGTCGACGACGCCAACGCCTCCGACGGCTCCTTGATCTGGACCGGCGTCACCGCCGCCGCCGATGCCGCCAACTACGGCGTCTGGTGGGTGAAGCCCGCCCAGGCCGGCCGCTACCGCATCGAGGCGTACATCAACCGCACCTACGGCTCGTCGCAGCAGGCGAAGTACGCGATCCGCCACAACGGCCGCAATGACCTCGTCACGCTCAACCTGACCACCGCCGGCGGGTTCCGCAGCCTCGGCGAATTCGAATTCACCACCGGCGCCGCCCAGCGCGTCCGCCTCGACGACAACACCGGCGAGCGGTCGAACCTGAGCCGCCGCATTCCGTTTGACGCCCTGCGCATCACCCGCATCGACACGGCTGCGCCGCCGCCGCCGACCGCCGCCAACACCTGCCCCCGCGTGCGCGTCAGCACCGACGGCGGCGAGCTGAACGTGCGCCCGACGGCGTCGACGGCCCAGGCGCCGCGCGGCACGCTGCCCGATGGCTCGGTCGTGGATCGCTTGTCGACGCGGCAGGGGCAGGAGGTTCGCGGCAACACCGACTGGTACGAGGTCCGGCAGGGCTCGTTAACCGGCTTCATCTCGGCGGCCTTTACGACCTGCGTGCAGTAGGGGCTCGACTTCGACTTTTTCGGGCGCGAGGGCGGTGATGTCCTCGCGCCTTTTTGTTTCTCCTGTGGCGCGACCGGGAGTGACGCTCCTCCTTCGCTCTTCTGGCCTTCTTGCCGATCGATCTGCGCCTCGCGGCGTGCGCCTTTCTCTTCGGGACTCTCGGGCTGCTGACGATGTCGCTTGTCGATCTTTCGCCTTTGGCGCGACCCGGCGTGACGCTCCTCCTTCGCTCTTCTGGCCTTCTTGTCGATCGATCTGCGCCTCGCTGCCGTGGTCGTCCTCTTCGGGTTCTTTGGTCTGCCTGCGACTTCGCCTTTCGAGCTTTCGCCTTCGGCGCGACCCGGGGGCCGGTCGCGCCCGGCCCCCGGGGCCCCCGGCGCTTTGCGGAGTGCCGGCACGGCGCTGTTCCCCATTCTTGGGACCCGGGCTCCGCAGGCGATCATGGTTGCTTTGTCGTCTTGACTGGCTGCGGTGCGCGGGTCGCTTCGCCTGTCCGCGACGACACGGCGTCGTCGGCATCGTCGGCGTCGTCGGCATCGTCGGCATCGTCGGCATCGTCGGCATCGTCGGCATCGTCGGCATCGTCGGCATCGTCGGGTGCGTCGGCTGCTTCGGCGTAGTCCTGTTTGGCGTCGTCGTTGGCTGCGGTGCGCACGGCCTTCGTCTCTTCATGACCGGCTCCGCGGGTGCCCCGCCGGCGTCGGCGTGTGGCAGGGGCAGGGGACCGTGGGGCGCTTGACACGTCCACGCGCGCGATCGCTTCGGGGCGTCACCTTGACGTACGGCATCTCGTGTCTTCACGGCACGCTGCTTCGCGCGTGGCGTGAAGCTGACTGCGGGGTCTTGCTCGGGGGTGACGCGCATGGCGTGGGCGGCGTGGGTGATGATGATCGTCGCGGGGACGACGCCGGTGGAGACGGCGTCGCGCTACCTGACCGGCGTCGCGGCCGAGGGCGCGGCGGCCGAGGAGCGCGCCGACGTCTTGACGTCCGCGGACCTGCGCACGGCGCTCGACCTCGAGGCGCAGAAGCAGCTGTCGGCGTGCGGCGAGGCGTCGTCGTGCATGGCCGAGATCGCCGCGGCGCTGGATGCCGAGGTCGTCGTCTCCGGCTCGCTGCTGTCGGTGGGCAACGGCTTCACGCTGCAGATGGCGGCCTATGACGTGAAGCGAGCGAGCTCGGCGGGGCGCCGTACGCTGCGCGGGCCCACCCTCGACGCGCTCGCCGCCGAGCTGGAGCAGACCACCCGCGCGTTCGTCGCGCCGTTGACCGCCGGTGCAGCGCCGGGCCGCAAGGTCCGCGTGCTGGTCCTCGACGTCGATACGACCGGCGCGGCACCCGCGCTGGCGTCGCCTCGACCCTCGCCTGCACCGTCGCCTGCAGCGTCGCCGGCAGCGTCGCCTGCTGCGTCGCCTGCTGCGTCGCCGGCAGCGTCGCCGGCAGCGTCGCCGGCAGCGTCGCCTGCTGCGTCGCCTGCTGCGTCGCCTGCTGCGTCGCCTGCTGCGTCGCCTGCTGCGTCGCCTGCTGCGTCGCCTGCTGCGTCGCCTGCTGCG